>Ga0164242_10007317_pt1 | contig 12093 bp, 9 predicted proteins | sample OricomgcompostMG_FD_108783 | JGI IMG/M metagenome (GOLD analysis project Ga0164242, IMG submission 108783) | Miracle-Growth compost microbial communities from Emeryville, California, USA - Original compost - Miracle growth compost (MG) ... | reverse complement strand
GCCCATCGGCAGGGTGTAGCGCATCTCGACGCGGTCCTCGGAGAGGTAGTCCATGCCGAGCAGGGTGCCGCGCTTGTTCTGGCACAGCTCCATGATCGTGCCGATGTAGTCGCTCGGCGAGAGGATCGTCGCCTTCACGACCGGCTCGCGGACCTCGTGCACCTTGCCATCCGGATACTCGGAAGGATTGGTGACCTCGATCTCGGTGCCGTCCTCCATCTGCACCTGGTAGACCACGTTGGGGGCGGTCGAGATCAGGTCGAGGTTGAACTCGCGCTCGAGCCGCTCGCGGGTGATCTCCATGTGGAGCAGGCCGAGGAAGCCGATCCGGAAGCCGAAGCCGAGCGCGCCCGAGGTCTCCGGCTCGAAGGTCAGCGCGGCGTCGTTGAGCTGGAGCTTCTCCAGCGCGTCGCGCAGTGTCGGGTAGTCGTCGCCGTCGATCGGATAGAGCCCCGCGAAGACCATCGGGTTGGGGTGCGAGTAGCCGCCGAGCGCCTCGACGGCGCCGTTGTGCTGGCTGGTCACGGTGTCGCCGACCCGGGACTGACGGACGTCCTTCACGCCGGTGATGAGGTAACCGGTCTCGCCGACGCCGAGGTCGGCCGCCTTGAGCGGCTCGGGGCTGATCACGCCGAGCTCGAGCATCTCGTGCGTGGCGCCGCTCGACATCATCTTGATCCGGTCGCGGTGGGTCAGCTTGCCGTCGAAGACCCGGACGTAGGTGACCACGCCGCGGTAGGTGTCGTAGACCGAGTCGAAGATCAGCGCCCGCGCCGGCGCGTCCGGGTCGCCCACCGGCGCCGGGACCTGCTTGACGATCTGGTTGAGCAGCTCCTCGACACCGAGGCCGGTCTTCGCACTCGTCAGCAGCACATCCGAGGGGTCGCAGCCGACCAGGTTGGCCAGCTCCTCGGCGTACTTCTCCACGTTGGCGCTGGGCAGGTCGATCTTGTTCAGCACCGGGATGATGTGCAGGTCGGCGCCCATCGCCAGGTAGAGGTTGGCCAGCGTCTGGGCCTCGATGCCCTGGGCGGCGTCGACCAGCAGGATCGCCGCCTCACACGCCTGCAGGGAGCGGGAGACCTCGTAGGTGAAGTCGACGTGGCCGGGGGTGTCGATCATGTTGAGCACGTAGGTGCCCGCCCCGGACTCGATGTCGTGTTCGGCCGCCGCCTCCTCGGTCACCGTCCACGGCATCCGGACGGCCTGCGACTTGATCGTGATGCCGCGCTCGCGCTCGATGTCCATCCGGTCGAGGTACTGCGCCTTGGCCTCGCGCTCGCCGACGACACCCGTCAGCTGCAGCATCCGGTCGGCCAGCGTCGACTTGCCGTGGTCGATGTGGGCGATGATGCAGAAGTTGCGGATGATCGCCGGATCAGTGGATCCCGGCTGCGGGATCGAGGTCTGCGGTGCGGTCATGATGTGGGCATTCTCCCCTGTCAGGTCTGATGGAACCAAAGGGAGAGGTAGGGAGCCTGTCCCGGGCAGGTGACGTCCTGGTCCCGCCCCTGCGCCACCCACTGCCCCAGCACCGCCGCGCCGCCCTGGAACATCCAGTCCCCGGCACAGCGCCGGACCGCCTCCGCCCGGCCGGTGCCGCCGGCCGGGCGCCACTCCGGCAGCCCGAGCCGCAGGTCGCCCACGACCCGCTTCCACAGCGACTCGATCGAGTAGACGCCTACCTGGTAGCCCTGTTCCTGGTAGCCCCGGGCCGCCCCCTTGATCACCGCCGCGTTGGCGGCCGTGTCGCCGGGCTTGCCGCTCGGCCAGTCGAAGCCGGTCACCGGCTCCACGTCGAGCCAGACGAACGGCGTCTGCAGCCCGACAGCGCGCATCGTGCCGACGTTGAACAGCGCCTCCTGGTAGCCGACGTTCCCCAGCCGCCCGGCCTTCGTGCTCGCGTCGTAGGGCCCGGTGCCGCCGTAGCGGGTGAGCACGTCGCCGTACGGCGCGCTGATCACCGAGTACGCCGAGACCAGCAGGTGCCGCTGCTTCACCCAGGCGAGCTGGTCGGCGAGGCATGGATTGGCCACGAAGCCCGGGCCGTTGGTCAGCCCGAGCACCACGAACCGCGCCGATCCCAGTGGCATCGGTGCGCCCTCGGCCCGCTTCTGCGCGATGCCCATCCCCTTCGGGCACTGCGGCCAGCTCACGTCACCGCCCACCACCGGGCCGCTGCCGGCGGTGAAGGTGGGCAGTGGCGGGATGGAGATCGACGGGAGCGAGATCGACGGGGCGGGCGGCGAGGCGGTCGGCGCAGGCAGCGACGGGATCGCGGTCGAGGCAGCGGACGTCGGCAGCGCCCGTGCGGAGGGGCCGGCGGCGGGCGTCGCCGTACTGCCGCAACCGGCGGCGCCCCACGCGAGCAGGCCGCACAGCACCAGCGCCCCAGCATGTCTGTGCATCCGCCGATCCTGACAGGATGGAGCGGTGAGCGCGATCCCTGTCGACTTCCCGGTGGGCCGCACCGCGCGCCGCCTCGGCTGGGTCCATCTCCCGCCCGCGGTCCGCACCGCGGTGGAGCGCAAGCTGGGCTCGGCGGTGGTCGACTCGGCCTCCTGTGACGCCGGCTTCACGCCCGGACTGGCCTCCGTGGTGACCTGCGCGGACGGATCCCGCCACTTCCTCAAGGCCGCCTCGACCAAGGCCCAGAAGGTCGCGGCGGACGCCTATCGCATCGAGGCGCGGCGGCTGCGCACCCTGCCGCCGTCGGTGCGGGCCCCTCGCCTGAAATGGATCCAGGAGCTCGACGACTGGGTCGTCCTGGCCATCGAGTACGTCGAGGGCAGGGCGCCGCTGCGGCCGTGGACCGTCGCCGACCTGGCGGCCTGCTCGGACATGCTGGTCAGGACTGCCGGCGCGCTCACGCCCGCCCCCGGCCTCGGCGTACCGACCTATGCCGAGGAGCTCGGCTCCTGGGCCGACCTGTGGACCACCCGGCTCGCGCACCTGCCACACGCCGCCGAGTGTGCCGCGCTGGCGGCCCGGATCGGCGAGGTCAGCGCCGGGGAGACGCTGGTGCACTGCGACGTGCGCGACGACAACCTCCTGCTCGATGCTGCGGGCGAGGCGTGGCTGTGCGACTGGAACTGGCCGGTCCGCGGCGCCGCCTGGCTCGACTCGCTGATCCTGCTGGTCGGGCCCCGTGGCGATGGCCTCGAGGTGGAGAAGCACCTCGCCGCCCATCCGCTGCTCGGCTCGGTGCCGGCCGCGGACGTCGACGTGGTCCTCGCGCACCTGCTGGGCTACTTCTCCGCCTCCGCCGAGCTGCCGCGGGTGAGCAACTCCCCCTACCTGCGGACCGCGGCGGCCTGGCAGCGCGACGTACTCCTCCGCTGGCTGGGCGAGCGGCGCGGTTGGTGATTTGAGGCGTCCCCAGCGCCGCTGCTAATCTCGGTAGTCGCGTGTTCGCAGTTGGGCCTCTCCCCTCTGATTTCCCCGAGGGGCCGGGCGGATCGCACCGAAGACCTAACTGGACGAACCCAAGGACTGAAAGAAGCACATGGCGAACATCAAGTCGCAGATCAAGCGCAACAAGCAGGCCCTGAAGGCCCAGGCCCGCAACAAGGCCGTCAAGAGCGAGCTCAAGACCGCGGTCCGCAAGTTCCGCGAGGCCGCTGAGACGGGCGAGAAGGAGACCGCGGTCAAGCTCGGTCAGGCCGCCAACCGCCTCCTCGACAAGGCCGCCTCCAAGGGTGTCATCCACAAGAACCAGGCCGCGAACCGCAAGTCGTCGGTCGCCAAGAAGGCCGCCTCGCTCTGAGGTAGCGCCTCGCCAGCACAGCGTCACAAGCACAGAAGGCCCCCGCGCGAGTCGCGCGGGGGCCTTCTTGCGTCTGGGGCTACCGGCGCAGGCCGGTGATGGTGAGGACCAGCCGCTCCAGGGTGTACTCCGGGTCGCTGGCGGCGCCCTTGAGGTCGGCGTCGGCACGGGCCACCGCACGGATCGCGGCGGCCAGCGAGTCGTCGCTCCAGCCGCGGGCGACGGCGGGGAGCTTCTTGAGCTGGTAGGGGTTGATCTCCCTGCGATTGCCACCGACGTAGTTGGCCAGGGTGCGCAGCTGACCGGCGACGCTGCTGAGCAGGTAGACCGGGCTGGTGCCGGACTCGATCGCCCACCGCACGCCCTCCATCGCCTGGAGCCGGTGGCCGCCGAGCATCGCGTCGGCGATCTCGAAGTTCTTCACCTCGGCGCGACCGCCGAAGTATTGCGCGACCTGGGCCTCGCCGATCCGGGCACCGGCGAAGTCACTGACCAGCTGCTCCACTGCCGCAGCCAGCATCCGCAGGTCCTCACCGACCGCCTGGATGAGGGCGGCCGCCGCGTCGGTGTCGATCCGCGCCCCGCGCGCCCGCCCCTCGGCAAGCACGAACTTCGGCAAGTCCCACGGCTTGATCGACTCCGACTTCACCTCGGTGACGGTGGGCAGCTTGCGCAGCTTGGTCAGCGTGCCGCTGCCCTTGGGGCCGCCGCCGTGGACCAGCACCAGCGCGACCTCCTCGGCGGGCTGGGTGGCGTAGCCGACCAGGCCAGCGACCGACTCGTCCGGGAGCTGCTCGAGGGACCGGACGACCACGCACCGCACGGCCGAGAACAGGCTCGGCGCGCTGAGCTCTCCCAGCGTGCCGAGGGTCAGATCGGCGGCCAGCGCATCGGAGAACTCGGCCTCGGCGTCGTAACCGCGCACCGCGGCGCGGACCGCCTGCACGGTGCGCTCGCTGAGGAACTCCTCCTTGCCCGTCACCAGCGTGACCCGGCCCAGGACATCGGCTGCCTGCGGCGTACTCGTCATGATGGCGGTCAGCCTGCCACACCCCACCGACACTCACTGACTCCCCATCACGGCTCCTCTCATCGGGTGGCGTAGGCCATGCCGTTGGCGCCGGCGGTGACAGCGACCGAGCCGTCCCGATCGGTCCGCTCGACAGTCACGCCCGCCGCGGTCAGTGGATCGAGCGTGGCGGCCGCGGGATGGCCGTAGTCGTTGTCGGCGCCGACCGACGCGATGGCGAGTCTCGGGTGCAGGCTCAGCAACCAGTCCTCGTCCTGGTAGCGCGATCCGTGGTGCGGGATCTTCAGTACGTCGACCCGCAGCCCCGGGACGGTGCGCGCGATCTGCGCCTGGCCCTCGGGGTCGATGTCGCCGGTGAGCAGCAGGGTGAGGCCGTGCGTGCGGACCAGCAGCGTGACCGAGCCGCCGTTGCTGTCGGTCGACTGCGGCAGGTCGGGCGGCGGCCACAGGACCTGCGCTGTGATCGGGCCCAGCGTGATCGTGGCGCCGTAGGGAGCCGGCCTGGGCTGCAGGCCGGCAGCCGCCGCCGCGGTGTGCACCAGCCCGATGCCGTAGGCAGGCTCGTGCAGCACCGTCGTCCAGACCTCCCCCACCTGCCGGCCGTCGAACACCGCGCTCACGCCGCTCACATGATCGGCGTCGAAGTGGGTGAGCACCAGGAGCGGCACGTCGCGAACCCCGAGGCGGTCCAGGCAGTCACCCATCGGCCGCGGATCGGGGCCGGTGTCGATCACCATCGCCGAGTGCGGCCCCACCTGCAGGACCGTCCCGTCGCCCTGACCGACATCGCAGACGACGTACACCCAGTCCGGCGGCGGCCAGCCCGGCGTCGGCCACCGCACCACCGTGACCACGACCAGGCACAGGCAACACATCGCGCCCAGGCCACGGTGCCGGAGCAGGTGCGGCAGGTAGAGGCCCACCAGGATCGTCAGCACCGTCAGGACGGCGATCGCGAGCGCACCCGTCCCCCACGCCACCGCCGCCGTCGGGAGCGCCGCGGTGTGCCGCGCGACTGCGACGATCCACGCCACGCACCACGACGCGAGCCAGCCGCAGCATCGCCCCAGCCATGGCCAGGCCAGCCCGGCCAGGCCGCCAAGGAGGCCCAGCACCGTGGCCGGTCCGACCGCCGGCTCGGCGAGCAGGTTGGCGAGCACTGCGACGATGCTGACCTGGCCGGAGATGACGGCGATCAGCGGCGTGCAGGCCAGCTGTGCGGCCGCCGGTACGGCGATGGCCTCGGCGAGCCACCGTGGCAGCCACCGGCCCAGGGCGTCGCGCCAGCGCGGAGCCAGCAGGAGGATGCCGGCCGTCGCCAGGGCCGACAGGGCGAAGCCGACCGACGTCGCCAGGCCGGGATCGAGCAGCATCAGGACGATCACTGCAGCGCCGAGGCCGCGCAGCGCCCGCGACCGGCCGTTGTGCCCCATCGCCAGCAGGCCGACCGCCCCCATCGCCGCCGCACGCAGCACGCTCGGCTCGGTGCGGGCCAGCACCACGAACCCGGCTATCCCGGCGGCCGCCACCAGCTGCAGCCATCGGCCGCGCACCCCCGCCCAGCGGGCGATGAGGAGCAGGAAGCCGACGACCAGGGTGAGGTTGGTGCCGGAGACGGCCAGGAGATGGGTGAGTCCAGTGGTGCGGAAGTCGTCGGCGATTGCGTTGTCGACCATGCTCTCGTCACCGTCGACCAGGGCGGGCAGGATCGAGCGCTCGGCCGCCGGCCGGTGGGCCACGGACGCCCTGATCGAGGCCCGCAGCCGCGAGGAGGCCCGCCACCAGATCCCGGGCTCGGCGACCCGGCGGGGGCCGTCGTCGGCCAGGAAGAGTGCCGCGACGTCGGAATCGTCTGCTGCCACCAGCCGACCCGAGGCGCGCACCGTCGTACCGAGCGGAATCCGACCCCACCTGCCGTCGCCCAGCAGGAGCACCGGCACCCGGACGGCGAACGTCCTGCCTCGGCCGGTGACGCGCCGCACCTGGAGCCGCACCAGCTGCTGGGTCCCGTGCGCCTCCACGACGGTGCGTGGATCGGAGGTGAGGACAGCGGTCAGATCGACGCTGGCGCCGCGTGCGGCCAGCTGGCTGACCGGGTCATGCCGCACCTGCATGGCGCGGAAGCCACCGGCGGCCAGCACCGCGAGCAGCACTGCCGTCCCGGCGATCAGCGTGGCGCGCCACCGTGGTCGCAGTACGCCGAGGACGGTCGCGATGACGACGCTCGAGCAGACCAGGATCGTCGCGACCGATGGCGCCCGTCCCGCGACCGCCACCAGCAGCCCACCGGCCCAGGCGCAAGTGCCGAGGACAGGCAGCCGGAGGTCGCGCATCCTCGCTCAGACCGTCACGTGCGGAGCGAGCTTCGCCAGCGTCGCCGGCCCGATGCCGTCGACTTCGAGAAGCTCCTGGACCGAGGTGAAGCCGCCGTTCTGCTCCCGCCACTCCAGGATCGACTGTGCGGTGACCGGTCCGACGTCCGGCAGGGTGTCGAGCTGGTCGGCGGTGGCGGTGTTGAGGTTGACCGGAGCGGTCGCTTCCCCCGCGGTGGGGATGGAGCCACTGCCCGCGGTCTCGGCGACAGCGGCGCCACCGGTCGGGGCGGCGGCCCCGACGACGATCTGCTGTCCGTCGACCAGGACGGCAGCGAGGTTGAGCCCATGCAGGACCCGACGGTGCGGCACTCCGCCCGCGGCCTTGAGCGCGTCGGTGACCCGCGACCCGGTCGGCAGCATCACGATGCCCGGGCGGCGTACCTTCCCCTCGACATCGACCGTCACCATCGCGTCCGCCGACGCGCCGGTCGTCGCCGCGGCCGCCGGCTCGGCCCCACTCGTCGGGGCACCAGCCTCGACGACGGGTGCTGTCGCCGGGGTGGTGATGCTGACCAGCGGTGCGGCGCTGCTCGCCGCCACCGGTGTGGTGAGCGCGGTCGCCCGGCCACGAGCCAGCCACCAGCAGGTCAGGGCCAGCGCGGCGACCAGGGCAAGAGCCACCACCGCCAGCTGGGCCGGTCCGAGCCGGACTCGTCCGCGCAGGGTCTCCGGAACGGCCGGCAGGCGGGGCGCGGTGGGCACAGCTCGGCGGGCGGCATGTCGGCCGGGCACCGGCACCGCCACCGGTGCAGGCGCTGGCGCCGGTGCCGGCGCGGGCTCGAGATCGGACGCCGCGACGCCCGGGCCGGGCTCGCCCGACACACAGGTGTGCGCACCCCACCACCGATCGGCCTCGTCCTCCCCGTCATCCGAGGGGTCGGCGCGCAGCAACGCCAACCGCCGGGCGAGGGTCTCCTGCTGAGCATCGGGTCGGGTACGCATGCCCCGACGCTAGGCAGTCCCCACCGCCACCACAGCCCCCCGAAAATCGCCTGTGGAGACCCCCGCAGGAAAGACAACTTGTGGAGAGAATCAGCCGAAATCCACCCCGCCCGGCCCGGGCGCTCTGACCGAACGGACCGATGCGTGACAAACGCTCAGAGCGCCGGCGCCACCACCACCGCAACCATCCCCGGCCCCACATGCGCTCCCAGCCCCGCACCGACCTGCCCACACCGGACCGGCGTGGCGAGCTGGTCGCCGAGCCGTTCGGTCAGCGACGAGGCGAGCCGCTCCGCCCGGTCCGCTGCCGCCAGGTGCGCGACCGACACCTCCACCCGCTGCTCGCCGGCCGCCTCGATCGCCAACTCGGCCATCCGAGCGAGCGCCCGCGCGGCCGTGCGGACCTTCTCCTTGACCACGATCCGGCCGTCCTCGACGGTGAGCAGCGGCTTGACCGCGAGCGCCGAGCCGAGCAGTGCCGCCGCAGTGCCGATCCGGCCGCCGCGACGCATCGGCTCCAGCGAGTCGACGTAGATCAAGGACCGGGTCGCCTCCATCCGGGCCGTGGCGGCCTGTGCCGCCTCCGCCGCCGAGGCGCCATGCTCCACCGCTGCCACGGCGGCAGCGGCGCCATAGCCGGCGCCCGGGCCGACGACACGGGTGTCCAGCACCACGACGGGCACACCCGACTCGCGTCCGGCGAGCCGGGCGGACTCGAACGTTCCACTCAGCTCCGAGGAGAGGTGCAGGGAGAGGATCTCGGCGTACCCCTCGGCGGCGAGCCGGGTGTAGAGGTCCTGCAGCGAGGCGGGAGCGGGGCGCGAGGTGGTGACCTTCTTCCTGGCCGCGAAGGCGGCGACGACCGCCTCCGTCGAGGCCTCCTCGGCGCCTTCGGGGTAGCAGTCCTGGTCGATGATCACCTGCAGCGGCACGACGCTCACGCCGGCCGGCGCCTCGCCCGAGGGGAAGAGGGCGGTCGAGTCGGTGACGACCGCTACGGAGCCCATGCCGAAACCCTAGCGGGTGGGTCGAGATCGCCCCGTGGTCCCGCCGGTTGCGTCATAGGTCACTCCCGAAGTCGTCCTTCGAAGGACAGGCACGAGGAGATTCCGGGTACTTGAGGCGGACCATGACCATTGAGATCAACGAACGCGAGCGACCGACCGAGGCAGCCGAGCTGCCGGGGATCATCCTCCTCGGCGTCCTGCTCACCATCCTGACGGTGATCTGCTGGCTCAGCCTCTGACCTCAGTCGAGTCCTGCATCTGCAACCGAACGCCCGAGCGCGGCCAGCCACCGGTCGGCGCGTGCTGGCGAGCGCAGCCTGACCACCACCAGGTCGGGTCATCCCGCCGCCGCGAGCTGCCGGGGCAGGTCGTCGCACGTGTGCCTGGTGCGCCATGCCCGGCGGATGATGCGGTCGGGATCGGCGACCGCACGCCACAGGGACCCCTCGACGTGCTCGCGTTCTGCCACTCGACCCGCCGAAACTGACCCCTCAACGCGCCGAAACTGACCTCTCGACTCAGACGACGATGTTGACGAGCTTCGGCGCCCGGACGATGACCTTCTTCGGGGTCTCGCCGCCGAGGTCGACGGCGTCGAGTGCGGCCTTCTCCAGGTCGGCCTCGGCGATCGAGGGCGAGACCTCGAGCCGAGCGCGGACCTTGCCGCGGACCTGGACGACGGCGGTGACGGTGTCCTCGACCAGCAGGGCCTCGTCGACGACCGGCCAGCCCACGCGGGCGACGGTGGTGGTGTGGTCGGCGTTGTGGCCGAGCCGCTCCCACATCTCCTCGGCGGTGTAGGGAGCCACCAGCGAGAGCAGGATCGCGACCGCCTCGGTCGCCTCGCGCACCGCCGGGTCGGCTGGGCCACAGCCCGAGTCGATCGCCTTGCGGGTGGCGTTGACCAGCTCCATGGTGCGCGCCACCACCACGTTGAAGCGGTGTGTCTCCAGGAGATGCTCGGCCTCGTGCAGGGTCTTGTGGGTGACCCGGCGCAGCGCCACATCACCGTCGGCGAAGGACACACCCGGCTCCGAGGTCACGTCGCCCGACAGCCGCCAGGCGCGCTGCAGGAAGCGCAGCGAGCCGGCCGGCGAGACGTCGGCCCAGTCGATGTTGTCCTCCGGCGGGCCGGCGAAGACCAGGGTCAACCGGACCGCGTCGACACCGAACGCGTCGAGCTGCTCGCCCAGGTTGACGCCGTTGCCCAGGGACTTCGACATCTTCTTGCCCTGGTTGATCACCACGCCCTGGCTCATCAGCCGGCTGAACGGCTCGTCGAAGTCGAGGTAGCCGTGGTCGTGCAGGACCTTGGTGAAGAAGCGGCTGTAGAGCAGGTGGAGCACGGCGTGCTCGACACCGCCGACGTACTGGTCGATCGGGCCCCACTCCCGCATCGCCTCGACGTCGAACGGCGCGGTGTCCAGGTGAGGTGAGACGTAGCGCAGGTAGTACCAGGACGAGTCGACGAAGGTGTCCATCGTGTCGCTGTCGCGCTTGGCCGGTCCGCCGCACTGCGGGCAGTCCACGTTGACCCACGACTCGATCGCGGCCAGCGGCGAGCTGCCCTTGGGCTTGAGCTCCTCGCCGCGGACGTCGTCGGGCAGCCGCACCGGCAGCTGGTCCTCCGGCACCGGGACCTCGCCACAGGCGTCGCAGTGGATGATCGGGATGGGGGCGCCCCAGAACCGCTGCCGCGAGAGCAGCCAGTCGCGCAGCCGGTAGTTGACCGTGCCCTGGCCGGTGCCCTTGGCCTCGAGCGCGGCGATCGCGGCAGCGACCTGGCCGGCCTTGTCGTAGGGCTGGTCAACGTCGTACACGGGGACGATCGGCAGGCCGAACTTCTCGGCGAACTCGCGGTCGCGGTCGTCGTGCGCGGGTACGGCCATGATCGCGCCGGTGCCGTAGTCGGCCAGCACGTAGTCGGCCGCCCATACCGGGATCCGCTCGCCGGTCAGCGGGTTGGTGGCGGTGACGCCGAGGTCGACACCGGTCTTGGGCCGGTCGGTGGCCAGTCGGTCGATGTCGGAGGACTTGCGGACCTCCTCGAGATAGCCCTCCAGGTCGCCGGCCCGCTCGGGCGCAACGACCTGCGACGCCAGGGCGGCGTCGGCGGCGATCACCATGAACGTCGCGCCCGACAGCGTGTCGGGGCGGGTGGTGAAGACGGTGATCGTGCGGGTCGAGCCGTCGGCCAGGTGCAGGGCGAAGTCGACGTGGGCGCCCTCGGAGCGGCCGATCCAGTTGCGCTGGGAGTGGACCACCCGCTCAGGCCAGCTGCCCTCGAGCTGGTCGATGCCGTCGAGCAGCCGCTGGGCGTAGTCGGTGATCTTGAAGTACCACTGGGTGAGCTCCTTCTTGGTGACGACCGCACCACAGCGCTCACACGTGCCGTCGGCCAGGACCTGCTCGTTGGCGAGCACGGTCTGGTCGTTGGGGCACCAGTTGACCGGGGAGTTCTTCCGGTAGGCCAGGCCCCACTCGCGGAACTTCAGGAACAGCCACTGGGTCCAGCGGTAGTACTCCGGGTCGGAGGTGTGCAGCCGCGTCGACCAGTCGAAGCTGACGCCGTACCGCTTGAACGACTCGGCCTGGGTCTCGATGTTGGCGTAGGTGAACTGCGCCGGGTGCTCGTTGCGCTTGATCGCGGCATTCTCGGCCGGCAGTCCGAAGGAGTCCCACCCGATCGGGTTGAGGACGTCGTACCCCTTCTGCCACCAGTAGCGGGCGATCACATCGTGCAGCGCCATCACCTCGGCGTGACCCATGTGGAGGTCGCCCGACGGGTAGGGGAACATCGTGAGCGCATAGCGGCGCTGCACAGGATTCTCCGGGCTGCCCTCGCGCAGCCCCGCCTTGAACGGCTCGAGCCGCTCCCAGACCGGGCGCCACTTCTCCTGCAGCGCTGCTGCGTCGTAGGCCACGGCCTCCTGCTGCTCCTGCGTCATCGTCCTCGTCCCTCTACCGCTCGGT
>Ga0164242_10007316_pt1 | contig 12095 bp, 12 predicted proteins | sample OricomgcompostMG_FD_108783 | JGI IMG/M metagenome (GOLD analysis project Ga0164242, IMG submission 108783) | Miracle-Growth compost microbial communities from Emeryville, California, USA - Original compost - Miracle growth compost (MG) ... | reverse complement strand
GCGAGCCTGCGCAAGGACAAGAAGGTCAAGGTCGTCGACGGACCCGGCGGCGAGCTGCGTTACATCGTCTTCAACTTCAACACGATGCCGTACGGCCTGAAGTCCTCCGATCCGGACGCGAAGAAGGCGCTTGCCGTTCGACAGGCGGCCGCCGACCTGGTCGACCGGCAGGCGATCGCCACGCAGGTCTACAAGGGCACGTACACCCCGGCATACTCGTACGTTCCGAAGGGACTGACCGGCGCGAACGAGTCGCTGAAGAGCCTGTACGGAGACGGCAACGGTGGCCCGAGCCTGGAGAAGGCGAAGCAGACCCTCGCCGCCGCCGGCGTCAAGACGCCGATCCAGCTGCACCTGCAGTACAACGCGGACCACTACGGGCCGTCCTCCGGCGACGAGTATGCGATGGTGAAGTCGCAGCTCGAGAACGGAGGTCTGTTCACGGTCGACCTGCAGTCCACCGAGTGGGTGCAGTACTCCAAGGACCGCGTCGCCGACCTGTACCCGGCGTACCAACTGGGCTGGTTCCCGGACTACTCGGACGCCGACAACTACCTGTCGCCGTTCTTCACCAAGGACAACTTCCTGGCGAACCACTACGACAACCCCGAGGTGCAGAAGCTGATCGACCAGCAGCGCGGTACGACCGACAAGGCCGCTCGGACCAAGCTGATCGAGGAGATCCAGAACAAGGTTGCCGCGGACCTGTCCACGCTTCCGCTGCTGCAGGGCGCGCAGGTCGCCGTGACGGGCACCGACGTGACGGGCACGGACAAGACGCTCGACGCGTCGTTCAAGTTCCGCTACGCCGCGCTGGCGAAGGGCTGATTCCTTCCAGCGGATAGAATCGGCACACCGACCGGGGGAGGGCGTCTCGCATACGCGGGCCGCCCTCCCTCGACGGTGCTCCTGACGTAAGGCAACCATGACAACGACTGTCAGCACACCCGAGAGCGCGCCCATCCAGCCGCTCGCGCCAACGAAGAGCGGGAAGTCGTCGGGAGGCGGACTTCTCCGGTACATCATCGTTCGCTTCCTCCTCATCTTCCCGACGATCTTCATCCTCGTCACGCTCGTCTTCCTGTTGATGCGCACGACCGGTGACCCGATCACCGCCGCTCTGGGAGGCAGGCTGACCCCAGCCCAGCTGGCGGTTCGCATCCATGCTGCAGGTTACGATCGTCCCCTCTGGCAGCAGTACCTCGAGTACCTCGGCAACATCGCAACCGGCAACTTCGGCACCACGACAAGCGACAACCTGCCCGTGACCCAGGTGCTGGTCACCTACGGCACCGCCACCCTCGAGCTCGCGTTCTACGCGCTGATCGTCGCGTTCATCGTGGGCATCCCCCTCGGCATGCTGGCGGCATACATCCGCGACCGGTGGGGGGATGCCGTTCTGCGGGTCTTCGCGATCCTCTGCTATGCGACGCCGGTCTTCTTCGCCGGGCTGCTGCTGAAGCTGATCTTCTCGGTGTGGCTGGACTGGCTGCCCGTCGCCGGACGCGCAACGACCTCGTCGGAACTGGAGATGCAGGCGCTGCCTCATCCGACCGGCATCTACCTGATCGACGCCATTCAGACCGGCGACCCGGCGATCGTGGGCGACGTGCTTTCGCATGCCGTGCTTCCCGGCATCGCGCTCGGCCTGCTCACCGCGGGCGTCTTCCTGCGACTGGTGCGCACCAACGTGATCGGGACCCTCGGCACGGACTACGTCGACGCGGCACGCTCACGCGGTGTCGGAGAGTACCGACTGGTGCGCAAACACGCGTACAAACCGGCACTCATCACGATCATCACGGTGATCGGGCTGCAGATCGCGCTGCTGCTCGGCGGGGCGATCCTCACCGAGACCACGTTCGGCTGGGAAGGCCTGGGGTTCAAACTCTCCCAATACCTGCAGGCACGCGACTTCGTGGCCGTGCAGGGCATCGTCGCGCTCCTGGCGGTGATCGTCGCCGTCACCAACTTCGTCGTCGACATCATCGCCGCGATCATCGACCCGAGAGTGAGGTTCTGACATGTCGGTACTCACAGCCAGCGCGCGGGCTCCGAAGCGCAGCCTGCTTGGGCGATTGCCGGTGGTCCGCCAGGTGCGCCAGAGCGTCGGCGTGCAACGCTTCATGCTCGTATCGGGCCTGGTGATCACGGTCGTCTTCGTCCTGGTGGCGATCTTCGCGCCGCTGATCGCGCCGTACGGCTTCGCGCAGCTGCGCGACGCACAGGGCAACTTCGGGGCGCAGCAATCACCGAGCGCCGCCCACATCTGGGGCACGACCGTCGGCGGATACGACGTCTTCTCGCGCGTGATCTGGGGCGCTCAGACCGCGATCATGGTGATCATCGTCGCTGTCGCGCTGTCGATCTTCGCCGGGGTGCTGCTCGGCCTCGTCTCGGGGTATTTCGGCGGCTGGCTCGACCGCGTGCTCGTCGTCATCTGCGACGCGATCTATGCCTTCCCGTCGCTGTTGCTGGCGATCGTCATGTCGATCGTGATCAGCGGCGGGCAGTCGAGTCTGTGGGGTGGAGTGCTCGCGGCCGCGATCTCGATCACGGTCGTGTACATCCCGCAGTACTTCCGGGTCATCCGTGCCGAAGCGGTGCGGATCAAGGCCGAGGCGTACGTCGAGTCGGCGAAGGTCGTCGGTGCCAGCAACGCGCGCATCATGTTCCGGCACGTGTTCCGAAACTCGACGCGCACACTGCCGCTGATTTTCACGCTCAACTCATCCGAAGCGATCTTGACCCTCGCTGGGCTCGGATTCCTGGGGTTCGGCATCGAGCCGACGGCCGCCGCCGAGTGGGGTTTCGACCTGAACAAGGCGATTGCGGACGTCAGCGCCGGCATCTGGTGGACCGCGCTGTTCCCGGGCATCGCGATCGTCGCGGTGGTGCTGGGCATCACACTGGTCGGCGAGAGCATGAACGACCTGGCCGACCCCCGCCTGCGCGGCAGGCGGGCCGTCGCCGAAGCATCCGGAAAGGTCGGCGAAATCTCCGTGGTGCCTGGCGGAACGCTCGAAGCCGGCCCGGGAGGCTTGGGCGGGCTCGAGGACGAGGACACCATCGATCCAGAGGGAATTCAGGTGCGGCCATGAACGACGTCGTGACGATCAGTGATTTGAACGTGTCGTTCGCGACCGACGCCGGTGCCGTTCGAGCCGTCGCCGGGGTCAGTCTGACCGTTGCGCCCGGTGAGGTGCTGGCGATCGTCGGCGAAAGCGGCAGTGGCAAGACCGTGACGGCCAAGACCATCCTGGGCCTGCTGCCGGGGACGGCGACAGCATCCGGTGCTGTCGTGCTGCGGGGCACCGCCGGCGGAGCCGGCGTGGATGTCGTCACGCTGGGCAAGCGGGGCCTGCGCACCGTGCGTGGTCGTGACGTCGCCATGGTGTTCCAGGAGCCGTCAACAGCGCTGAACCCGGTGTACACGGTCGGCTGGCAGATTGCGGAGGGGCTGCGCGCGCACAGTCGCATCAGCCGCAAGCAAGCCAAGGCGAAGGCCATCGAGATTCTCACGAAGGTCGGCATCCCGGAACCGGAAACGCGGGTGAACTATTACCCGCACCAGTTCTCCGGCGGGCAGAAGCAGCGCATCGTGATCGCCATGGCGTTGGTGCTGAATCCCGGCCTGATCGTCGCGGACGAGCCCACGACGGCGCTCGATGTGACCGTGCAGGCGGAGATCCTCGATCTCTTGCGTCGGTGTCGTGATGAGTTCGGCGCGGCAATCGTGCTGATCACTCACAACATGGGGGTCGTCGCCGACCTCGCCGACCGCGTCGCCGTGATGTATCAGGGCAAGGTCGTCGAAGAGGCCGACGCCGCCACGCTGTTTCGCAGCCCGCAGGATGAGTACACGAAGCGCCTGCTCGCCGCCGTTCCGCACGTCGGTCAGGGGCGCATCCAGACCGCCGAACGTGCAGCGGCACGCGCGGAGGGCTGGGACGAGGGAAAGCCCGTCGTGTCGGCACGCGACCTGCGCATCCAGTACCCCGGGCGGCTCGGCCGGCCCGGTTTCGTCGCCGTCGACGGCGTGAGTTTCGACATCCGCCCCGGCGAGGTGCTCGGCCTGGTGGGAGAGAGCGGCAGCGGCAAGACCACGATCGGTCGGGCGATCGGCGGCCTGACGAAGGTCACAGGTGGCTCGCTGCAGGTGCTGGGACAGGAGATGAACGGCATCCGGGAACGGCGGTTCAAGAAGGTGCGCCGACAGATCGGATTCGTCTTTCAGGATCCGGCGTCGAGCTTCAACCCGCTGTTGACGATCGCGGAATGCGTGGCGGAGCCCCTGGTCGTGCACGGCGTCGCAGAGTCTCCGACGGCGGCGCGAACGCGTGTCGACGAGTTGTTGGAGGCCGTGCAGTTGCCGAAGGCGTACGGCAACCGGTTCCCGCACGAGCTCAGCGGCGGCCAGCGACAGCGCGCGTCGCTCGCACGCGGGCTCGCACTCGAGCCGGAACTGCTGATCGCCGACGAACCCACGAGCGCCCTGGATGTCTCTGTGCAGGCGCGCGTGCTGGAACTGTTCTCGGAGTTGCAGGCGGAGTTCGGCTTCGCGTCGCTCTTCATCAGCCACGATCTCGCCGTGGTCGATCTGCTCGCAGACCGGATCGCCGTGCTGCATCTCGGCCGGCTCGTCGAAGAAGGCACAGGAGAACAGGTGCTTGACGATCCGCAAGACCCGTACACTCGGCGTCTGCTCGCCTCGCTGCCGGTTCCCGATCCGGTGGAACAGGCATCCAGGCGCCAGGCGCTGGCGACACTGCGCGGCGCCGAGGCGGCGGCACGGGTGCAGAAATGACGGATGCCCAATCGCCGATCGTCGCCAGCGACCTGTCGGTCGAATACCCGGCTCGCGGCCCCAGTGCCGCGTGCGTCGCACTGCACGGTGTGAATCTGACGGTCGGGCCGGGCGAGGTGCTCGGAGTCCTCGGCGAAAGCGGATCGGGCAAGAGCACACTGGCTGCGGTGCTCGCCGGCCGAAGTGGTTCCGGGGAGACGACGCCACGCATCACCGGCGGTGATGCAACCGTGCTCGGACACCGATTGCGCCGGCTGCGCAAGCGCGCCCGTACTCGGTTGACGTTCGAGGTCGGGTACCTGCCGCAGGACGCCGGGACGAAGCTCGATCCGTCGGCGACCGTCGCAGAAGCGGTCGCGGCGCCGATCCTGGAACGCGACAAGCACTTCAGCCGGCGCCAACTTGACCGACGCACCGCAGCGATGCTCGATGCCGTGCAGCTGCCGTTGCGCGTGATGACGCAGTATCCGTATGAGCTGAGCAGCGGTCAGCGGCAACGTGCTGCCATCGCCCGCGCGTTGATGCTCGGGCCACGGGTGCTCATCGCCGACGAACCGACGGCCGGCATCGACGTGACCGTGCGCGACTCGGTCGTGGATCTGCTGTCATTGCTGCAGCGTCAGGCCGGGTTCGCCGCGGTCCTGGTCAGTCACGATCTGGCCGTCCTGCGCAAATCCGGTGCCCGAATCGCGATCCTGCATCGCGGAAGCGTCGTCGGGCACGGCCCCATCGACAGCGTGCTGCGGAACCCCACGCACCCATACGTCGCCGAACTCGCTCGGACGCTCGGAGCGCACTGACAGGCCATCCCGTGTCATCGGGCGACGCGAACCTTTGGTAAAGTATCCAGAGCATTCCTCCTTAGCTCAATTGGCAGAGCAGCCGGCTGTTAACCGGCAGGTTGATGGTTCGAGTCCATCAGGGGGAGCGAACGCAGCGAAGAACGAGGGTTTGGACTCCGGGCGAGTTCTGACCCTCGTTCTTTTCGCATTCCGGTTGCGGAATACGGAGTTATCGGGCTACTCCTCGGGGAGTACGCGGGCGCATCGAGGACATCCGCACGGCGGATCTGCCGGAAGCCGGTCGTCGCTAGCATGATGGCATGCCCCGCGACGAGCTTGGAGTGCATGGCCCGCCGTGGGCGCACGGCCGACAGCCGTTCCGTTTCGCGCCGACCGCGATTTCGCTGGTGCTGCAGATTCCAGCCATCGCGATTGCCGCGCACAGCGGCCGGCCGGTAGCCGTTCTCGAAGCGTTGCTCGCGGTTGCGGCCTGTTGCCTGTTGCCGCTTGGCCGCCGTCATCCGGGACCGACTCTTGTCGCCATCGCCGTCTTGACCGCGCCGGCGATCATCATGGCGGGGCCGCCGGTTGCCGCCGTGCCGGTCGCGTTCGCCGTCGTCGGCGCGATCGTGCGTGCAAAGCGGGCATGGACGTGGTCGACACTTGCTGGCCTGGCCGTTCTCGGCACCGGCGCAACCGTCAGCTTCACCGCTGTCCCGTGGGCCGCAGCCCGGCTTCTCATCGTCACACTCGCGCTCTGCCTGATCGCCGCACTGACCGAGGGCGCCAGGTCGCGGCGGGAACGATACCGTGCCGCCGCGCGCGAGGTGGCGGTGCGCAGACAGTCGGCCGCCGAGGCGGAACGCCTGCGCATCGCGCGGGAGTTGCACGACATCCTGGCGCATTCGCTGTCCGAGATCAGCGTGCAGGCCGGTATGGGGCTGCACCTGTTCGACACGCAGCCGCAGCAAGCGCGTGACGCGCTCACGGCGATCCGAGCGACGAGCGGGACAGCGCTCGACGAGGTGCGCGGCGTGCTGGGCGTGCTGCGGCAGGGCACCGAGCCCGCTGATCTCACGCCCGAGCCGACGCTGCAGCGAGTCGACGAACTCGTCGCGGCGGGCGCGCGGCGCGGCATCGCGGTCACCGTCGAGAACCACATCCCGTCGGAGGGCGCGACCGTGCCGCCGGCGCCGGTACAGACCGCGCTGTTCCGGATCGTTCAGGAGGCGCTCACCAACGTTGCCACGCATGCCGGAGCGCAATCGGCCCACGTGGTCCTGGATGTCGACGACGCGACGTACCGGGCAGAGATCGTGAACCCGCCTGGGACGGCACGGAATCCCACGACCGACCACGTGGGCCGCGGGCTGATCGGGATGCGCGAACGCGCCGAGCTGCTCCGCGGTACAGCGCACGCCGGGCCGACGCCGGACGGCGGATGGGCGGTGACCGCGCGCATCCCGCGTGCCGCGCGTTCCGACGAGGCCCGATCGTGATCCGGGTGCTGCTTGCCGACGACCAGCGGCTCGTGCGCGCGGGATTCCGTGCCCTGCTCGATGCGGAGCCCGACATCGAGGTGATCGGCGAGGCATCCACCGGCACTCAGGCCGTGGCGCTCGTCGCCCAGCATCGGCCGGATGTCGTGTGCTGATGGACATCCGGATGCCCGACGGCGACGGCCTGTGGGCGACGGAGCGTATCGTCGCAGACCGGAACCTGACCGCCGTACACGTTGTGATCGTCACCACGTTCGAACTCGACGAATACGTCGCCCAGGCGATCCGTGCGGGAGCGAGCGGCTTCCTGGTCAAAGACACCGATCCGGGCGACCTGATCAAGGCCGTGCGCGTCGCGGCGGACGGCGAGGCACTGCTCTCGCCGGGCGTCACCAAGCGCCTGCTGGAGCGGGTGGCGATCGGCCTGTCCGCGCCCACGGACGCGCGCGCACTCGATGTGCTCACCGACCGCGAGCGCGAGGTCCTCTCCCTGGTGGGGCAGGGGCTGACCAACGGTGAGATCGCCGTGCGGCTGTTCATGAGCCCGCTGACCTCGAAGACGCACGTCTCGCGCATCCTGAGCAAGCTCGGAGCGCGCGACCGCGTGCACCTGGTCGTGATCGCGTACGAGACCGGCTTGGTGCGCGCCGGCGCATAATCACGCGCGCACTGCTCCCCGGGGAGTACCGAAACCGGCTTCCCCGGGCGGACGACTCCACCGGCCGATCCGCGGATGCTGGGAGCAGGTCGTCACCGGCGGCCGATTGTCAACACACAGATTGGATGCATCATGCTCTCCACCCTTACCGCTGCCGCCACGCACTGGGGCGGTCCCTGGACAGGCGGCTTCGGATTCCTGTTCCTGCTGATCCCGCTGTTCTGGATCGCGGTGATCGTCCTGATCATCACCCTGGTGGGCAGACGCCGTCGTGCGTATTGGCAGCAGTGGGGTCCTCACGCCGGGTGGCGCGCGTCGTCGTCCGCTGAGGGCACGCTCGCCGAGCGTTACGCACAGGGGGACATCGACGAGGTCGAGTACCGCAAGCGGCTCGAAGTACTGCGCGCGAACCGGCCGACCCAGCCGTAGCGGGGCGTCATGGTCTGTCCGGCGTCAGCCTTCGAGATGGTCGACGCCGGGCAACCAGCTCTTGCCCGGGACGCCCCAGCTCTGCTTGCGTGACACCTTCGCCGCCGCACGGTTGTGTGGATGGCCGAGGCGGTCGATGTACAGCAGCCCGTTCAGGTGGTCGAACTCGTGCTGGAAGATGCGTGCAAGCCAGCCATCGGCCCGCAGCTCGAAGGGCTGCTGGTCGAGGTCGACGCCGCGCAGCAGCGCGGACGGCGAGCGTCGCAGCGGGAACCGCTCGCCGGGGAACGACAGACAGCCTTCGGACTCGGATTCCTCGTCCGGGTCGCCCGGGTCGGCCGGGGTGATCCATAGCTGAGGGTTGATCGCGACACCCCGATGCTCGTCGTCGTCGTCATGCCAGCCGTAGACGAACAGGCGCAGGCCGACCCCCACCTGCGGCGCCGCGAGACCGACGCCGGGAGCGGCATCCATGGTGTCGAACATGTCGCTGACAAGGGTGCGCAGTTCCGTGTCGAATTCGACGACCTCGCCGGCGCGTGTGTGCAGAACGGGGTCTCCGGAAATCCGGATCGGGAGCACGGCCATTCGTCCAGACTATCGAGCAGTTTGCGGTTAGGGTCGTTTGCGTGACCTTTGAACCCACGGGCATCGCCTCTTTGGCGTTGGACCCCCGGCAATTCATCGGGATTCCGATCGCGCTCGTCGGCGCGGTTTTCATGTCGTTCGGCGCGCAATATCAGCACCGCGGCGTGAACAAGGTCGAGGCGAACACCAGCGAGATCGGCAATGGTGGACTCAACCTGAGGCAGCTCCTTCTGCTGCTGCGACGCCCATCGTGGGTGTTCGGAACCCTGATGCTGGGCGCGGCGATCGTCTTCCAGCTGGTCGCACTGGTGTTCTCACCGCTCGTCGTCGTGCAGCCGCTCGGCGCGGTCGCCCTGGTGATCACGACGATCCTGAACGCGCGGATCAGTCACGTGAAGCCGACCGGCCGATCGCTGACCGCGATCTGCCTGTGCGTCGGCGGTGTCGGAGTGTTCGTCGCGATCGCCGCCTTCACCACCCGGAACGTGCCCGTCACCGAGCGTGCACTGATCACCATCCTGATCATCCTCGGCAGTGTGCTCGTGGTGTTCGGCATCGTGTTCGCCCTGCTACGCAACCGGTTCAAGGCCATCGTGTACGTCGTCGGAGCCGGCGTCCTCTACGGGTTCGTTGCCACGCTGGCGAAGGTCGTCATCGCGCGCGTGCAACAGGCGCAGTTCGACTGGCTGACGGCCATGTGCATCGTCGGCCTGCTCGCTGCCGTCGGCCTCGGCGCCTTCTTCGTGCAGAACGCGTACTCGTCCGGGCCGCCGGACCTGGTGATCGCCGGTCTGACGGTGATCGACCCGTTGGTCGCGGTGGCGATCGGCATCGTGGTGCTGCACGAGGCGGCGGAAGCCCCGCTGTGGGCAGCGATCGCGTTCCTGATCACCGGCGTGGTCGCGATCGTCGGCGTGTTCATGCTGGCGAAATATCATCCGCAGGCCGAGGCGTGAGCGCATCCGAACCGCGCGCCGGAAAACCTGCAATCGGGCACCGGCGATGTCTAGACTGGTGACCTGTATCGACAGCCCGGCAGCCCAAGCTGCGCGGCGCACCGACCGAGCCGGATGCCGATTCCCGGCCAACACGTAGGGACCATCGACTTGCCCGATTCGCACGGCCCGCATCCTTCCGCGTCACCGGATGCCGCACCAACACCCGGGAAGCCGCTGCGCATCCTGATCGGCGCCGACACCTTCGCGCCCGATGTCAACGGGGCGGCGCGCTTCGCGGAGCGGCTCGCCGCGGGCATGATCGAGCGAGGCCACAAGGTCTTCATCATGGCGCCGGCATCGTCCCGCAAGCACAGCACGTCGATGGAGGAGCACGGGGGCGCGCGGATGCGCGTCTATCGTATCGGCAGCTATCGGTGGCCGATGCACGACTGGCTGCGCTTCATGCTGCCGTGGACGATCAAGCGCAACAGTGCACGCGTCATCGACGCGGTCAAACCGGATGTCGTGCACTTCCAATCACACATCATCGTGGGCCGCGGACTGTCGCTCGAGGCGGTCAAGCGCGGCATCCGGGTGATCGGCACGAACCATTTCATGCCCGAGAACCTGCTCGACTTCGCGCCGATTCCACCGTTCCTGCACACCTGGTCGATCGGTCTGGCGTGGAAGGCCGCCGCCCGGTCGTTCGGGCGTGCCGAAGCGGTCACGACGCCGACGCGCAAGGCCGCGGAGTTCCTGGAGAAGAACACCGGCCTGCACCATGTGCATGCGATCTCGTGCGGCATCGACGCCCGCAACTACACGCCGAGCTTCGGACCGCGAAGCGAGAACCGGGTCGTCTTCGTCGGCCGGGTGACGGGCGAGAAGCAGATCGACGTGCTCGTGCGCGCCGTGGCGCTATTGCCCAAGGAGCTCGATACCAAGCTGGAGATCGTCGGAGACGGTGATCAGAAGAAGAATCTCGAAGCGCTGGCCGAGCAGCTCGGAATCCGCGACCGGGTCACGTTCACCGGCTATGTGACCGACGAGCAGCTGCGCGACGCGTACACCCGCGCGACGCTGCTCGGGATGCCGTCGATCGCCGAGCTGCAGTCGATCGTGACGATGGAGGCCATGGCATCCGCGCTGCCGGTGGTCGCGGCGAATGCGATGGCGCTGCCGCACCTGGTGCACGATGGTGAGAACGGCTTTCTGTTCGAGCCAGGGGATGCCCAGCAGATGGCTGATCGGATCGAGCAGATTCTGCGGATGCCCGAGCCTGAGCTCACCAGGATGAAGCGAGAGTCGTTGCGGTTCATCGCCGCCCATGACATCCAGCGCACGCTCTCGACCTTCGAGAGCCTGTATCGTGGTGAGCCGGTGTCCGATCCGTTGACCGAGCCTCTACCGGAGGTTCCGGACACGGCCGAGACGCCGGATGCGACGCAGGTTCCGAGCTCCGAGGAGTGACGTACCGCACGGGGCGGTAGCTCAGCTGGTTAGAGCATCGGACTCATAATCCGCCGGTCACGGGTTCAAGTCCCGTCCGCCCCACCAGAAGAAGGCGTCTCGACCGCCCGCCATGGTCATGGTCGCCGGCGATGTGAGAGGCTGTCGACTGTGGGCAGTGACCGGATGGTGCAGCTGGGGAGCATCGAGGTCGAGTCGGCCGATGTGGAGGCGCCGGGGGAACCGCTGATGTCGTTGCTCGTACGTCTCGGAGTTGCGCCCGAAGGCGCGCCCTCCGTGGCCGACCTTCCGTTCGAAGGATGGCGGCCGCTCGTCGCGAGCCCCGGGGTATCGCCGCTGATCGGCGCGCCGACCACAAATGGCGAGTGGGTCCTTGCCGAGCTAAGAGGTGCCGGTTCACGGCCCGTGTTCGTCCCGATGCCGGCGGTGCGGCGTTACCCGTCCCGGGCGGAGCGCCGTGCGGGTCTGAGCTTACGGTGGCCGGCGGCGGTGCGGGATGTCTCGATCCGGCACCTGTTCGTCGATATCGTGAACAAGTCCGATCGTCGCTGGATCCCGGCGCTCGTCGATCATTTCCAGGTGGCGGGGCGGCTGACGCGGGCCGATCAGCCAGCGTCGAACGTCGGCTGGTACTGCGGATGGGTTGCGGGCTCCGAACGCGCTTTCCCGCTCGATCCCGGTGAGTATGCGCGCGTTCCCGTGTCGGTACAGGGCGATGACATCGTGAAGCTCGGATCAGGCGAGGTTCTCGTGCACGCGAACGTCATTGCGCTCGACCTTGTGAGTGCAACGCCGCTCCGCGTCGCGATCTCCGCACACGACATCGCCGAGCAAGAGCGGCGCAACTCGCGGCGGCCGAGTCCACCCCCGTCGTAACCTGAAGGATCAGCTCGACGGCATACGGTGCGCACGAGGTCGGGGAGT
>Ga0164242_10007315_pt1 | contig 12095 bp, 10 predicted proteins | sample OricomgcompostMG_FD_108783 | JGI IMG/M metagenome (GOLD analysis project Ga0164242, IMG submission 108783) | Miracle-Growth compost microbial communities from Emeryville, California, USA - Original compost - Miracle growth compost (MG) ... | reverse complement strand
TGATCGTCGCGGTGTCGATGATCCCGCTGCTGGTCGGCACCCGCCGGTTCGAGCTGCGGTACGGCCGCGACGCGCGCCGCGCCCAGGACCTCACCGGCGACCTCGCCACCCGGGTCGAGGAGTCAGCGCTCGGCATCCGGGTCATCAAGGCGTTCGGCCGCCGCCCGCACATGCTCGGCGCGTTCACCTCCGACGCCTCTCGGCTGCGCGCCGCCGAGATCACCAAGCTGCGCACGCTCGGCTGGTTCTGGGCGCTGCTCGAAGGCCTGCCGCAGGTCGTGCTGGCACTCGTCACCGCGGGAGGGGTGATCGCGGCCGCGCACAGGGTGATCACGATCGGCGAGCTCGTCGCGTTCGTCGCGCTGTACCTGCAGCTGGTGTGGCCGATCATCATGCTCGGCTGGCTGCTCGCGCTCACCGAGGAGACCGGCAGCGCCTGCCGGCGGATCTTCGAGGTGCTCGACACCGAGCCGTCGATCGTCGACCCCGCGGCGCCTGCCGTCGCCGAGTCGGGCAGCTCCGTGGTGTTCGAGGACGTCCACTTCCGCTACCCGGGCGGCGAGGTCGACGTCCTGCGCGGCGTCGACCTCGAGCTGCGGGCGGGCGAGACGATGGCGATCGTCGGTGGCGTCGGCTCCGGCAAGACGACACTCACCGCGCTCGTGCCGCGGCTGCACGACGTCACCGGCGGCCGCGTCCTGCTCGGCGGGGTCGACGTCCGCGACCTGCGACTGGACGAGCTGCGGCGCGCGGTCACCGTCGCCTTCGAGGAGGCCACGCTGTTCTCGGCCAGCGTCCACGAGAACCTCACGCTCGGCCGGCCGGGCATCCGGGAGGCGGACGTGCGCGAGGCGATCGAGGTCGCGCAGGCGCAGTTCGTGCACGAGCTGCCCTACGGCCTCGACACCCGCATCGGCGAGCAAGGGCTGTCACTGTCCGGCGGTCAACGGCAACGCCTCGCGCTGGCCCGCGCGGTCCTCGGCCGGCCCCGCGTGCTGGTGCTCGACGACCCGCTGTCCGCGCTCGACGTGCACACCGAGGCGCTCGTGGAGACGGCGCTGCGCCGCACGCTCGCCGGCACCACCGCGCTCGTCGTCGCCCACCGCGCGTCCACCGTTCTGTTGGCGGACCGGGTGGCGCTGCTGGACGAGGGCCGGATCGCCGCCGTCGGCACCCACAGCGAGCTTCTCGACCGGGTCCCGGCCTACCGCACGCTGCTGTCGCAGTCGGCCGACCTGCAGGCGGTGAAGACGTGAGCGAGATCGTCGAGAACGGTTCGGATCCCATTCACCCCGAGCCCTCCCCGCCCGGTTGGCGCGGGCGGCTGACCGCCGAGGTCGCCGCGGTCGTCGAGGACGACGCGTCGCCCCGACTGCACGGCGCCGGCCGGGCGTTGCTGGGCGAGCTCGTCCGTCCCCACCGGCGGGCGATCGCGGCCGTCCTCGCGATCGTCCTCGTGCAGGTCGCCGCGACGCTGGCGGCGCCCTGGCTGGTCGGAGTCGCCATCGACGACTCGTTGCCCGAGGCGGTGCACGGCGACTACACATCGCTGACCGTGGTCGGCTCGTCGCTGCTCGCGTCGGCCCTGCTGTCCGGGTGGCTGCGCGCGGTCTTCGTCATCCGCAGCGGCGCCGTGGGCCAGGCGGTGCTGTTCGACCTGCGCCGGCGCGGCTTCGACCACACGCAGGCGCTGTCGGTGTCCTTCCACGAGCGGTTCACCTCCGGACGGGTCATCTCCCGCCTCACGTCCGACGTCGACACCCTCACCGAGCTGCTCGACGCCGGGCTGGACGGTCTGCTGACGGCGGTGCTGAACAGCTCGGCGATCGCGGTGCTGCTGCTGTTCCTCGACGTCCCGCTCGGCCTGGTCGCGCTCAGCTCGTTGATCCCGCTCACTGCGCTCTACCTGTGGTTCTCGCCGCGCGCCGCGGTGGCGTTCAAGGCCACCCGGGAGACCGTGGCCACGATGATCGTCAACATCGTCGAGACGTTCAACGGCATCCGCGCGGTGCAGGCGTTCGGCCGGGAGAAGCGCAACGACGCGATCTTCGCCGACCTCAACGACGGCTACCGCGAGGCCAACCGCGACACGTTCCTGCTACAGGCGTGGTTCATCCCGGGAACAGCGCTGATCGGCAACATCGCCACCGTCGCGGTCCTGCTCGTCGGCGGCGCCCGGGTGGCGAACGGCGGGCTCGAGCTGGGCGTGCTGACCTCGTTCCTGCTGTACCTGCGGCAGTTCTACGACCCGATGCAGGACGTCGGCGTCTTCTACAACTCGCTGCAGTCGGCCACGGCGGCGATGGACAAGATCGCCGCCGTCCTGGCCGAACGGCCTGACGTCCCCGAGCCCGCCGCCTCGGACGTCACCGCGCTGCCCCGGCCCGCCCGCGGCCGCGTCGCTCTGGACCGCGTCGAGTTCGCCTACCGCGCTGACCGGCCGCCGGTGCTGCACGAGCTCACCCTGGACATCCCGGCCGGGCAGACGGTCGCGCTCGTCGGCGCCACCGGCGCTGGCAAGACGACCATCGCGAAGCTGATCTCCCGCTTCTACGACCCGACCGGCGGGACCGTCACGCTCGACGACGTCGACCTGCGCGCGGTCTCCGACGCCGAGCTGCGGCAGGCGGTCGTGATGGTCACCCAGGACGGGTTCCTGTTCAGCGGCTCGGTGGCCGACAACATCGGCTTCGGCAGTCTGGACGCCGACCGGGACCAGATCGTCGCCGCCGCGCGGGCCGTCGGCGCGCACGAGTTCATCACGTCGCTACCCGACGGCTACGACACGGACGTCCGCAAACGCGGCGGCCGGCTGTCGGCGGGCCAGCGCCAGCTGGTGGCCTTCGCGCGCGCGTTCCTCGCCGACCCGGCCGTGCTCATCCTCGACGAGGCGACGTCCTCGCTGGACGTCCCCACCGAACGCGCGGTGCAGCGGGCGCTGCGCACCGTTCTGGCCGAGCGCACGGCGCTGATCATCGCCCACCGTCTGTCCACCGTCGAGATCGCCGACCGCGTGCTGGTGCTCGCGGACGGCCGGGTCGTCGAGGACGGTTCACCGGCTGATCTCGTGGACGGCGGCGAGGGACACTTCGCCGCCCTGCACACATCGTGGCGGGACTCGCTGGTGTGACAGAACCGTTCGGAGCCGACGTGGTTAGGGTCGTGGCGGGCGCCACCGAACGAGGAGGATCTTGAATGCGCGGGTACACCCGGATCGCGGCGGCAGCCGTCACGCTCGCTCTCGCCGTCAGCACGGCCGCGTGTGGCAGCAGCGGCGGCGGCGACAACAAGAAGCCGTCGGACACGAACGGCTCGTCGACGTCGGCCGCGCCGCTCGCCGACTTCAAGACGCTCACCGGCGAGAGCACCACGGTGACGTTCGACTCGACGTTCCTCTCGGAGCTGACGAAGCTCAGGGTGTTCCCGGCGGCGGTCGCGCCGGCGACCCTGAGCGGCAACAGCGGCACGTTCCCGATCAAGAGCGGCCACGCGACGGTGAACGCCAAGGGCACGAACCCAGCGGTCACCGGCGAGGTCACGCACTCCGGCGGCATCCAGCTCACGGCCAACGGCACCAAGGTCGCGTTGCGCGACTTCGTGCTGACCCTCGGCAAGGAGTCGACGCTGAAGGGTCAGGTGGTGCTCAACGGCAGCCCGTTCGGCAGCTCGCCGATCACGTTCTTCGACGTCGACACCAGCACGATGACGACGCCGGTCACCGGGTCCGGCACTGCGACGCTCAGTGGCGCCACCGTCTACGTCGCGGCCGACGCGGCCACCGCGCTCAACGCCGCGTTCGACCTCACCGGCACCGCGAACGCGCTGCCCACCGGCGAGCACGCGCTGAAGGTCGGGGTCGCGACGATCAAGCTCGCGGGCAAGTAGCTGGTCGCCTTCACCCCATCTGGGCGAACGCGACCGCGGCGGCCGTCGCGACGTTGAGCGAGTCCACGCCGTCGACCATCGGGATCCGCACCCGGTCGGTTGCGGCCTCCAGCGCCGCGTCCGTCAGGCCGGGGCCCTCGGCGCCCAGGAGCACGGCCCACCGGTCGGGCGGGTTCAGCTCGCGCAGGGGCGTCGACGGCTGTGTGGGCGTCATCGCCAGCAGCGCGAACCCCGCGTCCGACACCACCGACAGCGCCTGCGGCCACGGGTCGGCCAGGACCGCGAACGGCACCCGCAGCACGTGCCCCATCGACACCCGCACGCTGCGCCGGTACAGCGGGTCGGCGCAGCGGGCGTCCAGCAGCACCGCGTCGACGCCGAACGCGGCTGCGTTGCGGAACAGCGCCCCGAGGTTCTCGAAGTCGTTGAGCCCTTCGAGCACCGCCAGGCGCCGCGCGCCCGCGACGAGCGCGGCCGGGGCCACCGGCGCCGGGCGGTCGGCCGAGGCGAGCACGCCTCGGGTGACGCGGAACCCGACGACGTCGCTGAGCAGCCATTTGTCTACGGCGAACACCGGCACGTCCAGCGGCGAGAGGACCGGGCGCAGCGCCTCGATCCGCGCCGGCACGCCGATCACCGCGCGGGTCCGGTAGCTCGAGGTGGCCAGCCGCTCGACGACGTTGACGCCCTCGGCGATGACGATGCCGCGGCGGTCGGGGCGCACGTCGGCGTCCATCAGGTCACGGAAGTCGTCCAACCGCGGATCGGCGGGATCGTCCACCTCGTGGAGCCGCACCGCGCCGCCGTCACTTCTGCGTGAGGTTGCCGAGACTCACTTCTCGGCCAACTTGTCCAGGACAGGGACGACCCGTTCCAACAGCGCGAGCTCCTCGGCGTCGAGCACGCCGAGACGCCGGCTCAGCCACGCATCGCGGGAGCGGCGTTCCTCGGTGAGCAGGGTGCGGCCGGCGTCGGTGATGTCGAGGATCACCTGACGCCCGTCGGTGGGGTGCGCCTCGCGGACGACCAGGCCGCGCTCCTCGAGATTGGCCAGCACCTTCGTCATCGACGGGGGCTGGACCTGCTCGGCCGCGGCGAGTTCGCCGGCGCTCATCGGCCCGTGCTTGAGCAGCGCGCCCATCGCCGAGAGCTGGGTCAACGTGATGGAGGTGTCCACGCGCTGATTGCGCACCAGACGGGTCAGTCGCAGCAGCGCCGGACGCAGTGACGACGCGAGATCCGAGGCGCCGGTGGTCTTGGCAGGCACGATAGTTAGTCTAGCTAACGACCGTGCCGGGCGCCAATGGTGTCGGCGCCGACGAGCGCCTGCGCGACGCTCTCGACGACGGCGTCGGCACGGGGCAGCACAACGCCATCGACCGACGTCATCGGCACCGCCCCGGACAGGCTGCTCGTCCAGAAGGCGATCGACGTGCTCAGCTCGTCCAGGCCGAACGAGCGCAGCTCGACGGCGCGTCCGGCGTCACGCGCGAGGTCCAGCAGCGCGCGGCGGGTCACGCCGGGCAGCAGGTCGTCGCGCAGCGGCGGCGTGACGAGCGTGCCGTCACGATCAACCAGGACCACGTTGCCCCGGCTCGTCTCCAGCACCGCGCCGTCCCGGCCGAGGAACAGCGGCGCGCCGTCCACCGCCGACTCCGCGGCGATGGCCCACGATCGGTCCGCCCACTTGTGCCGCCAGCAACCGGCCGGCCGGTCGCTGACGAACACGGCGGTGGCGGTCGGTCGCGCGGGCGCGGGCGCGACGGTGACGACCGGGCGGGCACCGTCCGGGCCGGCGACGATCCGAATCGCCGCACGCGTTGCCGCCGCCCGGCCGGCGGCAAGGCACACCTCGTCGGCCAGACCTTCAGGTAGGCCGACGCCGTAGAGCTCCCGGACCGACCGGTCCAGGCGCGCCAGGTGGTCGGCGAGGCGGACCGGCACCCCGTCCAGCGCGAGAACGGTCTCCAGCACGCCTCCGTCGAGCTGCGCGGGAGTCGGGCGCGGCGGCGAGCGCAGCAGGCCCGGCGCCAGGGATCCTCCGGCCGCGCGGGCGACCGGCGCCGCCTTGTGCAGGCACTCGCGCCACTCCAGCTCCGGCACGCTGTCGACGGTGATCCCGCCGCCCACCCCCAGCTCGGCTCGTCCGTCGCGCAGCTCCAGCGTCCGGATGGCGACGGCGAACTCGGCTCCCCAGCACGGGCTGACGAAGCCGACGCACCCGGTGTAGGCGCCGCGCGGCGAACCCTCGAGCTGCGCGATCACCTCGCCCGCCCGCGGTTTCGGCGCGCCGGTCACCGAGCCGGGCGGGAACAGCGCGGCCGTCACCTCGGCGTCACCCACGCCGGCGCGCACTCGGCCGGTCACCGCGGACTCGAGGTGCAGCACGCCGACCCGTTCCACCACGTCGAGCAGGGCCGACGGGCGCACGCTGCCGATCTCGCAGACCCGCCCGAGGTCGTTGCGGACGAGGTCGACGATCATCACGTTCTCCGCGACGTCCTTGGCCGACCGGCGCAGCGCCCGGGCGTTACCCCGGGCGACCGGCAGGGTGCCCTTGATGGGCGCGCTGCGCAGTTCGCGACCGCGGCGGCGCCAGAACAGCTCCGGGCTGAGGCACACGACGGCGTCGCCGGTGGCCGTGCCCGCCAGGTACGCGCCGAACGCCGGGTCGAGCTCGGCCGCCGCTCGCGCGAACAGTGCCGCGGGGTCGCCGGTGAAGTCGGTCGCGAGCCGGGTGCAGATGTTGACCTGATACAGCTCGCCGGCGCGGATCAGCTCGACCGCACGCTCCACCGCGGCCAGGTGAACGGCCTCGGCCGGCCCGTCGAACGCGCTCAGCGTCCAGCCGCCACCGGCGATCCCCGTGTCGTCCGCGGAGATCAGGCCGGCCCACTTGTCCCGGAGGCCGTCCAGCGCGACCGCGCGCTCGGGCGTCCACAACGCCTCGAACCGCCACCGGCCGTCGACCAGCCGGACCACGTGATCGTGGAAGGCGAACCGGGTCGCGCCGGCGTCGTAGCCTGCGACGCCGAACCAGCCGCCGCCGACGCAGTCACCGAGGCCGTCGGCGCCGTCGTCGGGCTGATCCGGAGGGAACACGCCGGTGAGCACCCGCAACGGGTGCGAGGTGAGCAGCGGACGGCCGTCGGCGAACCGTCCCCGCAGGCACACCAGGCCGGGACGGGCCGACGCGCGTCGCGCGAGCTCCTCGGCCGACGGGCCGGGGCCCAGAGGCTCGATGACCAGCCGGGGCGCGGTCACGAGCGACCTCGCCCTAGACTCCGCGGCGTGAGCGAGGAGGCAGGCGGCGGCCCGCAGGAGCCTGAGCCCACCGGGCCCGTGCTCGATCCGGTCACCGGCCTGGTCACGCCGCCCCCCGTGCAGATGAACGCGCGGCGCATCGTGGCCGTCGGCACCGCGCTGTGGTTCGTCGGGTTCGTCGTCCTGCTGCCCTTCTACGGGTGGCTCGGGCGCCACGACCATCGACTGTGGCTGTGGACCTGCCTGGCAGGCGGGCTACTGGGTCTGGCGGGGTCGGCGCTCATGCTGCGCCACCGGAGCCTGGGACGCACCCTCTGAGGGCCGGCGCTCAGCGGTCGGCGGTGATGATCTCGCCGTCGTCGTAGACGACCTCGGCCACGTCCGGCTGCGGTGTCGACGGCGGCGTCACCTGGGAGTGCGCGCCGCACCCGAACTCCACGCTGACGACCTGGCCGTCGGTGTCGACTACCTCGTTCGCGCACACCCCGAAGCCGGCGCTCAGTGAGCCTGCCAGCGCGACGAAGAAGCCACAGGTGCCGCAGGCGGCCGGCGCCTGCCGGGCCATCGGCGCGTCCGGACCGCGGTCACCGGTGAGCCAGCGCTCGGCCGCCAGCTCGCGACCGTCTCTCGAAAGCACCCGTTCGCGGCCGACACCGAGCTCGAAGGCCACCGCCTCGACGGCAGGGTCGCCGCTGTCGGTGTAGGCGGGCACCAGCCGGATGTCGTCCTCGCGAGGCGGGAGCAGCTCGCCGGGGCTGAGATCGCCGGGACGGACCCGCTCCCCCCACGGCACCCAGGCCGGTGCGAGAAGAGCACCCTCGCCGGGCAGCAGCACAACCTCGTCGACGGTGGCCGTCTCGCTGTCGACGGTCCGCGCGACGGTGACGGCCCAGTGCCAGCCGAGGTAGCCGGGCAGCGTGGCGGCGAACGCGTGGGTGACGACGAGCCCGTTCTCGGCGGCCTCCTCGCCTCGCACGCCTGCGTGGTCGCCGACGGAGTCCCCGCCGACCGCGACGGCGGCCTCGCGGGCGAGGTCGACGGCGGCGGCCAGCACGGCGTCGGGCTGCTGGGCGGCCGGGGGCGGAGGGGAGAACGGTTCGGACAGGTCAAGGCTCGTCACACCGACGATTGTGTCACCGTCGGTCGGTTCGGGCTCGCCCGACGTGGGGCAGGATGGTGTGGTGGCACGGGATCGCAAGCCCAAGCGGTACGGACGCTTGTCCAGAACGGGGCACACGAGTCACGGATCGCAGTCCCCGACGTCCGGTTCGGGCTCGCACGCCGGGCAGCCGCACGTCCCGCCGCCGGCCCACGATGACAGCGGCTACCGGCCGACCAGACAGTTCCCCGCGCAGCAGCCTCCGACCGATCAGTACCGCCGCCCCGCGACGTCCGAGTACCCGACGGACCAGTACCGCCGCCCCGCGAACGACGACTTCGGGCCGGCCGAGCACTACCGGGGCAGCACGCAACCCCGCGAGGACGACTACCCGACCGAGGTCCATCCCCGCCGTCCGGACCCGCGCTACGACCGCGGATACAACGACCGGAGCTATCCGGACCCGAGCTACACCGACCCCCGTGACCCGCGCTACGCGGACCCGCGTCATCCGGACGCGCGCTACGCGGACCCCCGTGACCCGCGCTACGCGGACCCGCGCTACGCGGACCCGCGCTACGCGGACCCGCGCTACACCGACCCCCGTTACCCGGGCGACACAGCGCAGGGCTCCCAGGGGGCCACGACCGCCGGTGGCGCCGCGGTCGTCCTGGGCAAGGCCGCGCTGCACGGCACCAACCGGGCCGCGCGCGCCGTCACGAACAAGGTCATCACGGCGAGCAAGGCGCGCGGCGCCGCGGAGTCCGGCCTCACGCCGCTGATCTGGAACCAGGTGCTCAGCTACGGCACCGACGCCATGATCACCGTCTCGCTGGCCGGCACCGTGTTCTTCGGCGCCAGCTCGCACGCCCAGCGCGGCAACGTCCTGCTCTACCTGCTCATCACGATGGCGCCGTTTGCCCTCATCGCCCCGATCATCGGCCCGGCGCTGGACCGCCTGCAGCACGGCCGCCGCTGGACGATGGCGTTCACCGGCATCGGCCGGGCGATCCTGGCGCTCGTGATGGCCGCCCACTCGACCGACCTGCTGGTGCTGTATCCCTGCGCGCTCGGGTCGCTGGTGCTGTCCAAGGCCTACGGTGTCGTCCGCGCGGCGGCGGCCCCCCGGCTGGTGCCGCGCGGCATGACGCTCACCGAGGCCAACGCCCGGCTGACGATCTTCGGCCTCGGCTCGACTCTCGTGCTCGGTGGCCTGGTCGGCGTGCTGATCAAGGTCACCGGCTCCTACAGTGTCGGCCTCGTCGTCACCGCCATCGGCTTCGCGGCGTGCGCGTTCTTCGCGTTCAGCCTGCCGAAGCAGGTCGACTCCGCGCAGGCCGCCCCCAGGCATCCCGAGGAGCCCGCCCGTCCCCGCGCCCAGCGCAAGGTGCCGCCGATGACCCGGCTCTCGTCCTGGGCGCGCCGCGGTTTCGACCCGCAGGTCGTGATCGCGCTGCAGGGCGAGTCCGCGCTTCGCCTGCTGTCCGGGATGTTGACGATCTACCTCGCGTTCTACATCGAGTCGACCTCGCACGGCCTCACCGGTGTGCTGCAGCTCGGCCTGGTGGTCGGCGCGGCCGGCGTCGGCAACTTCCTCGGCACCGCGATCGGCACCCGTCTGCCCATGGAACGGCCTGAGCTCATCGTGGTGATCTCGACGATCGTTTCGGGAGTCGTCTGCCTCCTCGTCGCGCTCGCGTTCAGCCCGGTCCTCGCGGCGGTGGGGTTGCTCGTCGGCTCCGTCGGCAACGCACTGAGCAAGATCGCGCTCGACGCGCTCATCCAGCGCGATGTCGCCGAGACGCTGCGCTCGAGCGCGTTCGGCAAGTCGGAGACGTTCCTGCAGCTCGCGTGGGTGATCGGCGCGGCGCTCGGCGTGGTGATCCCCAGCCACGACGGCGACGGCCCGATCGGCTTCATCGTCGCCGGCGCGATCCTGGTCGGGGTCGGGATCCTCATCACCCTGCGCCGCCGGGCCATGATGAGTGCCACAGCCCGGCACGACTGGACCGACCGCCCGGACGCGCCCGGTAGCGTCGTGCCCCGAAGCGTCGACTGACCCATCGAGGACTGCATGCGCCGGATCGTTCGAACCCTCGCCATCGGCGTGGCGCTGGCGAGCACGCTGACGCTCACCGCCTGCGACAAGCCGGCTCCCAAGCTCACGCTGCAGACCGGCGCGTTCTCCACGACCGTCGGGCCGACGACCTACGCCTTCGACAGCACGCACCTGCGCACCTACTCGGTGTCACTGCCCGAGGTCACCGCGAAGACCGACGCCACCGTGCTGATCGACGTCCCGCGCAAGGTCGCGCACAACGGCTGGGCGGTCACCGCGATCTCGCTGAACGCGAAGCACACGGTGCTCGGTGACAGCGGCGAGATCAAGAACCAGCACTCCTACCGGGTCGCGGCGCAGTCGAACAACGGCAGCCCGTTCATCGTCCGGGTCAGCCAGCTGCGCAACGGCAAAGCCGACGGCAGCGTCTGGGGCTTCCTGGTGAAGGTCAGCGACGCGACGTGACGTGCCGGTGAACGTCCTGGTCGTCACCGCGGTGGCCGCCGAGCGCGACGCGATCGTCGCGGCCGGCTGTACGGCCGACGCCTTGGTGGCCGGGATCGGGCCGGCCGAGGCCGGGGCCCGCACCTCGGCGGCACTCGCCAGCGGTTCCTACGAGGTCGTCCTGTCCGTCGGCATCGGCGGCGGGTTCGCACCGCTGGCGCCCGGCGACGTCGCCGTGGCGTCGGCCATCGTCTTCGCCGACCTGGGCGCCGAGACCGCGGCCGGGTTCAGCCCGGTCTCCGCGCTGGGCCTCGGCGACGACACCTACCTCGTCGAGCCGAAGCTGTCGGTGGAACTGGCCGACCGCGCCGGCGGGCACCTGGGCACCATCGTCACCGTCGCGACCGCCACCGGAACCGCAGCCAGCGGCGACGCCCTGATCGCCCGCTTCCCCGACGCGGTCGCCGAGGGCATGGAGGGCGCCGGGGTGGCCGCCGCCGCCTCGGCACACGGGGTCGCGTTCGGTGAGATCCGCGCGATCAGCAATCAGGTTGGGCCGCGGGACCGGGACGCCTGGCAGGTCCCGCGCGCACTCGAGTCACTCGGCCGGGCGGTGACGGCGGTGACCGGATGAGCGACGCTCGCGGAGCGAACAACGGCATGAGTTCCTTGACGATCGCGCACTCCCCGTGCCCGAACGACACGTTCGTCTTCCATGCCTGGTCGCACGGGCTGATCCCCGACGCGCCGCCGCTGGAGCTGACGTTCGCGGACATCGACATCACCAACGGCGCTGCCGAGCGCGGCGAGTACGACGTGCTCAAGGTGTCCTACGCGGCGCTGCCGTGGCTGCTCGAGGACTACGCGCTGCTGCCCAGCGGCGGCGCCCTCGGCCGGGGCTGCGGCCCGCTGGTGCTCAGCCGCGGCGACATCGCCGATCTCGACGGCAAGACCGTCGCCGTGCCGAGCGAGCGGTCGACGGCGTACCTGCTGTTCCGGCTGTGGGCGGTCGGGCAGCGGCCGGCGCGCATCGACGTCGTGCCGTTCACCCAGATCATGCCGGCGGTCCGCGACGGCAAGTACGACGCCGGCCTGGTGATCCACGAGGCCCGGTTCGTCTATCGGGACTTCGGGCTGACCTCGCTGGCCGACCTGGGTCAGTGGTGGGAGTCCGACACCGGGCTGCCGATCCCGCTCGGCGCCATCATCGCCCGCCGTTCGCTGGACGCCGCGGCGCTGGCGAAGGCCGCCCGGGCGTCGGTCGAGTACGCGTGGGCCGACCCGTCGGCGTCCGCGGCGTACGTCGCCGAGCACGCGGACGAGATGTCGCCGGACGTCCAGGCG
>Ga0164242_10007314_pt1 | contig 12096 bp, 11 predicted proteins | sample OricomgcompostMG_FD_108783 | JGI IMG/M metagenome (GOLD analysis project Ga0164242, IMG submission 108783) | Miracle-Growth compost microbial communities from Emeryville, California, USA - Original compost - Miracle growth compost (MG) ... | reverse complement strand
GCTCCTGTTCTGCCAGAGCTGCAGCCGCTCGTTGGCATCGAGATCTCGTCTCACTGACAAAGAATGCGATTCGTTTCGGCGCTAAGAGCACTTTCTGTCAGTGAGACGGGGCCCGCGTGTAGCCCGCGTGGTCCCCGCATGCTGCGAGCACTCGAAGCGTCGCAGGACGCAGCTCAATGGGTCACGGCGAGCAGCGCGGCGAGCGGTGCGGGCAGGCATCCGTTCGCCACGGCGGTGGCGGTGAGCGCCTCGGCGTAGCGCAGTTTGCGCCTGGCGCCGCTGCCGAGGAAGCGCCGCAGTTGCGCCTCGAGCGGATGCCCGCGCCACGCCGGCTGCGCCTGCAACGTGCGGAAACGGGTCAGGTCGCCTTCGGCTTCGAGCACGCGCTCCGCCTCTGATGCGCCGACGGCACGAATAAGTTCGTCCTCGAGGTCCTCGACGCACACCAAGAGTCGCAGGTCGACGCCCGTGTCGATCGCTCCGCGACGGAGCACCTCGGCCTCAGGCGCGTCGCACAGCGCGGCGATCGGCACGTCGCTGCGCTTGGTGTGGAGTCCGGCGAGAACCCGTGCCGCCGCGTGAGCTCCGCCGATCGGAACGACGACAACGCCTTCGGCGCGAAGGTCCCTGCCGGTTCCTGCAGCAGCCGTCTCCACCGCGATCTGATCACTGACGCCTTCGACGAGGACCAGCGATGCCGCACCGCCGACCCTCGCGAGCGCCGCGGCGGTGGCGCGGGCGGTGGCATCCGGACTGCTCTCGTACCGCGCGGAGACGCCGCGGGATCCGGGCACGGGCGCACGGGTCATGACCTCGTGAACTTTCGACCGCTCGGCACGCCGTCAGCATAAGCGGGCCGGCGTGCGGCGGTGGGCCGGCGGGCGGCAAGTAGGCGGGCCGGCGGCGGCAAGTAGGCGGGCCGGCGTGCGGCGGCGTGCCGGCGGGCGGCAAGTAGGCGGGCCAGCGGCTGCATGACGGCGGTCCGGTCCGGGTGCATGGTTCAGGTCTCACTAGATGTGGCCTCCTGGCCCCCAACCCGCAACTTCTGCGACATGCCGGGAACGTGTGTCGCAGAACCGGTGGGATCCGCGGCCCGTGAGCCGCAGGTTCTGTGACGCAGTCTGTGGGTCCGAGTGCGGAGCTCTGCGCCATAGTGCGCACGCCGGCCACAGCTCGCCTTGACTCGCACCGACATCGAGCGCACCGTTGTCGTGCAGACTGCAGGGGTGGGCGCAGGATCAGCCAGAGCGAACTCCGGCACGAGCGGCAGTCCGGCGGCAGATGTCATCGCGGCGCTCGCGGAGGCGGCGGATGCCGACGACGCCGTGTTCCTGCAGCGCTTCTTCAAGACCGGACCGGGCGAATACGGCGAGGGCGACGTCTTCATCGGTGTGCGCGTGCCGGCGGTGCGCGCGGTCGTGAAACGGCTCGGGCCTCTGTCGCTCGAAAGCATCGCGGAACTGCTCGGGAGCCACGTGCACGAGCACCGGCTTGCGGCTGTCGTGGCACTGAATGCGCTGTTCGCCCGGGCATCGGCATCCCGCACCCGCGACGACGACCAACGAGAGCGCCTCGCAGCGTTCTACCTGAACGCTGTGCGGGCAGGACGCGTGAACAACTGGGACCTCGTCGACGCCTCCGCCGAGTACGTGCTCGGCGAGTACCTCCTCGACCGGCCGCGGTTCATCCTGTTCGAACTCGCCGACTCCGACGACCTGTGGTGGCGCCGCGTCGCGATGCTGTCGACCTTCGCGTTCATCAAACGCGGCGATGCCTCGACCACGCTCGGACTGGCATCCATGGTGCTCGACACCGGCGACCGCCGCGATCTGACGCAGAAGGCGGTCGGTTGGATGCTCCGCGAGGTCGGCAAACGCGTCGACCGCGCGCTACTCACCGGCTTTCTCGACGAGAACGCCCACCGGATGCCGGCCGTGATGCTGTCCTACGCGACGGAGCACTTCGGCACGGGCGAGCGTGCGGCGTACCGGGCGGCGCGCATCCGCTGAGCCAGCGCTCCTGGGCGTCCACCGTGGCCGCATCCTTCGACACCTTCGACAGGGCGGTGCGCCATTGTCGCCCCGGTTGCAGCCCTCACTACTCATTGACAAACTTCCTTACCTTGAGATAGAAAGTTACAGCGGTCGCTCGTACCGGAGGGTCGGGCGAGTATCCGCACACCGAGCACCCCACTCGACAGCGCCGACAGTCGCGGCGACGCCGACTCAACGAGGAGTAGTAGAGAATGCCAAGCAATCGCGGGTCATCCTTCTTCGCCAGTGCGGCGGGGACCCCCATCACCCGGCGCGGCCTCCTGAAGGCATCCGGTGCCGGGGCGGCAGCCATCGGGCTATCGAGTCTTTTGGCCGCGTGTTCCACGGGCGGCGGATCGTCGTCCGGCGGAAAGGCCACGGTGCGCATGTGGACGTGGTACACGGAGATCAAGGACACGCTTCCCAAGGTGATCTCCGACTTCGAGTCGAAGCATCCGAACATCAAGATCGAGAACCGTATCTTCGGAACGCCCGATCAATACCTGCCGGCGCTCACCGCGGCTGTGTCGGGCGGCGATGTTCCCGAGATCTTCGCTCCGCACGTGCGGGCTATCACCTACGGCGAGCAGGGGATCTCGGCCGATCTCAAAAAGGACCTCGGGTCCGACTTCCTCAAGGGATTCTTCAAATCCACGAACGACGAGTACACGAAGGGCGGGAAGCAGTACGCCGTGGGCTTCGAGGCTCAGACGTTCGGCATCTTCTACGACCCGGATCTTCTCGCCAAGGCAGGTGTCGATGGCGAGCCCGAAACCTGGGACGACCTGATCGAGGCCGCGGCCAAGATCAACGCGATCGGAAAGTCGGCCGTCTCGATCAGCTGCAATCCTGGCACGAGCGCCCTCGACTTCTTCCTTCCGCTCATCACGCAGGTGACCGATGATCCCACCTGGTACCTCAAGCTCGATCAGCTCGAGAAGGGGTACAGCTACACCAGCAAGCCGGTCGTCCAGGCGCTCGAGCTCAACGACAAGATCGTCAAGGGCAAGGTGTTCCAGCCCGGCACCACGGGAACCTCCGGCGACCAATCGCAGCAGCTGTTCTACACCGGTGGCGCCGCCATGTTCTTCGCTGGATCGTGGACGCCGTCTGGGCTGATCACGAATGCGTCGCCCGACTTCGTCAAGCGCTACAAGATCATGAAGACGCCGGCGATCAAGAGCGGCGCCAGGCACTGGACGGCTGACCAGGCTGGAGCAGGTCTGGCGGTCTCGGAGACGAGTAAGAACAAGGATGCGGCGCTCACGTTCCTCAAGTACCTGTACTCGGAGGGCGTCTACTCGAACCTCATGAACGCGTCCAATGCGATGCCTTCTACGCAGGCTGCGGTCGAGCAGATCACCGAACCGCATGTGAAACAGATGGCGGGATGGCTGACCGACGGGTGCCCACACATCCCATTCGGTTCCGGATCGTCGGCGGCAGGCGACCCGTTGCAGAAGATCTTCGACCAGACGGCCACGCCGGCCGAGGTGGCGAAGCAGATGCAATCGGCCGTCGAGAACGCCAGAGGCTGAGTGAGGACGCCTTCATGAGCACCTCCTCATCGACGCTGCGCGCCGGGATACGGCAGGCGCCGCGCTCCGGTGCGCGGCTCTGGAAGCTGCAGCGCTCCGAGCGACTCGCCGGCTACGGCTTCATCGTTCCGATCACCGTGCTTTTCGTGCTCTTCGTGGGCTGGCCGATCGTCTTCGCGATCTACCTCAGCTTCACCAGGTGGAGCGGGTTCGGTGCCCCGAATGTCATCGGGCTCGACAACTACACGCGGATGTTCAGCGATCCGGTCGCGGCGACGGCATTCGGTAACACCCTGCTCTTCGCGATCGTCACGACCGTGCTTCAGACGGTCATCCCGCTGATCATCGCCGTGCTGCTCTCCAACGTCTGGCGCGGTCTGAGTGTGGTCGTTCGTACGATCCTCTTCATTCCGGGCATCATCTCGTTCGTCGTCTCCGGCGTGCTGTGGAAGCTGATCTACGACCCGAATCTCGGAACGCTGAACAACCTGCTGAAGGCGATCGGACTCGGAGCCTTGCAGCAGCACTGGCTCTCCGACCCTGCAGTGGTGCTGCCCTCGATCATCGTCGTGTCGTTGTGGGGCGCTGTCGGGATGAACATGCTGATCTTCTTCGCGGGCATCCAGGGCGTCGATCCTACGTACTACGAGGCTGCGCAGGTCGACGGGGCGAATCGGCTTCAGCAGTTCTGGTACGTCACGATGCCGAGTCTTCGTGTCGTCACGGCGATCGTCATCAGCCTGAACCTCATGAACGGGTTCAAGGTGTTCGATCTCATCTACGTGATGACGGCCGGCGGTCCCAACCACGCCTCAGAGGTCTTCGGCACCTACCTGTACAGCCTTGCGTTCGGCTCGACAGCCGGATCGATTCCGCAGCTCGGCTACGGCAGCGCATTCAGCGTGATCGTCATGCTCCTCTGCGGTGTCGCCGTGCTCGTGCAGATCGTGCTCTCGAGAAGGGCGAGCCGATGACCGCCCTCCTGAGCCGTGCCGAGCCCGCCTCCTCCGCGGTGGGCGCCAAGGCGGTCCGCCGCAGGCGATTCCCCGTGGGTCGGTCGTTCGTCGCGTTCATTCTTCTGGCCGTGGCCGCCTTCACGATCTTCCCTCTGATCTGGCTGGTACTCACTTCCATCAGACCGGCGAACACGGTGTTCGGCGGGAGCATCTGGCCGACCTCGGTCTCGCTTGACGCCTATGCGAAGGCGTGGAGCTCGACGGATTTCGGGCTGCACTTCGCCAACAGCCTTTGGATCACCCTGGCGACCGTGCTCGGCGTAGTCGTCTTCGCATCGCTCGCCGGATACGCGTTCGCCAAGCTGCGTTTCCCCTTCAAGAACGTCATCTACGTGATGCTGCTCGCCACGCTCATGATGCCGTCCACGTCGCTGATCATTCCGCTCTATCTGCAGCTGAAGAGCTTCGGGCTGCTGAACAGCCAGGTGGGGCTGCTCGTGCTTTACGTCTCGAGTTCGGCGCCGTTCTCCATGTTCTTGATGAGAGCCTTCTTCGAGACCCTGCCCGACGAGCTCGTGCAAGCCGCCCGCATCGACGGTGCGGGTGAGTTCCAGATCTTCTGGCGCATCGTTCTCCCGCTGGCCCGGCCGGGACTCGCCACGGTGATCATCTTCCAGTTCCTGCAGACCTGGAACGAGTTCATCTACGCAAATACCGTGCTGCAGAACACAGAAGAACTGCCACTGCAACCCGTGCTGTTCGGCCTTGTCGGCCAATACCAGACCGACTGGCCGACGCTCTGCGCCGGTCTGACCATGTCCATAGTCCCCGTCGTGCTCGTTTACGTCTGGATGCAGCGCCAGTTCGTCGCGGGAATGACCCTCGGAGCCGTCAAGAACTGACGCCGGTACCACCAGTGCGGCGCATCGTGTCTGTGCGCCGCCCATCACCCCGCCCTGGAGAAGAAACATGCCCATTCAGAACATCCAGCTCAACGTCGCCGACGTCGCCCGCTCGGTCGCCTTCTACCGCGACTTCATCGGCGCGGTACCCGTGGGCGAGGTGAGCGATGATCGCGCGGTGCTCGATGTGGTCACGGCGACCATCGAGCTCGTGCGACCGGCCGAGAAGGTGGAGTCGACCTGGACGGCGGATGACCTCCAGCGCGGTTTCCGTCATGTCGGCTTCAAGGTCAGCGGTCTGGATGCTCTCGCCGAAAGATTGCATGCGTCGGGCGTGCCCTTCCACCTCGATCCGCTCGAAGCCGAAGGCGATGTGCGGATCACGTTCTTCTTCGACCCCGATGGCACGCTTCTCGAGTTCGTGGAGCGTGACCTGAAATACAACACGGTGGTCGACGAGGATCTGGTCAGTGCCGAGTACGCGCTAGGAGTGCCGGAGCGGCCGCGTTTCGATCACATCGCCGTTACGGTGGAGGACTTCGACGCCACGAAGGAGCGCTACCGGCCGTTCGGCTTCAAGCATCACGGCACCATCCTTCAGCCACACGATCCGCGTGGATTCCGCATCGACTACCTCAAAGGCGGGGACACGGTGCTCGAGGTCTTCACCTATCAGACGGCGAAGCAAGGGCGCCGGCCGCAGCTCGAGGCGCCCGGGTACGTGGCGGCTCGCCTGCAGGGATCCGCGGTGGGCGACGCGGTGGTAGGCGAAGCCGCCGACGGCGTCGTCTACGCCGACCCGGACGGATTCACCTACGCGGTGAGCGAATGACGACGGCGCCGGACGATCCGGACTGGATGCGGCCGCTCGGAGCCACCGGTCTGATGGTCTCCGCTGTCACGGCGGGAGGCGGCCCACTCGGCAGCATGCCCGAGAACTTCGGCTACGAGGTTGCCGAAGCGGACGCGGTCGGGCTCGTGCGCGACATCCTCGACAGCCCGATCCGCACGATCGACACCTCTAACGGTTACTCGGGCGGGGCCAGCGAACGCCGGATCGGCCTCGGCATCGCCGAATACATCCAGCAGCATGGCGGACTCCCGCGCAATTCCCTCGTCATCACGAAGGTCGATGCACGCGACGGAGACTACTCCGGTGCGCGAGTGCGGGCATCCGTCGCCGAGAGCAGTGCCCGGTTGGGCATCGAGCCACTGCCGCTCGTTCACCTGCACGATCCGGAGTTCCACGACTTCGAGACCATGACCGCACCCGGTGGCGCGGTCGACACGCTGGTGCGCCTACGGGACGAGGGCATCGTCGGGCACATCGGACTCGCGGGCGGAGACGTGCACCAGATGGCGAGGTACCTTGCGCTCGATGTGTTCGAGGTGCTGCTCGTGCACAACAGGTGGACGCTCGTCGACCACAGCGCGAAGGACCTGATCGAAGACGCCAAGGCGCGGGGTGTTGCCGTCGTCAATGCGGCGATCTATGGAGGCGGCATCCTCGCCGCCGCCGAGCGCGGACTGACGTCGTACGGGTATCGGCCGGCGCGACCGGAGACGCTCGCAGCCATCGCTCGGATGGATGCTCTTGCCCGAACGAACGGGACGGACCTCGCGACGGTCGCGCTGCAGTCGTCGTTGCGCGACCCGCTCGTGACGACGACGGTCGTCGGCTTCAGCAAGCCGGAACGGATCGACTCGATCCTTGCGGCGACGCGTGTCGAGCTTTCCGATGAGTTCTGGGACGAGATTGACGCGTTGCGCCCATCCCCCGAGAACTGGCTCGACGCCGAATCCTGACCCCACGCGACGCTCGTCGACTCACGCGCCGGGCGTCGCGCGTCCTGTACACCGATCTGTCCGTAGAACCGCCCATGAAGGAGACACCCATGCCACTCGTCCGTATCGACATGCACGCGAGCCTCGCCGACAAGCAGAAAGCGATCAGCGCCGCCGTGCACGACGGCCTCGTGAACGGCCTGCCCATGCCGGCCGATGACCTGTTCCAGATCTTCCGACTGCATCAAGCCGGCGAACTCGTGTTCACGACGACGTTCCCGGATGCCGCGCGCACAGACATCCTCTATATCCAGATCCTGCTCGCGAACATCTACCGGCCCGACGACAAGCAGCGCATGTACGACGCCGTCGTGGGCAACCTGGTCGAAGCCGGGGTCAAGCCGGACAACATCTTGATCGCTCTCACGGAGAACGCGGGGTCCGACTGGTTCGCGCCATCGAAGGACTGGACGCCCGTGCCGGCCGAGGCGACGGCATGAGCAGCCGCGCCGATTTTCCGGCGGACTTCGCGTGGGGAACCGCGACCGCCGCGTACCAGGTCGAGGGCGCGGCGGGTGAGGGCGGACGCACGCCCAGCATCTGGGACACGTTCGCGTGTGTGCCTGGCGCGATCGCCGACGGCACCACGGGAGACGTCGCCGACGACCACTATCACCGGTTTCTCGAGGATGTCGACGTGATGGCCGCGATGGGCGTCAACTCCTACCGGTTCTCGATCTCGTGGTCGCGGTTGCTCCCGAACGGCGGAGACGCGGTAAACCAGAAAGGAGTCGCGTTCTATCGGGCCCTGGCGACTGCCCTGCTCGAACGCGGCATCCGTCCGTACGCCACGCTGTACCACTGGGACCTGCCCCAGGAGCTGGAGGATGCCGGAGGCTGGCTGGTCCCCGAGGCCGCAGAGGCCTTCGCCCGATACGCCCGTATTGCGGTCCGCGAGCTTGGCGACCTCGTGCACGACTGGATCACGCTCAACGAACCGTGGTGCTCAGCATTCCTCGGCTACGCCTCCGGTGTACACGCCCCAGGAAAGCAAGTGGGCTCGGCGGCGGCGCACGCCGTGCACCATCTGCTCCTCGGGCACGGCAAGGCGGTCGCCGCAATCAGGGAGGTGAGCCCCGATGCATCCGTCGGTATCACGCTCAACCTCTATTCGGTCCGCCCTGCTTCCAAACGGGACGTCGACGTCGACGCGGCACGTCGCATCGACGGTCTGCAGAACCGGCTCTTTCTGGAGCCGGTGCTCGCAGGCCGCTATCCGGCCGATGTTCTCGACGACCTGCGCGAGAGGAGCTGGTTCGAGAGCAGGCCGGCAGCAGACGCCGAGACGATCGCGGCGCCGATCGATTTTCTCGGAATCAACTACTACAGCCGTCACACCGCGTTCGCCGGTGACGCCGCCGTAGGTGCGAGCGCGAGCCCGGGCAGCGAGTTCGTACGGTTCGTCGACACAGGTGCGCCGCGAACCCAGATGGGCTGGGAGATCCATCCCGATGGACTGCTCGACGTGCTGGAGCAGGCGAACGCCTATGCGCCGGACCTGCCGCTCTTCGTCACCGAGAACGGCTCCGCCTACGCCGACACGGTGGCGCCGGACGGTTCGGTCGATGACCCGGAGCGCACGGAATATCTTCGACTGCACGTGGATGCCTGCGCTGAGGCATTGCGTCGGCGCCTGCCTCTGCGCGGCTACTTCTGCTGGTCGCTGATGGACAACTGGGAATGGGCGTGGGGGCTCTCGCGGCGTTTCGGACTCGTCCACGTCGACTACGACACGCAGCGGCGAACCGTCAAGACCAGCGGTCGCTGGCTACGCGAGTTCCTCGCCGGCGCCGACCGGGCTGCCGCGTGAGCTCAGGCGCTCGAGCCAGCTGCTCAGGCGCGAAGGTGGTGTGGCGTGAGGTGGCTGTGTAGCACGACGGATGCAGCCCCTCGCGCCGCAGCGCCCGGCCCGGTTTCGCCCATCTCCACCGTCACGGGATGCACCTTGCGCATGAACGCGAGTCGATCGAGCACGTCGCGGACCACCTGAAGGTAGATCGGTCCGGCCACAGCGAACCCAGGGCCGGCGAGAGACACCCGGTCCAGGTCGAAGATGTTCGCGAGCCCGAGCACCCCTGTGCCGAGGTGCCTCGCCGCCTGCCGAACGAGGGTCTCGGCATCGACGTCTCCCGCCATCGCAGCAGCGGCGATGGTGCCGAAGGAAGCACGCACATCCTCGCCCTCCCGATCTCGAAGATCGAGACGCTCCCACAGCCCGCGGTTCTCCCGGGCGTTGCGAACAACAGCGGCCGGGGTGGCCATGACCTCGAGGCATCCGCGGGATCCGCAGAAGCACTCCGGCCCATCGATGTCGATCGAGAGGTGCCCGATCTCGCCGGCGTTCGAGGATGCGCCGCGATAGACGTCGCCGTTGATCACGATCCCGCACCCGATGCCGGTTGCCATATAGATGGTTGCGAAGTCGTGGGCGGTCGACACCCGACCCGACCAGAACTCTCCCAAGGCAGCGCAGTTCGCGTCGTTCTCGAGGATCACGGGCATTCCGCTGGCCTCGTTCAGCGCAGCCTCGATGGCGAACTGCTCCCACTCGCCGGTCTGGCGAGAAGAGCGGAGCACGCCGCCGGAGGCATCTTGGCGGCCGGCGCCGGAGACGCCGATTCCGATGACGTCGTCGCGTGCTATTCCGTGCTTATCGAGGAACTTCGCGATCTCCCGTGCGACTCGTTCGATCACCGTCTGCGGCTTGCTGCGCCCGGTGCCTGCGAGTGAGTGGCTGTGCAAGGCTGCGCCGTTGATGTCGCACAGCACGATGGAGATGCGGGCGTAGTCGAGAGAAACGCCCAGTGCATAGCGGGATGATGCGTTGAGCTCGAGCAGGACAGGTCGCTTTCCGCCGGTGGACTCCGCGAAACCCGCCTCGACGACGAGGCCGCCGTCGATGAGGGTGCGCACGATCTTCGAGATCGTCGCCTCGGTGAGTCCGGAACGCTCGGAAAGCTCGATGCGGCTCACGCGGCCGCTCGATCGGATGAGGTCCAGAATGGCGCTGCGGGTGTCGGCGGATGAAGCACCCTTGAGTCGGCGAGGCATCTGTCCCCATCCACGATGAATTACTTACCTTAACGAAGTATATTCGTCGTCCGGATTCGATCCGACGCAGCTATCCGTAGCGTGTGTACTCAGCCGGCCGCGCCCAGATCGGGGAGCTCATCCGGATACACGATGTCGATCTCGCCATTACGTACAAAGCGTGTGACAGCCCGCTACCGCTGCCCTACCGCCGCCGCAGCCCGAACGCGGCGCATCCAGCGAGCACCGCGACCACGGCCGTGACGACCAGGCTGATCTGCTGCCCGCGGTAGAACCCGCCGCTCACGGCTGTCAGCGCGCCGAAGACCGCGACCGCGAGCGCGCCGCCGACCTGGCGACTCGTGTTGAAGACGCCGGAGACCGTCCCTGCCTGCTGCGGCGGTGCGGACTCCAGCAGTACGGCGGTGGTGGGCGGCATGATCAGCGGACCGCCCAGCCCGACGGGTACGAGCAGCAGCGCGAGCGCCCAGGTCGGGGCATCCGATGGCAGCAGCGCCAGCGCGGTGGATGCCGCTGCCATCAGCGCGAGGCCGGTGACGACCGGGAGTCGCGGGCCGACGCGATCGGTGATGTGCGCCATGAACGGCGTCAGCGTGATCGGCAGGGCGAGCATGGGGAGGAAGACGATGCCGGTCGCGAGGGGTGCGAGGCCGCGATGCGTCTGCAGGTACAGGCTGAAGAGGAACGGCAGTCCGTAGAACCCGACCATGAACCCGAACCCGATCACGACGGCGCTGTCGAGCGCGCGGGAGCGGAACAGGTCGAGCGGCATCATCGGATGCCTGCCTCGCGCCTGTATGACCGCGAACGCCACAGCGGACAGGATGCCCACCGCGAACGCGATCAGCACGCCCGGCGCAAGGAACCCCAAGGTGCCCGCCTCGATGGCACCGTATGTGATGCCGCCCATCGCGAGGATCGCCGCGACTTGGCCCGCCCAGTCGTACGGCACCCGGTGACGAGGACCGGCCGGCCCCCGGCGCAACAGCACAAGGGTCAGCACGGCGACGGGGACGTTGACGAGGAAGATCCACCGCCAGCTGGCCAGGCTGAGCAGGCCGCCCAGCAGCGGTCCCGCCGCGGCAGCGACCGCTCCGCCAGTCGCCCATACCGCCACGGCGCGGGCACGAGCGCGGGCGTCGTCGAACGCCTGCCGGATCAGCGCCATCGACGACGGCATCACGATGGCCGCACCGATGCCTTGCACGAAGCGCGCGACGATCAGCACCGCCAGGTTCGGCGCGGCGCCGCACGCGATCGACGCGACCGCGAACAACGCGACGCCGACGCCGAAGGCGCGCCCCGCACCGATCCGGTCGGTCAGCGATCCGGCGGAGAGAAGCAGCGCGGCGAACATCAGGGTGTAGCCGTCCACGACCCACTGCAGGCCGGCGATGCCGCCGCCGAGCTCCGCCCGGATCGACGGCAGGGCGACGTTGACGATCGTCGCGTCGAGCGTGATCACGAAGAACCCCAGCACGGCGGCGACCACCGTCGACAACGTGCCGGTCTGCGGGCGCGGATGCCCGGGCATCCGTCGATCTGCTGCTCTCGTGTTCGAGCTACTCATCGCTCCCCACGAAACCAGCGCTCCGAACTCCGATACAGACCGCGCTTATAGGGGCACTGGGAGGGCGCCGTTCGCCGTTCCGCCGGTTACCGTGGACTCGTGAGCGATGGCGGCGGTCCGCAGCGCGACCTGCGCGAGTTCCTGACGTCGCGTCGCGCGAGGGTCTCGCCGGAGGCGTCCGGGCTGCCGAACTGGGGCACG
>Ga0164242_10007313_pt1 | contig 12100 bp, 9 predicted proteins | sample OricomgcompostMG_FD_108783 | JGI IMG/M metagenome (GOLD analysis project Ga0164242, IMG submission 108783) | Miracle-Growth compost microbial communities from Emeryville, California, USA - Original compost - Miracle growth compost (MG) ... | reverse complement strand
GGTTTGGCGCGCGCCTCGCCGCCGGCCGCCGGTTTGGCGCGCGCCTCGCCGCCGGGCGCCGGCGGCCTGCCGGGCGCGGTGAAGGCCGCATTATTGACCAGAATCGTGATGGGGCCCAACGCCTCTCGAGCCGAATCCACCAGCCGCGCGACGTCGTCGCGGTCGGTCAGATCGGCCCGCACCGGCACCGCGCGCCCACCGGCGGCCTCGATGTCGGCGACCGTGGACCCGATGGTGCCCGGCAACCGGTCGTCCCAGACTTGCTCGGTCCGCCCGGCGACCGCCACCGCGGCGCCCTCGCTCGCCAGGGCCAGCGCGATGGCCCGGCCCAGGCCACGGCTGGCGCCGGTGACGATCGCGGCGCGGCCGGCCAGCCGGCCCGTCACCGCCGCACCCCGTGCACCACGATCGCCGTCGTCTGCTCCACCCACGCGTCGTCGAGTTCCTCCTCCGGGCGCAGCAGCATCCGCAGCATCGTCGCTCCCCCGATCAACTCGATCAACCGGTCCGGATCCACGTCGGGATGCGCCTCGCCGCGGTCCACCGCCTCGCGCAACCGCACCCGCACCGCGGTGAACAGGTCCGCGAACCGCGACATCACCCGGGCGTTGAGCGCGGGATCGGCCGTCATGTCGGCCACCAGGCCGGGCAGCGCGGCGCGCACCACGGGCGTGGTGAACACGTCACGCGTGGCCTCGATCATCATCCGCATGTCGGCGGCGATGTCGCCGGCCGGCGCCTCCAGCGCGGTCGGGGCCGTCGGGAAGGCCGCCTCGTGCACCAGTTCGGCCTTGCTCGACCAGCGCCGGTACAGCGCCGATTTGGTGGTGCCGGCACGCTCGGCGACCGCCGCCAGACTGATATTCGAATAGCCCGTTTGGACAAGCAGTTCCGCGGTCGCCGATAGGATGGCCGAGTCGATGCGCGGATCGCGGGGGCGGCCGGCGCCGGGGGCCTTGTCAAGGCCGGACGGGTCTGCTTTCATAACGCTACCTACCGTATCGTAATTGCCGCGAAAAAGTCTCAAGGAATGGAGGCACCCGTGGCTACAGAACCGGCGGTCGACAACGTCGACCGGCTGCAGCGCTCGAGCCGCGACGTCACCACCGTGCCGGCGGTGATGTCACGCTGGCTTTCCACCGTACTGCCGGAGGGCGCCGAACCCGAGGTGACCGTGGAAAGCGGCGTGGATTCGACGGGCATGTCGTCGGAGACCATCATCCTGACCGCCCGGTGGCGGCAGGACGAACGCCCGACCGAGCAGAAGCTGGTGGCGCGGGTGGCCCCGACCGCCGAGGACGTCCAGGTCTTCCCGACCTACCGGCTCGACCACCAATTCGAGGTGATCCGCAAGGTCGGTGAGCTGACCGACGTGCCGGTGCCCCGGGTGCGCTGGCTGGAGAACACCGGCGAGGTGCTCGGCACCCCATTCTTCGTGATGGACTACGTCGACGGGCTGGTGCCGCCCGACGTCATGCCCTACACGTTCGGCGGCAACTGGTTCGCCGACGCGCCCGCCGAGCGGCAACGCGAACTGCAGGACGCCACCGTCGGCGTGCTGGCCAAGCTGCACTCGATTCCCAACGCGGCGAACACCTTCGGCTTCCTCACCGAGGGGCAGACCGGCGACACGGCGCTGCGCCGGCACTTCAACTGGGTGCGGTCCTGGTATGACTTCGCGGTGCCCGACATCGGCCGGTCGCCGCTGCTGGAGCGCACCTTCGACTGGCTGGAGGCGCACTGGCCGGCCGCGGCGGACGCCGCCGAGCCGGTGCTGCTGTGGGGCGACGCCCGGGTGGGCAATGTGTTGTACCGCGACTTCGTCCCGGTTGCGGTGCTGGACTGGGAGATGGTGACCCTGGGGCCGCGCGAGCTCGACGTGGCGTGGATGATCTTCGCGCACATGGTTTTTCAGGAGCTCGCCGGTCTGGCCACGCTGCCCGGCCTGCCCGGGGTGATGCGCGAGGACGACGTGCGCGCCACCTATGAACGGCTGACCGGCGTCGAGATCGGGGACCTGCACTGGTTTTACGTGTACTCCGGGGTCATGTGGGCGTGCGTGTTCATGCGCACCGGCGCGCGCCGGGTGCATTTCGGCGAGACCGAAAAACCCGACGACGTCGAATCGCTGTTCTACCACGCGGGATTGATGAAAAGACTTATAGGAGAAGAGTGATGCTCGGACCGCTCGACGAATACCCGGTACATCAGATCCCGCAGCCCATCGCGTGGCCGGGCTCCTCGGACCGCAACTTCTACGACCGCTCCTACTTCAACGCCCATGACCGAACCGGGAACATCTTCGTCATCAGCGGCATCGGATACTACCCCAACCTCGGGGTCAAGGACGCGTTCTTCCTCGTCCGGCGCGGGGACACCCAGACCGCGGTGCACCTGTGCGACGCCATCGACCAGGACCGGCTCAACCAGCACGTCAACGGCTACCGGATCGAGGTGAAAGAGCCGCTGCGCAAGCTGCGTCTGGTGCTCGACGAAACCGAAGGCGTGGCAGCCGATCTCACCTGGGAGGGGCTGTTCGACGTGGTGCAGGAGCAGCCGCACATCCTGCGTTCGGGCAACCGGGTGACGCTGGACGCGCAGCGCTTCGCCCAGCTGGGCAGCTGGAGCGGGCGCATCGTCATCGACGGCCAGGAGATCGCGGTCGACCCCGCGACCTGGATCGGCAGCCGCGACCGGTCCTGGGGCATCCGGCCGATCGGGGAGCCCGAGCCGGCCGGCCGGCCCGCCGACCCGCCGTTCGAGGGCATGTGGTGGCTGTACGTCCCGATGGCGTTCGACGACTTCGCGATCGTGCTGATCATCCAGGAGCAGCCCGACGGGTTCCGCTCGCTCAACGACTGCACCCGGATCTGGCGCGACGGCCGGGTAGAGCAACTGGGCTGGCCGCGGGTCAAGATCCACTACCGCTCCGGCACCCGCATCCCAACCGGCGCGACCATCGACGCCAGCGCCCCCGACGGCACGCCGGTGCACTTCGACGTGGAGTCCAAGCTGCCGGTGCCGATCCACGTCGGCGGCGGCTACGGCGGCGACTCGGACTGGCTGCACGGCATGTGGAAGGGCGAGAAGTTCACCGAGCGGCTGACCTACGACATGACCGACCCGGCGATCATCGCGCGCTCGGGCTTCGGGGTGATCGACCACGTGGGCCGGGCGATCTGCCGCGACGGCGACAAGGCCCCGGTGGAGGGCTGGGGCCTCTACGAGCACGGCGCGCTGGGGCGCCACGACCCGTCCGGATTCTCCGACTGGTTAACGGTCGCGCCGTAACCGGTACGCCGCCCCGGGGTGGTCGTCGCCGAGCAGCGGCCCCGCGGCCCCCAGGCGTTCGCGCAGCGTCGAACCCGGCACCTGCTCGGGCACGTGCCCGCGCCGGCGTAGCTCGGGCACAACGAATTTCGCGAAATCGACGAAGGTGCCCGGGGTGGTCACGTAGGCCACGTTGAACCCGTCGACGTCGGCGTCGTCGACCCAACGCTCGAGTTCGTCGGCGACCTCGGTCGGTGACCCCACCAGCACCGGGCCGCGCCCGCCGATGCCGATCTCGGCGGCCAGCTCGGCCACCGTCCAGGCCCGCCCCGCGGTGGTGAACGACGCCAGCGCCGAGCGGTTGGCGTCGGTTTCGACGTAGGTCAGCGGTTCGTCGGGGTCCAGCTCGGCCAGATCCACCCCGGTCCAGCCGCCGAACAGGGCCAGCGCCCCGCGGGGGCTGACGAAGCGCCGGTATTCGGCCAGTTTGGCGACGGCCGCGTCGTGCGTCTCGGCGACCACCGGGGTCACCATGGTGAACACCTTGACCGCCCGCGGGTCCCGGCCCAGCTGCGCGGCGGCCGTCCGCAGCGCCCGCACGGGCTCGCGCACCACCTGCGCCGTCGGCCCGGAGACGAAGACCGCCTCGGCGTGAGCCGCGGCGAAGCGGATACCGCGCGGTGAGGCCCCGGCCTGGAACAGCACCGGGGTGCGTTGCGGCGACGGCTCGCACAGGAACGGCCCGGGCACCGAGAAGTAGCGGCCCTTGTGCTCGATGTCGTGCACCTTGGCGGGGTCGGTGAACACGCCGCGCTGCCGGTCGCGCAGCACGGCGCCGGCCTCCCACGAGCCCTCCCACAGCTTGTAGCAGACCTCCAGATATTCGTCGGCGATCTCGTAGCGCTGGTCGTGCGGGATCTGGGCGTCCAGGCCCAAATTGCGTGCGGCACTGTCCAAATAGGATGTGACGATGTTCCACGCCACCCGGCCGCCGGTGAGGTGGTCCAGCGTGGAGAGCCGGCGCGCCAGGGCATACGGCTGCTCGTAGGTCAGCGACAGGGTGATGCCGAATCCCAGCGTCTCGGTCACCGCCGCCATCGCCGAGACCGCGGCGCTCGGTTCGTTGACCGGGAACTGCGCGGCGTCGACGACGGCGGCGTCGCGGGAGGCGCCGTAGATGTCGTAGACGCCGAGCACGTCGGCCAAAAACAGCGCGTCGAACCCGCCCGCCTCCAGCGTGCGGGCCAGCTCCGTCCAGTAGCTCAGCTCGCGGTACCGGTGGCCCTGGTCGTCGGGGTGCCGCCACAGCCCGGCCGACTGATGCCCGACGCAAGCCATGTCGAAGGCGTTGAGGTAGATCCGGCGGGCCGCGCTCATCCGATCGGCTCCCCGCGCGTCTCCCGGGCCGCGCAGGCGGCGCCCACGGTGATCGCCGCCAGCACCGCGAAATAGCCGACGATCAACCACGGCCGGCCGCCCCCGGCGACCAGCAACGACGCCGCGATCAACGGCGCGAACCCGCCGGAGAGCACGGCGCCGATGTGATATCCCAGGCTCGATCCGCTGTAGCGCACCCGGGTGTCGAACAGTTCGGCGAACCAGGCGGCCTGCGGACCGTACATCGCATCGTGAACGACGTTGACGCCGAACACGATTGCCACGACCACCAGCACCGCCGAGCCGGTGCCGGCGGCGACGAAGAACAACACCAGCGCCACGACCGACGCCAGCGCGCCGAACAGATACGGCGGCCGCCGCCCGACCCGGTCCGACAGCAGCGCCCAGCCCGGCGTGCTGAGAAACCCCAGCGCCGACGAGATCAGCACCGCGACCAGCCCCACACCGCTGCCCTTTCCGAATGAATCCTGAAGGTAGCTAAGCGAATACGTGGTCAACAGCACGAACAGCCCGATCTGCGACAGGCGCAGGCCGGTGGTGATGACGACGTTGCGCGCGTCGGTGCGCAGCACCTGCACGATCGGCAGCCGGGCCAGCTCGTCGCGGCTTCTGAGCCGGTCGAAGACTTCGGCGTCGGTGAGCCGCAGCCGCACGAACAGACCGACCGCCACCAGAAAGATGCTGAGCAGGAACGGGATTCGCCATCCGAAGCCGAGGAAGGCGGCGGGCCCGGTGGCCTTGCGGACACCGAAGAACACCGACGTCGCCAGCAGCATGCCGGCCGGGGAGCCCAGCTGGGTGAAGCTGCCGAACAGGCCGCGGCGGCCCGGCGGCGCATGCTCCACCGACAGCACCGCGGCCCCACCCCATTCCGCGCCCACGGCCAGCCCCTGCACCACCCGCAGCGACGCCAGCAGGGCCGGCGCCGCCAGCCCGGCCTCGGCGTAGGTCGGCAGCGCCCCGATCGCGGTGGTGACCAAACCCATCACCAGCAGCGCGGCCACCAGCACGGTCTTGCGGCCCAGCCGGTCACCGAAGTGGCCGGACAGCACCGCACCGAGCGGGCGGGCCCCGAATCCGGCGGCGTAGGTGGCGAACGAGGCCAGCGTCCCGGCGGACGGCGAGATGTTGGGGAAGAACAGCGGTTTGAACACCAGCGCCGACGCGGTCGCGTACAGGTAGAAGTCGTACCACTCGATGGTGGTGCCGATCATGCTGCCCGCAGCGACGGTGCGCAGCCCCGGCCGGGCGGGAAGGTCGCCGGCCGAAGCGGCGGCCGGGCTGGTCAGAGTCACGCGGTTGCAGGGTAATGAACCCGTCGGCGCCGGCGAATGTTTGCCATCGCCGTGATGCGAACGCCGGGCGGATGCGCTGGGGCTTTGCCACAATTCGCCGACAAACCCCGCGAAATGCGGTTCACTAGAGCGCGTGTCAGGGCCGCCGCGGATCGTCGACGTCGTCGTGGTCGGCGCCGGCTTTGCCGGGCTGGCCGCCGCCCGCGAGCTCAACCGGCAGGGCCATGACGTGGTGGTCTTCGAGGGCCGCGACCGGGTGGGCGGGCGGTCGTTCACCGGCAGCGTCGCCGGGCTGCCGGCCGATCTGGGCGGGACGTTCGTCGGGCCCACCCAGGACGCGGTGCTGGCGTTGGCGGCCGAACTCGAGGTGCCGACCACCCCGACGCACCACGAGGGCAAGAACCTGATCCACTGGCGCGGCTGGACGCACGCCTACCACGGCACCATTCCCAAGCTGTCCCTGACCGGCCTGCTGGACATCGGCCGGCTGCGCTGGCAGTTCGACCGGATCGCCCGCAGCATTCCGCTGGCGGCGCCGTGGGAGGCCCGGCGGGCGGCCGAACTGGACGGCCTGTCGCTGGGCGGCTGGCTGCGCTCGGTGCGCGCCACCGCCTCGTCGCACGCGCTGCTAGCGATGGTGGCCCGGGTGACCTGGGGATGTGAGCCCGACGAGGTGTCGATGCTGCACGCCGCCCGGTACGCGCACGCGGCCGGCGGGCTGGACCGGCTGCTCGACGTCGAGGACGGCGCCCAACAGGACCGCTTCCCCGGCGGCACCCAGCAGATCGCCGCGGCCGCGGCCGCCGAACTGGGCGCACGGGTGGTGCTGGGCGCGCCGGTGCGCCGGATCGAGCGGCACGGCGCGGGCGTGACCGTGCGCACCGACCTCGGCGACACCGAGGCCGGGTTCGTCATCGTGGCCATCCCGCCGGCGCATCGCGCCGCGATCGAGTTCGCCCCGCCGCTGCCCGCCGAGTACGAGCAGCTGGCCCGGCACTGGCCGCAGGGCCGGCTCAGCAAGGCCTACGCGGCCTATTCCACCCCGTTTTGGCGGGCCGACGGCTTCTCCGGGCAGGCGCTGTCGGACGAGGGCCCGGTTTTCATCACCTTCGACGTCAGCCCGCACCCGGACGGCCCAGGCATCCTGATGGGTTTCGTGGACGCCCGCGCCTTCGACTCGCTGCCCGCCGACCAGCGCCGCCGCGACGCATTGCGTTGTTTCGCAACGCTTTTCGGCGACGACGCGCTCAAGCCCCTCGACTATGTCGATCACCGTTGGGGCGCTGAGGAATTCGCGCCCGGCGGACCCACCGCGGCGGTGCCGCCGGGCTCGTGGACCCGGTTCGGGCGGTGGCTGCGCGAACCCGTCGGGCCGATCCACTGGGCCGGCACCGAAACCGCCGACGAGTGGACCGGATTCCTCGACGGCGCCATCCGCTCCGGCCGGCGCGCCGCCGCCGAGGTGACCGCCCTGCTATGAGCTGATCCGGTGGGTGGGCAGGTTGCGGGTCGCAGATTCGGCGAGCGCCCGCAGCCGCCGGTTCACCTCCCGCGGGTGTTCCAGCATCGAGCAGTGCCCGCCGGGCAGCTCCACCAGCTCGATCAGGTTCGGCAGGCCCTCGGCGATCCTGCGGGACTGGCGGATGGGTGTCAGCCGGTCCCGTTCGCTGCCGATGACCAGCGTCGGCACCGTCAGCCCGGCCAGGTCCAGGTAGCGCGACCCCAGGGCGGAGACCAGCGCCCGCGCGCAGCCGGCCCGCCCCGCCGGCGCGGTGTTCTCGAACAGCTCGTAGACCAGCCGGGCGATGGCCGGGTCGGCGTCGCGGCCGGTGGCCAGCAGCGCGACCAGATGGCGGCTCGGGACGCGGGCCGCCCGCGGGACCGCGAACCCGGCGAACGCGCCGATCAGCACGCGCCCGGCCAGCACCCGGGCCGGCGACAGGCCCGGCGGCACCGAGAGCAGCTGCACCTGCCGGATCAGCTCACCGCTGGTGGTGTTGATCAGTGCGACGGCGTCCGCGCGCCGGGAAACCTTGTGCCGGTAGCGGTTTGACCATGCGGCGATGGTGATGCCGCCCATCGAGTGCCCGGCCAACACCGCCCGCTCGTGCGGCGCTAGCGTCGCCTCCAGCACCGAATCCAGATCGGCGGCAAGGTGTTTGAGGCTGTAGCCGGTGGCCTTCGGCACGCCGCTGCGGCCGTGGCCGCGATGGTCGTAGGCGATCACCCGGTAGTCACGGGCCAGGTCGTCGATCTGGTATGCCCAGGCGCGGATGGCGCAGGTGATGCCGTGGGTCAGCACGATCGGATACCCGTCCGGCGGACCGAACACCTGCGCGTGCAGCCGGGTGCCGTCGACCGCCCGGACCGTGACGGTGCGACTCGGCGGCAACCGGTCGGGGAACGGGTCCGTTCGAGCCCTCATCGCCGCTCCCCCTTCGAACGCGGCCCCGTCGCCGCAGCTAAAGGATCAGACGATCTTATCGCCAAGTTCGGTTCGCTTTTGGTAAATCGGGCAAACGATTCTTCTCTCGCGCTTCCGTCACACCGCCGTCTGCTGCCGCAGCGTGGTGTGCGGGCTCTGGCCGTAGGTCTGCCGGTAGAGCACCGCGAACCGTCCGGTGTGCGCGAACCCCCAGCGCTGGGCGATCTCGGTGACCGTCGAGGAGGCGGTCGTCGCGGCCACCAGCTCCTGGTGCGCGCGGCTGAGCCGGACCCGGCGCATGTACTCGGTCGGGGTGGTGTCGAGCTGGCGGCGGAACAGGTACTGCACCGCGCGCGGCGTCAGGTGCACCGCGGCCGCGACATCGTTGATGCCGATGTCCTCGGCGGCGTGGCGGTGGATGAAAGACACCGCCTCCTTGAGGGTTTCGGGCAGGGCGAGATCGCTGACCGGATCCTGCTCGGTCAGGTTGGACGGATAGCACTCGAGCAGCGCGCCGGCCAGCAGGCCGGCCATCCCGGCGGCGATCAGCGGTTGCCGGGCGGTGTCGGGCGAGGCGAGCGTCAACATCGCGTAGTCCAGCGCGCGATGCCAGGCCCGCACCGCGGCCCGCGAGCGCGGCCGCCAGTTCAGGAACTGGGTCTGTTGCGACAACGCGGTGTGCCATTCCGCGGCGACTTTCTGCAGCACCTCCGCCGCGATGGTCACCACATCGAAACGCGCTCCGTGGCAATGCAATACGCAGGCCATGCCGTGGGCGACGAGGAGCGGGAAGTCCGGGGTGGCCAGCGGGCCGCCGGCCACGTTGAGCGCACCGGCCCGCGGCTGGATCACGACGACGGTGTCGCCCGCCGGGATCTCGAGGGTCATCCTGCCCTGGATGGCCACCTCGTCGACCGTCATCGATCCGGTGTCGCTGCGCCGATGCGACACGACGCAGTGGTTGGTCACCCCGGCGATCCGCCAGCCCGGGTCATAGGCCGTGGCGAAGAACCGGCGCGCCGACTGCGCGTCGGCGCCGCGAAACTGCTTGTATTCCACCGCAACGGGGCGGGCCCGGCGCTCGCCGTTGACCGCGAGCACCGGATCGACCGGACCGTAATCGGACCGGGCCGCCTCGGCCGGCGCACCGACCGGCGCGCCGTCGTCGCGGACCGTCATGGTGGTCAGGCCCATGACCGGCCCGGGGGGAAGACCGTGGGCGGGCGCGTCATCGCAGCACCGCGTCGCCGTCGAGGGGCGCGGCCGGCTCGTGCACCCCGAGGCTTTGGTAGATGTTCAGCGCGTCCAGCGCGATCCGCTGCCAGGCGAAGCGCGACTGCGCGCGGCTGCGTCCGGCCGCACCCATGCTTTCGCATTGAAACTTCTGGGCCAGCAGCCTTCTCAGCGCGGCGGCCAATCGCGCGGGATTCTCCGGCGACACCACGATGCCGGTGATGTCGTCGAGCACCACGTCGGACAGCACCCCCACGGTGGCCACGACCACCACCACCCCGCTGGCCATCGCCTGCAGCACCGGGGTGGGGCGCGGCGGCCGGCGCGGCGTGCACACCAGCACGTCGGCCGAACGGAGCAACCGGGGCAGCTCGTCGCCGCCGACCGGTCCGGCGAAGCGGACCCGGTCCGCCACCCCGAGGTGCACCGAAAGGCGCAGCAACCGGGCTCGCGCGCCGTCGTGCCCGTCGCCGCCGGGGTCGGTCTCGGCGATCACCAGCTCCGCACCGCGAACCTTGGGCAGTGCCCGGATGGCGAGATCGATACCGTTGTGCCACAACGGGTTTGGCGCCACGTACAGGATGCGCTGCAGGGCCCCACGGGAGTCCGCCGGGCCGGTCGGGGTGTAGCGCTCGGCGTCCACCCCGCAGGTCAGGGCGGATACCCGCACCCGGCGCCGGCGCAGCCGGGCCAGCGCGTCGACGTCGGCGCTGCTCTCCCCGGTCACCCAGTTCGCGCTGCGGGCCAGCAGCGGCTCGATGCGTTGGCGTTCGGTGCCGCGTTCGCCGTCGTGGCCGCGCGCCGTCGCGGCCAGGCCCAAAAACGACTGCACGGTCGGAATGTGGCGCCGCCGGGCGGCCAATTGGGCGGCCAGCCCGCCCAGCCAGCCGTAGGCGTGCACCACGTCGGGCCGGTCCTTGGACCAGATCCGCTCGAGGGCGCCCGCCCAGTCCCCGACGTAGGGCAGCACGTCGACCGGCGCGGCCGCGTCGCGCGGGCCCACCGGCACCGACACCCGCCGGTAGCCGTCCGGGGCGCTGCCCCCGCGTCGCCGCCCGGCCCGCCGCAGGCAGGTGGTGACGTCATGGCCCTGGGCCGCCAGCGCGGCACCCAACTGTTCGGGGTCCTCCCCGACGACGTCATCGCCGCTGACAATTGCAATTCTCAACTGCAATTCCCTCCGCGCGCCATCGTCCGTCCGCCAACATCGGGTGGCATACCCCGGCCCGGGACGGACAAACGGCCCGGATCACCTCTTCGGCGCGCACCCGTCACGGCCAGCGCCGCCGGAAATGCGCCGACGGGTGGAGACTGAACGGGTGACGACTGAGGCGGATCGGCCCGGAGTCGAGCTGGTGGCGCTGGTGGCGTCGGCGGGCGGCTTGGAGGCGCTGACCACCGTGCTGCGGGATCTGCCGCGCGATTTTCCCGCCGCCGTCGTCGTCCAGCAGCACCTGGCCGGTCATGACAGCCTGCTGGCCACCATCCTGACCCGGCAATCGGGGCGGCCGGTCGGCTGGGCGGCCAACGGGCGAGCCGTCACGCCCGGGGAGGTGGTCATCTGTCCGCCGGGCAAGGCGCTGGAGCTGACGCCGCAGGGCCGCTGGCGGCTGCACGGCGCACAGCAGCACGGGGCGCGGGGCGCCGACGTGTTGTTGACCTCGATCGCCGGCTCCTACGGACCGCGAGGCGTCGCCGTCGTGCTGTCGGGGTCCGGGCGCGACGGCGCGGCGGGCACCGTCGCGATGCGCCGGGCCGGCGGCGTGGTGATCGCCGAGAGCCCGGCCACCGCCCTGTACCCGTCGATGCCGATCGCGGCCGCGCAGGCCGGTGCCGATCTGGTGCTCGGGATCGGCGAGATCGCCCCCGTGCTGGCCGACCTGGTCCACGGGTTGCCGCTGCCGCGACGATCGCCGCCGGCAGACGCGCCGGACGAGGCCCACCTGGATGGCGGCGTCGACCCGGACGGCATCTTCGCCCGGCTGGCGGCCCGGTTCGGCGCCAACACCCCGGCAGCGCGCGCCGAACTCGCCCGGCTGCGCGCGGCCGAACTGCGCCGCCGCCGCCAGGAGCTGTCCGCCGGGGTCGGCGCCACCCGGGAGACGGTGGCCACGGCGCGGCGCCGGGCCGAGGAGTCGCGCCGGCGCGCCCTGCTGGCCCACCGGGCCGCCGACGAGGCGTGGGCGCGCTCCGAACAGGAGCACCGCGACCGGGACGGCTAGCCCACCACGTCCATCAGCAGCAGCGCCCCGCCGACGGTTCCCTCGTTGCCGCGAAACGACGTGCAGGTGACCCGCACCCGGGCCGGGCGGCCGCGCCGGTTGACCGCATCCACCACGACCTCACCGGAGCCGTCCGGGTCGACGAACGCGTTGCCGATCAGCGGACGCACCGCGTCCAGCGGCAGCCCGATGTCCAGCGCGGTCAGCATGGTGCCCGTCGTCTCGTCGGCCCGCAGCCCCCACAGCTCTTCGCAGCC
>Ga0164242_10007312_pt1 | contig 12100 bp, 18 predicted proteins | sample OricomgcompostMG_FD_108783 | JGI IMG/M metagenome (GOLD analysis project Ga0164242, IMG submission 108783) | Miracle-Growth compost microbial communities from Emeryville, California, USA - Original compost - Miracle growth compost (MG) ... | reverse complement strand
TCTTCTAACCCATCTCACGCCCCAGACTCAGCTCACAGAACACATTCTGCCATCCCCCCCCCAATCACTGGTTCTTGCTAATACTCGCTCACAACACAGAGGCTATCGAAAAGCTCATCCACGCCCGCCTCGAAGACCAAGGCCTTCAAAAGATCCGTCTCCCTCTCGGAACCGGTCGAACTGATCCCCACATCCCCATCTTCGCGAGCGCCGACCTGTCCGCCTTCGTGCGGATCGTAGTCATCTTCGGCGAGCCCGCCCAAGACCTAGGCATCCTAGCCCACCGAGTAGCCAGCGGTCGAGGCGGCTTAGACGCAGGCTCCATGACGTCAGTCGTCCGCGCCGCCACAGCCGACAGCCGCGCCGGCCCCGTGGGCGTCGTCCTCGCCAACACGGGCCAGCTGTGGTGGTGGCCCGAGGGCAGCCGCCCGCTGACGCACGCGGGCAGACATGCCGTGCCGATGGCTAGCGCCGTGCACTGGGGCCGGTTCGATGACCGTAGGAAGAATGCGGTGCCTCGGAACGAGACCGTCGCGAGGCATGTGCGGTACGTCTTTGAGCAGTTCCTGCACCAGATAGCGGCTCCGGGCGCGAGGCTGGATGTCATTGCCGTTGCGGACGCGGCGGATGAGGTGGAGGCCTACCTTGACGGTGCGTGGGGGGAGTGGGGTGGTAGGATGAACAGCCTTGCACTTTTGGGTGGGTTCTTCAAGGGCGCAGACTTGGGATGCGAGGGGTTCAAGGAGTTTATGAGAGAGGTGAGTAGCGCGATTGGTCCTTTTTGGTCATTGAACCACCCCCCTTTCTTGAGAAACACTGCCTAGGCCGCTAACCAGAGACCACTCATTTCCACCGAGCGTAGCGAGCTCGCGCGTACATCATCCACGACGATCCGCTCAACAGCCCTGTCGCCGGGCCGGACGGCGACCCGAATTCGCTCACCTTCACAGAATTCGGATGCCCCGTCTACAGTGCGGGCGACGCCAATATCGTCGAGATGTTACTGATCACCGTTCACGGCGTAGTGCTCGAGTGGATGCAAGAGGTGGCCACGACTGAGAACTACAAGAACCCGCACATCGAGGTCGCTCCTTACGTCCCGCCTGACTCTGATCCCAACGTGTGGGAAGACGCTCCTGAGTATCAGCCAGTGGGAGAAGCTGACTTGGAGAAAAGTGGTCGCGCGTCTGAGTCTAATGAGTCTAAAACGGAGAAGGCTGCGGTTGAAGATCACCAGCCGTCCGTCGCTGACGTCGGTGGAGAGAATAGATTGGACGCTAAAGATGTGGAAGTGAAAGGTGGCGGGAACATTGGCGAAGGACTAGCTCCGGCTGGGGAGCCTGCTCCAGGAAAAACTGAAGTAGCCCATGAGGGTGTACCACCTGAGATCAAGGCTGAAGTGCTCGCCATGCTCGGTTCTATGGAGAAATTCGCGGCCGTGCGCTTGGAGGAGGGCGAGGAGCCACAGGAGGACGACGAGGACGAAGAGGACTGATGCGCAATTCACCCGCCCAGAGTGCACTTAGTCTCCTGGAACCTTGGTGGCAGACGTGGGAACGCTGTCGTCGGGCATCTTAAATGTGGTTGGGAGTAGCCTGAGCGAGGCACATTCCTGTATCCGATAATGTGGCACATAGCCCCCTTTCACCCGACCGCATCACTGACCCGAAGGCAGTTCCTTAGCAACTAATACATCTCACATTCTAAACGAACCATAAGAAGGGGACCTTCATCAGTGCTACACGGAACGTTCAGCAAGCGCATGTAGCAGTGCTCGGTCAAGGCGAAACGAATAAAGAACACCACTATTCTAACTAGTCGTCGACGCTGATGGCGGAAAGCGAATTAGTCACCTATGGTACAAATGTTAAGCTGAATGCGGACAGATCCAGTATGGTATCCATCCTTTACACGTATAAACAACGGGTATATAATTACACCCCAGAACCAATGCAAGCTGTCCCTGCTCAATCCCCACTGACTACCCTCTCTCCTCCCAACATTCCCCGTATCATTCTGGTACACATTCTTTACCATTAGCTATCAAAAGTATGCCGTATGCCATATGCCATATGCGGTTGGAGCATTTTTGCCCCTGTTATACAAAAGAGGTTTCACCGGGCTCATAGCACCATCACAGTGAAATCCCGCCCTATCTCTCGTCGCCCCCCCGCTCACACGAATTGGAGGTAATTATCAGAAAATTCAGTCGTCGTCGAAGATCTGGTACGTATTCTGCAGGATGGTATCGACGACCCGGACCTGCCAGCTCGCGTCGGCGATGCTCGAGCCGGGGGCGGTGCCCATCAGCGTCGGCCCGAACACAATGGCCAGGTTCTGCGAGCTCATGCGCGTGGCCTCCGAGTTGTCCATCACGCGGTGCAGGTGCAGCGTGAGCGCCCGGAGAGTCGCGTAGTTGGGGTCCGGCAGGCTGTTGATGATGGCGTGCAGCGAGTCGCGGCGGACGGTCTCGTCGTCATTTTCTGGGGGAGCATGAGTTAGTACCTGACTTTGACTCCCCGACAGAAAAGAAGGAGCTCCTAGATTTAAGGAGACGAATGGCGGGACTTACTAGCAGATTCAATAAAACCGGCGTAGTGCTCGACGGTCAAGAGTGGCTCTGGCAAATCCCGCAAGAATTGCTTGAGTAGCCCGGCGACACTGTTCACGTCGTGGAAGAAGTTCTCTGGGTTTCGGAAGTCAAGATTATTGGAAGTTGAGTCTAGAGAAAAAAAAGAGATGTTAGCCTAGCGAGACCATGGCGCGTAAATAGCCATGCACATACCGGTGTCGAACATGTTTTTGAGCTTAGTAACATGGGGTAGCGATCCGGAAAGTCGGTAGATGCCCTCGACACCAAGGCCATAAAGGTCAACGGCTTGGATGCATTGGTACACCACCATTGGCACGGCTAGTCCATCGCGTTCATAGAGCCTGGATAGGGTCACGCCAAATACTGGTCGAGGGGGTGCATGCTGCGGCGGAGATTGCTGGCGTTGTAGTTGCCCGGCACCTTGCCCTTGGTGGCTCGGGGGGTGCTGCTGCAGGGGGTTGGTGCCTAATGAACCTTGGTGCTGCTGCTGCTGAGGTTGGAAGTGAGGTTGCGGCGGTTGCTGCGGTGAGGGAGTCTGGAAGGCTAACGTTCCGAGCTGCGGCGGGCCTTGCGAGCTCATCGACCCGTTAAATTTGGAGTTTGGGATGGACTGTTGTTGCTGTACAGAAGACCGAGGAGCGAATTGTTGTTGTTGCTGCTGCTGCTGGCCGGCGGGGTTCGGCTGGCTCATCCTGTTTCCGAGACTCATGCTTCTCTCATGCTGGGGTTGGGATCCAGGCCGTTGCGCAACAGGGGCCGCCATAGCAACGGAGCCAGTGCTAGGTCGATAACCGTGTCCCATGGCCCCCATAGACGGCTGTCCCGGCGGAGAGATGGGTGATTCGGGGAAGCCACCTTGGCTAGACCGCGAGTTCATAGGCTGCCCAGGCTGCCCGGGATTCTGCATGGGCGGCTGGACGTTACTGCTAGAATCCTGGCTGAGGTGCTGTACTGCAACTGGTGGTGAGATCGGCGCGCGGTGCGGCTGGTCGAGAACCTGCGTCCCAAATTAGCCTCATACCGGCCGTGGCGCTCCTAGATATAGGGATGACTTACTGGGTTGCGTTCGTATTTAGGTTCCCCTAGTCTAGGTGGGAGCTGCTTGTAGTGGGCGCTTAGATACTCGCTCAAGTCTTTGTCGTTGTTAATGGCGGCCATGACCTCCCTGAGGCTCCTGGCTTCACCGGGCTGCGTCTTCAGGGGACTGATGCTCAGACCATTACTGAGTAACAGTTTCTCGTTGAACGATGCTACGATTCTCCCGTTAGCCGGCACTCGTGAGAACCTTCCACTCCCCTCCGCTCAGAAACTTACCGAATTTCTGCATTTGGAGCACCAGTGCCGAGTCGCACTCCTTGACGATATCCTGCAGCGCCTTGATCGTCTCCGGCCGTGTCCTCGAGATGAGCTCGCTGCGCTCGGCCACGAGGGTCTGCACCTTGGAGTGGTAGTCCTGGTCGGCGCCCTGGACCTTGCGCAGCAGATCCTCCTCGTGCTGGGCGGCGGACTTGGGGCCCTTGAACCCGAACATCTTGCCGCCCTTCTGGGCGTTGGTGTCGCCCGTCCTGACGCGCTCGTACTCGTCGGCGAGGCCGTCGTACTTGGCCTTGGACTTGCGCATGGCCGTCTCCAGCTCGGCGACCCGTTGTTCGGCCACCATGCCGCTCTGTTTCCAGCCCTTGCGCGACTTCTCGGCCATCGTTGCGAGCTCTAATAGGTCGTCGTGCATCTGGAAGAGCGAGCTGGAGAATTGCGTGCCGTTTTCCGCCATCCGCTCCTGGATGGCCATCATTTCGTCGTATGCCTTGGCGAAGGAACCCCCTCGGTGTTCGTTCCGGTGGATGTTATCTTGTGACATCCTACATATCTTCCTGAGGCCTTGGGCGTGTTCATCTTCGAGGACTGAGTGCTTCTTGAGGAAGAGGGCGAATTCCTGCAGTACGCGGCGGAGGTTAGCGACAAGGAAACCATTGAGAGCGTCAACCCTCATGGGTCGGCGATGGCCATTATTAGCCTTCGTAGGTCGGGCTACGTACCTTTGCGGATGCGATGCTCTGTTTTAACCGGTTGAGCATAGCAGGAACTCCGATCTACGGGCAATCGTCAGCAATGCGCGCTCCTCCAAATTGTCGGGGGTGGCTAGACAGCGGCGCAATACCTCAGAGGTCAGAACATCCTGAACCTGCTTGAGCACATCGGCGTCGGCCGGGTCGGTGAGGCCCAAGTTGTTCCCATTGCTCGGTGCGCCATTCTCCGGCCCAACCGTTTGTGTGTCGCCGAGGGACATGGTGCCGGCAGCTCGTCGTCCTCAATCGACTTATCTGGGCGTTGGTCGTAGGAGCCAGGAGGAGGCCGTAGGTCGGAGGTTGGGTTGAAGTCGATTCAACAGAGGAGGAGGGAGTGAATGACCAGGAAAAAGAACGACAGACGGGGCACACAACGATTCGCGGCTCCGGGAGGCGTCGCTTTTACTTGGATGGGGAAGACGGGAAGGGACGACGTCGTCCACGCCACGTCGCTCCACAATTGACGCCAGTGCGGGCTTCGATAAATCCCAGGTTTGTGGAATTTTCCCGTCTTGGTTAGGCTCCGAGCAGTGGATCAGGGGTGCGAAACACCACCGTTATTCTCCTAAGCGGTGTAGAGCGACTAACGCGGTTAAGCAGGTTACTTCTTGTCTCCCAATTATGGGACAGGCTGGGCGGTGTGACACCAGAGGTGGGCTTGGCCTGTGCTTGGACAGCTATGCTTGTACCCGAGTTTCGGGCAACATCGCATTCAAGAGATGGGCAAATAACCAATTAGCCGGATACCGATTCCTGTACGCGGGCCAACAAGATCACCAAAGATGATTCACAGATCTTGTGCTTCCGCACGGCTGCTCTTTGACTCCATAACAGGGAAATTGGTATAGAACAAGTTTTGCAATCTGCCTGTCTGCCTGTCCACCTGCGCACCTTTCTCGCTACAGATAAGGTACATGCTCTCTCTCTTGGACAATCCGGCGCGCATGAACGCGTCGCGTTTCAACCATGCCCTCTTGGCGCCAAAAATAGTCATCATCTCCAAGCTCTGACCACACTTCGTCGAAACCCTGGACGGCGATCATTCACTAACCCCAACATCGGGAGGTCCCACCCAAGAGAGCTAAGACAATACCCCTTACATAGTGCATTGTCTCACCTTATTTTCACAAGCCCTCAAGAACGGGCTTGTTGCTAGGTTGTTCTTGGGGCTTGGACGGATTCCCTGGGCTGCCATTCCCTCGGGACCTTGCAGGAGAGCGAGTGTGTGCCGTCGGAAACCATCTGAACTCTCTGGACGAAACTGCAAGAAGCAAACAGCCTCCCCTTGGGTGTAACCCAAAAGCCGTCGCCTTACCTACCCGAGATCCCGGGCGCCAACATGAGGCACGGTTTGTTCCCTTCCTCGGAACTTTGCAGATGCTGGTACTGTATCCCTGCTACATTCTGGAAGAAGTCTAGAAGCTCTCTGAACACAGACATCTTTGTCATTAACCGCGTGCTCAAACTTTCTCCTCCTCAACCCCTGCATTCGGATGGCTGAGTAACCCGGAGTAAAGTAGTATCAGTTTTGGTGCTTTTGGTGCTCCTTTTCCTCCGTTGATACTTACACAGCCGTCGTCCGAGCGTCCAACGTTCGCCAGCAAACCCGGAAGCTCATCAGGAACCAAGAATGACTGATTTTACGTTCGTCTTCCATCCAACCCGTCTCCCCTGCTTCTGCCAACCTGATTGAAACCTCGGGGTTAGTACCCGACCTCCTGCTTCCTACCCTGCTACCCACAAACCGTCGATTTCCACACCTCAATCTACCGCAAGTCCAGATCCATCCCATCCCCTCCCATTTCACATCAGGCGAACGGGCTCCTGTACCCCCATGCAGCCCCAAAACCATCACACCCCGCGCCACCTCCGCTCGCGCCGATCATCAAACCCCCCGTCTATAGCTCCTATCTCTCGAGCAAGCATCACAGCTAGGCGTGAACGGGGGTCGTGCGTGATCTCGAAAGGTGCGCAATCTCAAATCCCCGGCTTCCAGGGCCCGTAAAACCCCCCACCCTTCCAGAACAGACAAGCACCGCAGATCGGATACAAACCTTACGATCAACTAGTTCGCAACTGGCGAACAGACGGCGTTCGTCCGCAGGGGGTTTGGCTGTGCCCCTGGCTAGATCCCAACGCCAACCAAGGTTTCGAGGTGGGTGCTTCCGTTCGGGGAAGAGCTTTGGTAGACGACGGCATCATTGCTGAGTCTGAAGACCGCCGACCAGGGCGTTTCCATGTCACGGGGGTAGGAAGCCGATTTTCTGGACCTACGATATGTCCCATTATTCTATCTGGCTACCCTAGCTAGGTACTAGCATACCACGAGGCTAACAGGTTGTGGGAGTGTCTAACCTCGGTAGCCACTCGATACTCTGATTCTCGGTCGGAGCGTCGTCGTTTATAGCCTCTCTAGCAATACAATAACTCCTTACTAATAGCCCTGTCCATCCTCAACCTCTTAACGTAACTTTTGTGCCAAAGATCCATTTCCAGGGAACATCGCACGCCCGATGGACCTTCGAGCTTTAGTACGGCTCCGCCGAGCCACCACCCTCCAAGGCAAATCTCTTCCCGGCGAGGTACGCATTGTAAGGGGCGCTGGCGTTGTAGTGAAGAACGATACCCTCTTCTGCATAGATATTCGCCAGGTCGACATACGGAGTCCTCAGGGTCTGGACCTAGCTCTCCCTGGTGACGTCCCACGCGGACGTATCGTCGATGTAGACACTGACTTGGGGGGCAACCGTTGAGTTGCCGGGCGCCCTGATCCCTCCGGTCCAGAGAGAATACGTGTCGAGGACCCAGAGGAATGTGGCGGGTCGCCGCGGTTCGATATCGCCCACAGGCCTAGACTCCGATACTGCAATGGTGACTGAAAAGGGGTCGCAGTGGCCCGCAGTCAAGGCAATGTTCAGGGGCCCAAAGCATGCAGTGGAAGCGATAATGCCAGAATCAGACGTTGTAAGTTTAGTGTTGTAGAGTCGGATGTCGGCGTCACTTTTCCCAAGGAGGAATATCGGGGCGTAAGCGCCGGTCGCGGTGAGATTAGAGTCTACGATCCGGATCGTTGCCTGGGGGGATGGACCAAGTTTGACCGGCGCGGAGATGAAGGCAGCGGGACCACTACCCTTGATGTCGCAATTGGTGAAGGCGACCAGGCCAATCGGTCCAGAGAGCCACACCGCAGGGCTCACCTCCGAGATGGCGACGAGCTCGCTGGCGTGTATATCGCCACCCTCGCCAGTTTCGAGTGAGCAGAAAAGCGAGCTGCCTATCGACCTTGTGTTTGCCTTGGACTGGCTAATGGTCAGATTGCCGCCGTCCGACACGAAGGCGCACGCGCCGGCGTCAGCTGCGTCATACTGTATATTGGTCGCGTGGATGGCGCCTCCCTGCGAGGCCACCAATCCGTAAGTCGCCGACGATCCGGAGCTCCCAAGCGCGATACTTGTAAGGTGCGCCTCGGCTTCATCACCGTAGACCCAGACTGCGGTCGACCTGTGACCAGTAGATATGGAAGCGCCGTAGCTAAAGTCAAGCCTTGAGTGGTTGGTCTACGTGATATTGGTTATTGGTAAGCCATCTATATCGCCTTGACACTCTGGGACGGAAATAAGCAAGGGGAAGGCCTAGGATGAGCTCACCACACAGAAAGCAGCGTTCGATGACTCCCCTGGAAGCGGGTTGTTACCGGTGTACTCCAGCTTATTGACTGTTGAATGGAGAATTGAGACACGGGCGAAGTCCCTAACCAGCGCGCCGCAAGTGACATTGCTAGCAATGTTGAAGTGCTCGTGCCGGATAGTTACTCGAGTCCTGGGCCCTTCAAATACGAGTCCGCTGCTTACTATAGAGAGAACGATCAGCATTCACAGGATCGTAGCGCACGTTGGGTTAATGGTCGGCTCACTCGTAGGTAGAATGTCTGCTCGTCCTGGGGCATTGGTGCCATTGTCATTGCTGGTGGCGCGGCCTTGCAAAGGAGTATGGAACCCAGGGCAGCGGAAATTATCGACAGCAATGATAGGATCGTGTTGTCGAGGCGATACGTTTGTCTGTGGGCGGCAGGTGGGCAAGGCATTCGAGAGGCCAGCCAGAGGAGCGAGTGCTCTGATGAGGATGAAGGTTCGCATAATGCGAAGTATGAAAACCCGATGGGATGATCTAAAGCAGTGGAATAATCAAGACGTATACAAGCAATAAATTAGCAGTGGCGTGGGTCTGGCGATGAGGTTGTCTAGACTGGTGATAGTTCGGTGAGGGTGTATGACGGGCCATCAGCGTTGGTGCCTAAGCTCAGACCGGTAGGCATATAGGTAAACAACAAGTGTCCCATGCTAGAGCTAGAGGCAGAGGCAATATGGAAGGAGCACGCCTAAAGGGTTGGTATGGGATCTCGAGGGATTGGAAGTTGCGAGACGCTTGTCGCCAACTTCCGACGACGAAAGGAAGGCACGCAGTTGAATATACTTTTAATGGAGGCGTTTTCTTTCAGTCCACCACCAACACGAAACCAGTGAAATGTCAAATTAGTAGTTGACAGACCTGCAACTCGGTTCATTCCCATGTTTGCTATTCTCTAGCTAGCTAGAAACTGCCTAGGGGTAGGTAGCATCACTGAGGTAGTTTTCCCGGGCACTGGTTATTAACTTGGGCATATGCGGCCAGTCTAGTTCCCCCAGAAGGAAGACATATTCACCGTAACTTCCGGGTGTGGAATAACACACATCTCTCCTACCCGGGATACGGCAGCTCAACTCGACCACCCCGGTAGGTTTGGCGGTTTGGGCTTCCCACGCAATGCTCGCCGGCCGTCGCGCCCTCCTCACTCAGTTCTCGACGGTTAACGGCGAGGCGAGATCTCCGCGAGTAACCTAGTACCCCAGGGAATGACGAGTGCAAACGACATGAAGCGAGGGGGGCGTGCAGGACAAAATCGGGTATCAGAACCTCGACGAAGAAAGCAGAATGCTAGAAACGCCGGCTGCTGCATTCCACGCACCGCAATCCACTTGAATGCACGAGCACCATCCGGCGTCAATTTCGGGCCCCGTCCTCGTCGTCATCGTCATTGCCTGTAATGGGTGTCACCAGTCGCACTTGCGATACGGCAGGCAGTTGTGTTCCACCGGCAGAGGTTTGAGCGTCGACAGGGACTCGAAAGAGCCGCAAGACATGTGACGGCCCACGGACGCAGGCCACGCCGCAAATGGTTGGGCGCATACAGATTTACGCAAGGCCATCATCGGGCAGGAATGACAAGAGGAGTGCTGGAAGGGCCTTTTTCTCTCTCTCTCTTTTTCGTTGAGCAGCTGGCTGGACCCTTCGCGGGTTGTTGATCTGGCACCACTTTCTGATCGGCGGCCTATCAACGGCCGAATGTCCCGGACCCCAAGATTTGCGCGTCGAGAAAAGGCTGGGGGTGATCGACAAAGGTAGTTGAGGTGACAGTTTTGCTTATTATCTCTCTTTTTGTTTCTTTTTTTGGGCTCTGCATACGTGTGCATGCCTCCGGTGTTTTGGCCCTCCGGCATACAAAAGTCGTATGCGAAACTGCGAACCTGCCAATCAGGGAAATAGGGTCGACCGTCATCACCTCGGCACGCCGCTGCATGATCCGGGAGGGCCGGGTTTGGGGATCTGGAAGGGCATTTCGAGGGACCAATTCTTCCAGAATGTGGAAATGGGACCCAGGCCTTCCCCCTCCCTTGTCCCCCGGCGCCAATAATCACGGCGTGGCATTGGCGGTGTGGGCAAGTGTGGCATTGCTCTGTCTTTTGTTTCAAGGATGCTCGCACCCCACGATTTCGGATAGGTCATGCAGACAGTGGCAAGCCGATTCCATACAGGCCCTCTATTATGTATGTACGGCTTGGCGGGGAAATTTGGCTGCAGCTGCTTGGCCAGTCAAACAATCCCTCCTTTGTTGCGACAATGGGCTTTGTTGGGGAAATCGGGTTTCGGCATGATGCCATCTGCTACCCAGGACCAGGGGTAACCGTTTATCGGATCTTTGAATAATACTCTCTAGTACCGCTTATGAATGCGTATAGTGGCCTCCAATTTGTATTGCATCTATTGCATCATTGAGTATCCCAAATGGGCTGACCCTTGGGGGAAAAGCCCTGGCGAGAAGCCACATTTCACCCTGTCTCGGCGGAACGTGGAACCTGAGATCTAAGAAATTGTGATAGTTGATGAGGCTGAACCCTGTCTGGCGTCGACCCTGAGCCCTACGGCTTGGCACGCCAAAGCTTTTTGATGCGCAAACCTATCAAAAACCTACGAGAAGCTAACTAATGTGCCGGCACTCACGTACATACCTGGGCCTTTGCCGTCGATCCGCTTTTGCCCCCCTCCTCGAGAGCTTCCCGACTTTTCGCGGAGGACGGACCCCATCGCCTAGATTGACGAGAACGAAAGGAGGGGAGGGGGGTTGACAAATTAACTCAAACTTCGCAGGGCTCCAAGGGTTTCCGTCGGCATCTCGCGGGAGTTTGCTCTCTTTCGCTTGATACTTAGTATGTATGCGTATGGAGCAACTCAGCTGCTGACAAGGTTGGCACAATGACGCTAAAAAACGGTTCCAGATCCGGTTCGACCGCTGGGCGCACAGGCGCATCCTTAAGAGACGGGAAGATCCCTGTTCGACAGAACAGGTGCCGTCTTTTTTTGGGCGGTCCCCTCTCAAACCCCCTCTGGTCCGTCGCAACGAAGGTTGCTGGTCGAGGGTCGGGTGAGGGGGTTCCTCGAGATGTTGTGAAAAACCTGGGAATGTCTTCATTCGTTGTCTGCTTGCCCGCCACCCCCTGCTCCCCCCCGCCGCGGAAGATGTGGGCAAATTATACTGACCCTTTATAGCCGGTGAACAGGGGACTTTGAGTCGGTAGCTTATCACGGCATGAGGGCTTCTCAAAATGGGACAGGGGCGGCACCCAATCGGGCACTGCTCAGGCACGTTGCCTCAAGAAACCCCTCGGACGAAGTGGTGTGGAGCTAGCGTTCGTAGCCACATGCAGTTAGAAAATGTGCACATTCGTGGGCGAAGGAGGTGTGGGAGAAACTTGGATGGCAGAGGGGGAGCATCCACACAACTCAATATCGCCTGTGTATCACGGCCAATCCGGTGCGCCCGTTCGAACCCAAGAACTGCACCCTTGCTCGTTTCAGGGCTCTGCAGCTCTCGCATGCGCAGAGCAATAACTGCCATCTTTGATCGAACGACCAATTACGTCGTCCTCGCAGACTGCTATCAATGTGGGCCCACCTCGCCCCCCCCTTCCCAGTGTCCTCGTTTCTGGGTCGCTGGTGGTAATAAGGATGGACTTAGGGGACCATCGCGGGAAGCTAGTTTGTCGTGATCAATCAGAGATGCAGGCCGTTTTGAGGAGGGGATCCCTGTTTTCAACTTGGTGTATGGGCGGCCTGAGAATGATTG
>Ga0164242_10007311_pt1 | contig 12101 bp, 10 predicted proteins | sample OricomgcompostMG_FD_108783 | JGI IMG/M metagenome (GOLD analysis project Ga0164242, IMG submission 108783) | Miracle-Growth compost microbial communities from Emeryville, California, USA - Original compost - Miracle growth compost (MG) ... | reverse complement strand
GCGGCGTTGTCGGAGCAGGCGCGGGCGGGACTCGCCGCGCGCGGGATCGACAGCGTGCTGCCGGCCGACGAATCGTCGGTCGTGCTGCGCGCGTTCCGGCTCCCGGCCGGCGTCGACTATCCGACGCTGCACGACATGCTGAAGGCGCGCGGCTTCGTGATTTATGCGGGGCAGGGCGGGTTGTCGTCGCAACTGTTCCGCATCTCGACGATGGGCGACATCCACGCGCCCGACATCGACCGGCTGCTCGCCGCGTTCGACGAGGTCGCGCGCTGAAAACGACGCGCTGAAGGTCGCGCGGCCGGCTCGCCGGCACCACGCAGCGGGCGGCACGAGCCGCCCGTTTTTCTTGCGCACGGCGGATGCGGCTACACCGGATCCTTGTCCGGCGGCCCTTCGGGCTGCTGCGGCTCGTCGTTGTGATGGCCCGGCGACGGCGGCGTCAGCGGATCGTGGTCCGGGTCGCGCGTCGGATCGGCGAGCGGATCGGGAAGCGGGTTCGTATGCGAGCAGATCATCGGCGGAGTCCTCGTGCGTCGAATGGGCGGCGGCGCGTGTCGTCGGTCGCCGTCGCGCGTGTCGTCTGTGGCCGCGGTCGCGGCGCGGCCGTTCAGCGGCGCGCGGGCGCGTTGCCGCCGCGCGTCGCGCCGGCCTTGCGCGCGATCGCGTCGAGCCGCCAGTAGCGCTCCGGCGCGAGCGGATCGTCGTCGCCGCGCAGGCGGCTCGCGTAGCGGCGCACCGCGTGCCGTTTGACGAGCACCCGGCGTGCCGGATCGAGCGTGTGCCGCATGTCGGGCCGCGCGGGCGTCGCGGCGATCCCGCGTCGCGCGAGGTCCGCGACGCGCGTCTCGCCGAGCCCCGCCCGCGCGCGGCAGAAGGTTTCCTCGTAGCCGAACCACGCGAGATGGGCGAGGCGCGGCAGCAGTTCGCAACACGCGTCGTAGACCAGCGCGTGATCGGCGTCGGGCAGGCCGAGCGGCATCAGCAGCGTATTCGCGGTCGAACCGTAGATCGCTTCTTCCAGCGCGGCGGTCAGCGTTCCGAGCGACGGCGGGTCGAGGTATTGCCGGTCGCAGAACGGCAGCCGGATCGGCGTCGCGTCGAACATCGCGAGCGCGGCGTCGTCTTCGAGCCGGCGCGCGCGCAGCGCCTGCTGCGCATTGTCGAAGCCGGATCGCGCGTCGGCGTCGGTGCGGACCTCGTAGGCCGGCGCGGCCGCGAAGACCGTGCAGACCGCCGTATCCGGGTAGGCCGCGAGCAGCGTGCCGCAGCCGAACACGGCGTCGCCGAAATGCGGTGACAGGATCAGGAGACGCGGATGGGTTTCGCTCATGTCGGACTTGCGGGACGACGCAACGGGGTTCGCGGTGCTCCAACAGCTTAGGACAATTATTCGCGGCCGGCGGCGCCTGCGGGCCGGCGCGTCGCGGCGACCGGCGCTCAGAGTCCGTGCAGGTCCGCCGGCGTGTCGACGTCCGCGAGCACGCCCGGGTCGTCGACGTCGATGCGCGTGACGCGGTGCGCGGCGAACAGCGCGCGCGCGCCGGCGTCGCCGTCGAGCGCGAGCAGCGCGTCGCGATGTTCGGCGCCGAAGCCGACCGGATGTCCGCGCCGGCCCCGGTAATACGGCGCGGCGAGCGACGCGCCTTCGTCCACCGCGCGCGCGACCGCGCCGATCGTGTCCGGCGCGATGCGCGGCATGTCGGCGAGCGCGACGATCCAGCTTTCGGCGTCCGCGGTCGCCGCGATCGCCGCCGCGAGGCTCGCGCCCATCCCGCGCGCGGCGTCGGCGGCGAAGATCACGTCGCAGCCCGCGTCGTTGAGCAGGTGCGCGAGCGCGTCCGCGCCCGGCCTCAGCACCGCGACCACGTTCGGCACGACGACGAGCAGCCGGCGCGCGGCCTCGCGGGCGACCGTGCTGCCGTCCGGCAGCGGCGCGAGCAGCTTGTTGCGCCGCCCGTGCGGATCGAAGCGCGAGCCGAGACCGGCGGCGAGCAGCACGCCGGTGGCGAGCGAGGCATAAGGCATCGGAAAGGCGGCGGAAACGAAGATGCGTCGATTGTGCGGCGCAATGGACGGCGAGGCAAGGCCCGCCGCCGCCCGTCCGTGCCGGCGTTCATGTCCGCATCGCGCGCGCGGCGTCGGGCATCACCTTGTCGAGCGTGATCGGCAGGTCGCGCACGCGCACGCCGCTCGCGTGATACACCGCGTTCGCGATCGCCGCCGGCACGCCGGTAATGCCGATCTCGCCGATGCCGCGCGCGCCGAGCGGATTGAAACGCGTATCCGGCTCGCCGACGAACAGCACGTCGATCTTGCCGATGTCCGCGTTCACCGGTACGTGATACTCGGCCAGATTGCCGTTCACGATGCGCCCGTAGCGGACGTCGAGCAGCCCTTCTTCTTCGAGCGCGGTGCCGACGCCCCACACCATGCCGCCGAGCAACTGGCTGCGCGCGGTCTTCTCGTTGAGCCGCGCGCCGACGTCGTACGCGCCGACGAGCCGGGCGACGCGGATCGTGCCGAGGTCCGCGTCGACGTGCACCTCGGCGAACACCGCGCCGAACGAGTGAAGCGCGTAGTGCTGCTTCTCGTCGCCGGATTTCGCCGACGACACCACTTCGATCGGCTGTCCGCCCGCGCGCGCGATGATCGCGGCGGCCGGGTCGCGCCGCGACGGGTCGCTGCGGCTGACGACCCAGCCGTGGTCGACGGTCGCGTCGTCGGCGGCGACGCCGTGAAGCGGCGAGCCCGCGTCCGCGATCGCCAGCGCGATCAGCCGGTCGCGCGCGCCGCGCGCGGCCGCCTGCACGGCCGGCGACACGCTCGCGACCGACTGCGAGCCGCCCGAACCCGGCGCGCGCGGCAGCGTCGAATCGCCGAGCGCGAAGTGGATCCGGTCCAGCGGAAAGCCGAGCGCGTCGGCGGCGACCTGGGTCATCACCGTGTACGTGCCGGTGCCGATGTCCTGGGTGCCGGACGCGACCATCGCGGTGCCGTCCGGCAGGATCCGCGCGACGGCCGACGCGGGACTGCGGTTCGCGGGGTAGGTCGCGGCCGCCATCCCATAGCCGATCAGCGTGTTGCCGTCGCGCATCGCGCGCGGCGTCGCCACGCGGCGCGACCAGCCGAAGCGTTCGGCGCCGCGCGCATAGCATTCGCGCAGCGCGTTCGACGACCACGGCTTGCGCTCCTGCGGCTCGATCGCCGCGTAGTTCTTCAGCCGCAGCGCGACCGGGTCCATCTTCAGCCGCCACGCGAGTTCGTCCATCGCCGATTCGAGCGCGAACGAACCGGTCGTCTCGCCCGGCGCGCGCATGAAGGTCGGCGTGCCGACGTTCAGCTTCAGCAGGCGATGCGCGGTGTGCCCGTTCGGCGCCGCGTACATCATCCGCGACACCAGGCTCGACATTTCGCACCAGTCCTCGAACGTCGACGTATTCGACAGCGTGTCGTGGCCGATCACGGTCAGCGTGCCGTCGTCGCGCGCGGCGAGCGTCAGGTGCTGTTCGGTGCGCGGCCGGCCGCCGACCGGCCCGAACATCTGCGGGCGTTCGAGCGCGAGCCGCACCGGCCGCCCGGTCTGCTTCGCGGCCATCGCGCACAGCGTGACGTGCGACCACGACGAGCCCTTGCTGCCGAAGCCGCCGCCGACGAACGGCGAGATCACGCGCACGTGGTCCGCCGGGATGCCGAACTGCGCGGCGACCGCGGCGGCCGCGCCGGACACGCCCTGGGTCGAGTCGTACAGCGTCAGCCGCGGGCCGTCCCAGTGCGCGGTCGTCGCGTGCGGCTCCATCGCGTTGTGGAACTGCAGCGGCGTCGAGTACACCGCATCGATTCTCACCGGCCCTTCGCGCAACCCGCTTTCGACGTCGCCGCGCTGCGTGCTCATCTCGCGGCCCTGCTGCGGCGGCGCGTCGTACGCGTTCGCTTTCGCGCGTTCGAAGTCGAGCGTCGCGGGCGTCGGCTGGTACGCGATGCGAAGCCGCTGCGCGGCGTCGGTCGCCTGTTCGAGCGTCTCGGCGACGACCACCGCGACCGGCTCGTTGCTGTAACGCACGACGTTGTCCTGAAGCAGCGTGAGCCGTCGCCCGGCCGGTATCGCGAGCGGCGCGCGGCCGCCGTTCGGCAGCCGCATCGCATTCTGATGGGTCATCACCAGCAGCACGCCGGGCATCGACTGCGCGCGGCCCGCGTCGATCGACGCGATCGTGCCGCTCGCGACGGTGCTCGTCACCAGCACCGCGTAAGCGAGGCGCGCCTGCGGAAATTCGGCCGCGTAGCGCGCGTCGCCGGTCACTTTCATGATGCCGTCGATCCGGTCGAGCGGCTGGCCAGTGAGAGCGGTCATGCGAAATCTCCGGTCTGGCCGGCGGCCAGCAACACCGAACGGACGATCGCGCGTTGCGCGAGCGGGATCTTGAACGCGTTGCCGTGCAGTGGCCGCGCATCGGCGAGCGCGGCCTGCGCCGCGGCGCGCAACGTCGCCTCGCGCAGCGGCTGGCCGGCGAGTTGCTGCTCGGCGATCGTCGCGCGCCACGGCCGGTGCGCGACGCCGCCGAGTGCGATGCGCGCGGCCGTCACGCGCGCGCCGTCCATTTGCAGCGCGGCCGCGACCGACACCAGCGCGAACGCGTAACTCGCTCGGTCGCGGATCTTCAGGTAATGCGCGTGTTCGCTGAACGCGGGCGGCGGCAGATCGACCGACGTGATCAGTTCGCCGGGCGCAAGCGTCGTATCGAGGTCGGGCCGGTCGCCGGGCAGCCGGTGGAACTGCGCGAACGCGATCGTGCGCGCGCGTTGCGGGCCGCGAACCTGCACGGTCGCGTCGAGCGCGGCGAGCGCGACGCTCATGTCGGACGGATTCACCGCGACGCATTGCCGGCTCGCACCGAGGATCGCGTGCATCCGGTTGTGGCCGTCGAGCGCCGCGCAGCCGCTGCCCGGCGCGCGCTTGTTGCACGCGGGGAATGCGGTGTCGTAGAAATAGCCGCAGCGCGTGCGCTGCATCAGGTTGCCGCCAACGGTCGCCATGTTGCGCAACTGCGCGGACGCGCCCGACAACAGCGCCTGCGTGAGCAGCGGGTAGCGCGTGCGCACGAGCGGGTGATTCGCGGCGTCGCTGTTGCGCACGAGCGCGCCGATGCGCAGGCCGCCGTCGGCCAGCGTGTCGATGCGGCTCAGCGCGTCGATGCGCGTAATGTCGATCAGCGTGACCGGGTGCGCGACGCCGCCCTTCATCAGGTCGAGCAGGTTCGTGCCGCCGCCGATGAACGCGGCGCCCGGCTGGTTCACGGCGCGGATCGCGGCGTCGACGTCGGTCGCGCGCTGGTACGAGATGGCATCCATCGCATGACTCCCGGTCAGCCGTTCGACGCGTGCGCGTCGCGCACCGCGGCCACGATGTTCGGATACGCGCCGCAGCGGCACAGGTTGCCGCTCATGCGCTCGCGGATCTCGGCGTCGGTCAGTTGCGCGGGGCGCGTGCGCACGTCGGCGGTGGCCGCGCTCGCGTCGCCGGCCGCGAACTCGCTCAGGCACGCGGTCGCCGAACAAAGCTGACCGGACGTGCAGTAACCGCACTGAAACGCGTCGCGCTCGACGAACGCGCGTTGGACCGGCGACAGCGACGTCGCGCCCGCGAGTCCTTCGACGGTCGTGATGCGCTCGCCGTCGTGCATCACCGCGAGCGTCAGGCACGCGTTGATGCGCCGGCCTTCGGCGAGCACCGTGCACGCGCCGCACTGCCCGCGGTCGCAGCCTTTCTTCGTGCCCATCAGGCCGGCATGCTCGCGCAGCGCGTCGAGCAGCGTCACGCGCGGCTCGACGTGCAGCGTGTAGTCGTGTCCGTTGATGTGCAATTGCACCGGCTGCGCGCGTGCGGGCGTCGGCAGCGGCGCAGCCGGTTCGGCGGCGGGCGACACGGGCTGCGCGTGCGGATGCGGCGTGGCGCCGAGCGCGGCTGCGGCGGCGGCCGATTGCAGGAAGCGGCGGCGCGACGTGTCGGCGGCCGGCGGCGCGTCGGTGGGGCGGGGACGTGGCTTGGACATGGCGTTCTGCGGACTCCGTGGGGGAGGACACACGCCGGGCGGCCGCGTTGCAGCCGGCGCCCGCGTGCGAATCACAGCGGCAGCAATTCCAGTGCCGCGACTCGGACGCGGCGAACTCGCGCGACACGCAAACGTCACGAACAGACCGGCGGGCGCCGCGCGTCAACCGCACGTTGCGCCCGCCGCGCCGGAAAGTAAAGCGATTGCCGCGCCGAATGCGGTGACTGGCGCGAGGCTGGCTTGTGCCTGTCGCGGGGCCGGCGCGAAGCTGGCGCAACGGTCAGCTTCGCGGGCGGCGCCGTCCAGTCGTTCAGCCGTTCAGCCGTTGGCCCAGTGGCGCAGCAGATTGTGATAGAGGCCGGTCAGGCTCACGACCGCCGCGTGGTTCGTGCCGAGATCGGCGCCAAGACGCTGCACGTCGGTATCGAGTTGATGGAGAAATCCGCGTTCGGTGTCGTCGCGGATCAGGCTCTGCACCCACAGATGCGACACTACGCGTACGCCGCGCGTGACCGGCGCCGTGCGGTGCACGCTCGACGCCGGATACAGCAGCAGGTCGCCGGCCGGCAGCTTCGCGCGATGCGTGCCGTAGGTGTCGTCGATGCACAGTTCGCCGCCGTCGTAATCGTCGGGATCGGCGAGGAACAGGGTCGCGGACAGGTCGCAGCGTACGCGAAAGCCGGTGCCGCGCAGCGTGCGGATCGCGTCGTCGATCCGCGGGCCCGCGCCGGCGCCGCCGGCATCGCGCTCGAAATGCGGCGGGAACACCTTCGACGGCAGCGCGGCCGCGAAGAAGCCGGCGTTGCACGCGAGCGCATCCTGGATCGCGTCGCCGACCGCGCGCGCCGCCGGCGCGTCCTCCGGCAATTGCATGCGCAGCGGCGCGGCCGACGACGTGCCGCCGCCGCCGTCAAGCCACGTGGCGGCGTCGAGCACGTCGCGGCATTGCGCGACCTGCGCGCGGGTCAGCACTTCGCGAATCTGCAGCATCATTTGGCGGTCCTTATTGAGGCCGTGGCGGGCGTGGCCGCGGGCAGAGGGATCGGAAAGCAGGACGCCAGGCGGCGGAACGCCTCGACGCCGGACGCCGTGAGCCACGCGTGCATCTGGCCGATGAAGCGCGGCGTCGCGGTGCCGGGCACGCGCGCGAGCCACGCGAGCGCGGCGTCGATGTCGCCGCGCGCGGCGAGCATCCGCGCATGGTTGAACTGTCCGCGGAAGTCGCCGCGCTGCGCGGCCTGCCAGTAGTAGCCGGCGGCGATCGCCAGGTTGGCGTCGACGACCCAGCCGTCCTCGTAGAAGCTGCCGATGAAGTTCAGCGACTTCGCGTGGCCGAGCGCGGCCGCGCGGCGGAACCACGCGAGCGCTTCGGCGCGATCGGTCGCAACGCCGCGGCCGAGCGCGAGCGCGGACCCGTAGTTGTACATTCCCCAGTCGAGCCCGGTACGCGCGGCGAGCCGATACCAGTACACCGCGATCTCCATGCACGCGGCGATGCCCCAGCCGTTTTCGTAGCAGCGGCCCAGCATGTTCATCGCCATCGGATGATCGCGGCGCGCCGCGTGGCGAAACCACGTGAGCGCCGCTTCGGGATCGCGCTCGACGCCGTGTCCGTCGAGCAGGTACTGGCCGTATACGGCCTGCGCGTCGACGATGCCGTGGTGCGCGGCCGACGCGACCCACGCGGCCGCGCGCGCGGGCGGCCCGGCGAGGATCGCGGCGGCCGCGTCGGCGTCGAGCGTCGCGAGCGCGCGCAACGGCACGCGTTCGTGCAGCGGCACGTCGGCGTCGTCGCGCGCGGCGGATGGCGGAGCGGCCATCGCGACGGCCTCAGTAGCGCGCGGTCAGCGTGACGAACGCGGCGCGCCCCGGCGCGATCGACGCGTAGTGCGTCGGATACGCCTGATCGAAATACTTGCGGTTGAACAGGTTCTGCACGTTCAACTGCACGTCGAAGCGCTTGTCGATCCGGTAGCGGGCGGTCGCGTCGAAACGCCAGTACGACGGCACCGCGTGCAGGTTCGCCGTATCGCCGAACACCTGCGACATGTAGAACGCGCCGCCGCCGACGGTGAATTGCGGCAGCACGTCGTAGGTCGTCCACAGGCTCAGGCTGTTGCGCGGCGTGTTCGGAAACGCGTTGCCGCTGTCGGAGTCGCTCTTGCCGTTGTCGCGCAACTCGCTGTGCAGATACGTGTAGCCGCCGAATATCTGCCAGCGGTCGGTCAGCTTGCCGGCGACGCCGAGTTCGAGCCCCTGCACGCGCTTGCTGCCGACCATCGCGTACTCATTGTTCGGCAGCGTGACGCGCGCGTTCGTCGTATCGACCTGGAACAGCGCGCCGGTCAGCGACAGACGCTTGTCGAGCACGTCCCACTTCGTGCCGATTTCGACGCTGCGGTTCTTCTCCGGCCCGAGCTGCGCCGCATTCACGCCGACGCCGCCGCGGCCCGGGATCAGCGACTGCGTTTCGCTGCCCTGGCCGAGCAGCGCGCCGGCCGGCGTCGACGACGTCGCGATCGACGCGTACACGCTGCCGTTCTGCGCGGGCTTGAACACGAGGCCGAACTGGTAGTTGAACAGCGTGTCGTCGCGCGAGACCTGCGCGCCGCCGCTCGCGGCGGTGTTCGTGAAGCGCGTCGAGTAGTCGTCGACGCGCAGGCCGATGTTCGCGAGCCAGCGCGGCGTGATCTCGATCGTGTCGAACGCGTACAGCGCCTTCGTCGTCGTGCGCTGGCGGCTCGGGTCGTTGTTGCGGGCGACCGAGCCCGCCCACGGATCGTTCGGGTTCGGGTTCCACAGGCTCGTGCAGTTGTAGCCGGACGGCGCGCCGATGCCGGCCGTGCGGCAGATCGCGCCGCTTGCCGCCGCGACCGCGTACGAATCGTTCGCCGAGCTTTCGCGCGACAGTTCGAGGCCGGTCGCGAAGTTGTGCTTCAGGAAGCCGGTGCGGAATTCGCCGTACAGATCGGTCTGGTTCGCGACGCTCAACACGTCGCCCGCGCGCGTGTTCGCGCGGCGCCACACCATGCCGTTCGCGACGTTGCCCTGGCTGTCGTCCGGCTGGGTCCAGACGTAGTTCTGGCTCGCCTTCGTGTAGCGCGTGGTGTTGCGGATCGTCAGCGCCGGCGCGATGTCGTGCTCGATGCGCAGCGTGCCGATGTCCGACTGCGTCTTGCGGAAGTCGCGGTCGGCGAGGCCGTAGAAGTTGTGGCGATCGACGTTCGCCGGGTACAGCGTGCCGGTGCCGGCCGGCGCGTTCGACGTCGTGTAGAAGTACGGAATACCGCTGTCCGGGAGGTCGTCGGCATTCAGGTGGTAGTAGCTCGCGGTGACGCGCGTCGGCGTGCCGAGGCCGAACGCGACCGACGGCGCGATGCCCCAGCGCGAGTTGTCCACCGCGTCGCGGCCGGCCACGTCGTTGCCGTGGCCGAGCAGGTTCAGACGGAACGCGGCGTGGTCCGCGAACTGCCAGTTGCCGTCGGCGGTGAAGCGGCGGTAGTTGTCGGTGCCGAGCCCGACGCTGGCTTGCGCGCTGTTGCCAAGGTGCGGCGTCTTGCTCGTGATGTTGACGCTGCCGCCCGGACCGCCGCGGCCGCCGAGCGCGCCGTCCGCGCCCTTCACGACCTCGATGCGCTCGGTGTTGAACACCTCGTGAGTGGTTGCGCCGATGTCGCGCATGCCGTCGACGAACAGGCTGCCCTGGGTGTCGTAGCCGCGCAGGAACGGGCGGTCGCCGAGCGGGTTGCCGCCTTCGCCGGCGCCGAACGTGATGCCAGGCACGGTGCGCAGCGCCTCGGTCAGCGTCGCCGCGCCGGTGCTCTCGATCAGTTCCTGCGGGATCACCGACACGGACCGCGGCGTGTCGATCAGCGGCGCGGTGAACTTGACGTCGGACGCGTGATCGGTCTTGAAGCCGTTGTCCGCCTGGCCGCTCACGTGGATCGGCGCCAGCTGGCCTTCGCCGTCGGCGGGCGGCGGCGCGTTGTCGGCGCTTTGCGCGAGCGCTGGGCCGGCCGCGAGCATCCCGCACAGCGTGGTGAGTTTTCCGAGCTTCAGGTCGTCGGCGCGCGATTTCATGCAGGTTTCCCCCTCTGTGGTCTTCCGTGGGCCGGACGCGATGGGCGGTCCGTCGCAAATATTTCGATTGCATTACAACTTGCTTGCGCCGGCATTCTAGTGAAGATTTGTTCAAATGAGAATAGGTCGCATTCTTGTTGTCGTGGGGCCATGGAAGCGGACGGGCGTGCCGCGACGGTGCCTCGCAGACGCGAGCCAACGCGGGCAAAGGCGCGAACGGGCGGGCGTCGGCGCGAAAAGCCGCGCGTACGGACGGAGCACGGGGAACGGCGTGGCGAAGGATCGGGCGCGACGATGCACCGCGGCTCCGACGCGCGGGCCGCAGCGATCCGGGTGCCCGCCGGCCGCCGGGGCGGCGCGTCGGGCGCGCGATTTGCTTATGCGAACCAACCGATGGTCACCGGAGCACGCGATGAACAAAACCAGCAACGAACCGCCGGCTGTCCAACCGTACCCGTCCGGCGACGACGGCCCTGGCGGCTCCGGCGGACCGGACGACCGTGGCGGGCGCGACCGGCACGAAAAGCGCTCGCATCCGATCACCCGCCTGTTCGACCGTTTCGCGAGCTTTGCGACCCGTTGGGCCGGCACACCGTACGCGTTCGGCGCCGCGGTGTGCGCGATCGTCCTGTGGCTGTTGCTGGGGCCGGTCTTTCGCTATTCGGACGCGTGGCAGTTGATCGTCAACACCGGCACGACGATCGTCACGTTCCTGATGGTCTTTCTTTTGCAGCAGAGCCAGAACAAGGACAGCGTCGCGATGCATCTGAAGCTCGACGAACTGCTGTCGTCGCAGCGGGCGGCGAGCAATGCGCTGATCGGCATCGAGGATGCGAGCGAGGAAGAGTTGCGGCGGCTTGCGGCCGCGTATCTGAAGCTCGCGTCACAGCAGCGCGAGCCGGGGGACGAGCGGGAGGAGGAGCGGGGAGACGAGCGCGGCGACAGGCGCGGCGCGCCGGAGCCGCAACGGACGTCGCCCGCCGATCGTCCGGAGAACGAACGGACGTCGCCCGCCGGGCGCGCGCCGCGGAACGAAGACGGTGCCGGCGCATGAGCACGCCGGCGCCGCGTGGAACGGCGCGGGAACCGCGGCGTTCGTCAGTCGATGCCGTGAAACACCGCGTCGTCCGGGCCGAGATATACGGGCGGGCGCCACGCCGCGTCGCGCATCGAATGCTGGACCAGCCGGTCCACGCCGAGCAGTACCGCGAAAATCGCCATCCGCACCGGAATCCCGTTGTCGGTCTGACGGAAAATCGCGAGCCGCGAATCGTGGTTCAGGTCGGTGGACAGGTCGTTCGCGCCGGGCCGGCTGTCGCGCGGCAGCGGGTGCATGATCAGCGTGTCCGGGCCGCATACCGCGTCGACGAGCGCCTGGTTGATCTGGAAGTCCGGCGTGTAGCCCTCGAACGACTCGTCGGCGAAGCGTTCCTTCTGGATCCGCGTCGCGTACACGACGTCCGCGCCGGCGAGACCCGTCGCGAGGTCGTGGCTCTGCTCGACCACGTGGCCGTTGCGCGAAATCTGCTCGACGATGTAGGTCGGCATTTCGAGCGTCGGCGGCGAGATCAGCGTGAACTTGATGCCGCGATACAGCGCGAGCAATTTCACCAGCGAATGCACGGTGCGGCCGTACTTCAGGTCGCCGACGAGCGCGATGTGCGCGCCGTCGACGATCTTGCCAAGCCGCGAGAACTCGCGCTGGATCGTGTACAGATCGAGCAGCGCCTGACTCGGGTGTTCGCCGGGGCCGTCGCCGCCGTTGATGACCGGAATGTTGGTCGCGCGCGCGAACTCGGCCACCGACCCCTGCTCCGGATGACGGATCACCAGCGCATCGACGTAACCGGCCATCACGCGGCTCGTGTCGTAGATCGATTCGCCCTTCGCCATCGACGAAAACGTGAAGCCGGTCGTATCGCACACCGAACCGCCGAGCCGGCAGAACGCCGCGCCGAAGCTCACGCG
>Ga0164242_10007310_pt1 | contig 12101 bp, 10 predicted proteins | sample OricomgcompostMG_FD_108783 | JGI IMG/M metagenome (GOLD analysis project Ga0164242, IMG submission 108783) | Miracle-Growth compost microbial communities from Emeryville, California, USA - Original compost - Miracle growth compost (MG) ... | reverse complement strand
TGCGCACCCTCGATACCGAGCAACTGGGGATAACCCACCCGGCCCTTGTCGGCGTCTTTCTGGGTCTGCTTGCCCATGTTCTCCGCCGTGCCCAGGACATCGAGCAGGTCGTCGGCGATCTGGAATGCCACGCCGAGCTTCTCGCCGTAGCGGGTCAGCGCCTGCAGGTGCGAAGCCGGCGTGCCCGGCGCAAGCGCTGGCCCTCGACAGGCGGCGCGGATCAGCGCGCCGGTCTTTCGCGCGTGCAGGCTCTCCAGCTCCGGAAGCGTACGTGCCAGCCCGGCCACGTCGTCGACCTGCCCGCCGACCATGCCGAGCGCGCCCGCCGAATGGCCGAGCTCGGCGCAGAGCTTGAGCCGATGCTCTCCCTCGCCTTCGCCGCTGGCGAGCAGGCTGAAGGCATCGGTGAGCAATGCGTCGCCTGCAAGGATGGCGTTGGCCTCGCCGAAGGCCTTGTGGCTGGTGGGCCGCCCGCGGCGCAGGTCGTCGTTGTCCATCGCCGGCAGGTCGTCGTGGATGAGCGAGTAGGTGTGCACCATCTCCAGCGCGCAGGCGAAGTCGCGACACGCCGCCGACTCGTTGCCGCCCAGCGCGCGCGCGCTGGCGAAGACCAGGACTGGCCGCAGCCGCTTGCCGCCGGCCATCAACGAGTACGCCATCGCTTCACGAAGCCGGCTCGTCGCCGCACCCGCCACGCGGCCGAGCGCTTGCTGGAGCGCCTCCTCCACGCGCGCCGCTTCGGCGCGCAGGTATGCATCCATGGGCTCGCTCATACGCGTGGAGGTTGGACGGCCGGAGGCCGCTCGCGCGTCACGTACTCGTGGATCCGCGCGATCAGCCGGTCGATGTCGACCGGCTTGGTGAAGTAATCGGCGGCGCCGGCCTCGATGCCGCGCTGCACGTCCTCGGGCGTCTTGCGCGCCGAGATGAACACGACCGGGATGTCCTGGAACTCTTCGTTCTTCTTGATGGAGCGGCAGAGCTCGAAGCCGTCGATCCAGCTCATCATCACGTCGAGCAGGATCACATCCGGCCGGTCGACGTGCAGGCTGGAGATGAGCCGGATGCCGTTGGCCGCCTGGGCCACGTCATAGCCCTCGAGATCCAGGGCGAGCGTGAGCATCTCCCGCGTGTCGCGGTCGTCATCGACGATGATCACCTTGGGACGTCGCTCGGCCATGCACCTACCCCGCGAAGCTGCCCGTAGAACCTCTGGCAGCCCGCCGGAATTCAGAAGGGTACGTCGTCGTCGTTCGGCCGGGCGGGCCGGCGCTCGGTGGCCTGGGGTCTCACGGCCTCGACTTGAGGGGCCTCGGCCTTCGATTTTTCGGCGTCGAACGGGGCGCGCGAATCGCCTGCCTCGTTCAGCAAGAGCTCCACGCGCTTCTCTGCTTCGCCGAGCCGCGCTTCGCCCCGCCGCACCAGCCCCACGCCCTCTTCGAACGCCTGGAGCGAATCCTCGAGCGAGAGTTGGCCGCTCTCGAGCTTGGCCACCACCTCGTCCAAGCGCTTGACGATGTCTTCGTAGCGCTCGGGCGCTTCGGCGGCGGCGTGCGACTTGGCCAAGGAACACTCCGAGCAGAACGGCGAATCGGGCGCACCATAGTCGCCCGGTCCCCGCTATTCAACAGACGGCCCGCGCACCTGTTCGACCTCCGCCGAAAGCTCGCCCTCACCCAGGCGCACCCGGACCTTCTGCCCGAGCTGGACGTCCTGGGCGCGGCGCAGCACGTGCCCCTGGATGTCGAAGGCGATGGCGTAACCGCGGCCCAGCACCCCGAGCGGCGAGAGCGCGTGAAGCCGCGCAGCCTGGCTCCCGAGGTGCCGACGCTGGCGTTCGACGCACGCGGTGCCAAGCTGGCCCAGGCGCCCGCGCTTCTCCGAGAGCACGCGGTGGGCGCGCTCGAGTCGGCTCGTCGGCGAGCATGCCGCCAGGCGCTCGCGCAGTTGCTGGAGCTCCGACCGCGCATTCCCCAGCTCCCGGCGCATGGCCAGGCCGAGCTGCCCGCGTGTCGCGCGGAGGGCGCGCTCGTTGCGCAGCAACTGCTCACGCGGGTGGGCGCGGTGGAGCCGCTCCTTCCCAACGGTGAGGTTGCGCGCGCGCTCGGCGAGCTGTCGGCGCAGCGTCGCGTCCAGCGCGTCGGCGCGTGTATCGAGGTGCAGGTGACGGCCGGTGAGCTCGCGCCGGGGATCTCCCAATCGACGCAGCGCCAGCACCAGCGCGTGCTGGCGCTGCGCAGTCGCGCGTTCCACCCCTTTGACCAGACGCCGCCGCCGCACGGCCAGCTGCTCGAGCTCCTTCACCCGCTCGGGAGCCAGCCGCTCGGCGGCCGCGGTGGGTGTGGGGCAGCGCAGGTCGGCCACGAAATCGGCGATGGTGAAGTCGACCTCGTGCCCCACCGCCGAGACCACGGGAAGCGCGCTCGCCGCAATCGCCCGGGCGACCACCTCTTCGTTGAACGCCCAGAGATCCTCGATCGAGCCACCGCCGCGGGTGACCACGATGACCTCGAGCCGTTCGCGCTCGGGCCGCTTCGCGCTCCAGGCGTTGAGGTCGCGAATGGCCGCGGCGATGTCGCCGCCCGCGCTCTCGCCTTGGACCCGCGCCGGCGCGATGAGCACCGGCAACCCGGGGAAGCGCTGGTGAAGGACGCGCAAGAAATCACGAACCGCCGCGCCCGACGGGCTGGTGACCACACCAATTCGCCGGGGCAACACCGGCACCGCGCGCTTGCGAGCGGCCTCGAAGAGCCCCTCGGCGGCGAGCTTCTGCTTGAGCTGCTCGTAGGCCACCGCCAGGGCGCCGACGCCGGTGGGCTCGAGCGTATCGGCGGCGAGCTGGTACTGGCCGCGGGGCGGATAGAGCGTGAGCCGGCCCCGACAGACGACCTTCTGGCCGTTCTGCAGCTCGAAGCGCAAGAGCCGCGCCTGATTTCGAAAGAGGACCACCGCCAGCGTGGCCTCCGCGTCCTTGAGGGTGAAGTACAGGTGCCCCGAGGCCGGCCGCGAGAGGTTCGAGACCTCGCCCTGCACCGAGAGCTGGGCGTAGCGCTCTTCGATGGCGCCCTTCAGCTCGCGGGTGAGCTCGCCGACCGAGTACAGCCGCGGCGCGCTGGGCAGAGCCGGCGCGGCTTGGCGCACCGCGATCGGCTCGGCCAGGACCGCGTTCTTGCGCGGAGCAAACAGATCGAACTGGTCCCGAGGGAGCTCGCGCGGCGGCTCCGGCTTGCGTGAGCGACCCGCCACAGCGCCTACTGGTTCAGCTCGCCGAGGCGCTGCTTGGCCTTCTGGTGGTAGTCGTCGGTGGCCGGCGTGGTGGCCACCACCTGCATGAACTCCCGCCGCGCGGCCTCGGGGTCGCTGCCCATCTGCTGGTAGGCCTCGAGATAGGTCTCCTTGGCCTTCGCCGAGAGCTCGTGCAGGACCCCGTTCGCGTCGGCGTTGTTGGGGTTGACCTCGTGGGCGGTCTGGCAGGCGCGGTACGCCTCACCGAGCTTGCCCGCGGTCTTGGCGGTCACGCACTGCTTCAGAGAGACCGCCTCCAGGTGGCTGTTGATCTTCTGGCTGAAGAAGCTGTGGCCGCGGGCGATGCGCTGGTCGAGGTCGTGCGCGGTGCGGAACGCCGAGGAATCCGAATCGATGTCCTTGTACGCGGTCTCGAACTGGGCGATCTCCTGGCCCAGCCGCTTGGCGTCGTCGTTGCTCTCGCCGAACTGCGCAGCGAGCTCCTTGGCGCGCTTCAGATCTCCGTCCTTGAAAGCCTGAACAATCTGTCCGGTGTGATCCACCGCGTGCACCACCGCGTGGGTGGCGTGAACCGGAACCGGCTGGTTCTGCGCCTTGGCGAGCTCATCCTGGGCATCGGCGACGGTCTTGTCGTCGGGTGCCACCTTGGCGGCATCCTCGAGGATCGACGCCGCGCCAGTGTAGTCCTTGCCGGCAATCATCCCGCGCGCGAGCGCGACCCGCGTTGGAACGGCCGCGAGAACCTGCTTCTTCATGTCCTCGGCCTTATCGGTGAGCAGACTGTCCACCGGGACCTTCTTCGCCGCCTCCAGCGCGGCCGCGAGCTGCCACTTGCCCAACGCGGCCGCTGCATCCTTGAGGGCCTGCTCGCTGGAGATCTCGCGCGTGCATCGCGCAATGTAGAGGTCGACCTCGGGGTCGTCGGAGTTCTTCTCCTTTGCGTCTTTGAATTTGGGCAGCGCCTCGGCGAACTTGCCGGCGAGAACCAGTTGCTTGCCCTCGGCCACCGCGGCGGCAGCGGCGACGGCACGGTCGTTGTCGAGCTGCTGCTGCGCCTTGAGATCTGCTTGGATCTTGGCTTGCCGCGAGGTGTGCACGATGAATGCGGCCCCGACCAAGACGAGGGTCACGCCGGTGGCCGCCGCAATGATCACCCGCAGCTTCTTCTTCTTCTCCAGCGAGGCGAGCATCTCCGGTGGGAGTGCAACCTGCCCGGTCGCGCTGTCCGGCACCGGCCTTCCCGGCGAGGGCCTCGCGCCCGCGGCGGGCGCCCCAGGCCGTGAGGCCCGACGCGCGGGGACCTGCCCGGTCGACCGCCGCGGTGGCGCACCGCCCTGGAGCACGAACTGCATCTCGGTGTCGCCGATGACGAAGACATCGCCATTCTGCAGCTCGTGCTCGTCGACCTTCGCGCCATTGACCTGGGTGCCGTTGCCCGAGCCCTGATCCTGAAGCACCCAGCCCTGCCCCTGCTTCACCAGCACCACGTGCTTGCGAGAGACCGAGATATCGGGAACGACAATGGTGTTATCGCCATTGCGACCGATAGATGTCTCGCCGGGGCCAAGGGTGAACTCCGCGCCCTGCTTGGGCCCCTTGAGCACCACCAGCGTGCCCGCCGGACCACCCGGGGCCTTGCGGCCGCTGGCGTTGGTGTCGAAGACCACCGTGGCATCGGCGCGCGGCGGTTCGGTCGGCAGTGGCTCCTCGGGCGCATCCATCCCCATCACCGTCTGGTCGGTGGACGGTGGCGGCTCGACCGGCTCGACATCGGGCGGCGGTGCCGCCGTGTTGCGCCGCGGCGGGACGCGCGCGCCGGTGGCCGTGCTCCGGCGGGGCGTGGCGGTGCCGGTGGGGCGCTTGGGCGGTGCGGGGGCCATGGGACGGGTGTTCCTCTCTGGGCTACTCGAGATTGTTCAGCTTGTCGTGGAGCTGCTTGAAGCAGGAGTGGTCCTTCTCGGGGAAGTAGAGCAGCGCGTTCTTGTAGATGGCGATGGCGTCATCGGCGTGGTTCTGCTTCTCGGCGGCAATGCCCTTGAGCATCTGTGCCGAGCAGAGGCTGTCGAGCTCGCGCTGCGCATCGCGGATCTTCTGGCGCACCACATCGAGCTCGTCGACCTTCTCGTCGACCGCCTCGAGGTAGAGCTGCGCCTGCTCATAGGCTTTCCAGGCCTTGAAGGTGTTGTCCGCACCGATCTTGCGGGCATCCCAGGCGCGGTCGCCCACCGAGATGGCCGCCTGCGCCCGCCGCTTCAGGTTCTCGGGCGTGTCCTCGGGGAGCTGATGCACCTCGATCCAGACCTGGCCGAGGTACCAAGGCTCCTGACCCGGTGGATTCTTCAGGTTGTCGAAGACGACCCGGTTCTTCTCGTTGGGGTGCAGGTACTTCGGCGGGATGGAGATCTCCTGCGCCTTGGGGTTGTCTCCGAAAGACGGCTCGAGGAAGCCCACGTGGATGGTGTTCACCGCTACGTCGACGGTCTCCGGCCGTTGCACCCCGGCCGACTCGAAGTGCAGCGTGGCCACGGCCTTCTTGGCGGTCACCGGAAAGATGAACTCGAACTGGGCCTTGTCGACGGTCTCATGGCCCACCCCGTCCATGCCGGTGCCCCAGGTATCGGTCGAGGGCTCAGGCCCGATGGGGAAGGTGACCTTCGACTCGTCGCCGGTGAGCACCGCCGCCGCACCGCCGTGGCTCATCGCGCTCGCCAACAGCAGCAGGACTACCAAAAGTCCGGCCCCGCCTCCTCCACCAGCGATCATGCGCTGCTTCTTGGGCGCCTCGGCCCACCAAAGCTTGACGCGGGCGAGCGGCGTGTTCGCAGCTCGCCGCTGCCGCGCGCGCTCCGAGGCAGATTTCTGGGGTTCGGGTGCCACCGCATTCGCCGGCCGCTTCGAAACCGCCCGCGACTGGCCCGGAGCGGCACCGGCGCGCGCCACCGCCACATTTCCAGCACGGGCCAACGGACGCGCGGGATCCTTCACGCGCGGCACCACCGAGGTCACCGCCCGCCGCTGTCCGCCAGCGCCGCGCGCCGCTTGGTCGCGCGCCTTGCGGGTCGCCGCGGCCTTCTTCTCGACGTCGGCGGGATCGAAGATGCGGGTCGCACCATCTCCCTCGGTGGCGATCGGCGCGAAGGCGAAGACCACCGGCCCGACCTGGATGCTGTCGCCATCCTTGAGCTGGTCTTCGGTAACGGGACTGCCGTTGACCTTCGTCCCATTGGCCGAACCGAGGTCTTCGACGACAAAGCGGCCACCGTCGTCGCGGATCTTCACGTGGCGGCGGGAGACGCCGGGCTCAGTGAGCACCAGGTCGTTCTCGGCAGTTCGGCCGATGCACACCTCGGGTTGACTGAAGGTGTACTCCCTTCCCCGCTCTTTGCCTTCGGAGATGGTGAGGGTGAAACCCATGCGGCCTCGGACGTCGGGTGCGTCGGTGCTTCAGTTGAAGTTGTTGCCGAAAGTGAACGCGAAAATGATCGGGCCGAACAGCACCATGAACACCGTGGGGAAGATGCAGGCAATGAGCGGGAAGAGCATCTTCACCGGCGCCTCGTTGGCCAGCTTCTCGGCGAGTTGCGTCCGCTCGATTCGAAGCTGGGTCGACTGAATGCGCAGCACCTTGCCCAGGCTGGTGCCCATCTTGTCCGCCTGGATGAGGGCGGTGACAAAGGTGGTGAGCGGCGCCAGGTCGACCCGGGCCACCATCATCTTCAGCGCCTCTTCGCGCGTCTTGCCCATCTTGAGCTGCTTGAGCACGAGCTGGAATTCCTCGCGCAGCGGCCCGGTCTTGCCCTTCTCCACGACTTTGCCCAAGGCGCCGGTGAAATCCAGGCCCGCTTCCACGGAGAGGGTGAGCAGATCGAGGTTGTAAGGCAGCGCGCGACGGATCAGGTGGTGGCGCTTCTTGACCTGATCGTTGAGCCAAATCTGCGGATAGAAGAGCCCCAGCACCGCGCCGAAGAGCAGGCCGATGACCAGGTAGTCGGCCGCGTTGCCGATGATGAGCCCGCCCACGGCGCCGAGGACGAAGCAGATCTCCTGCATGGCCATCACTTCTTCGGGCCGCAGCTGCGCAGGCTCACCAGCCTTGATGAGCCGCCGTCGGACCTTGGCCTCGTACGAGGGCCACATGAACCGACGGTTGAAGGTGCCCAACTGCCGCAGCGCCACCTGGCGCAGTGCCTTCAGGAAGGTGGTCTCCTCTTCCTGCACCTCGCTGAAGAGCCGGGCGAGGAACAAGTCATAGGCGCCGATAAACCCGAGAAACACGGCTGCCGCCCACATCGGCGCGGTCAGGTACATGAGAAATGTGCTCATGCGTTTTTCCTAGACGTCGATGTTGACGATTTTGCGAATGATCACAATGCCGAGCGCTTCCATGATGAGGATGAGCGCGACGAGCACGTACCCGAACATGTGGTCGAGCATGGGCTCCATCAGGTCGGGACGCATCCAGTTCAGCACCACGCCCAGCGCCAACGGAAGCGCCGCGACGATCCAGCCCTGCATGCGGCCTTGGCTGGTGAGGGCGTCAATCTTGCCTTCGAGGCGGAACCGCTCACGGATGGTACCGGAGATGGTCTCGAACATCTCGGCCATGTTTCCACCCAGCTGCCGCGAGATGTTGGTGGAGACCACCACCAGCTCCAGGTCGTCGGAGCCCACGCGCTTGGCCATGTTGATGAGCGCCTCCTCCATCGGAACGCCCAGCTTGATCTCCTTGACGAAGAGGCTGAACTCCTGGCTCAGCGGCGCCGGCGCCTCGCGGGCGATGTGCTCAATCGCCTGGGGGAAGGTGAGGCCTGCCTTGAAGGCATTGGCCATGCCCTGCAGCGCATCCACCAACTGAACGTTGAACTTCTTGATTCGCCTCTTCCGGTAGAACTTGATGATCCCCATGGGGGTGAAGAACCCGCCAATGGCGAAGATGACCGTGACCACCGGGTTGAACATCAACCAGCCCACCACGACCATCAGGCCCATGGTGCAGATGTTGAGGATCAACATCTGACGCGAATCAATGAAGAGGAACATGTCGGAGAGGTCGTTCATCGACCGCACGACGTAGCGTTCCTGGTACTGCTCGTAGGCCTTCGAGAGCACCCCGAAGACCACCAGCGAGAAGAAGAAGACCGTCCCCATGGTGAGGAGTCCGGTCAGGGCGGCGAGCATGGGTGGGAGACCTCCGGTCCGGGGTTAGTAGACGCCCAACGCTACGGAGCCACGCCGGTCGCGCGCGTGGATTCGGAGGTGCCCTTGATGACCTGGATGGTGTTTTGACGCTGCTTGCGCAGCTGCTCGATTCGCTCGCCGGTGATGAGGGTATCGATCGTGGCGCGGCCGCGCGCCTCCTGCACGTCGATGTCCTCGGGGTTTCTGAGGGTGAACTTGAGCTGGCCCATACCTTCGGCCAAGGTGAGGATCTCTGCCTCCTCGGGCAGCACCAGCAACGAGAGGTCGCCGTAGTGGCGGTCGCCCTCGGGCAGCAGGTTGATGTTGGTGGTGCCGGTGATCTTCCCCGTGGCCAGCACCACCACGTTCTGAAGGAGGGTTATCGCCATCTGCGCCTGGCTCTGTGGGTCGCGGAAAGTGCCGATGATGTCGATGTGATCGTTGGGTCGGATCCAACCGCCCACCGCCTGCGCACCCGAGGCCTGGATCGTGATGGCCCGGCCCTTCTTCTGGACGATGGTGGAGAGCTTTTCGGCGGCCTTGCTGGTTTCGAACTGGCTCCACAAAAGCGGATCACCCACCTGCAGCGCCACCAGCACCTTCTGGCCCACGATGTAGTTGGCCGAATCGGGCTTGATCACCGAAGAAGTGACGAACTGCTCGGGCACCGGCCGCTGGCTGATCATGTCGTAGGTGATGACCGTGCCTTCGCTAATGCCGTTGGAGGCCACCAGCACTGGCACCAGATTCCAGCCCGCCTTTACCTCGCGCTCCTTCTTCTTCACCGCGAGCACGCTCATGGCGAAGGCCAGCAATCCAAGCACGATCGCGACCAGCAGGGGGGTCTTGCCTTTCAGCATTGGGCGTCACTCCGTCGGATGGGAGACAACGTAGTCAAAGGGGAGAAGGCCACCGCGCGGCCAGTTGGGGGATGGTACACGCCGCGTTTTCGATGTGTCAACGCACTCCGAGGCGACTCGTTGGGGCATGAAGTCGCGTAAACGCAAGCGGAGCGGCCTCTGGCGACGCTTATACGCGAAGTGGCCGACCGATGACAGTGGGGTGTGCGCGGCCCCTCAGAACGGGCACGCGCGAAGCTCGCCGCGCGGGCACGACAGCCCGAGCAGCGCATCGCAGCCCACGCTCGGCACCGAACCGAAGATGAAGCCGCCGTCCGGGTAGGCCAGGCCCGCCTGGCTGTCGTAGTAGGTCTCGAGGAAGCGCGCGTCCCAACACTGGTGAACTTCGAGAAGCCAGCCGGGATGCTCTTGCAACGAACCCACGCCATCTGCTCGGCCGGCGCCGCCATCCGGCAACCAGCGGCTGAGGACGCGCACATCGTAAGGTCCTGCGTCGCTTTGGCCCTGAAGGTCGTAATCGAGGTTTCCCTCGCCGGCGGATTCGGTGAACACGTACGAGAGCGTGGCCACCTGCCCGTTGTCCGGGTTGCGGCTGAGCAGCGTGGTGTGGACGGTGCGCGGGGCGGCATCGTTGGCATAAACGAACCGCAGCGAGCGAAGGTTCGGATCAGCCGGTGCGTGCCCGATCTCCTCGAGCGGTGCGACCTCGTAATCCAGGCTGCCGTGGCCCTTTGCAGCGCTGGCTCCGACGAAGGTGCCGCTGAGCACCTTCACGAATTCGCTCTGCCCCACCGGCCGTTGGGAGAACGCGAAGTTGAAGGTCTGGGCACTGCGGGCGATGACCACCTGATCTTCGAAGCGGGGATCGGAATCTGCGAACGGGCCCCAGGTCCGCGCATCGGCGGTGCGACCGCTCGGGGTGCGGTCGCGGATGAGATCGATGGCATCGATGATCGCTTCGACACCTTCGTCTATCTGCATCGCCGCGGCCACCGTGTCGCTGTACAGCCACGCTTTGAGAGCGAGCGCCGAGGCCTGGTCCTGGGGCACCTGAGCCTGGAGGTCCTGGCGGCCGGGGAGCGCCTCGAGGAACTCCAAATCATCGTTGGAGTAGTTGCCGCATGCGGCCAACACGAGGGTGAAAAACATGAGGACGAGAGTGCGCATGGTTCAGGCTCCCCAGGCGATGCGGACCGAGAGCTGCACGTAGGCCATCGACTCTGGCGACTTGGCGAGGGTGTAGAGCAGATAGCTGCCCGAGGCCTCCGCGCCGATCTGGAAATGCGCGCCCAGCTGCCTGCGAAACCCGACCACCAGGCCCGGCGCGAACGTGGAGTAGAACTGCTTGGGCAGGCGCGGCTCGTCGAAGGTGCGGGTCAGCAGAAGCCAGGTGCCGCGCCCCGCCAGGTATGGCTGCCAGCTCGAGTCCGGCGCCAGGGCACAGACCGCGTCCACCGAGGCCGCGACCTCGCCGAAGTGAAAAGGCCGGCCCTGGCCATCGAGCACCAGCGCGCCGGAGCTCTGGCCGAGATCGATGGAGAGCCCCATGCCCCAGCGGTTCGAGAGCAGGTGCTCGAGATCCAGCCGCAGGTCGAGCACCACACTGGGCACGAAGAGCCCTGGCTCGCTGCCCAGAAACGCCACACCGCCGACCCCGGCGCCGACCACCGCGTGCGTGGACAGCTTCTCCTTCACCTCCAGCGAGCCCTTCACCGGGTCGTCGGAGAACGGCGCGTCGCGCAGCGCAGCGTCGCTGAGCACCGCGAGCTCGCCCGAGCGCACCCGGAGTGAGCCGAGCCGCAGGTGATCGGCGAGCCTGCGGGTGACCACGTAGTCACCCGGCGCGAGCGCGATGCGCCGGGCGGCCGCGGTGCGCTTGTCGACCTCGGCGGCGATGGCGCCCTGGTCGTCGACGATGAGGTAGGTGCCGTCGGGCGCGGCGGCGGGCACCAGCAGGCCCTCGCGGCGAACCGCCACATCGGTCATCACCAGGTCGCCATTGCCGGCAAGCTCGTAGGCGTAGGTGGGGTGCTGCACGCCGCCGGCGGACTCGGCGGTCTGCGCCACGGTGTGCGCATACGCGTAGGCGTAGGCCTCGGAGAGCGTCACCCGCCCATCGCCACTGGAATCGGCGGAGCCGAGCAGCGCCGAGTCGAGGTAGTGCGAGAAGAAGCTGCCCTGGAGCGCATCGGACTCCTGGCTGTCCTCGTCCCCGGAGCTCGAGGTGAGGATCACGAGCCCTTCGGCGCCCTGCTTGGTGCCGTCATCGACCTCGAACGCGGGCGCCAGCCGCGCTCCCTTCGTCCGGGTGATGGAGCCTGAGCGACAGGCATCGAGCACCGCCACGCGAACCTGGAGCTTGCTCTGCGCGAGCTTCGCCTTGAGCTTCTCCAGCGGCACACCGGAGTCACCCATACGCAGGGCGCCGTCTTTCGCGTGGCCAGAGAAGTAGACCAGCAGCGCCACCTGTTCGCCGCCAGCCTGGGCCGAGATCCCGCGACGCTCCACGCGATCGAGCGCCGCCCAAAGGTCGTCGGCGTGGCGCCCGAGCAGGAGCTGTGCGTCTTCGGGAAGCACGCCGCCGAGCCGCACCAGGATGTCGAACATCCGCCGCGCGTCATCCTCGGCGTAGCGCAGCGGCCGGGTGCCGTCACCGCCGTGGTCGTTTCCGACGATTACCGCGAACCGCCGCAGCGCCTGCGCCGGGCTCGCGGCCAGCACCCCTGCCAGCGCGAGCGCCGCGATGGCCGTGCGCCTCAACGCGCCTCCGGCTTGAGCACGGTGCGGTCGAGCTCATCGACGCCCTGCAGGCCCAGC
>Ga0164242_10007308_pt1 | contig 12101 bp, 16 predicted proteins | sample OricomgcompostMG_FD_108783 | JGI IMG/M metagenome (GOLD analysis project Ga0164242, IMG submission 108783) | Miracle-Growth compost microbial communities from Emeryville, California, USA - Original compost - Miracle growth compost (MG) ... | reverse complement strand
CGCGGCAGCATGAACATGCCCGCGATCCAGAAGATCACGAAGATCAGATGCGCCGCCTTCACCCACGGGTAGGCGAGCCCGAGCCAGCCGATCGCGCTGTCCAATGCTTATCCCCTCACCAGTTCGAGCAGCCGCCCGACATTGTCCAGCGGCGTCTGCGGCAGGATGCCGTGGCCGAGATTGACCACATGCGGGCGGCCGGCGAAAGCCCCCGTGACGCGCTTCACCGCCTGCTCCAGCGCCTCGCCTCCCGCCGCGAGCGCCAGCGGATCGATATTGCCCTGCACGGTCAAGCCCTTGGGCAGGATCGCATCCGCCCATTCCGGATCGACCGTCTCGTCGAGCCCGATCGCGGACGCGCCGATCTCGCGCGCATAGCCGCCAAGCCTTCCGCCCGCGCCCTTGGGGAAGGCGATCACCGGCGTATCGGGGTGACGCTCGCGAAGCGCCGCCACGATCCGCGCGGCGGGGGCGATCGCCCAGCGTTCGAACTCGGCCGGCGCGAGGCTGCCCGCCCAACTGTCGAAAAGCTGGACGGCATGAACGCCCGCATCGATCTGGCAGCCGAGATAGGCGATGGTCGCTTGCGTGATCGCTTCGACAAGAGCTTCGAAGCGGCCCGGATCGCGATAGGCGAACAGCCGCGCCTCGGCATGATCGCGCGAGCCTGCGCCCGCCACCATATAGGTCGCCACCGTCCACGGCGCGCCCGCGAAGCCGAGAAAGGTCGTCCGGGCGGGCAGAGCCGCCGCGACCCGGCGCACCGTCTCGTAAATAGGGCCAAGCCGCTCGGGCGCGGCGATCAGGTTTTCGAGCACCGCATCCTTGAGCGGCGGCGCGAGGCGCGGGCCCTCGCCCGCCTCGAAGCGCAACTCCTGGCCGAGCGCGTGGGGGATGACGAGGATGTCGGAAAACAGGATCGCGCCGTCGAAGCCGAAACGGCGGATCGGTTGCAGCGTCACCTCGGCGGCGGCTTCAGGATCATAGCAGAGATCGAGAAAGCCGCCCTTGCCGGCCCGGAGCGCGCGATATTCGGGCAGATAGCGCCCGGCCTGGCGCATCAGCCAGACAGGCGGCGGATCGCGCCGTTCGCCCTTCAGCACCGCGAGCAGGGAACGATCGGGCGCGTCGGGCGTCATCGACTCCATTACTATCCTTAGAATCTGAAGAGGGTTGTTGAAGATAGTAGGCGGCGGGATGGCGGGGTTTATTCCCCCCCGTCCGACTTGCCAACAGCTTGACGGCCGACCTGCGCCAAGCGGACTCGACGAGTCGCGCCGATCCTCCCCGTTACCCACAGGCTGGGGACAAGCATCATCCCCTGTGGGCGAATCCGTCGATCGCCGAACCGCAAGCGGGGGCGAATCGGGCGCTTGTGCGCAGGTGGCCGGTTCCGCTAGCGATTCGCCGATGCTTATCCACAGGATCAACCCCATGTTCGGATGGGCCGCATGACGCGGCTCCATCTTCACCTGCTTTCGGATTCGACCGGCGAGACGCTGGAGACGGTCGCCAAGGCGGGGCTCGCCCAGTTCGAGGGCGTCGAGGCGGTCAAGCATTTCTGGCCGATGGTGCGCTCCGAAGGCCATCTCGATCGCGTGCTGGTCGAGATCGCCGCCAAACCCGGGCTGGTCATCTACACACTGGTCAATTCGGCCGTGCGCCAGAAGCTCGAGACGCGCTGCCATGCGCTGGGGCTGCACGCCGTCTCGGCGCTCGATCCGGTGATCGATGCGCTGTCCCGTCTGTTGGGGCAACAGACGATCAGCCGCCCTGGCCGCCAGCACGCGCTCGACGCCGCCTATTTCGATCGCGTCGAGGCGATCCACTACACCATCGCCCATGATGACGGCATTGGCTCGGAGGAGTGGGAGGAAGCGGACATCGTGCTCGCCGGCGTCTCGCGCTCGTCCAAGACGCCGACCGCCATCTATCTCGCCAATCGGGGCTTTCGCGTCGCCAATATCCCGCTGGTGCTGGAAAGCCCGCCGCCGCCGATCCTGTTCCAGCTCACCAAGCCGCTGGTCGTGGGCCTCACCACCAGCCAGGATCGGCTGATCCAGATCCGCCGCAACCGGCTGCTTTCGCTCAATGAGAATACCGAGACGGCCTATGTCGATCAGGAGCGGGTGGCGAGCGAGCTCGCTTATGCGCGGCGCATGTTCTCGGATAATGGCTGGCCGGTGATCGACGTCACCCGCCGCTCGATCGAGGAGACCGCGGCGGCGATCATCAACCTTGTGATCGAGCGCCGCGAGGCGCAGGCGGCGGGCGCGTGATCCCCTCGGCTCCGCTCGGGACAGGCATCATCCTGGCCTCGGGAAGCGCCTCGCGTCGGGCGATGCTGGAGGCGGCGGGAGTCGCCTTCGAGGTGGTGCGGCCGCAGGTCGATGAGGAGGCCGCCAAGCAGGCGCTCAAGGCCGAAGGCGTCGACGCGCGCGGGCTGGCCGATGCGCTGGCGGAGCTGAAGGCGCTCGCCGTCTCGCGCCGTTTCCCCGGGCGGACGGTGATCGGATCGGATTCGGTGATGGCGCTCGCCGACGGGGCGATGCTCGACAAGCCGCCTACGCGCGAAGCGGCGGCCGAGCAGCTCAAACGGATGCGGGGCGGCTCGCACCGGCTGGTGAGCGCAGTGGTGGGCGCGCGCGACGGCGTGGCGGTGTGGCGTCATGTCGATGTCGCGAAGCTGCATGTCCGGCCCTTTTCGGACGCCTTTCTCGAATCCTATCTCGACGCCGAATGGCCCGCCATTTCCGGCTGTGTCGGCTGCTTCCGGATCGAGGGGCGGGGCGTGCAGCTCTTCTCGCGTCTGGAGGGCAGCCATTTCACCATTCTCGGCATGCCGCTGATGCCGCTGCTCGGTTGGCTGCGCGAGATCGGCGAGATGCCGGTATGAGCGGCTATGCCGAGGTGATCGGCGATCCGATCACGCAGTCCAAGTCTCCGCTCATTCACCGCTTCTGGCTGGAGAGGCTGGGCCGGAGCGAGGATTATCGGCGTTGTCACGTCATCCCCGACAGGCTGGCGGAATACCTGGCCGAGCGCCGGGGCGATCCCGACTGGCGCGGCTGTAACGTCACCATGCCGCACAAGCAGGCGGTGATGCCCCTCGTCGATCGGCTCGATCCGCTCGCCCGACGGATCGGGGCAGTCAACACCATCGTGCCGGACGGAGAGGGCGGGCTGGTCGGCTACAATACCGACGCGGCGGGCTTTCTCGAGCCGCTGCGGCCGCTGCTCGGCAAGCCGCACCTGTTTCGCATGGCCCGCGTGATCGGCGCCGGCGGCGCGGCGCGGGCGATCGTCGCGGCGTTAGTCGATGAGGGATTCACGCTGGTGCTGATCGGCCGCGATCCCGGCAAGACGCGGGCGTTGCTCGACGAGCTTGCGCCGGGCGAGCACCATGTCGCGGCGCTCGAAACCTTTGCTTCCGCCACCGACTTTCCCTTCGACGATCGCGCCGGATGCCTCGACCTCATCGTCAACGCCAGCCCGCTCGGCATGGCGGGTCAGCCGCCGCTCGCTTTCGATTTCAGTCACGCGCCGCCGGGCAGCATCGTCTATGACATCGTGACGCACCCGGCCGAGACGCCGTTGCTGGCCGCCGCCCGCGCCGCAGGATTCCGCACCATCGACGGGCTGGCGATGCTGATCGGGCAGGCAGCGGAGGCGTTCCGGCTGTTCTTCGGGGCCGAGCCGCCGCGCGGCGACAACGCGGAGCTGCGCGCGAGGCTCGCGGCATGATCGTCCTCGGCCTCACCGGCTCGATCGGCATGGGCAAATCGACGGTGGCGGCGATGTTCGCCGCGCGCGGTGTGCCGGTGTGGGATGCGGATGCGGTCGTTCACCGGCTCCAGGGGCCGGGCGGCGCGCTGCTGGGAGCGATCGAAGCGGCGTTTCCCGGCACGACGGGAGAAGAGGGCATCGATCGGGCGGCGCTCGGCCGCGCCGTGTTCGGCGATGGCGACGCGCTGAAGCGGCTCGAGGCGATCGTCCACCCCGCCGTCGCCGCCTCGCGCGCCGCCTTTCTGAGGCGGCATTGCGCCGCGCGTCTTGTGGTCGTCGACATTCCGCTGCTGTTCGAGACGGGTGGGGAGAGGTCCGTGGACGCGGTCGCGGTGGTTTCCGCGCCCTGGTGGATGCAGCGGCGGCGCGTCTTGGCGCGCCCGGGCATGACGGAGGAGCGACTGGCCGCGATCCTGGCGCGCCAGACGCCCGATCGCGCCAAGCGCAGACGGGCTGATTTCGTGATTCCCACCGGCGGATCGCGACGGCGCACCGCCGCCCATGTCCGCGCGCTCGTCGCTTGCCTCCGGGCGCGCTCGGTCCGATACTGCCGCGCATGCGTGAGATCGTCTTCGATACCGAAACGACGGGGCTGAGCCCCGCGGATGGACACCGGCTGGTCGAGATCGGCTGCGTCGAGCTTTTCAACCGAGTCGAGACGGGGCGCCACTTCCACGCCTATTTCCATCCCGATCGCGACATGCCGATCGAGGCCGAGCGCGTCCACGGCCTCTCCATCACCTTCCTTTCGGACAAGCCGCGCTTCCACGAAACGGCGGTCGAACTGATCGCCTTTCTGGAGGATAGCCCGCTCGTCGCGCACAACGCCGCCTTCGATTTCGGCTTTCTCAACTGGGAGCTCGCCGCCTGCGGATTGCCGACGGTCGCGGCGGAGCGGATGGTCGATACGCTGGCGATCGCCCGCACCCGCCATCCCGGCGCCAAGCACAGCCTCGATGCGCTCTGCACGCGCTACGGCATCGATCGCAGCCACCGCGTCAAGCATGGCGCGTTGCTCGACGCGCAGCTCCTCGCCCAGCTTTATGTGGAGCTGACCGGCGGGCGGCAGATCGGCCTGTCGCTGGGCCAGACGGCCGAGGTGGACGAGGCCGGTCCGATCATCGTCACGATAGCGCCGACACCTGCCAACCGTCCGATCCGGGCTCCTCGCCCCCACGCCGCCAGCGCCGACGAGCTGGCGCGGCACCAGGCGTTCGTCGCGACGTTGACTAATCCCGTCTGGGCCGCGTTCGGCCCGGATTGACGACCGCCGCGGGCATCCCTAGCTCGCCCGGCCTGTCGAGCAAGAAGGAGATCGACGACATGGATATCCGCGTTTCCGGCCATCAGGTGGATACCGGCGAGGCTCTTCGCGCGCATGTCGAGGATCGGCTGGAGGCGATCGCCGACAAATATTTCGCGCGCGCGCTGTCCGCCACCGTCACCTTCGGCACGGGGCCGCACGATCACGGATTCCGATGCGACATCGTCGCGCATGTCATGCAGGGCGTGATCCTCAAGGCCTTCGGCGCGGCGCAGGAAGCGCATCCCGCCTTCGATGAAGCGGCGGGCAAGATCGAGAAGCAGCTCCGCCGCTACATGCGGCGGCTGCGCGACAAGGGCGGCGCGCAGACCCCGGAGACCGACGGCACGATCTTCATCGACAATGCCGGCTATACCGTCTTCGAGATCGGCGGCGAGGAGGAGGTTCGCGAGCATCCGCTGGTGATCGCCGAAACCCGCGTGGATATTCCGGAAGCCAGCGTTTCGGACGCGGTGATGATGCTCGATCTGCGCAACACCAACGCGCTCCTGTTCAAGAATGCGGGCAGCGGCGCCTTCAACATGGTCTATCGCCGCGACGACGGCACGATCGGCTGGGTCGAACCGAACCGCGCGGCCTGATCGCGCGTTATCGCGGCAAGGACATGGACGATTTCAGCGATATCCTGCTTCCCGAGGCCGTTTTCCACGATGTGGCGGCGGCCTCGAAGAAGGCGTTGTTCCAGACGCTCTCGGCGAAGGCGGCGGCGCTTCACGGCCTTTCGGCCAGGGAGGTGGCCGAGCGTGTCGCCGAGCGCGAGCGGCTCGGCTCCACCGGTTTCGGCGGCGGAGTCGCCATTCCGCACGGCAAGGTCGAAGGGCTGGATCGGGTGGTGGGGCTGTTCGCCACATTGGCCGAGCCGATGGAGTTCCAGGCGATCGACGGAATGCCGGTCGATCTCGTCTTCCTGCTGCTTTCGCCGCCGGACGCCGGGGTCGATCATCTGAAGACGCTTGCGCGGGTGAGCCGGCGGATGCGGGACCGCGCCTTTGTCGCCAAGCTGCGCGGCGCGGGCTCGGCCGACGCGCTTTACGCGCTGTTCCTGAGCGGCGAATCGCGCGACGCGGCGTGAGTACGGACGAATCGCCCGCCGGCGAGCAGGCGCATTTTCGGGCGCTCGAATCGCTCTATGCGGCCGCGCCGATCAACCGGCTGTTCCCTTCGCGGCTCGAAATCCTCGAGGCGGGGGTGTCGCGCATCCGCTTCGAGGTGGACGAGCAGGTCTACCACGCCGCGGCGGCGGCCCACGGCACTATCTATTTCAAGATGCTGGACGATGCGGCCTTCTATGCGGCGAACAGCCTCGTTACCGATCGCTTCGTGCTCACCACCGCCTTCAACCTGCTGCTGACCCGCCCGATTCGGGGCGGGCCGGTTGTCGCCGAGGGCCGTTGGGTGAGCGGGCGGCGGCGCGTGCTGGTGGCGGACGCGCGGCTGGTCGATGCGAGCGGCGAGGAGGTGGCGCGCGGCACCGGCACCTTCATGCGATCGCATATCCCGCTATCCTCGCTGCCCGGCTATGCCCCGGCATGAGCCCGCCGCGACTCGCCAGCCGGGTCGAGGTTTCCGCGCTTTTGCGCCGGATGAGCGCGTTGGGCGGATCGGGCGCGGTGCTGGCGCGGGGCGATGCGGATGCCGGCGCAATCCTGCTTTTGCTCTGCGAGCGCGGAAATCCGTCGCTTCTGCTCGCCCGCGCGCTGGATATGGACGGAATCTATCGCTGGCGGCCCACCGGCCCGCGGCCGATCGCCGACCGGGCGGAGGCGGAGGCCTATATCGAGCGCAGGCGGCGGAGCGATGACGATCTCTGGGTGGTGGAACTGGATACCGCAGGAGTCGAACAGTTCGCCGCTGGAATGATCGGCGGCGATTGACTGTTGCGGTGCAACATGGGCATGGCCGTCCCCACAAAGAGCGTAACGGCGGCCGTGCCTGTTTTTCGCGGCTCCCGTAGTCGGGGGATCATCGCCCAACCCGGTGTTTTGGGGGGGTAGGGCTGGGTCCACCGCATGTTTGCGGATCATAATGTCCAGATTGTCGCGTCTCGCCCTTTCGGCGACGGCTTTTCTTTGCCTGGCCGGTGCGGCCACCATCTCGGCGCCTTCCTTCGCATCGGAAGCGCCCGCCAGCACCGCGACGGCGATGCTCGCTGCCGTCACGGGTCCGCTCCTCGCGGTGGATGTCCACACGCTCGAGGCGCGCAAGCCCGACTTCTCAACGCAGGGCGACAATCAGGGTTCCTCCTCCGATCAGACCATGACCGCTGAAGACGGCAGCGCCCAGCCGACCTCGCTCGCCGATCTCGTCGCCGATCACGAATCCGCCGACGCCGGTGATCCGCAGACCGATTGCCTGGCCACCAGCGTCTATTACGAAAGCAAGGGCGAGCCGCTCGAAGGCCAGCTCGCGGTCGCCCAGACGATCATCAACCGCACCAAGTCCGATCGCTTCCCCGATTCGATCTGCGGTGTGGTGCGCCAGCCCAGCCAATTCTCCTTCGTCCACCACGGCGATATTCCCGAGGCACCGCACAGCTCGTCGGCCTGGCGGCGCGCGGTGGCGATCGCGGTGATCGCCGAGCATGGCCTGTGGAAACAGGTCGCGCCCGAGGCGCTGTTCTTCCATGCGCGCCGCGTATCCCCCGGCTGGGGCAAGCTCCGCGTCGCCTCGATCGGCCATCACATCTTCCTGCGCTGATCCGCGCTTTGCCATTGTTCGCCTGATGTTCTAATCAGGCGGCATGGCAAGTCCTCTCGAAACCGAGTCCTGCCTGGCCGATGCGCCGCCGGCGGCGATCGACGTCGCGCGCGGCATCTCGCGGCTGTTCTTCCGGCAGGACCGCATGGCATTGTGTGAGGTGCCGCTGCCCAACGGCCGCCGCGCGGACATCATGGCGCTGAGCGGCAAGGGCGAGATCGTGATCGTGGAGATCAAGGTCTCGCGCGCCGATCTGCTCGGCGACGGCAAATGGCCTGATTATCTGCCCTATTGCGACCGATTCTACTGGGCGGTGCCGCCCGGCTTCGATCTCGCGCCCTTCGATCGGGAGACGCATGGACCGGAAACGGCGGGGCTGATCGTGGCCGACCGATACGACGCGGCGATCCTGCGTGAAGCCCCGCTCCGCCCGCTCGTCGGGGCCCGCCGTAAGGCCGAGACGCTCCGCTTCGCCCGCCGCGCCGCCCGCCGCCTGCTCGGCGGCCTCGATCCGGGGCTGGAGGGGCTGGGCTGAGAGACCAGACGCTGGCCCCTTTTCCTGAACATCTCCAAGCGGGAGAGCTCAACCTATTGCGGCGAGGGGCCGGCGATCTGGCGGTGGACGGTGGGCTTGGCGGTTTCCAGCATCTGGAGAATCTGTTTCGAGCGCGGATCGCGCTTGGCGTAATCGAGCGCGGACAGGCCGGTGACGTTGTCGGTGATCTTGGGATCGGCCCCGGCCTTCACCAGCGCGCGGACGGTGGCGAGATCATGGCCCTGCACGGCGAGCGTCAGCGGGGTCTCGCCTCGGCTGTCGGCGAGATCCACCGCCGCGCCATAATCGATCAGAAGCTGCGCGCCGTCAGTGTAGCCGATCAGCGCCGCATCGGCGAGCGGGGTCCGCCCCTGGTCATCGCGGGCGTTGAGATCGGCGCCCTTGCCCATCAGATAACGCATCCAGGTGCCGTCGCGCCGCTTGGTGGCGATGTGGAGCGCGGTTTCGCCCGTCGAATCGTCGCGCGCGCTGATGACGGTCGAGCCCGGCTTCTCCAGCAACGCCTGCGCTTTCGCGCCGTCCCGATCCTTCACCGCCTTGATGAAGTTGTAACCGTCGGACGCGAAGGACTGCGCCGCCGCGGGCGCGGCCGTTCCCAGGAGCGCCGCCGCCAGCAGCAATCCTAGCCAACCCCTCGCGTCAAAGCCCCGCATCTTCGCCTCCACTCGCTGCGTGTGCACCCTATCCTTGCATCGGCGATGCTAGCGACGCAAGGCTGGCCGGGCCATGAACATGCGCCTGAGATTCGCCGCCGCACTCGCTTTATCGGCGCTCGCACCGCTCGCCTTGGCGGGCTGCCAGCAGGCCGCCCCGCGCGCGCCGCTGACGGGCTCCTCGCTGGGCGGACCGTTCACATTGGTCGACGAGAGCGGCCGGACCGTGACGCAAAAGGATTATGCCGGGCGTTATCGCACCATGTATTTCGGCTACAGCTTCTGTCCGGACGTGTGCCCCACCGATCTCCAGAAGCTAATGGCGGGCTATCACGCCTTCGCCGCCAAATATCCCCAGCGCGCGGCGAAGCTCGTGCCGATCTTCGTCACCATCGATCCGGCGCGCGACACGCCGGCGGTGCTCAAGCAATATACGGCTGCCTTCGGGCCCGAGCTGGTCGGGCTCACCGGCACGCCGACCGAGGTGAAGGCCGCGGCCAAGGCCTATGGGGCTTTCTATCAGAAGGTGCCGGCCCCGAACGGGGCGGAAGGCTATCTGATGGATCATTCCCGGCAGACCATCCTCTATGGGCCCGACGGGCAGCCGATCACGTTGATCCCCACCGACGAAAGCGGAAGCTCGGTCGAGCAGGCGTTCGAGCAATGGGTGCGGTGAGCGAGGCCAGGAAGGACGGCCGCTTCTGGGAGGAGAAGCGGCTGGAGGAGATGAGCCGGGAGGAGTGGGAATCGCTCTGCGACGGCTGCGGCAAATGCTGCCTGCACAAGCTGGAGGACGATGTGACGGGGGAGGTGTTCCCCACCAACGTTGCCTGTCGCCTGCTCGATCGGCGCAGCGGTCGCTGCAAGGATTATCGCCACCGCCACGCCTATGTCCCTGAATGCGTGCGGCTCAATCCGCGCACGCTTTCGACGATCGACTGGCTGCCCGCCACCTGCGCCTATCGCCTGCTCGCCGAAGGAAAGCCGCTGGAGCCCTGGCATCCGCTCGTCTCGGGCGATCCCGAATCGGTGCATCGCGCAGGCGTGTCGGTGCGCGGCTGGACGGTGAGCGAGGACGAAGCGGGCGAGCTCGAACTGCATATCGTCGAGCGTGAGCTCTGAGCCGATCTTCGCGGCGGGCGCGATCCGCCGCCCGTTGATCGTGCGCCGTGTCGCCTCGGCGCAGGTGATGCGCCTTGCCGTCGATCCGCGGGACGGCGGCGTGCGCCTGACCCTGCCGCGCCGCGCGTCCGAAGCGCAGGGGCGTCGCTGGGCCGAGTCGCAACGGGTGTGGATCGAGGCGGAGCTGGCGCGCCTGCCCTGCCCACGTCCCTTCGTCGACGGCGGACACATCCCCTTTCGCGGCGTGGAGACGCGGATCGTCTGGTCGCCCTCGGCTCCTCGCAGGCCGACCTGCGACGGAGAGGCGATCCTGCTCGGCGGCGCGATCGAGTCCTTGCCGCGTCGCCTGCTCGCCTGGCTGCGGACGGAGGCGCTGACGACGCTCGCCGACGAGACGGAGGCGATCGCCGCCCGCGCACGCGTAAGTGTCGGCCGCGTCTCGATCGGCGATCCGCGCGGGCGCTGGGGAAGCTGCTCGGTCAAGGGGGACATCCGCTATTCCTGGCGGCTGGTCCTCGCTCCTCCCGACGTGCTGCGCTCGACTGTTGCGCACGAGGTGGCGCATCGGCTGCACATGGATCACAGCCCCGCTTTCCGGACCGCCGAAGCGCGCCTGCTCGGCGCCGATCCGGGTCCGGCGCGGGCGTGGCTGCGCAAACATGGCGCGGCGCTCTACTGGGTCGGTCGGGACGGCTGAACCGCTTTACGGCTGCGGCTGGCGGCCCTCCTGCCGATCGCGCGGCGGGCGGCGCGAATCGCGGCCCAGCACGCTGTCCAGCCAATGCTGGTCGAGCCGGGGCGAGGAGCGCGGCGGCGCCGAAGGAGGCGGCGGGGGCGGAGGCGGCCCGCGCCAGTCGTCACCGGAGTTCGGCGCGCGATTGCCCCGGCCCTGACCGCCATAGGGATTGCCCGGATAGGCGTCCGGATCGATCGGCGGCTGGCCGGGATCGCCGTCCATGCCCAGCATCGGGCGCGCATCCTCCGGCACCTGGTCGTTATCGAGTGTGGTGAGGCCGTTGTCCGGCATGCCATAGGCCTCGTCGTCGGGCTCGAGCTGCCATTGCGGCAGCGTCACCTGCGTATCGAACTGCTCGACCGGGCGATTGGCGACCGCGACGCGCATAAAATCGGCGAAGGCGCGGGCCGGAGCCTTGCCGCCGTAGAGGCCGGGATTGGGCTTGGCGTCGTCGCGGCCCATCCACACGCCGGTTGTAAGCCCCGAGGAGAAGCCGAGAAACCAGCCGTCGCGGTTGGAGGTGGTGGTGCCGGTCTTGCCCGCCACCGGGCGGCCGATCTGGGCGAGGCGGCCGGTGCCGGTGTTCACCGCGGTCTGCAGCAGATCGGTCATCTCGGCGGCAACCCAAGGCGCGACAAGCACGCGCGGCTCGGGCGGGGTATGCTGGTAGAGAACCTGGTTGTTCGGGGCGACCACCTTGGTGATGGCGTAGGGCACCACCATCGCGCCCTTGTTGTCCACCTCGGCGAAGGCGCGGGTCATGTCGATCAGGCGCACGTCCGAGGTGCCGAGCACCATCGCCGGATGGGTGTTGATCGGCGTGGTGATGCCGAAACGGCGCGCCATGTCGGCGACGGTCTGGAAGCCCACCATCTGGCCCAGCTTCGCCGCTACCGTATTGAGCGAGAAAGCGAAGGCGGTGCGGATGTTGATCTGGCCGAAGAAGGTGCCCTCGTCGTTGCGCGGGCTCCAGCCGTCGATGGTGACCGGCTCGTCGACAATCGGCTCGTCGGGGCGATGCCCGGCCTCGATCGCGGCCAGATAGACGAACAGCTTCCAGGAGGAGCCGGGCTGGCGCACCGCCTGCGTCGCGCGGTTGTAGATCGAGCTGATATAGTCACGCCCGCCCACCATCGCGCGCACTGCGCCGTCGCGGTCCATCGCCACCAGCGCGCCTTGCAGGCCGGCGGGCGTATCCGCGCGTATCGCCCGATCCGCGGCGCCCTG
>Ga0164242_10007307_pt1 | contig 12102 bp, 5 predicted proteins | sample OricomgcompostMG_FD_108783 | JGI IMG/M metagenome (GOLD analysis project Ga0164242, IMG submission 108783) | Miracle-Growth compost microbial communities from Emeryville, California, USA - Original compost - Miracle growth compost (MG) ... | reverse complement strand
TTTTTTACAATTTCATACCCAACATCTTCGCAACCCTCATGCTCTGTCTTATACTCAAGTCCAGCATGATCTCCTCGCTACCGCCCGGGATAGCATAAGCCCTCACGTCCCGATACAGCCTCTCGATCTTACCGCCCTGGCCTCCGCGCGAGTAACTCAGGCCTCCGAAGATCTGGCTGGCCTCGCGGGCGCAGAACTCAAAGGTGACGGTGGACTGGGCCTTGAGGCTCGCAATGGGCCCGCCGAGGCGCAGCATGGCCTCCGTCTCGTTCATCTTCTCGCACTGGTAGATCATGTTCTCGAGCCAGTTGTACGAGGCCTCGATCTGGCGGGCCATGTGGGCCAGTTTCAGGCGGATGACGGGGTGCTCGATCAGCTTCTTGCCAAAGGTGCGGCGCTTGTTGGCGTACTTGACCGACTCCTCGTAGCAGACGCGCGAGAAGCGCAGGCACTGGATGATGATGCCGATGCGCTCGTGGTTGAAGTTGGTCATGATGACCCTGAAGCCCTGGTTCTCCTTGCCGAGCAGGTTCTCGACGGGGACCTTGACGTCCTCGAAGGTGATGTAGGTGGTGCCGCTGGACCACACGCCCTGGCAGTCCATGCGCCTCGTGGAGACGCCGCCAAAGTCGCGCTCGATCAGCAGCAGACTGACGCCGTTCATGCCGGGCCCGCCGGTGCGTACAGCGGTGGTGAAGTAGTCGCACCAGATGCCGTTGGTGATCCACTTCTTCTCGCCATTGACGATGTAGTGCTTGCCGTCCTCGCTCAGCTTGGCCTCGCAGGTCAGGTTGGCGACGTCGCTGCCGGCGTCGGGCTCGGTGATGGCCAGGCAGATGCGCTTGTCGCCGTTGAGGATGCCCGGGAGGATGCGCTCGACGAGGGGTTGCTTGCCGAACTTGACCAGCGGCGGGCAGCCGATGCCGAAGCCGCCGATGACGTTCCACACGAAGCCGCCGCTGGCGGCGCGCGAGAGCTCGTCAGTGAGGAGCATCTCGTGGAAGAGATCCCACTTGTCAGCCGGCACCGACTTGATGGCGTTGCTTGTGTACTTGGACTGGTAGCTCGTGCCCAGCAGGCCGGCGAGGTAGCCGCGGCGGCCCATCTCCTTGTAGATCTCGGCCGGCACCTCCTTCTTCTCGTCCCACTCGGTGACATTGGGCTCGATCTCCGTCTCAATCCACTCGCGGATCTCGGCGCGTAGGGCCGCGTGCGTCTCGTTGAAGTACGGAGAGTGGTACTGTACAAAAAAAGGAAGCGCATTCCCCAGGTTAGCGAATATTGACTCTTCCTCGAAACGCCACGCAGGCGAGTCCTGCTCCCTAAGACGTGGCAAACGGTGGGGGCAGCACTTACGCTCTGGTACCAAGCTGGATCACCGAAGGGAATCTGCTGGCCATAAGGTTCTAGGGCCTCTGACTGCTCGGCCTCAGTGGGCGCGGCTGCTGGCGTCTCCTTCTTGGGTGCGGGTTTGGGCGCGGGCGCTGGTGCTGGCGCGGCCTCGGTTTTGGGCTTGGAATCTAAAGAGCCAAGCAACAGTTTCGGCTTATACTTCTTGAGGATGCCCTCGTTGTGGTACTTCCAGAATTGTTTGGAGGCATCCTTGCCGGCCACCCTCTGGAGTATTTTCTTGCCACCTGCCACGCGACCGCGGTCAGCGAAACTGCTCGCCCGATTTACATTGGGGGGTCTTTTGCTTACCTGGATGGTCATCCTGGAACTGTGTGAGGTCATAAACGTCCTCGTCAACAATAATCCATAGCGAATCTGGTTTGTTGTGCGACGAGACGTCGCTCTTGCTAAATGTCTTGGACATGTTGGCGGCCTTTGTGAACAGCAATAGGTAGATTCTAGTTGGCGGAAGGGAGGGAAGCTACAGTGCCAAAAAGAGGAATCTGGGGAATCTGGGGCGAAGAAGGAATAGAAAAGTAAGTAGAAAAAGGAATAGAAGAACCCAAAATCTTAACATTCCGTCTCAATAAGCTTCCTAGGTGCGTTCTTAAAGCACTACTCGGCCTTGTCCGGCCAAGGCCGGCTGTAGTGTCAATTCCAGGATCACATGCCAGAAGGAACGCAACCTTAACCTGGGGTTTTTGGGGTTCAGAGGTCACAATTGCGTGGCGGTTGGTATCCACGAACATGTACCTAGGTACCGTTCCCGGGACATGCAATGGAAGCATGTGAGCGGCAACGCCTTCTACGCTTCTGCGGCTTCATCCCTTGAACTCTCCAACTTTCGTGGGGGGAACGGGAAATGGAGATTGGGGGTTAGTGAATCCCGGAGCCCCGCGCTGATTTCCGAAGGGTGTCTTTGAGGAGCCGAGGAGTCTCACCAAGCAAAGTTCCTAGTACATGCGCTGTACACAGAGCTGGCAACCTACTACTACCTCTATTGCTACTGCGAGTACATATCCAAGTACCTCGACTGGACGGGCATGCTTTTCGCGGGCCTGTCTTATAGAGCCGTGTTAGTTATCAAGGAAGGCGCAGCGTTGAGCTGAAGCAATTCTTGGTTCGCAGCTCCAAGAGGAGCCCAGCTAATTGGATGGCGGCCATGGTTGCGGCGATGTGTTTTCGCGCTGCGAACATGTGATTTCAATCCTCCGTATGACGAGAAAGTACGGCTGATGTCATCGCAGGGGTCCTTCCAACGAGTGACGACGGAATCGGCGGACCAATGCTGTGGGGTGCATTGATAAACTGCTGCGAGGCGTGCCGAGGCAACTTGGCAAATCCCGAGTCCCACTCCCCTCTGAAGGGTACAGTGTACAGTACCAAGTGTGGTTAATCGGCATCGGAAAGAGCCTCACGGGGTCAAAAGCGGCTCAAGTGACAGGGAATGGCTAGCATTAGTCGGCACCAAGGGAAATTAATTTGGAAAGTACGAATCCGAGTAGATGAGGTCCTCGAATGATGTGTCTTGAATATGTAAAGCAAGTTTGTTCACCTGTGTTAAGGGTTGCTTGAGCCCTTGAGCCATCCCGTTTTTGCCCATGCCTGACTTTGACTCCCGCAACTCCGTGAATCCAGCTCCCAGTTAATAATTTCCAGGGGCATGGTATCGTTAGAAAAACCCCAACCCCTAAAATAAATAATGATGGTAGAATATCCTCCGTCCTCTCCAAAACGATGTCGACCTTTCGACTGTCACCCCTTCGTCGCTGTACGTACAAGTACGCACCTCCCAGTGGAAAAAAGTAGCCCAAAACACACTTTAAGCGGCACCGCGAGGCTTCGCCTTGCTCTTGGCCTTCTCCTTCTTCTCCTCCTTGATCTTCTTCTTCTTCGCCTCGTTCTGCTCATCGATCTTGCGCTTGTGCGCCTTCCTCTCCTCCTCCGACTTGGGCAGGACTTTGAAGAACCCCTCGAGCCGCGACTGCTGGGAACCCTTGAGGTTCTTCTCGAGCCGCGCGCCGCCGGCCCGGACTCGATCCTCGGAGAAGCCCTTCTCAGTAACCAGGAATTTCACCAGGCCGTCGAGATCGGGCTTGTCCCACTTGAAATCGCACTCGGGATCATCCGCCTGCCGAACATCGGGAGAGAAGAACAAGTCCCGCGCGTCTTCGAATGGCCAGTCCTCCGGGATCGTGTATTTTTTCTTGGGGTCATTCTTCATGGCCTCAACGACTTTCTCGAGAGTGCCATGCTCACGAATCAACTTCAGGGCCGTGTTTGGCCCAACCTTGGGAATAGGGTCGAGGTAGTCGCAACCGAGTAAGATGCAAAGATCGACAAACTAGAGACAAGAAAAAAAAGAGCAGGTAAGTAGTTTGATCCGAAAGTGGAGCGGTCTAGATAGGTAGTATCATACCTGCTTTCGTTCCATTTTCAAGCCCTCGAGGACTTTAGCTAGGTTAATTTCCAGGATGGGCTCTTTCCGTTGCTCACTGAAGGTGAGATGGCGCAGGAGGATCGGAGAGTCGAAGCACAGGGTATCCATGTCCTCACTCGCGGCGGCGAAGACCTTGCCGGCTCTTGCTAGCACAGCACATTGCGCCTCGGCCTCGGTGGGAGCGACGATGTAGGGGATGCCCATCAGTTTCAGTAGCCGCTGGCACTCGGCGTTGTGTTCCCTTGTGACCCTGACCGTCCGCCGGGAGAATTTCTCAACATCCTCGGCCGTGCCTATCTCCTTTGCCTCGTCCAGTCCTTCGGTCGCCGCCTGCTTCCGCTGAAACCGTTTAGCAAGTTCGCCGGACTTGAGCTTTGGTGGGGCGCCGTCGAAGACATAGAGAGGCTTGATGCCGTTATCAACTATCCGCAATGTGCGATAGAACATGCCCATTAGATGCGACGTGGTATCGCCAGCCTCGTTCGTGAGCTGTTGGCCATCGGATCGCACAGCAATAAGGAAGCTGTAGATGCTCATAGACCTAAAAGGTGGAGGGAGGCGCTGTTAGAAGCTAGAAATCGACACCTGCGATGACTAGGGCTGTACCTACGCGTCCTAGAGAAGGCAAAAAGGTTAGAGTCATAAAAAAAAAGAGGTAAAAGCAGAGATAAAAGAAGAGAGAGAAGCGCGTGGATCAGAGCCATTCCGCGGAAGAAAACCTACAATTGCGACCTTGCGACCAAAGTGATTCTTGATCTCCCCCTCCTTGACGGCGTCCGGCGCCTCCTCCTTGATGATCTGGAAGAGCTGCTTGATACCCATGATGCTGCCCGTTGGGTATTTACTTGTGGGAGTGTATCAGATATTTGTGATTCCCTTGCGGCTGTTTGCGAGAGTGGGTGTGGTGAATGTGGTGATAACAGGGCAGGGAGATCGTTGATGTCACAGCAGGTATAACTGAGCTTCGACGCGCGCCTGAGGAGATGCGCTGAGTGACGAGCAAACGCGCTTTTTAGTGGGACTGGGGTGGGGCACTTTACGCGAAGGGCGTGAGGACGCGATGTCCTCTTAACATGGCAGTCACTCAGTCACTCCTGGTGCCACCGGCTGCATCGTAGGTACCTAGTACCTAGGTAACTTTGGTAGGCACCTTAAAAAAAAAGAAGAATACCTAGGCTGAGGCAGGGTAACAACTTTGCTCATTATCTTCGAACTCGGCTTCAATTCCTCGATTTTGGAGCTCCTGGGGGTTGAGCGTACTAGAAGCCGATAAAAAAGACAGCGTGCCGACGCCAGGCATAAGCCTGTCTGAGCCTCGACCGCCAATGGCGCCGGTCTTGTTTGTTGTCTTCTACAAAGCCATATAGGTATGGAGGCCAATAGACATCGCCGGGTCAACTTGGGACGAATAAACACCACAAAAACGGGAATGCCGATGCAATCTGGTCCTCCATCGCTGTTAACCTTCCGAACCGGGGTCATAGATCAAGCAAGCGAAGTCCCGAAGCGGCCAAGGGGTCTCTACTATACCCGCCGAGACTCGGCGAACTGTGGGATGAACAAAGTAAGCTTATTCTGTTTGTCAGGAGTCAGGTCAGGCCAAGCTTCTTCGTCGGAGCTTGGCCGTTTCAAAAACAGCGAGCAATAAGGTGTGAATATGGGCAGGGGAAGGGAGTCCAGGAGAGTCGGATTCGGCCGCTTTTGGAAGAAGAGGAGGAGGTATAGGATATCTTAACACTCAGCCAAAACTTGGGGGATGAAGAGGAGGTAAACCCGCAAAGGCTGCGCCGTAGGATAAGGTGCAAGTTGAAAGATGCAGCTCCAACAAATTTAGACTCGCCAAAGGGAGAAGAAAAAAAGCTCCGACTCCTGTCCCGGTCCAACCCACATGAACCCGCATGGCCCGCCTGCTTCTCGAAGTTCCTTGCGCAAAAGCGGGTTGCCGAAAGCATAATGTACCACCCGCGGGGTGTGTTTCGCTCCTCGGCAACAATTACGTGAAAATGGTACGATTTCTGGGGGATGCGAGGCTCGTTTCGACGGGCAAAGCTGCTTGTGCGGCTCCTTTCCAAGACCTTTCGCGTTTGGAACCCCGGCCGTGGAGCCCGCCAAGCGGGATGGCACTTCGTTTTTCTGCTGCCGTCGTTGTGCTTGCTGACCTAAACGAAGGACCCCTATTGGTCTCTGGATGGACCATCTCCTGGGTTGGAAAGGAAATTGTGCATGTGTGTACTATTATTAGGCTTGCAGGATGATGATATGTCCCAAGTGTCTGGTTTATTGGCCATGGCCGCTCTCTGGGCCGATATTGTCAGATTGCATTGTCAGATTACGAGGGAGTCCTATGATCTTACTCTCTCAGGGGTCATGAGAAGAAACGGTAGGGTTGGATGATGCTGCGATAGCAGTATTGAAGTCTAGATAGTAATGATATGGTCGCTAGATACATGTATATCAAGATGATATGTAACAAGAGTCTTATGTGTATGGGTGTTCCGCTTCGCCGGAGGATGATCGAACTCGGGGAGCAGGGCGGGCCAAATTATCTGCTCATCCTCCCATGCCCAAGGGGTAGATAGGAAAACGAAAATGCAAGGAGGGCGCCTGCCGGGGGGTTGACGATGGCTTCTTGTCCCAAGATAAACACCTCCAAGCATCACACTCGTACCCAAGGTCCGAAAAAAGGATCCTCCTCGTAGCTGGCAACCCCATCACCGCCCGTCCTTCGCCCCGGAATCCTAACTGGTAACAAAGACCGGATCGGCGTAGCTCGTGTCGCGCTGCTTCGAACGGCGGTCGCATCCCCTGGTCCTCCACCCACACCATGCTGCAGACAAGGCGTAGAATGGTCGAGAAATTTGTGCACACACACATACACACACAATACACACACTAGATAGGTTTTGCGTCCGGCGCGACGATGAGAGAAAAACTCGATCGAAAAAATCCAAGGGGATTGATTTTCTTCTTCGTCCTTCCAGCAGTGCTGTGCGCAAAACGACTACCACTGGGCGAGAAATGAACAAATATGCAAGAGCCGTATACGAGGCTTAGAAGTTCTCTTTGCCCCAAACAAAACTGAAGCTGTACCCCCAAATTTATTAGCATACCGGGTTAAAGAGAATTTGGGCGGATAAGAGGATATGTAAACTTACCCAGGCTCACTGTACTTGTTACAGAAGATGTGCAACTGGCTCCCGAGACCCTTAGGACCACAGAAGAAGACACCCGCCTCGGCCGGGGTATGCAGTTTCCTGATGCCGCGGAAGATCATATCCCAGTTGGGACGACCGAAGTTGGTCGGCGACCGCAGGCCGGTGATGGTGTCCTTGTCGGCATTGGCGTCGTTGATCATGATGTTGGTCGCGTCGTCGGCCTTGATCTTGGCGGTCAGGTATGTGTGGATCTCGATGCGGTTGTCGACGTCCTGCGCCTCGATGGCGAGGAGCAGAGAGCGGAACCACTCGAAGGAGCCAAAGTCTCGGCAGATCCAGAAGAAGTAGACCTTGCTCAGCCGCGTCTTCTTCTGCGGGTAGTTCATCCGGTACCAGATGGACTTGAGGATGGAGGCGAAGGGTGTGACACCGATACCAGCACCGCAGAGGATCGAAATCTCGTACTTGAAGACGTCCTCGGACGCGGACCCGAATGGTCCGTCGATGTAGACGCGCGGGAGCACCCTCCGGAGGGCCGGGTCGACGTCGCCGTTGTTCTGATCGATGCCCACAATCTTGGACGAGTCGCCCTTGCGCTCAAACTCGCAGCCCAGCGCCGTCGAGACGGCCCTGGTGAAGTCGCCGACCACACGCATGTGGATGGAGATGTAGTCCTCCTCGGGGGCGCTGGTCAGCGTGAAGGGGTGGTACTGCCACAGCGAGACGGCCGGGCAGCAGAAGAAGATGTACTGGCCGGCCCTGGTCTTGGTGTGCTCCTTCTTAATCTGGATCTCGCACACGTTGCTCGGGTGCTGGATGACCTTGGAGATGTAGGTCTTGTGCTTGCCCCGCATCTCGCGGGCGACACGCTCGGCGAGGTAGGCGAAGCCCGAGTACATCCAGTACTGCCAGAACACGCCGATGGCCTGGGTGCCGATCGAGATGCAGAAGGGGGCGAAGTCGGGCTGGATCATGCAGAAGGCTCCGTGCAGCGACCAGAAGAAGAAGAAGATGATAAACATGTGGTGCGTGTACCAGAAACGCTCGTAGTTCGCCCTCCGCGTCTTCTCGATCGACGTGGCCACCATCGCCATCAGTGCGGTCAGCATCACGTAGCCGGTCCAGCCCGGGCCCGACACCAAGTTGGCGAGCAGGAAGCCGTAGAAACCCAGGTTGTTCTTCGCCGAGATCTGGGCGAAGTTGTTCCAGTGGGCAATGGTATGCACCCACGAGAAGAAGACAATCGACCACGCCGTCGTGATGTGGAAGGTGATGTTCTTGTCGAACTGGATGATTCCGTTGAGCGGCGTCTGTCGAGCGAGCGAGATGAGCGTCCTGCAGACCGGGAACAGGACGAGGGCGACGTCGACGTGAAGCACCAGCGCGGCTGCCCTAGCAATACTATATGTTACGCCGAAGGTGTCCCGGGCTATTTGAAGGTTGTCCTTGACGGCAAAATTTACGAAGGCGAAGGCGAACACGGCGGCGTGAAGAAGCACGAACACGGCGACAAATCTGTTCTCGTCAGCAACGCGGAGCCACCCACAAGGCAGGGGGGGGGGGTTGCCGTCCTGGACGTGTTGAGTCTTACATTCTCCTGTAACCCTCATTGATCATCCACCTGTCAATTTTCTCTCGGGCGGTCAACTCCTTCTGCCGCTCCTGGGTCATCTCGCCCGACAACAACATCCTCGTAAGTGGTGTCCATCTTGACCTCTCTGACTGCTTCTCCGCAATGCTGCTCCTATTGCTGTAACCGCCATAGCTCGCCATGGTGGGTGATGGCTTGCGACTTGTCCACGCGGGGCCTCCAGTTCCCGGTTAACAGCCAAAATCGAGTCGATTCCCCTTTTTCCTTCTGCCTTGCCGTTCTCTCTTGACCCTCCCGTTGGGTGTAATGGGTATCGTTCCCTCCCCCAACCTTCTATTACGTTCGTCGATAAGCGTAAGTTAAAAAAGTCGTTAGTGTGGAATTCAGAGCCTGCTGAACCGGGCGAGTAGATGCATCGAAAAAGGGAAAAAGGCTGAGACGAAATGGAAGGACGGCGGTGGTGAGGAAACGCCCTATGCCAGATGCCCTATGAAGGAATGTAAAAGAAAAAGGAGAGCCTGCAAATGCCACGGCGGCGGAGGTAAGAAATGGTCAGCAATCGCGCAGCTCTTCACGACGCACAGCAACACCTGGAGAGAAAGGAGGAGAGTGTGGGAAGGGGACCAAGCAGGAGGTGCGGGAGGGCGGGAGGTTATGAGGGATGCCAAGAAGCCGGCGGACCAGACAACGTAAGGCGATTTCCACGTAGATCAATCATACATTGGTACCTGCACACAATGCCTGCACTGGGAAACAGGGGGGGGAGAGAGAGAGGTCAAGGGTGGATGGGATGGGTGGTGGTCGAGCTGTTGCCGCCAGGACACGCGGAGAGTGGTGGGAGATGCGAGGGACGAGGAAAGGAGAGTGGCCCTTGTCCTCGAGCAACAGCAAGGGTAGGCTGGAACCTGCATTGTGGGTCCTTGGATGTCGTTGAAACAAAAGAAGGCCCAAGTCTCGAGTTTCTGGACTAATCAGGCGGCTTCCCAGGGTTCTGGGGTACAGTGTTACCCGACTGGGGTGGGCCTAAGCCGCCATCACAGCCGCAGACTTGGGTGGTGGAACGCTGCAAAAGGCAATGTGCTGCCGAGAGAGCTACAGCGTGTGTATCGTATGTATCGGGTATCGTACGATTCCACACTTGTAGGTAGGAAGAGCTGGTCGAGCTGCGAACTACGTTCGTACTATTTCCGTAGTCCACCTCTCCCTTTCCCCCTTTCGCCCATTGCTACAGAGTAAATGTAATGCTAATTCCATGGCGGCTCGCATGTAACCCCGCGAGAGGTCCCAAGGGTCATGCCGACGACGAGGGACAAGAAAGCAACAACATTCCGGCTTGGCAGATTGTTGGCACTTTCGACGACGATGGGAGGCACCATAACTCGACTTGCCCCTAAAAGATCCCCTCTAGGGCAAGGAACATCATAGACCATGCTCGGACGATAAAGAGGAGATACCGGCCTGGGCAAGTCTCGTTTCCGATGCCGTCTCTGCCAGTTCGCCAGCCAGTCGAACCAGTCGACGATGCGAGACGATCCTGGGCGGTTGTTGCTCACAAGGACGCTAGGGGCTGATCGTCCCGGCAGACAGGGGATGCGATGTGGGTAATCGCGCCACTTTCGAAGACTGGCGACCGTCTCCTGTCTTCTTCTGCTTCAGTCTTCCTCAGGAAAGCCCAGAGCGGGCTGGCGGGGGAAGGGGGGGGGTGGAGGCTTCCAGGGCTTGCACAGGCAAAAAAAGGGTGCAACTCCCCTTTTTTTTGCTTTCACCCTTTGGCGCTGCACATCTGAGTGTTACGCAGCACGTCCGAGAGTTATCGGAGTGTGGGGGGAAGGCCGACGGATGATTGGATGGGACGGCCTGCCGAGCAGGCGAACCACCCCACTAAACCGGTCTCGTCCTGGGCCCCACCTTGTCGCTTAAGCCCGCTGTCGCAGGCTGTTTCGTCAGGGGTATTCTGATACAACGAGGCGGAGATTGGCTGAGGCATTGAAGGTGGGCGAGCCAGGGCTGCTTCAACCTGCAACCTCAACTTGCATCTTTGCCTTCTCTCTCGCTCTGGGGGTGCCTCGCTCTTCCGTGAGGTACCACTACTGCGTAAAGAGAGAGGAAGAAGACCTCTCTCTGCCTACATGCGACCCGTTGGATGCATGTACAACTGCTACCACATGGACCCCAGCGAACGGCCTTTTTCCCTCTTTGGGCCTCATCGTTACCCTTGCTCACTGTGTACGGATAGTCCGTACGTATTTAGGTATTTATTGATCGTCGACCTCGACATGGTACCCGACTTATTATTAGTATCCTTATCGCCCATGTTCGCGTCCGCGTGTCTGTCCCACAGCAACCCGCGCCAGTGTTTCCTTTCGCGCTTTGGAGGGTCTGGACCCAGGTTTGGCCGTGGCCCTGGGAGCAGTTCGCAGGTCATCGACCTCTTGCATGCAGCTGAGAGCACAGTGCCACCACTCTCCAGCCCTCCCGAGAATGACACACCCGCCTTACGGCCTGGGTCGTCTTAGCGGTTGGGATCGCCCGGCACTGACCGCCAACTACCGTGCTTTCTACCTTCCTCAGTCGGAGCCTCATCTGACTTCCATGTCTAGATACTCCATTGGGTGTGTACAATACACAACACGCACGCAAGTAGGCAGGTTGTTGCCATCCTGTTGCCATCCTCTCTAGCATCTAGCCTTCATCAACTGCCCAGACCACCACCTCAGTCAAGAACTGTAATGTCAAGTTGTATCCACACATACCCCCTTTCATTGTTACCTAAGCCCCCGAAGACTACCGAGACTCAGTTCCGCCGGAAGTTCGGTGTGATGGTGTGAAGACTTCTGGCGACTCCACTGGCCGTTCCATATTCCCAGACTTCGACTGCGGTGTCACACCTACCAAACAAGCGCTGGTCGATGCAGCGTCATCACCCGTAGGAGGCTGGCTCGAGGCGAGTCCGAGGGTGTGGACCAGACGCCATATCGTTCTCGTTAGGTGTTGCTTGCCCCTTCCCGTATCCGTGGAAGTCTTCTCTGTGGAAGTTCCCGTTTCCGACGACGTCGGGCGGCGTCGATTCAACTCCGGGAGACTGATACGAACTCGTAACCCCTACGCACTGACCTCGTCGAGGGATGATATGGCTACGATGGGCGTCGTGGTCTAAGAAACGACTTGTTCCGACGCTGGCACTTGCCGTGGACAAAAGAATGATTGGCTATATGTTCGAGCGGTCCCGCGGAGTGGTCGACGCACCCCGAAGGTGGGAGATCCGCGGACCGGACAGCATGTCACTGCCGTGATGCTCAAGCATTCTTGGGTATTGACGGGTGCTATAGCACCCGGTAGGGCAGACGGTTCCGGAAGAAGGAAGAATGGGACATCTTCCACTGGGGTGTTGAATGACGCCGGGCATCCTCATTCCCTTTCCCCTTTAGGTACTACTTAGCCACGAGAGCAGAATGGCCTTCCACGTTAGCTGATAGGCAAGGCAAACCCCACTGGAGTAGTACTCCAAATTTTGATAAGCCGGT
>Ga0164242_10007306_pt1 | contig 12102 bp, 11 predicted proteins | sample OricomgcompostMG_FD_108783 | JGI IMG/M metagenome (GOLD analysis project Ga0164242, IMG submission 108783) | Miracle-Growth compost microbial communities from Emeryville, California, USA - Original compost - Miracle growth compost (MG) ... | reverse complement strand
TCCATGATCGGCGATAACAATAGCAGTATATCCATTTTCCAGTGCCGTAGTAACTACCGCTTCTGCGCATTTGTCTACGGTTTCACAAGCTTTTACCGCAGCTTCAAAAACGCCTGTATGTCCAACCATATCAGGATTGGCAAAATTAAGGCAAATAAAATCTGCAGATTTAGCCTTCAGTTCGGGAATAATTTTATCTCGTATATCATTAGCACTCATTTCCGGTTTCAGATCATAGGTAGCTACTTTGGGGGAAGGGCAAAGCAATCTGGTTTCTCCTTTGAATGGTGCTTCCCTGCCTCCTGAGAAGAAGAAGGTAACGTGGGGGTATTTTTCTGTTTCCGCTATGCGGATTTGTTTTTTCCCGGCTTTTTCCAATACTTCTCCCAAGGTGTTTACAAGATTGTCCTTGTCAAAAATCACTTTCACATTTTTAAAAGTATTGTCATAGTTGGTCATCGTGAGATAATACAAATCCAACTTATGCATGCCCTGATCCGGGAAATCTTTCTGAGTAAGGGCAACGGTTATTTCCCTGCCTCTGTCTGTCCTGAAATTAAAGCAAAGGACTACATCTCCTTCTTCAATAGTGGCAAGGGGTTTGTCCTGCTCATTGGTAACAATGACCGGTTTAATAAACTCATCGGTTACGCCTGCCTCGTAAGATGCTTTGATTCCGGCTGTTGCATTTTTAACTTTTACGCCTTCTCCTTTAACCATTGCATCATAGGCAAGCTCTACTCTTTCCCAACGATTGTCCCGGTCCATGGCAAAGTATCTTCCTACTACGCTTGCAATTTTTCCTGTAGTTTCCTGCATGTGGGCTTCTAAATCCTCTATAAAGCCAAGTCCCGATTGAGGATCGGTATCTCTTCCATCTGTAAAAGCATGCACAAAGACTTTGTCAAGCTCTTTTTCGGCAGCAATCGAACAAAGCCCTTTAAGGTGTTTGATGTGGGAATGTACCCCTCCGTTTGAAACCAAGCCGATCAAATGCACTTTTTTATTATTCTTTTTAGCATAATCAAATGCATCCACCAATGCTTTTTCTTTACCCAGGGTTTTTTCTTCAACCGCCTTATTTAGTTTTACCAAATCCTGGTAAACGACTCTACCTGCACCAATATTCATATGCCCAACTTCGGAATTGCCCATTTGTCCGGCAGGTAAACCCACAGCAAGACCGGAAGCTTCCAGCTTGTTGTGTGGATAATTACTAAAAAGGGAATCTATAAAAGGAGTGTTTGCTTTTGCAATTGCTGAAACTTCGGGATTTTTTCCTATACCCCAACCATCTAAAATGATTAAAATTACTTTCTTATCCATGCGCAAATATAATAAGTTAGAAGAAAGAAAATAAAAGAAATAAAAACGAATTTGGCATAATTTTAGCACTATGCTAAATGAATAAAAATTTCCTACATGAAATTATTGATCCCATATATTATACTTCTTATATGTTTTCAGTTCTTTTCAATTGAAGCAAAGGCTCAGGGAGAAATCCTTAACAATACCAAAAAATTTTTAAAGGAAGGGAACTCTAAATCCTTGTCCATGGATTTCGCTGAAATAGTTGAGTTAAGCTTCAGAGGGGAAAAAGGGAATTATAGCAAAACACAGGCAGAATTTGTTTTGAAAGATTTTTTCCAACACTATCCACCTATTGATTTTGAGTATATACACCAAGGTTCCAGTAAAGAAGGGTTGAAATATGCAATTGGGAAATATACGCATAAAAATGGCTCCTTTCGAGTATATATATTGATAAAACAATTTAAAGGCAACTATCTTATAGATACAATAGATTTCAGCGAGGAGTAATAACGCAAATTCTCATGGAGCTCCGGAATATTGTATTTCGGAGCTTTTTTTTATTTTTGCCCCCATGAATTACCGTACAGAAGAAGCTATAAACCATTTTATCAGGGAAGCCCTCACAGAAGACGTAGGGACAATTGGAGATGTAACCACCATGGCTTCCATTCCTAAAGATACCCTTGGGATTGCAAACCTAAAAATCAAAGACGACGGAATACTCGCAGGGGTAGTCCTTAGTGAAAAAATTTTCCGATACCTTGACCCTGCTATTAAAATAACCCTGCTGAAAAAGGATGGCGATGCAGTAAAAACAGGGGAATCGGCTTTTGCCGTTGAAGGAAAAGTACACACAATCCTTAAAGCAGAAAGGCTTGTATTAAACTGCATGCAAAGAATGAGTGGCATTGCTACTTACACCGCAAAGCTCAATAAACGCATTGCCCATACCAATGCCAAACTGCTCGATACCAGAAAAACAACGCCAAATTTTAGAATACCGGAAAAGTGGGCAGTAGAAATAGGCGGAGGTGTAAATCATCGCTTTGCCTTGTATGATATGATCTTACTCAAAGACAATCATATTGATTTTGCAGGAGGTATACAAAAGGCAGTGAATGCAGCGAATGAATATGTACAACAAACAGGAAAAGTATTAAAAATTGAGGTCGAAACACGAAATATAACCGAGGTTGAAGAAGCATTAAAGACAAAAGGCTTAGCTCGAATCATGCTCGACAATATGTCTCCTGTGGAAATGAAAAAAGCCATAGGTCTGATAAATGGCAAATACGAAACAGAAGCTTCCGGCGGAATTACCGAAAAGAATATTGCCGAAATAGCAGAAACGGGCGTGGATTATATTTCAGTAGGTGCGCTAACGCATTCCATAAAAAGCCTCGATCTGAGTTTAAAAGCAGAAATACTTCGATAACTAAAGAAACAAGTGCCGATTTTAAGCAGAAAAACTATAAATTTGCGAGCTTAAAGAAAGAACACCCATGATTGTTAAAACTAAAAAATACGAATTACCAAAGAAAACATATATTAAAGTCGGCCTTCAAACCCTCCTACAGCAGCAATGGTGGGTTTTCCCAATTCCTGTCGCCATTGCCCTGGTTGCATTTATCTTCCCCTCTTTTGTCTGGTGGTTTATTATTACGCCTCTGATTTTATTGTTGTTATACATTCTTTTTTGGGCTATACAATTTACCGGAGTTACCCAACTGGAGCAAAATAAAATTATGTTTCAAAGACTCAGCTACGAAATAGACAGCCGCCAAATTCTTATTAAATTAAATGCAAAGCAAGGAAGCCCTATCCAATGGGCACAAGTAAAAAAGGCGAAAGTTGGGAAAAATTACTTTCTTTTCATTTTATCAAAAGCACAGTTTATTTACCTCCCTTTTAAGTCCTTCAATTCAGAAAATGATATTAAATTCACAGAAAGTATATTGAAAAGAAAAGGCTATCTGAAATAGACTTTCCTGCCCCTTAGGTGCTTGGTAATATTTATTTTATAATTTCTTTCCGGTTATTCTTCCGTCTTCTGTAAAAATCTGTAAAAGAAAAGCATTCTTTTTCTTTAAGGCTTCCAGAGGAATGGCTTCTGCACCTTTATATCGGGCTATTTCTCTACCATCGGCAGTCAAAACCCGTATTTTTTGAATGTTGCCAAAAGAAGGGCATTCTGCTATAAAAGTTGTACCTGTCTTTTTTAAGAAACAGTCTGACTTGGCTGTTATCCCTGCCATGGTAGCTTCCTTCAGACTAACCGCATCGATACACACGTTTCCCGCTTGCTTACCTACATCAAATATAATACGTGCATTTTCATCATCAACCGGAGCAGTAAGTGCATAACTAAATGTTTGGGTGCTGGCATCCAAAGCAGTTGGTTGGTATAAGTAAGTATCCCAGGGAGAAACAGACATCCCTATCCCCGCATTTATGGTTTTTGCCTGACTCGCTGAGGCTCTAAAGCTTAATATATATTTTTTTCCGGATTCTAGTTTTATGCCCTCTTGCGTTAAGGAAACATCCCAAGGGTTGGTACCGGGATCGGTTACCGTTATACAACCTTGTCCCCCGGAGGAGGAGATACTATTTCCATTACCCGAATTAAAGCTCCAGGCTTCAAGTCCTTTATCAAAATCGCCGTTTACAACCATTTTTGTAGCATCTATAAATTCAGCATTTACAGAAATATTGCTGCGAATATTAAATTTCAAAGGATTTTTTGTGCCAATAAAATCTCCAGACCATTTTAAAAACCGGTAATTAGGATCGGGAACAGCAGAAATTGTAACGGCGGCACTATCGGCGAAATTATTTTGAGCGGGGTTTATTTGCACAAGCCCTCCGCCGGAAGACGTGGCAGAAACGGTGTAAGGAGCAGACTTAGATTGCAACTTGTACAGGCGAACATAATCTATAAGAAATTGCTGAGGGAAGATCGTATTGTCTATTCCCTGCTGACCTCCCCATTCGCCCCCAATGGCTGTGTTGAGGATCAAATAAAAATGTTCATTATACGGCCATACTTTATAGTCATCGCTTTCCTTTTTAAAGGTAAAATATTTCTTTTCATCAACCTTAAAAACAAGGCTATCGGGATACCACTCCAAAATGTAGGTGTGAAAGGTAGACTCTGGGGCATCTAAAATAGCCTCACTGCCTTTATTTGTACCTTTTACATGGTTATAGGCATCTGTATGAATGTTAAAATGAACTTTTCCGGGTTCAAAGCCTACATTTTCCATCAGGTCAATCTCGCCACTTGCAGGCCAGGCTCCGTATTTTTTTTCTGTGGGGAGCAACCAAATTGCAGGCCATACACCTGTTCCCGAGGGTATCTGTGCTCTTACTTCGAGTCTCCCATATTTCCAATCTATTTTGTTTTTAGTTGTGAGCCTTGCCGAGGTATATTGGTTGGTGCCAAAAGGTTCTTTTCGGGCTTCAATAATTAAATTTCCATTTTCAACACGGGCATTTTCAGTTCGTTCTGAGGTATAATATTGGAGTTCCTGATTGCCCCAACCATCGCCTCCTACATCATAAGACCAAAGAGAGTCGTTGGGTAAACCAGCGTAGTTAAACTCCTCCCGCCATACCATTCCCCAATTTTGAGCCTGACAAGTATATGAAAAAAGGAAAAAGAGTATTGAAAGGTATTTCATTTGTCGTTTTTTTGATAAAAATAAATGAAATATAAGAATTTATTAGAAATAAGTAAATGCTTTTCCTTAATTTAAAGCGAGGAACCTTTTCATTCTAAGCTTTCAGTTACATTCCATAGTTTCCTCAAATCATCCTTATAGATCACTTCTTTTTCGAGCAAAAGCTTTCCTGCTTTAGTAAGGTCTTCTTTGTTTTCGCCTAAAAGCGTTTTTATGTCTGTATATGCTTTATCGATAAGCACACGCACTTCTTCATCAATCATTCTGGCTGTTTCTTCGCTGTATGGTTTTTGAAAAGCATTTTCATTATTCCCGGTGGAATCATAATAACTTATATTGCGCATTTTGTCGCCCAGTCCATAATAAACAACAATGGCATAGGCTTGTTTTGTAGCCTTTTCCAAATCATCAAGTGCACCGGAAGAGATTTCTCCTAATAGCACATCTTCTGCAGCTCTTCCGGCAAGAAGAATACGAATATCGTTTAACAGGTGTCGCATGGAGTAGAGTTGAAGTTCTTCCGGTCTATACCAAGCAGCTCCAAGCGATTTGCCCCTTGGTATAATGCTCACTTTTACAATATCTTTTAAGCCTTTTAATAAATAAGTTGCACAAGCATGCCCGGCTTCGTGGTAAGCAATCGTTTCTTTTTCTTTTGGGGTAATTATTTTCTGCCTTTTTTCCAGTCCGCCAATAATACGGTCGAGTGCTTCTGTAAAATCTTCACGGGAAACCGTATTTTTCTTTCTTCTGGCTGCAATAAGGGCAGCTTCATTACAAACATTGGTGATGTCGGCACCCGAAAACCCCGGTGTTTCATCGGCGAGCAATGTTATATCTATAGACGAATCGGTTTTAATGGGCCTTATATGGACTCCAAAAATTTCTTTTCTTTCCCGTACATCCGGCAATTCGAGATTAATATGCCTGTCAAATCTCCCCGGCCTTAGGAGAGCAGGATCAAGTATATCGCCCCGGTTGGTGGCAGCAAGGACAATAACACCCGAATTGGTGCTAAAACCATCCATTTCGGTGAGTAGCTGGTTTAAAGTACTTTCCCTTTCATCGTTGACACCATTGAGATTTTGCCCTTTGCCTCTGGAACGGCCAATAGCATCTATTTCATCAATAAATACAATGCAAGGTGCCTTTTCCTTTGCTTTTTTGAATAAATCCCGTACCCTCGATGCGCCAACTCCTACAAACATCTCGACAAATTCTGACCCCGAAAGGGAAAAAAAGGGCACTGCTGCTTCTCCTGCAACGGCCTTTGCCAATAAGGTTTTTCCAGTACCGGGTGCACCTATTAGCAAAACACCTTTTGGAATCTTTGCCCCCAAAGATGTATAAGTTGTCGGATTTTTTAGAAAATCGACCACTTCTTCTACTTCTTGGCGCGCTTCATCGAGTCCGGCTACATCTTTAAATGTAACGTGTACATTCTTTGTTTTTTCAAATAAAGCCGGATGCGATTGTGCAAAGCCAAAAAAGCCACCGCCACCACCACCCCGGTTTCCTCCTTTGCTGAAATAGCTCCAAACAAAAAATAAGAAGAAAAAAGGGAGTATCCATAGCAGTATTCCTGAAAACCAATTGCTTTTCTCAATATAAGTTACCAGCACTTGCTGGGAAAGTGGGAGATCCTCCTGCGCTTTGTACAACTGGTTCACAAAGGCATCAATAGAGCCTATGGACATAGTGTATTGAGGAAGAGCTGTGTCTTCTGTAATACCTTTATACTCCGGTTTTTTAAAACGCTCTTCCTTTAAATAAATATCGGCAGTTTTTTTATCCAAAACCACTATCTTTGCGACATCGCCGGCACGGATAGCATTTTCTACCTGTCCCCACTTTGCCTCAAGTACTTTGCTGGTATTTGTATCGTATTTTTGATATTGCTTAAAAATAAAAAATCCGGCAATTAGCAGCAGAATAATACCCCAAATAGTGCATCCGGTTTTTTCATTCCGATTGTCTTTTTTATTTTTTTCCTCGTTTATTTCATCCATGTCCGGCACACTTTAATTAAAAAAGGTTTTGCGAAAAACCCTGAAGGGGAAATCAGGAGAAACACTTTATTTCACCTGATTTTGACCTTCGGGATTTAACCCTTGTAAAAGTGTTTTGTTTTGCATTTAAAGAGCGTACCTGGGTTAGGGAAATGGAAATAGCAAGAAACTAGGATTTTGTAAATTAAAAATATTATTTAGTTTTGCACCATTCTTAAATTTTTTATAGCTATGATAACTTTTTTAAAAAAAGCACTATTTGTGTGTGCATTGTTCATTTCGTTTAGCAATCTTTTTGCTCAATCTACAACCTTGGTAATTAGTCAGGTTTATGGGGGAGGAGGAAATAAAGATGCGGCATTTACCAACGACTTTATTGAATTGTACAATTTAAGTGAAGACACGGTTTTGTTTTCAGGGTCTTTGCAATATGCGGCAGCAACCAGTTCTTCCTGGTCTCTTATTCCTCTAACGGAAATTAAAGTCGCACCTGCAGCCTTTTATCTTATTGCCCTTAATTCGTCTGCTGCTATTGGAGAAAAACTTCCTTTGGCAGATCAATATGGTGATGAGAATTTGAGTAGTAGCTCGGGCAAGATTATTCTTTGTTCTGATCTTGTCGAAAGAATAGAGGAAAATCCAAACGATAAAGGGATAGTAGATAAGGTAGGGTATGGCTCTGCCAGCGGATTTGAAGGAGCATTTGCGGCATCCGGGATTAATAGCTCAAAAGCTGTAATAAGAACTCCGGAAACACAAGATACCGATGAAAATATGGAAGACTTTGCTGTGGGTACACCCATTCCCAGAAACTCGAACTATAATCCCGGTACTATAACCGGAAATATAGAACCGCTGTCCGGTAAAATTAGTATTTTCCCGACACCGTCTGTCGGTAAGTTTTCAATTACGGCCCCCGGTACAATAAAAGAGGTAAGTGTAAAGGATCTTTCCGGTAATGAAGTGCTTTTTTATTCCAAGCAGATTGAAACCCGTTTGAAAGGGATTTTAGAAGTTACTGTAATTACAGAAAAGGGCGTTTTTGTTGGCAAAACAGCTGTTTTATAATAAGCGAAGGCATAGAAAAAGCCGTTTCAATAAAGAAACGGCTTACTATATTCAATTTACTCATACCACCACATTCCGCTTTTTAACCATCCCACATTTTAGCCCTTCATCCGGTTAATCACTTTCTATTATAATAAGCATAGAAAAGGTAAAATTGTTTTAGTGATAGCAGATTTATTATTTTTCAACTTCAAACTTCTCCATTTACAGCGTATCCGGCATTTTTTAATATAGCGCTAATTTTTTCTACGGAAATATTTGCACCCTGCACCGTCAAAATTCTATCCGGATGTGTAAGATTTACTTCCCATTTTTCAATAGAAGGCTCTCCATCCAAAAATGGCGTAACTTTGCCTACGCAAGCATCACATTTTATATTTGTTTTTAATTTTAATTCAATCATTTATCCTTTTGTGTTTCTTGTAAAGATAGTTGCTTAAATCAATTCCCCTTTACACAATTCTTTATTTATATTGTATAATTTATTTTCGAACTGCTTTTGGAATAAACATTTGCCAAGGCTATTTTTTACAAGGCTGTATGCCTGATCTTCTCAGCCATCTCAGGAGTTAAGGAATCGGCATAAACGCCATACGCATCTACCAAAACGCCTTTTATGCCATTTTTTGTTTCAATAGCATAAACGACACTACTATCGTCGGGGTTTGAGGCTCCTTCGAATCGATAAGCCTCCATTATCTCAAAATCAGCAGGGTGAATTTTTAGATTTTGACCTCTACATTCAATACTGTCGCAACTTAAATTAAAGTCTTCTGTATACCCTTTTTCCTTGAGAGCCTCAAGTGCCTCTGTAAGTGAATTGTAATAAACTTTCATAGTAAAAATGCGAATAGTAAGATAAGCATCTGTCGACAAAAATGTTTATACTAAATTTTCAACAAATGCTTATCCGGGTTTAGCTATACGTTTTTTAACATACTTTAGACATTTTTTTAATGCCCCTTTGCCTCATCTTTACAGCAATCGGGAAGTTTTTCATACGCTTTTTCATCCCTTTGTACATGCTCTGTAGTATGCCCTATCGCAGCAATTGCTTGTTCAATTTTTAATTGAGTTGTTTTGGTTGAATCGTACTTTGCTTCCATCATATCGGTTTTTACATCCCAGTCGGCTGTAGTAACTCCGGTAACAGATTTTGCAGCAGCTTCGATTCTTGCTTCGCATTTTTCACAGTTCCCTCCTACATAAAAGGCAGTAGAGGCATTTCCTGCATCGGTTTCCTGGTTGTTACAAGCAGAAAGCACTGCCAAGGAGGCAAAAAGCACTAAAAAATTTTTCTTCATAAGAATATATTTTTTATAAAATTAAATAAACAAACGGTAGAACGAAAAAACAGAAGTTTTTATATTCTAAGGCTTACGGAAATAATTAGATTTAGATTCTATAAATTAGGAAAAATATAAATTTCAAATGTGCTTTTTACCAATTTTTAGTAATGCTTTGGCATTTTCCAGCACCTCTGCAACCGGTACTTTTTGTATAAAAGAAGTTTCGTGATTACAACCATTAAAGGGTTTGTGTGCATCTATTCTGGAACAATCTACCCCACAAAGCGGACAAAGAGGATTCCATTCTGCGCAAATGCGGTTAAAAGAAGTAGTAAGTGGACCGGACATGATAGCATTGCTGCACCAATATATTCCTACGGTTGGCGTTTTTACTGCCCTTGCCAAATGAAGTGGTCCTGTATCATTGGAAATAAGAAGATCAGCCTGACTTAACAATGCAGTTAGTGCATTCAAAGAGATTTTAGCGCAAAGGTTTTCCGCTACCTGATCTAAAGAAGCCATGACTTCCTCTGCTATGGCTTTTTCATAAGCAGACCCGGTTACATAGATTTTGTATCCTTCTTTGGCGAGCGCATTGCCCACTGCTGCAAATTTTTGGGCAGGCCATCTCCTTCTTAAATCTGAAGCACCGGGATGTAGAACAATAAAAGGACATTTTATGCTTACTTGTCCCAGTTCTTGTTTGTCCCTATTTGTAATTTGGATCACAGGCTCAAGAACCTTCGGTTTTGCACCTACCGTAGAAACAACTTCCAGATACCGCAAAAATTCATTTTGCAGGGGAATATAAGGGACATTTATATCTAAACCAATGGCATTTGGGGTTTTTAACCCTACCGTAAGTTTTGCTCCTAATGCTTTTGTGAAAGGATTAGAATTTTTACCTCCCCCATGCATTTGAAAGGCAATATCAAATTGTGCCGCCTGCATTCTTTTAAAAAAAACAGCTACCTCTTTTTGGTTTTCAATTTGATTGGACTCATGGGGCATTCCATTTGTTTGCGGGATTATTTCCACGCTGTCAATCGGACCAGGTCTTTCTTCCAGAAAGCTTTTATGCCAGACATTTCCTAAGTACACAAGTTTTGCTTTAGGGAATTTTTCCTTTAGTGCTTGCAAAGCCGGAAGACAAAAGATAAAATCTCCAAGGGCATTGGCTCTTACCACTGCTATTTTACGTACATTATCCGGTACTGTTGCTGACATATTTAGATGGCTAAAACTTCCGGTGCATTTACGTTTCGGTCGTTTACGGTTGTTTTTAGTTCCTGATGATACGCTCCGCTTGGCAAAACTCCACAGCCCCCATACCGCTTCATGACTCTCAATTGCATGAGCACGTCCTCCCCACAATGTTTTTCGGGAAGTTCCTCCCAAAAGGAAAACCCACCACAATCCAGTAGCTTTTTTCTATCATATAACACACACCCTCCGACCCATGCTATTTTATAGGGTATAGGGTTTTTTGAAGAAATCCTAAGTTTTTCTTGTACATGCAGAAGATTGGCGGCATTATGGAGTTGATGCCTTTGCCAGGCTTCTGTTCCTGGTTCAACAAGTTCCGGTTGTACTTTTCCCTTCCAAAAACAAATGGTTTGTTGATGTGACCGTATATCATTTTTATAGCTAAGCCCGATTACTGCATTTCCGGCAAATCCGATTTTTTGTTTTTTGATTATATAGCTAAGGTTTTTTATTACATAGCTTTCAAGGATAATATCATCGTCGAGGTAAAGGACAAAATCGGTAGATGCATTTTCCAGCAAAAATTGCCTTTGCTGCGCCAGGCCTTTTCTGGGAAGGTTTTTAAGGACACTTACCACACAGCCTTTCTGTTTTAATAAAAGACAGGTTGTAATAAAAGAGGGGTCTTCTTCAAGTGTATGCTGGCTCGATTGATCTGAAATAATAATATCAAAAGCATTTTCTTCTTGAAAACAAAGACTCGTTAGCGTTACTGTCAATGCGTGTATGCGTTTGTATGTAGGAATTAAAACAGTAATATTTTTCATGTGTATAAAGCTATTAGAGCAATAAGGGTTCTACTTTTTGATATTCTTTCTTGTTTTGAAGCATTTCTTTTACGCTGGCAAGTATTCCTTGCGCTGTTATTTTTTTAGGTGGATTTAAAAAACAACTTTCATAGGCATATTGAATCATTACATTTTTACTTCTTGTCTTTTTGGGAACATCAAAAGGAAATATTTTGTGTGCTACTTTCCATGGGGTATGCTGGGGGTTCGTTAGGGCATAAAGTACAATTACCGGAGTCTCAAGAGCGGCTGCAATATGTACCGGTCCGGTATTGTTGCTAAGGAGTAGGGAAGAGCTTTGAAGGAGTGCGATAAATTCTTCCAATGAAAAAAGCCCGGCAAGGGAAAAGCTCTTTTTGCTTTTCCCTGCGATGGAGTCTGTCAATGTTTTTTCTTCTTCTACTCCGGTAATCAAAATTTGATACTCCAGCTTTTCTGAAAGCAATGCTACTGCAGCTGCAAACAGAGAAGGGGCATATTGTCGTTTCTCTTCACTCGCTCCCGGATGTAGCACAATCCATTTTTTCGCTGTGTCAACTCCGGCAAGTTTTAGTTTCTTTAGCATAGTTTCTTTAGCACCCGGAGAAATTTTCGGGACAGAAAGCCTTTCTTGTTTTGGTATTGCACCAAGAAATGCAACCAAATCGAGTTGTCTTTGTACTTCATGTTTTATTTCATAAAGCGGTTC
>Ga0164242_10007305_pt1 | contig 12102 bp, 14 predicted proteins | sample OricomgcompostMG_FD_108783 | JGI IMG/M metagenome (GOLD analysis project Ga0164242, IMG submission 108783) | Miracle-Growth compost microbial communities from Emeryville, California, USA - Original compost - Miracle growth compost (MG) ... | reverse complement strand
GCGTCGAGCACGTGGCCGACCTCGGTGGCGGTCGCCTTGCTGGGCTCGTACGACGTGACGAAGTCCTTCAGCGCGTCCCGGATCTCGTCGGGGCTGATGGAGATGTCTGCCATGTTGTTCCTTTTGTAAGCGAGGCGGCTGGCCTCAGCGGTGAAGACCGGTGTTATGCGAGCTGGAGCCGCACGTCGGAGAGGCGCGTGGCGATGCTCGAGTCGATCACGTCGTCGCCGACCCGCACGCGCAGGCCGCCGATGAGCTCGGGATCGATGACGGTGTTGAAGGCGATCGCCTTGCCGTAGCGCGCGGAGAGCACGCTGCGCAGGCGGTCGAGCTGCGCCGCCGACAGCGGCTGCGCGCTGGTGACGGTCGCAAGGACGGCCCGCCGCTGGTCGGCGACCGTCTGCTGCGCCCAGCGCAGCGACTCGCGGATGCCGCGCCCGCGCGGGTCGGCGACGAGCTGGCGCACGATCGCGACCGACTGGGCCGAGACCTTGCCGGACAGCAGGCGGTCGACGACCCCGACCTTGGCGCTCGCGTCCGCGAGCTTGCTGCGCAGGGCGAGTTCAAGCTGCGCGTCACCGGCGACGACGCGGCCGACTTCGAACAGCTCATCGCTGATCGAGACGGATTCCGGGGCCGCCTGGGCGATCGCACGCACGCCGGCCTCTTCGAGCGCGTCGATGAGGTCGCCGGGCTCGGACCAGCGCTGCTGGGCCGCGGTGCTGAGGATCGCGAGCGCTGCACCGGAGACCTTGCCGCTGAACGCGCGCTCGACGAGCGCGGCCTTCGTCGCGGCCTCGGCCGTGGGGTCGCCCACCGCGCTGCGCAGCTGCGCGGACGAGCCGAGCAGGCGCGCGAGCGAGAAGAGCTCCTCGCCGACGGCGAGGTCGGCCGCGCTTCCCTGCTGCGCGAGCGTGTCGCGCACCGCGGTCAGCGCTTCCCTGGTGGCACTGCCCATCAGGCCTGCGCCCCCGCCTTGCCCTCGCTCGCCTCGAGCTCTGCCAGGAAGCGGTCGACGATGCCCGCCGCCTTGGCGTCGTCCTTCAGCGTCTCGCCGATGACCCCAGAAGCCAGGTCGATCGCGAGCGAGCCGACCTCGCTGCGCAGCTGCGCCGCGGCCTGCTTGCGCTCGGCCTCGATCTGCGCCTGAGCGGCTGCGGTGATGCGAGCAGCCTCTGCGGCCGCCTGCTCCTTCTGCTCCGCAACGATGCGCTTGCCCTCTTCGCGGGCCTGCTCCTTGATGGAGGCGGCCTCGCTGCGGGCATCCGCCAGCTGGGCCGTGTACTGCTCGAGCAGCGCCTCCGCCTTGTTCTGCGCCTCGTCCGCCTTCGCGATGTTGCCCTCGATGGCCGCCGCGCGGTCGTCGAGCATCTTGACGAAGCTCGGGATGAACTTCCACACGAAGAACACCACGATCACCAGGAAGCACAGTGACGCCCAGACCAGGTCGGAACCTGCGGGAATCAGCGGGTTGGTGTTGTCCGCGGCCGCTACGACTGCGTGAACCATCACGCCTCCTTATCGATGAGTGCGGGCGGAATTACGCGGTGAAGATGAAGTACGTCGCGATACCGATGAACGCGAGCGCCTCGGTGAACGCGATACCGATCCACATCAGCACCTGCAGGCGCGAGGCGAGCTCGGGCTGACGGGCGACGCCCTCGATCGTCTTGCCGACGACGATGCCGATGCCGATGGCCGGGCCGATGGCGGCGAGACCATAACCGACGGTGGCGATGTTGCCGGAGATAGCAGCGATGTCCACTGTGTGTGTTTCCTTCCGTGATGGATTGAGTCAGGCGTGAGCCGGACCCGCTTTAGTGCTCGTCCGCGATTGCCAACTGGATGTAGACGCCCGTCAGGACGGCGAAGATGTACGCCTGCAGCAGCGCCACCAACACCTCGAAGAGGGTGAAGGCGAAGCCGAAGGCGAGCGTGCCGACACCGAGCGCCTTGAGTGCGACCGGCGCCTCGATGAAGAAGAACGTCGTGGCGAGGAAGAACAGCGTCAGCAGCAGGTGGCCGACGATCATGTTCATCAGAAGTCGCAGCGTGAGCGTCAGCGGCCGGATGACGAAGGTCGAGATGAACTCGATCGGCGTGACGATGATGTACACCGGCCACGGCACACCGGCAGGAAACAGCGCGTTCTTGAAGAACTTGCCGGGGCTCTTGCGAATGCCCGCGTAGATGAAGGTGAACCAGACGACCACCGCGAGGACGGCCGGTACGCCGATGACCGACGAGCCGGCGATGTTCAGGAACGGGATGATGCCCGCGATGTTCATGAACAGCACGAAGAAGAAGATCGCGGCGAGCAGCGGGAAGAAGCGGCGGCCGTCCTTCTTGCCGAGCAGGTCTTCAGCGACGCCGACACGAACGAAGTCGAGCCCCATCTCGACCACGGACTGGAAGCGCCCGGGAACCACCTTCATCGCGCGAGTTCCGACCCACATCAACACGATCAGCGCGATCGTCATGACGATGCGCACCATCATCACGCGGTTGATCTCGAACGGGGTGCCCTCGAACAGGTAGCCCTTGGGAAAGAACTCGTCGATCGACGGGCCGTGGAACTGACCATCGTTGGTCGCGGACAAAACCAACAGGTTCACAGCGTTACTGAACAGCGCTATCTCCTGGTTCAGGCACCGAACGCCCGATCAAGGGCGACGATGGAGTTATGCGAGCCCTGCGCGGCATGTGCCGCGGAGCAGGCAGGGGGATCGGAATCACTCTACAAGACAAATGCAGAGCGTTCGAATCAATCGACTGTCAACCGGCGCGCAATCCTCGCGATTTCTGACGGATGCCCCTATTCTTTGGGCCCCGCAGCGGAACCGCCCGGCGCATCCGTGCGGACCATGAGCGGGATCCGACTGCGCATAACGACCACGACGTCGACGATCAGCGAGCCGAGAACGCCCGCGATGACCGAGAAGAACAGCACGTAGGCGTTCACCCACGGCTGGTGGCGCAGCAGCACGGCGACCACGATGAAGACGATGAACTTGAGGATCCAGCCGCCGAGCACGATCGCGAAGAAGATGCCGGCGAAGAGCTCGCCGCCCGCGAAGCGGTTCGCGTAGAGGATGCTGGCCGCGGTGATGCCGAGGAAGACGAGGCCCATCGCCGCGCCGACGAGGGCGCTCGTGACGCCGACTCCCCCTGCCACGATGAGACCGATCACGACGGCGACCACCGCGATCGCGGCGACGATGATCCCGTCCCATTTGAGGGCGGACTTCATCACCCGGCTGACGACGGGCTCTGGGCTCTCGGCGGTCATGAGGCCTCCTTGCGGGTGTGCTCGGCGGGGTCCGGCCGGCGCACGGGGGTGAACACGTTGTCGGGGGCGGGCGCTTCGGCCGAGGCATCCGTCACCTCGACCCGGGGATCGATGCCGTGCGCCTCCGCCGCCATGACGGTGCGGCGGCGGCCGAGCGGCGCGAGGGTGACGGCGGTGCAGCTGACGAGCCCGACGGCGACGAACGCGATGGCGACCCAAACGGGGACCGTGGGCGAGAACGAGAAGAGCAGCATGCCGACGGAGACGGCGGCGGTCCACGCGTAGAAGATGAGCACCGCGTGGAAGTGCGAGTGCCCCATGTCGAGCAGCCGGTGGTGCAGGTGCTTGCGGTCCGCGGCGAACGGCGAGCGGCCGCCGTTGACGCGTCGCACGACTGCGAGCCCGAAGTCGAGGAACGGCACGACCAGCACCGCGAGCGGCAGCACGATCGGCAGGAACGCCGACACGAGGTGCGTGCGCCCGACGACGTGCTGCAGCGTGGACGGGTCGAACTGCCCCGTGACCGCCACCGCGCTCGCCGACATGAGCAGGCCGACGAGCAGGGCGCCTGCGTCGCCCATGAACATGCGCGCCGGGTGCCAGTTGAGCGGCAGGAACCCGACGCACGCGCCGATCAGGATCGCGGTGATGACGGATGCCAGCGAGAAGTAGTTCAGCGGGCTCGTGCGCACCGTGATCGAGTACGTGTAGACGAGGAAGACGCAGTTCGCGATGAGCGCGACCCCGACCACGAGCCCGTCGAGGCCGTCGATGAAGTTGATCGCGTTCATCGACAGCACCATGACGATGACGGTGAGGATGACACTCGTGAGCGGCGACCACACCGTGAGCCCGCCGATGGGCAGCGAGAGGATCTGCACGCCCGACCAGGCGACGAGGCCGGCCGCGACGAGCTGGCCGGCGAGCTTCGTCATCCAGTCGAGGTCGACGAGGTCGTCGACGACGCCGATCACGACGATCAGCAGGCTGCCGCCCAGGATGCCGAGCACGGGCTTCGGATCGTTGAAGACGATCTGCAGCAGCGGGAACCGGCCCGAGAAGAGCCAGGCCGCGCCGAACGCGATGAGAACGCCGAGGAACATGGCCACCCCACCGAGGCGCGGGGTCGGCCGGGTGTGGACGTCGCGCTCGCGGATCGCCGGGTAGAGCTTGAAGCGCAGCGCCACGCGGTAGACCGCCCACGACAGCCCGAAGGTCACGAGCGCGGTGAACAGACCGAGCAGCGCGAGGAGGGTCATGTGGCCTCAGGCCTCCGGATCGGAGGGCTCCGCCGGGGAGTCGGCAGGCTCCGGGACCTCGGGCTCCGGGGCCTCGGGCTCCGGTGCCTCGGGCTCCGCCGCGGCCGCCTGCTCCTCGGTCTCGAGCCTGTCGCCGATCACGGCGCGCAACTCGTCAGCCGAGACCACGCCCTGCCGCAGGATGCGCACGCCCCGGCCGTCGCCGAGCCCGGTGACGTCGACGATGGTCGACGCCTCGCTCACGCCCGTGGCCGTCACGCCGTCGTACGCGGCGCCGGCGAGGCCCGCGTCGAGGTAGACGGCGATCGAGTCGCCGAGCATCTCGGCCGCGTCGGCCGCCGTCTTGGCTGCGGGCAGGCCGGTCTTGTTGGCGCTCGAGACGGCGAGCGGCCCGGTCTCGCCGAGCAGCTCGAGGGCGAGCTTGTGGTTCGGCATGCGCAGGGCGACGGTGCCGTGCGTCTCGCCGAGATCCCACACGAGGGAGGGCTGCGCGTTGAAGACGATCGTGAGGCCGCCGGGCCAGAACGCCTCGGCCAGCTGCCGCGCCTCGTCGGGGATCGAGGTCGCGAGCGCGTCGAGGGTCTTGAGATCGGGGATGAGCACGGGGGGCGGCGACTGGCGGCCGCGGCCCTTCGCGTCGAGCAGGCGCTGCACAGCGGCCGCGTTGAACGCGTCGGCGGCCACACCGTAGACCGTGTCGGTCGGGATCACGGCGAGCTCGCCGCGACCGAGCGCCTGGCGGGCGAGGCGCGTACCGGTGAGCAGCTCGTCGGGGTCTGAGCAGTCGTAGATCGAGGGCATGACCAGGGAAGTCTACTGATGAGTTGCTTGCAGCCCGCTCCGCGGCGCGGGCGGATCTTGCCGCAGCGCCGTCGTAGCGCGGTCGCGCCCCGTCAGATCGGGGTGGGTGGACGCCGCGCGCCAGCCGTCCGCCGTGAGGAGCTCGCGGATCGCCGGGCCCTGCAGCTCGCCGTGCTCGATGACGAGCACCCCTCCCGGGCGCGCGAGCCGCAGCGCCGTGCGCGACAGCGCACGCACGAGATCGAGGCCGTCCGGCCCGCCGTAGAGCGCCATCGCGGGGTCGAAGAGCCGCACCTCGGGGTCGCGCGGCACCGCCTCGTCGGGGACGTACGGCGGGTTCGAGATGACGACGTCGACGCGCCCCGCGAGCTCGGGGAGCAGCGCGGGGTCGGCCAGGTCGCCTTCCACGAGCGTCGCGTTGGCGGCACCGGATGCCTCGAAGTTGCGCCGCGTCCAGGGCAGTGCGTCGGCCGACTTCTCGACGCCGAACACGCGCGCGTGCGGCACCTCCACGGCGAGCGCGAGTGCGATCGCCCCGCTGCCCGAGCCGAGATCGACGGCGATCGGCTCGGGTGAGGCGGCCTGCCGCAGGGCATCGATCGCGAACTGCGCGACCAGCTCGGTCTCGGGGCGCGGCACGAAGACCCCGGGGCCGACGGCGAGCTCGAGCGACCGGAAGGCGGCCGTGCCCGTGATGTGCTGCAGCGGCTCGCGCGCGGCTCGGCGCACGGCCAGTTCGCGCACGCGTTCGACGACGGATGCCTCGGCCGGGGCATCCGTCAGCGCCATCGCCTGCACCCGGCCGCGAGAGGCGCCCGTCACAAAGCCGATGAGCAGTGCGGCGTCGATCCCGGGAGTGGGCACGCCCGCGGCTGAAAGCCGGTCGGTCACCTCGGCGAGCAGTGCGCGGACCGTAACAGGGGGCGTATTCATGACCCGGACAACAATAGGCTGTGCCCCATGGCCGAGATCCTTCCTGACATCACCAAGGCAGTGGGCGGCACGCCCCTCGTCACGCTGAACCGCGTCACCGACGACGCGGGCGCAACAGTCCTCGCCAAGCTCGAGTTCTTCAACCCGGCGTCGAGCGTCAAGGACCGCATCGCGGTCGCCATCGTCGACGCCGCCGAGGCCGACGGCGCGCTCAAGCCGGGCGGCACGATCGTCGAGGCCACGAGCGGCAACACCGGCATCGGTCTCGCCATGGTGGGGGCGGGCCGCGGCTACAAGACCATCCTCGTCATGCCCGACACGATGAGCGTCGAGCGCCGCCTCATCCTGCGGGCGTTCGGCGCCGAACTCGTCCTCACGCCGGGCGCCGAGGGCATCAAGTCCTCCATCGCGAAGGTGCAGGAGATCGTCGCGAGCACGGAGGGCGCCATCTGGGCGCGCCAGTTCGAGAACCAGGCCAACCCGGCGATCCACTACGCCACCACGGGCCCCGAGATCTGGGAGGCGACCGGCGGCAAGGTCGACGTGTTCGTCGCCGGCATCGGCACGGGCGGCACCATCACCGGAGCGGGCCGCTTCCTCAAGGAGCAGAACCCCGGCATCCGCATCGTCGCCGTCGAGCCGGCCGAGACCGAGGTGCTGCGCGGCGGCGCGCACGCCCCGCACAAGATCCAGGGCATCGGCGCCGGCTTCGTGCCCGAGGTGCTCGACACCGAGATCTACGACGAGGTGTTCCCCGTGCCGAGCGAGGACGCGATCGTGACCGCGCGCCGCCTCGCCGCGGAGGAGGGCGTCTTCGCCGGCATCTCCTCTGGGGCCGCGGTGTTCGCGGCCGTGCAGCTCGCGAAGCGCCCCGAGCTCGCGGGCAAGACGATCGTCGCTGTGGTGCCCGACACCGGCGAGCGCTACTTCTCGACGCCGCTCTACAAGCACCTGTCGGAGGCCGACGCGTAAGTGCCGGCCCACCCCCTGCGCGCCCTGCGCGAGGACATCGCCGCGGTGAAGCGCCGCGACCCGGCGGCCCGATCGAGCCTCGAGATCGTCCTCGTGTACTCAGGCATGCACGCCGTCTGGGCGTATCGCGTCGCGCACCGGTGGTGGCGCTCCCCCGGTCTCAGCGTGCCCGCCCGGCTGCTCTCGCAACTCGCCAGGGCCGTGACCGGCGTGGAGATCCACCCCGGCGCGAGGATCGGGCGCCGGCTCGTCATCGACCACGGCATGGGCACCGTGATCGGCGAGACCGCCGTGATCGGCGATGACGTGCTGATGTACCACGGCGTCACGCTCGGCGGGAACCGGCGCGGAAGGGACGACAAGCGCCACCCCACCGTCGGCGACGACGTCGTGATCGGCGCGGGCGCGAAGCTGATCGGCGACATCACGATCGGCTCGCACAGCCAGATCGGCGCGAACGCGGTCGTCACTCACGACTTCCCCGCGCACTCGGTGCTCACGGGCGTGCCCGCGCGCAATCGCCACTTGCACCACGATGTGACAAAGCCGGTTTAGTTCCCTACGGTCGACGCTCATGCACGTGCTGGAGCGCAACGGACCAGGCGATGCCGAATCCCCTCCGCGCCCACGCGGCCTCCGCTCCCTCCGCGCGGCAACGGTAGATGCATGATCCCCTCCGCGCGGCGACAGTCGATGCCGGAATCCTGGAGGGATTCCCGCGTCTACTGTCGCCGCACGGGGCGCGGCGCCCGCGCAGCTTCGCACGGGAGCGTGCCGCGCCCCGGGGGTCAGGCCGCGGTCGTGGGGTCCCAGTCCTCGGGCAGGGGCGGTACCGGAGCGACCTGCGAGATGATCTCCACGGGCGCGCCGGCCGCGGCGGCGTCACGGATGCCGAGCAGGATGTCGAGCACGTGCGAGGCGAGCGCCCCCGATGCCCTCTCAGGCACCCCGGCCCGGATCGCCCGAATCAGCTCGATGATCCCCGTGCCGCGGCCATAAGCGGCGCCGGTCGCCGGGATCACGGTGGGCTCGCCCTGGCCGTAGCGCCACAGCGTGCTGTCGCCGTCGAAGTTGTTCGGGTCGGGCAGCACGATCGTGCCCTCCGTCCCGTTGATCTCGACGAAGCCGGCCCGGGGCAGCGCGTGCTGGAACGAGAAGGTGGACTGCGCCGACCGCCCTCCCCCGAACTCGATCAGAGCGGCGTGGTGGGTCGGCACCTCGACCGGGAACGTCTCCCCTGCCCGCGGCCCGCTGCCGATCACGCGCGTCTCGCGGGACTTCGACGCCACGGCCTGCACCCGGGTCGCCGAACCGAAGACGTGCACCAGCGTCGTCACGTAGTACGGCCCCATGTCGAACAGCGGCCCGGCGCCCGTCGCGAACAGGAAATCGGGGTTCGGATGCCACGACTCGGGCCCCGGCACATGGAACATCGTCGTCGCCGTGAGCGGCTCGCCGATGTCGCCGCGGGCGACGGCGCGCAGCGCGGTCTGGATGCCTGCGCCCAGCACGGTGTCCGGCGCGCACGCGACGCGGAGGCCCGCGGCCTCGGCGGCCGCGAGCAGCTCGGCGGCCGACTCGTGGTCGAGCGCGACGGGCTTCTCGCTCCAGACGTGCTTCCCGGCGGCGATGATCTGCTGCCCGACCGCGGTGTGCGCGGCCGGGATCGTGAGGTTCACGACCAGCTCGATGTCGTCGCGGGCGAGCAACTCGTCGACGGTCCCCGAGGCGGGGACGCCGTAGGCCTCGGCCTGCGCGGCGGCGCGCTCGAGGTCGATGTCGGCCACGAAGCGCACCTCGACCTCGGGGAACGTGGTGAGGTTCTTCAGGTACTGCGTCGAGATGTTGCCGGCGCCGATCACGCCGATGCCGACGCGGCTCTGCGCGGTCACGCGGCCGCCTCGGCGTCGTTCTCGGCGAGCCACGCGAACGAGGCCGCGATGCCCTCGAAGACGTCGCCGGCGTACCTGTCGAACTCGACGACGCGCAGCGCCTGCGGCGCCGCCGCGAGGATCGCCTTCACGTCCACGTCGCCCTGGCCCGCGGGCTTCTGGTTCTCGAACGCGCGGTTCAGCGCCTCCGGCACGATCAGCGCGCTCTCGCTGCTCGGCAGCACGTCGCGGATCGCGTCGTCGATGAGACCGTCCTTGACGTGGATGGCGCGCACGCGCTCCCCCAGCGAGCGCAGCACGGCCGGGGCATCCGCACCGCCCACGGTCGCCCAGAACGTGTCGACCTCGAGCACGACGCCGGGCGCCAGCTGCTCGGCGAACAGCTCGAAGACCGGGCGGCCGTCGACCTTGTTCGTGAACTCCCACTGGTGGTTGTGGTAGCCGAACTCGAGCCCGCGGGCGGCCGCCTGCTGGGCCAGCTCGTTGACGCGCTCGGCGAGCCGCGCCGCGTCGTCGGCCGTCTGCCAGCGCTCGGTCGGGATGAACGGGTCGATGACGGTGGTCATGCCGAGCTCGGCCGCCGCGTCGAACACGGCGCCCGGGTCGTCCGCGTCGATGACCGGTGCGTGGCCCGAGGGCGCGCTGATGCCCGCGGCGGTGAGGGCGCGCTTCAGGTCTGCGGTGCGCGTGTGGAACGCGTAGGGCTCGGCCTTGGTGAATCCGATCTCTGCGAGCCGGGCGATGGCGCGGTCGACGTCCTCGTCGACGGCCTCGCGCACTGAATACAGCTGGACGGAGGGGGAAGACATGGTTCACTCCTTCTTGAGAACACAGGCGGTGGCTCGATGCTAGCGCGAAACCCGTACAGTGGAAGAGAATGAGCCACGATGTCTGACGAAACGGATGCCACGGGCCGCGGCCCCTACGCCAAGGGCGTCGCCCGCCGCCGTCAGATCATCGAGAAGGCCATCGCGGAGTTCGCCGAGCGCGGCGTCGACGGCACCTCGCTGCGCACACTCGGCGACGCGATCGGCGTCTCGCACGCCACGCTGCGGCACTACTTCGCCTCGCGCGACCAGCTTCTCGTCGAGGTCTACCGCGCCCACGAGGAGCACGGAGATTCCGAGCAGACGGATGCCCCGGACGAGCGCGGAGCCGTCGAGCTGATGACGACGAGCGCCGAACTCAACAGGACCATCCCCGGGCTGGTGCGGCTCTACGCGACGCTGTCCGCGGACGCCCTGCAGGAGGACCACCCCGTCTCGCGCGAGTTCATCCGCGAGCGGTTCGCGGCGGTGCGCGACGACCTCGCCCGCCGCATCCGCGCGGGCCAGGCATCCGGCCGCATCGCTGCCGATATCGATCCTGCGGACGCGGCGTCCCTCGTGATCGCGGCCTCCGACGGCCTGCAGGTGCAGTGGCTGCTCGCCCCCGATGAGGTGGACGTGCGCCGCTCCCTGGCGCTGCTCGAGCGCCTGCTGCCGGGCGCCTGAGCGGGGCGCCCGCCCGCGCCGCCTTTACGCGTCGGTGTCGGCGAGGGCCGCGAGCCGCGCCTCCTCGTCGGCCTGGATGGCCGAGTCGATCACCGGGTCGAGGGCGCCGTTCAGCACCTGGTCGAGGTTGTACGCCTTGAAGCCGGTGCGGTGGTCGGCGATGCGGTTCTCGGGATAGTTGTAGGTGCGGATGCGCTCCGAGCGATCCATCGAGCGCACCTGCGACTTGCGGGCATCGGATGCCGCGGCATCCAGCTCCTCCTGCTGCTTCGCGAGCAGCCGCGCCCGCAGCACGCGCATGGCGGCCTCGCGGTTCTGGATCTGCGACTTCTCGTTCTGCATCGAGACCACGATGCCGGTCGGCAGGTGGGTGATGCGCACGGCCGAGTCCGTCGTGTTCACCGACTGCCCGCCGGGGCCCGACGAGCGGAACACGTCGACGCGGATGTCGTTCGGTGCGATCTCGATCTCCTCGGGCTCGTCGACCTCGGGGAAGACGAGCACGCCGGCGGTCGAGGTCTGGATCCGTCCCTGTGACTCGGTCGCCGGCACGCGCTGCACGCGGTGCACGCCGCCCTCGTACTTGAGGTGCGCCCAGACGCCGTCCGCGGGGTCGGTCGCGTTGGACTTGATCGCGACCTGCACGTTCGTGTAGCCGCCGAGGTCGGTCTGATCCGCCTCGAGGATCTCGGACTTCCAGCCCTTCGAGTCGGCGTAGTGCACGTACATGCGCAGCAGGTCGGCCGCGAACAGCGCCGCCTCCTCGCCGCCGGCGCCGCCCTTGATCTCGAGGATGACGTCACGCCCGTCGTCCGGGTCGCGCGGAATCAGCAGGCGGCGCAGCTTCTCCTGCGCGGCATCCTGCTTCTCCTCGAGGGAGGGGATCTCCTCGGCGAACGCCTCGTCCTCGCGGGCGAGCTCGCGCGCGGCATCCAGGTCGTCGACGGACTGCTGCCAGTCCTCGTACGCCTTCTTGATCTGGGACAGCTCGGCGTAGCGCCGGTTGACCTTCTTCGCGCGGGCCGGGTCGGCGTGCAGGGCCGGGTCGGCCAGCTGCCTCTCGAGGTCGCTGAACTCGTCGAGCAGTCCGGAAACAGACTCGAACATCAGCGGCGGTCGTTCTCGTGACCGTGCGAGTGCCCGCCCGCGGAAGTCGGAATGGACTTCTGCATCTGGACGAGGAACTCGACGTTCGACGAGGTCTCCTTCAGCTTGCCGAGCACCACCTCGAGGGCCTGCTGCGGGTCGAGGCCCGCGAGGGCGCGACGCAGCTTCCAGGTGATCTTCACCTCGTCCGGCGACAGCAGCATCTCCTCGCGGCGAGTGGACGACGCGTTGACGTCGACGGCCGGGAAGATGCGCTTGTCGGCGAGCTGGCGCGAGAGGCGCAGCTCGCTGTTGCCGGTGCCCTTGAACTCCTCGAAGATGACCTCGTCCATCTTGGAGCCGGTCTCGACGAGCGC
>Ga0164242_10007304_pt1 | contig 12103 bp, 3 predicted proteins | sample OricomgcompostMG_FD_108783 | JGI IMG/M metagenome (GOLD analysis project Ga0164242, IMG submission 108783) | Miracle-Growth compost microbial communities from Emeryville, California, USA - Original compost - Miracle growth compost (MG) ... | reverse complement strand
TGCGCTCCCAACACCTTGTTGGCCGGGCAGAGGGCGCCGGCGAGGGTCGAGAGAATAGGTGTACCTTGCGGTATAGAAAATCCGCTCTTCGCGCATTACACTCGTGCGCCGCAGTCACGAATCGACGAGGAATGGGACCGATGGAAGACTTTTCCGCAATTTCGACCTTCGTCCGCGTGGTCGATGCCGGCAGTTTCGCCGCCGCCGCCAGCCAGTTGGGCATGACCCCGTCGGGCGTCAGCCGCGCCGTGTCGCGGCTGGAGACCCAGCTCGGCGCCCGGCTCCTGTTCCGCTCCACCCGTTCATTGCGACTGACCGACGATGGCGCCTCGTTCCATGCGCGTTGCCGGGAGATCCTGGCCGATCTGGCGGAAGCCACGGAGGCGCTGAACTTCGCCAACAGCAAGCCTACCGGCAAATTGCGGGTGGGTATTTCACTGTCGGTGGGTCGTGCCGCCGTGATCCCCCGCCTTACCGAATTCGAGCAGCGCTACCCGGACATCCGGCTGGAGCTGTCGATGAGCGACTCGCCATCGGATCTCAACGGCGAGGGGCTGGACTGCGCCATCCGCGTGGGTCAACTGGAGGATTCCAGCCTGATCGCGCGCAAGATCGGCTACCTGCGCAACGTGGTGTGTGCCTCGCCCGAATACCTGCGCAAGTACGGCGCGCCGCGCAGCATCGAGGACCTGAAGGATCACCGCTGCATCAACTACGTGTACCCGAACGGCCGCCCGCGGCAATGGCAATTCGACACGCCGGACGGGCAGGTGAGCGTGGATATCGACGCGCACATGCTGATCAACGATGGCGAGTCGGTGCTGCAAGCCGTGGCCGCCGGGCTGGGCATCACCCAGGTGCCGCGCATGCTGGCCGCTTGCATGCTGGAAAAAGGCATGCTGGAACTGGTGATGGCCGATACCAACTCCACCGGCAAGCCGGTGTGGATCGTCTATCCGCAGAAAAAACACCTGTCGGCCCGCGTGCAGGCCTTCATCGAATGGGTGCGCGAGTTGTTCGAGCGTACCAACCAGTGCACGGCGGCCACATCCAACATCGTCCCCGCCGTCGCCCGGCCAAAACCGGTACGCACCGAAACGCTGGCGGAAGTGGCATAAGCCGCTGCTGGAGCGGCCGCGCCGGCCTCAGCCGCCGGCCGGCACCAGCAACAGCAGCGCCACACCGAACGCGATGCGGTAAATCGCGAACGGCGTGAACGTGTGCGTGCGGATATAGCCAAGAAGCCACTTCACCGCGATGAACGCCACGATCGCCGAGACCACGAAACCGACCGCCAGCGCAGTCCAGTCCTCATGCGCCGCGCCACCGCTTTTCACCACCTTCAGCAACTCGTAGCCGGTCGCCGCATACATCGTGGGAATGCCCACCAGGAATGCGAACTCGGTCGCCGCCGCGCGGTTGCTGGTGCCGAACAGCATCGCCGCGAAAATCGTCGACGCCGAGCGCGACAGGCCAGGGAAAATCCCCGCAACCATCTGCGCGATGCCCACCAGGATGGCCACCTTCCACGTCACCTCGGTGCGGTCGGGCTGGCGCGCCGCCAGCCGCTCGGCCGCGATCATCCACACGCCACCAATCACCAGCGCCCACGCCACCGGCGTCACCGTCTCCGGCAACGTGAAACCCATCTTCACCGCGATAAAACCCAGCACCGCCGTGATCAGGAACGCCACCGCCAGCTTCAACAGATAATCGCGATTGGCCGCGTCGCGCCATTGCGTCAGCAACTGCCAGATGCGCTTCCAGTAGATCAACGTCACCGCCAGGATCGCGCCCGCCTGGATGCCGATATTGAACAGATCCGAACGCGCCCCCAGCCCGAATTTCTCGGCAATCATCAGATGGCCCGTGCTGGAAATGGGCAGAAACTCGGTAACGCCCTCGATGATGCCGAGCAAGGTGACACGGATCAGGTCGCTCAAGGATGGATGCTCCGCAGCAAGTAGGGCCGGCCTGCGCCGACGTGGAAGCGCATAGCTTACGTGGATTGCGAGCAGTCACGATCACGAGGTCGGGCCCGATGCCCGCTGGTGCCGACCGACGTGGTCTGGCGAGGTTTTCCGTAAAAGTGTGACGCAGTGGGCGGTTTCCAGTTGAGGTGCGTTCGTTTTTTGGCCAGTCGCTTGTAAGGTTTTCTGGTCGTGCATCGGGGCGTCGAAGCTTTCGGGGGCGAGGCGTACTCGCCCGGTCAGCCGGTGCGGCATCGGTAACAGGGGAAAGGATTGGATACGGAAGGGATTTCCACGTCTCGTCGCAGTGCTGCGACCGCAAAATGGTTGTTCGCATGCATCGCACTGCTGCCATGTATTGGCCTGGCGCAAACCACGCTGGACCAGCAGGAGCAGCGCGAGCGCGCGCAGCGCGAGGCGCAGGCGCGGCAGCAGCAACGCGCAACGCCGGATGTGCGGCTGACCACCGCGCGCGGCACGGATTTTCATCGCACCGACCTGCCGGCCGAGCAGCCCTGCTTTCGGCTTGACAGCGTGCGTCTTGAAGGCCCGCGCCTGGCGGATTTCACCTGGGTGCAACGCTATCTCGATCGCTATGCCGGCCAATGTGCGGGCCGCCGGGGCATCGAGCTGATCGTGCGACGCACGTCGGACCTGATCATCGATCGCGGCTACGTCACCACCCGCGTCGGTGTGGCCGCGCAGGACCTGTCCGGCGGTGTGTTGCGCCTTACCCTGGTGCCGGGTGTCATCCGCCGCATCCGCTATGCCGACGCCACGCTGTCCGGGGCCTGGCAGAGCGCCTTGCCGATGCGCGCGGGCGACCTGCTCAACCTGCGTGACGTGGAGCAGGGGTTGGAGCAGATGAAGCGGGTGCCCTCGCAGGACGTGAATATCGACATCGCGCCCGGCGACACGCCCGGTGCCTCCGATCTCGTGATCACGGTCAAGCGAAGCCGGCCCTGGCATCTGGTGGCCACGCTGGACGACGCCGGCTCGCGCGCCACCGGCCGTGGGCAAGCCGGCGTCAGCGCGGGATTCGACAACCCGCTGGGCATCAACGACATCCTCTCGTTGGGCTACAACCACGACGTGTGGCAGAGCACCGGCCACGGCACGCGCGGCGTCAACGCCAGCTACTCGGTACCGTTCGGCCGCTGGCTGTTCACCCTGTCGGCATACGACTATGCCTATCACCAGACTCTGGTTGGCTACCAGACCACGTTCGTCAGCCGTGGCAAGTCGCGCACCACCGACCTCACCGTGCAGCGCATGCTCCACCGCACCGGGTCGGGCAAGACCTCGTTGGAGCTGCGCCTGGGCAAACGGAAGGCGCACAGCTTCGTCGAGGACACCGAGGTGACCTCCCAGCGGCGTGACGTCACCTCGGCGGAGCTGGCGCTGGTGCAACGCCAGTATCTGGGTGCGGCCCAGCTCGATCTGCGCCTGGCGCAACGCCGCGGCGTGAGCTGGTTCGGTGGCCAGCGCGATGCCCCGGGGCACCAGCCCTCGGACCCCAGCTTCGACTACCGGCTGTGGATACTCGACGCCTCCCTGAACCTGCCTTTCCAGGCCGGCGCGCTGCCGTTGCAATGGATGTCCGAACTGCATGCGCAACGCAGCGGCGACACCCTCTACGGATCCGAGTTCATCACCCTGGGCGGTCGCTACACCGTACGTGGCTTCGACGGCGAACAGACCTTGGCCGCCGAACGCGGCTGGACCTGGCGCAACACCCTCACCGCGCCGCTGGGCGCTCTGCCGGCGGCGCTCTACGTCGGTGTGGACGTAGGCCACATCGGCGGCCCCAGCAAGAATATCTACGGCACCGAACACACGCTGCGCGGCAGCGTGATCGGCCTCCGCGGCCAGCTTGGCAGCCTCGGCTGGGACGTTTTCGCGGGCTGGGCACTAACTGGCGGCCGTGTGCTGGAAACACGCCGGCCGGCCACCGGTTTCCAGCTCGTGTACCAGTACTGATCACGCCGCACAGGGGCTATCGCATGGGGATCGATCGCTTCACCCGTCGCCAGAAAAGCACGCAGCACCATGCTCCCTCCCCTGCTTGCAGAGCCGGGCGGCAGCCATGAACCAGGGAAGAACCAGACCATGACCACCATCGACACCTCGCATCCGTTCCGCCAAGGCCTCAACGCGCTCGCTGTCGCCATCGGCATAGCGCTGCTCGGTGTTCCGGTGGCAGGTCAGGCGCAAGCGGTGCCGGATGCGCGGGCCGGCGTGCATCGCCCCGGCACGGATACCGCGGCCAACGGCACGCCGGTGGTCAATATCGTCGCGCCCTCGGCCGGCGGCGTGTCGCACAACCAGTTCCAGTCGTTCGATGTCGACAGCAAGGGGCTGATCCTCAACAACAGTGGCGCGGTCAGCCAAACCCAGCTGGCCGGCATGATCGTCGGCAACACCAACCTCGCTACCAGCCCGGCGGCACGGATCATCCTCAACGAGGTCACCGGCACCCGCCCCAGCGCGCTCAATGGCTACGCCGAGGTAGCCGGCAAGGCCGCCGATGTGATCGTGGCCAATCCCAACGGCATCAGCGTCAACGGCGGCGGCTTCATCAACACCACCCGCAGCGTGCTGACCACCGGCACGCCGGTGTTCGGCGGCGACGGCAGCCTGCAGGCGTTCCGGGTTACCCGCGGCGCGATCGCCATCAATGGCGGCGGCCTCGACGCCACGCGCCCCGACCGGCTCGACCTGATCGCCCGCGCGGTGCAGGCCAATGCCAAGGTGTGGGCGCACAACCTCAACGTGGTCACCGGCGCCAACCAGGTCGGTTATGCCGATCTGGCGACGCAGGCGATCAAGGGCGATGGCGCGGCGCCGGGCGTGAGCCTGGATGTGGCCGCGCTGGGCGGCATGTACGCCGACAAGATCCATCTGCTCGGCACCGAAGCCGGCGTGGGCGTGCGCAACAGCGGCGAGATCGCCGCGCAGGCCGGCGACTTCCAGCTCACCAGCGCCGGCAAGCTGGTGGTCAACGGCAAGCTCACCGCCACCGGCAACCTTGCCGTGCAGGCGGGCGGGGTCGACAACGGCGGCACCCTGGCCGCAAATGGACGTCTGGACGTCCGCGGCAACGGCGATGTGGGCAACAGCGGCACGCTCTACGCGGGCCACGACATGGATCTCTACAGCACCGGCGTGGTGACCAATGCAGGCCTGATCCATGCCGACGCCGATGCCACGCTGCATGCCGCGAGCCTCTCCAACACAGGTTCGATCGAATCGGCGCAGGGTCTCTCGCTGACCAGCCAGGGTCGCCTGGCCAATCAGGGCATCGTGATCGCCGGCGGCGGCGATCTCGCGCTGTCCGCTGGCGAATTCGACAACAGCGGTAGCGTCAACGCGGCCGATCGGCTTGCCTTGCAGGCCGGCGCGTTGACCAACACGGGCCTCTTGCGCAGCGGTACCGCGCAGACGGTCCGCCTCGACGGCAAGGCAAGCAATCAAGGCACCGTCTATGCCGGCACCGCCGCGCAGTGGACGGTTGCCGGCCAACTAGCGAATACGGGCACCTTGGCCGCCCAGGGCGATCTGGACATCGGCGCGGGCAGCCTCGACTCCAGCGGTGTGCTCGGTGCCGGCGTGCAAACCGACGGCAGCCTCGCCGGCGCTGGCGCCCTGCATGTCGACACCCGCGCCGCACTGGTGGCGCAGGGCCGCAACCTGGCCGCCACGACGCTGGATTTGCGCGGCGCCAGCCTCAACCTCGACGGCGCCACCACCCGCGCCGGCGGTGCTATCGGGCTGACTGCCACGCAGGGCGCCTTGAGCCTGCGCAACGGCGACCTTGCCACCAACGACAACCTCGCCCTGCAGGCCGCCGGCCAACTCGACAATAGCGGCGGCACGCTGCAGGCCGGGTGGGTCGGCTTGAACGCGGCCAGCGTCGTCAATCGCGGCGGCCACGTGCTGCAAACCGGTACCGCCGCATCCACGCTGGCGGTCAGCGGCGCGTTCGACAACAGCGCCGGCAGCATCGCTAGCAATGCCGGCACCTTGACCCTTGATGCGGGCAGCCTGCTCAATGCCGGCGGCAGCCTCGCCCACGCCGGCAGCGGCCAGCTCGTGCTCGATGTGGACGGCCAACTCGACAACAGCGCCGGCTCGATCGCCGGTAACGGCACATTGCAGATCGTTGCCGGCGGCGCGTTCACCAATGCCGCCGGCAGCGTTTCCGCCGCGGGCGACGCCAGCCTCCAGGCGCAATCGCTCGACAACCGTAGTGGCACGCTGGCTGCCGATACCGTCGACATCACCCTGACCCAGGCACTGCTCAACACCGGCGGTGCGTTGCAGGCCAGCGGCGGGCTCACCGTGCATGCCGATGCGTTGACCAACGGCACCGGCCAGATCAAGGCGCTGGGCAGCGATGCGTTGTCCCTGTACATCACGCACGGGCTGAGCAATGCCGCGAGCGGCTTCATCGCCGGCAACGGCGCGGTGAATCTGTTTGCGGGCAGCGTCGTCAACGCCGGACAGGTCTATACCGCTGGCGATCTGGTCGTAACCAGCGAAGGCGCCCTGGACAACCGCAACGGCGCGCTGCAGGCCATGGGCGCCCTTGCGGCGAGCGCCGCCGGAAAATTGAGCAATGACCACGGGCGCATCGAGGCCGGCAGCGGCCGTAGCGACGCCACGCTCACACTCACCGCCGCATCGCTGGATAACAGCGCCGGCCGCATCGCCAACGCGGCCCAGGGCGCCACCACACTGAACCTCGGCAGCGGCGCGCTCACCAACACCGGCGGCACGCTGGGTGGCGAGGGCGACGTGACGGTTCGCGCTGGCGCCATCGGCAACACCGGGGGTGGCACCGTGGTCGCCGGGCGCGACCTGAGCCTCACCGCCAGCGGCCTAGACAACACCGGCGGCACGCTCTACGCCGCCCGCAATCTGGCCTGGTCCAACCGGGCGGCCACGCTGACCAACCGCAGCGGCCACCTCGGCGCCGGCGGCAACACCGTGCTTGCGCTGGCCACCCTGGAAAACACCAGTGGCGAAACCGCCGCCAGCGGCAACGTCACGCTGGACCTGGGCAGCCTCGTCGGCAGCGGCCGCGTGGTGGCCGGCAACGACCTGGCCCTGACCCTGGCCGGCAATTACACCAACGTCGCCGGCAACACGCTCAAGGCCAACCGCAACGCCAGCCTCACCTTCAGCGGCAACCTGGACAACGCCAGCGGCGCCACGCTCAGTGCGGTTGGCGCGCTTGCGGTCAAGGCCGCAGGCATCACCAACAGCGGCACCTTCAACAGCGCCGCCACTTCGCTCACCGCCACCGGCGCGCTCGCCAACAGCGGTCGCATCGAGGGCGATACCGTTGCCCTCACCGCCGCCAGCGTCGGCAACACCGGCACCCTGATCGGCGACGGCATCACCGTCCACGCCGGCAGCCTCACCAATGGCAGCGACCTGGGCAGCGCCACCGACAACGCCGCCTACGATTCGGCCGTGATCGCCGCCACCGGCGACATCGACCTGTACGTCACCGGCACGTTGCTCAACCGCGATGCGCTGATCTACGCCATGGGCGACCTCACCGTGGCGGCCAACGCCAGCGGCGGCCGTGGCAGCGCCATCACCAACCGCTCCGGCAGCATCGAAGCCGACGGGAGCATCGCCCTCGCGGCCAGCCAGATCACCAACCAGCGACGCGTGTTCGACACCGAAACGTACGTGCTCTCCGCGGCCGAGCAGGCCAGCAACACCACGGTCGAACAGCACGTGGTGGACAAGACCACCGACCCCGTTGCCGTTGCCTACTGCGCTGGCCTGGGGGACAACCACCGTTGCGATCCCGACGAAAATGCCACCGGGCAGACCACCACCACCGTGATCAGCCAGCAGCGCCTGCTGCGCACCAGCGCGCAGGGCCGGATCGTCTCCGGTGCCGACATCGCCCTCGGCGGCTCGGTGCTCAACGACAAATCCACCATCGCGGCGGCCGGGCAACTGGTGGTGAACGGCCAGTCGGGCAGCGTGGCCGATGGCACCGGCACCCTCGGCGGCGAGAGCATCGTCAACGTCGGCTGGGTGCCCACGGTGTCGCTGCGCACCGACGTCGACAACTGGATCCAGGTACAGAAAAAGAGCAAATGCGGCCTCGGCACCAAGACCTGCTGGGACGACAACGGCGTCGAGCACTTCGGGCAGGCCTCCACGACTGCCGAGCTGGCCATCGCGGGAACACCGCCGGCCTGGGTGAACATCACGCCGGGGCCTGATGCGCCCGCTTACATGACCGCTGGCGGCACCCTTTCGATCACCGGCACCACGATCGCCAACACCACCGTCGGTGCCGATGGCCGGCCCGTCAATGCCAGCGCAGCATTGGGCAGCAACGCCGCCGGTCATGCGGCGACCGGCGCGGGCGCCGGCCACGTCGGCAGCGTGGGCGCCGGTGACGCGTTGAGCGGTGCATCGGCGCTCGGCCTGCAAACCGTGGGCTCACTCGATGCGCCTGCCGGTGCCATCCAGCTGCCCACCAACGGCCTGTTCACCACCCACCCAGGCAGCAGCGCGGGCTACCTCGTCGAAACCGACCCGCGCTTCGCCAGCATGAGCGGCTTCTACGGCAGCGACTACCTGATGGACCGCCTGCCGTGGAACGGCGAAGACACCTTGAAGCGCCTCGGCGACGCCTTTTACGAAAACCGCCTGGTACTCGACCAGATCACCGCGCTTACCGGCCGCCGCTTCCTCAGCGACAGCACCGATACCGTGGCGCAATACCGCGCGCTGATGGATGCCGGCGTGGCCGCCGCCGGCCGGTTCGATCTGGCCGTGGGCGTGGCGCTCACCGCGTCGCAGATGGCCAGCCTCACCGACGACATCGTGTGGCTGGTCAGCCAGGAGGTGAATGGCGAGAAAGTGCTGGTGCCGGTGGTCTACCTGTCCGCCCAGCACGCGAAAAACCTGGCCAGTGAACGCGGCGCCGTGATGGCCGGCCAGGACATCATCCTCGACGCCAGCGGCACCCTCAGCAACACTGGCAACGTGCTGGCCAGCCGCGACGCCAGCCTCAAGGCGGGCACCCTGCTCAACAGCGGCAACCTCAGCGCCGGCGGTATCCTCGGCATCAGTGCCGCGCAGGATGTGCTCAATGCCGGGCGCATCCTGGGCGGCAACGTCGCGGTGGTGGCCGGGCGCGACGTGCTCAGTGGCGCCGATATCGGCAGGGTCGACCTGGGCGGCGTGAACCTGGGTGACAGTCTGTCGCCCGTCGATGCGCAGCGCCTGGGCCTGGCCACCGGCGGCAGCCTCGCCGCCAGCGGCAGCCTGGCCGTCCAGGCCGGCCGCGACCTGTTGCTCAGCCAGGCGCCAGTCAGCGCCGGCCGCGACCTCAGCTTGGTCGCCGGCCGCGATTTGACCGCCATCGCCACGCCGATCACAGCGGGTGGCGATGCTGCCCTGGTGGCCGGCCGCGACCTGGATTTTGCGGCCACCGCGCAAACCGCCGTCACCGGCGGCGGCACCTCGATTACCCACACCACCACGCACACCGTCAGCAGCGTCACCGCCGGCGGCAACCTCGCCTTGGCCGCCGGCCGCGACATCACCAGCGAAGGCGCGGCCTTCAAGGCCGGCGACGTGCTGGCCGCCAGCGCCGGGCGCGACGTCAACCTGAACGCGGTCACCGACGTCGTCACCGCCCGCGAGCACCACAAGGAAGGCCGCACCGCCGTCAGCACCAGCAGCCTCGACGAAACCGTGCGCGGCACCACGCTCGACGCCGCCCACGGCATCGTCATCAGCGCCGGCCATGACATCACCGCCACCGCCGCCAACCTCACCAGCAGCGACGGCGCCATCGCCCTCGGCGCCGGCCGCGACATCACGCTCGATGCCGGCGTGGAAAGCCACGACACCACCCGCGACACCAGATACAAAAAGAGCGGCCTGTTCTCCAGCAAAACCACCACCACCCACGACGCAACCCACGACACCTACGCCATCGGCAGCACGCTGTCCGGCGACACGGTGACCATGGCGGCGGGCCACGACCTGACGACCCGCGCCGCCCAGGTGGCCGGCACGCACGACGTCACGCTGGCGGCCGGCCATGACGTCACCATCGGCACGGCCGAGGAGGTCTCCACCGACGCGTACAGCATCAGCAAGAAGAAGAGCGGCCTGTTCGGCGGTGGCGGTGCAAGTGGCCTGGGTGGTATCGGCTTTACCGCCGGCAGCCAGAAGGCCAGCGCCACCAGCACCGTGGAGCAGCACATCACCGTCGGCAGCCTGATCGGCAGCACAGAGGGCAACCTGACGGTCGCCGCCGGTGGCGACCTGGCGGTGATCGGCAGCGACCTGATCGCTGCCCGCGCCGCTGGCGCCACCAGCGGCGGCAACATCGCCCTGCAGGGCAAGAACATCACCATCACCTCGGCCACCCAGACCGATCACGAAACCGGCACGCAACAAACCAGCAGCCACGGTCTGTCGATGGCGCTGGTGGGCACGGCGCTGGACGGGGTGCGCAACGTAAAGCAGACGCGGCGGGAGCAGGCCGGCTCCGGCAAGAAGGCGCAAGGCACCTTGCACGCCGTCAGTGCGTCCGGGCTCGACATGCCTAGCGTCGCCATCAGCTACGGCAGCCAGCGCAGCAACCAGTCGAGCCAGGTCGACACCACCAGCGAACGCGGCAGCACCCTGCGCGCGGCCGGCGACCTCACGCTCAACGCCACCGGCGGCGACCTCACCGTGATCGGCAGCGCCTTGAGCGCCGGCGGCACGGCGACGCTGGCCGCGCAGCGCAACGTGGCCCTGCTGACCAGCGTCGACACCCAGTCGCAAAGCAGCCAGAGCACCAACCGCAGCAAGAGCTTCACCGCCGCTGCGGTCGGCTGGGGCGACGCGGCGCGTAGCCTGCAGGGCGGCGCCAACAGCAGCGGCGTGCGCATGTCGCCCTACAACAGCCAGTCGGGCAACACGCAGAACGGTCAGCAGGTCGTCAACCAAACCGGCACCACGGTGGACGCCGGGCAGATCAGCGTGATCAGCCGCCAGGGCGACATCACCGTCGAAGGCGCGCAACTGACCGCGCAGCACGACATCAACGTGCTGGCCGCGCAAGGCAAGATCGACCTGGGCACGGGCGAAGCCAGCCAGGCCTGGCAGAACCATCAGACCGGCCATCAGGTCGGCGACCTGGGCGGCAACGGCTACGCCGGCACCGTCGGCGAGCGGCAGGAGCTCCACGACCAGAGCGGAGCGCAAACCTGGCAAAGCACGCTGCGCACCGGGCTGACCAGTACGCAGGACGACGTCAACGTGGTCGCCCACGGCGACCTCACCGGTCAGGGCGTGGACATCGCCGGCCGGGACGTCACGCTGGTAGGCCGCGACGTCACCCTCACGCCCAGCGCGGATACCGCCGAGCAGAAACAGCGCGACAAAATGAGCCAGGTCGGCGTGACCGTGGCGCTGTCAGGTGTGGCGGTGCAGGCCGCGCAGGCGGTGGATGCTGCTGTGGACGCGCACGATCGGGGCGACAACCGGCTGGCGGCGCTGTATGCGGCCGAGGCGTACTACGGCGCGAAGGACGCGGCCAACGTGGCCGGTGGCATCGACTACGGCCGGGCGGCCCAGTCGGCCACCGGCAACGCGAAATCGGCTGCCCCGCCCGGCGGCAATGCCGAGGACCCCAACGGCAGCACCGGCCTGGTCAAGGTGACCGTCAGCATCGGCAGCAGCCACCAGTCCAGCAACACGTCGTACCAGCAGCAGACGCAGCAGGGCAGCACGGTAACGGCGAGCCGCGACGTGACCATCGTCGCTACCGGCGACGGCACCAAGGACAGCGATGGTTACGCCGCCACCGGCGACATCAAGCTGCAAGGTGCGCAAATCCAGGCTGGTCGCGATGCCAGCCTGGCGGCGGCGCGCGACATCACCCTCACCGCCGGCCAGGACACCACCAAGAGAGACAGCGCCAACCACAGCGGCAGCGCCAGCATCGGCGTGGGCTTCGCGCTGGGCGGCCAGCAGAACGGCTTCACCATCGAGCTCGCCGCTGCCGCGGCCCGGGGCAAAGGCAATGGCGACAGCGCCACGAACCACGCCACCACCATCAACGCCGGTGACATGCTCAGCCTGACCAGCGG
>Ga0164242_10007303_pt1 | contig 12103 bp, 9 predicted proteins | sample OricomgcompostMG_FD_108783 | JGI IMG/M metagenome (GOLD analysis project Ga0164242, IMG submission 108783) | Miracle-Growth compost microbial communities from Emeryville, California, USA - Original compost - Miracle growth compost (MG) ... | reverse complement strand
TGCCCGACGACGGCCCCTACGACCTCGCCCTCGGCTACTCCGACGGCACCTCGACCGCCCGCACGGTCTCGCTCGCCGTGGACGGCGGTAGCCCGCAGCAGGTCAGGCTGCCCGCCACGGACGGCTGGGACGCCTGGGCGACCGTCACGATCCGCGTGACGCTGACCGCAGGCAGCCACAGCGTCGCGTACTCGTACGGGACGGGAGACAACGGCAATGCCAACCTCGACTACCTCGACGTGAGCGGCGCCGACGGTGGCACCGGGACGAACGAGCCCTCGACGGGCCCGCTCTTCGAGGCCGAGGACGCGACGTTCGCCGGAGGCGCGGTGGTCCAGAACGACCACACGGGCTTCACGGGCTCGGGCTTCGTCGGAGGCTTCACGGACGGCTTCAAGGGCAACGCGGCCGTCTCGTTCGGGGTCGCGGTCGCCACGGCCGGCGACCACGACCTGGCACTGCGGTACGCGAACGGGACGGGATCCACCCGGACGTTCACCCTCACCGTCGACGGGGCGTCCCGCCAGGTCAGCCTCCCCGCGACCGCGGGCTGGGACTCCTGGGCCACCGTGACCCAGAGCGTCTTCCTCGACGCCGGCGACCACACCGTGACGTACGCGTACGGCGTCGCGGACAACGGCAACGCGAACCTCGACAGCCTCACCGTCACGGCGACCGACCCGACCGACCCCGGCGACCCCGGGGACCCGCCGGCAGCAGGCAGCGGCGAGGCCGAGGACGCGTTCCTCTCGGGCGGCACCGAGGTCGCCACTACGATTGGGGGCTTCGCCGGCACCGGGTACGTGCACGGCTTCCAGTCCGACGGCGCACGCGTGGTCCGCACGCTCGCCGCAGACACCACCGGCGCTCAGGACCTCACGGTCCGGTTCGCCAACACGTCCGGCGCAACGCGCGACCTCGCCGTCCTCGTGAACGGGCGCAACACGGGCACCCTCGCGCTGGCGAACGGCTCGGGCTGGCAAGACGCCACGGTCGCCGTCGCGCTGCGCGCCGGGCTGAACACCGTCCAGCTACGGGCCGCCGCGGCCGGCAGCGACGTCGCCATCGACTCCCTGACCGCCGATGACGAGGGGACGCTCGCGTCCCGGGGCGCCACGCTCCCCTACACCGAGTACGAGGCCGAGAACGGCGCGCTCGTCGGCGGTGCCACGGTCCTCGGGCCGGACCGGACGTACGGCACCGTGGCGGCCGAGGCGAGCGGGCGCGAGGCCGTGCACCTCGGCGCGACCGGGCAAGGCGTGAGCGTGACCCTCACCGAGCCCGCGAACGCCATCACCGTGCGCTACTCGATCCCGGACACGGGCGACGGGGCCGGGCGGACCGCCCCGCTCGCGGTCTACGCCGACGGGACCAAGGTGGCCGACCTGTCCACCACGTCGGTGTACTCCTGGGTCTACGGTGCCTACCCGTACACGAACGTCCCGTCCCAGGGCTCCCCGCACCACTACTTCGACGAGGCCCGGGTGCGCGTGGGCGACCTCGCGGCGGGCACGGTGCTCACGCTCCGCAAGGACTCCGACGACACCGCCGGGTCGTACGACATCGACCTGGTGGACGCCGAGATCGTGCCGGCGGCGGCCATCGCGCCGACGGGCGCCGTGTCGATCACGTCGTACGGTGCCGCCACCGACGGCTCCGACTCCGCTTCCGCGATCGACGCCGCGATCAGCGCGGCGAAGGCGCAGGGGTCGCCTGTCTGGATCCCGCAGGGGACGTTCACGGTCTCGCGGCGCATCGACGTCGCCGGCGTGACGATCCTCGGCGCGGGCCCCTGGTACACGGCGATCCGCGGAAAGGACGGCAAGGGCGGCTTCTTCGCCACCGGCAGCGACGTGACGCTCGCCGACTTCGCAATCCTCGGGGACGTCCGGTACCGCGACGACCAGAACTTCGACGCCGCGCTCGAGGGGAACTTCGGCTCGGGCTCGCTCGTCCAGAACCTCTGGATCGAGCACACAAAGGTCGGTGCCTGGGTCGACTCGGGGACGCGCGGCCTGCTCATGACCGGCCTGCGCATCCGCGACACCTTCGCGGACGGCGTCAATCTGCATGGCGACGTCCAGGACACCCGGGTCGAGCAGTCCACCGTGCGCAACACGGGCGATGACGGGCTCGCGATGTTCTCCGAGGGCTCGCCGGTGACCCGCTCGGCCTTCGTGTCCGACACCATCCAGGCGCCGATGCTGGCCAACGGCGTCGGCATCTACGGCGGGGCGTCGAACGCCGTGACCGACACCCTCGTCGCGGACACCGTGACGGCGTCCGCGGGCATCGCCGTGAGCACGCGGTTCTCGCCGGTCCCGTTCAGCGGGACGACGACCGTCGCCCGCGACACCCTGACCCGGACGGGCGGCTACGAGCCGAACTGGGCCAGCCAGCTCGGCGCGCTATGGATCTACGCGGACACGGCCGACATCACGACGCCAGTCCGGGTGACCGACGTCCGGATCGACGACAGCACCTACCAGGGCGTGCTCATCAGCTACGCGCGGACCGTCACCGGGGCCGCGTTCGACGGTGTCACGATCGATGGCTCCGGCACGTACGGGATCGAGCTGAACGCCCAGGGCAGCTCGTCGTTCACGGACGTCACGGTGTCGGGCAGCGGCTCCGGGGGTCTCGACAACCTCACCGGCTACACGCTGGTGCGGGGCTCGGGCAACTCCGGCTTCTGAGACGGGCCGTGCGTCGCGGGTCAGGGCCCCACGGCGCACGGTCGCACCGAGCGGCGGGGCGGCGGACACTCTCGGGTCCGTCGCCCTGCTGTGCTCTGCGGCGACTCAGCCCTGGTCGAGGATCCGGGCCAGGAACTGGCGAGTCCGCGCCTCCACCGGGTCGACGAGCACCTGCTCGGGCGGTCCCGACTCGAGCACGCGCCCGCCGTCGAGGAAGACGACCCGGTGCGCGACGGCGCGCGCGAACGCCATCTCGTGCGTCGCCATGACGATCGTGCGGCCCTGCTCGACGAGCTCGCGCACGAGGTGCAGCACCTCGCCGACGAGCTCGGGGTCGAGCGCGGACGTGATCTCGTCGAGGAGGAGCAGCCGCGGGTCGTACGCGAGCGAGCGCGCGATCGCGACGCGCTGCTGCTGGCCGCCCGACAGGCGGTCGGGGTACTCGTCCGCCTTGGCGCCGAGCCCCACCCGGTCGAGCAGCTCGCGCGCGCGTGCCTCGGCCTCGGCGCGCGGCACCCGGTGGACGCGGCGCGGCGCGAGCGTCACGTTGTCGAGCACCGACAGGTGCGGGAACAGGTTGTACGCCTGGAAGACGACGCCGATCCGCCGTCGGACGGCGTCCTCGTCGACGCGCGGGTCGGTGATGTCCTGGCCGTCGAGCCGGATCACGCCGTCGTCGACGACCTCGAGGAGGTTCACGCAGCGCAGCAGCGTCGACTTGCCCGAGCCGGACGCCCCGATGAGGGCCACGACCTCGTGCTCGCCGACCTCGAGGTCGATGCCGCGGAGCACCTCGACGTCCCCGAACCGCTTGACGACGTCGGTGCACTCGAGGACGGGTGTCGGCCCGCTCACAGCACGGCCCCCGCCCGCTCGCGGCTCTCGCGCCGTCGCGCGACCCGGTCGGCGAGCCGCGCCGTCGGCACCGCGAGGCACACGAAGAGGAGCCCCGCGACGACGTACGGCGTGAAGCTCGCCGCCTGGGCCGACTCGATCTGGGCCGCGCGGACCGCGTCCACCGCGCCGAGCACGGAGATGAGGCCGACGTCCTTCTGCAGCGCGACGAAGTCGTTGAGGAGCGGCGGCAGGACCCGCCGGACCGCCTGCGGCAGCACGACGACGCGCATCGACTGCGCGTACGACAGCCCGAGCGAGCGGGCCGCGGCACGCTGCGACGGGTGCACCCCCTCGATCCCCGCCCGGAACACCTCGGCGACGTAGGCCCCGTAGCAGAGCACGAGCGCGATGGTCCCGAGCACGACCGGCGACGTGGGGACGCCGCTCAGGCGCAGGCCCGGCAGCCCGAAGCCCACGATGTACAGCAGGATGATGAGCGGCATCCCCCGGAAGAAGTCCGTGTAGGCGGTCGCGAGCAGGCGCAGCGGGAAGAACACCGGAGCCCGCAGCGTCCGCGCGAACGCGACGAGCAGCCCCACGGCGAGGATGCAGAGCTCGCTCACCACGAGCACCCGGATGTTGAGCCACAGCCCCTCGAGCACCGGGACGAAGGACTCCTTCGCGACCGGCCAGCTCAGGAACGACTGCTTGACCCGCGGCCAGCCGGGCGAGTGCGTGATCCCGAACCACACCACGACCGCGAACACGACCGTGCTCGCGAGCGCGACCGCCGTCGAACGGCGCGAGCGCGAGCGCCGGTAGCCCTCGCGCTCGAGCTGGAGCGCGCTGGGCTCGTGCGCGAGCCGCGGCCCGCCGGGGGGCGCGGCCGACGACGCGGCGCTCACGACAGCTCGGGCGCGTTGCCCTCGCTGCTCAGCCACTGCTTCTCGAGGTCGGCCAGCGTGCCGTCCTCGCGCAGGGCGTCGACGGCGGCGCTCAGGCAGGCGGTGAAGGCGCTGCCCTTGTCGAGGACGAGCCCGAACTGCTCGGGCGTCCCGCCCGACTGCGGGAGCTGCCCGACGATCACGCCGTCGTCGAGCTGCGCGGACGTCATGTAGAACGCGGTCGGCAGGTCGACCACGAGCCCGTCGATCTGCCCATTCTTGAGCGCCGCGAGGGCGTCGTCGTTGCTGTTGTAGACGCGCGGCTTCTTGCTGGGGTCGAGCGCGGTCGCGGCGTCGTACGACGTCGTACCGACCTGGGCGCCGAGCTGGACGTCCTTGAGCGCCGCGAGGCTCGTCGCGGACGCCGCCTTGTTCCCCTTGAGCGCGATCACGGTCTGGCGCACGTCGTAGTACGGCGACGAGAAGTCGATGTTCTGACGGCGCTCGTCGCTGATCGAGAACTCGTTGATGTCGGCGTCGAAGGTCTTGGGGCCGGGCGCGATGGCGTTGTTGAACGTGACGCGCTTCCACACGACGTCGGCGGGGGCGAGCCCGAGCTTCGTCGCGATGGCCGCGGCCACGGCACCCTCGAAGCCCTTGCCGTTCTCGGGCTTGTCGTCGACGAACCACGGCTCGTACACGGGCTGGTCCGTCGCGAACGTCAGCTTGCCGTCGGTCAGGGTCTTGCCCGCCGCGCACGTGGCGGGGTCGATCGCCGCGGCAGAGGCGCCGGACGCCGTGGAGCCGCCGGTCGAGGACGCGCCCCCGTCGTCCTCGGGCGAACACGCCGCGACGGCCAGGGCGAGCGCAGGGGCGAGGACGGCGACCGCGAGTGCGGGACGCATGCGCATGATGACTCCTGTTCGTCGGGTTCCCCTGCGGGGCCCGGGGCGACGCGCGGGACTCGCGGCGGCGCTCGTGGGCGCGGATGGCTTATCGTCGCCGGTCGCGCGGCCGGCTGTCCATGCCGGGCCGGACGGTCTCAGCCCGCGGACTCGAGCGTCGCGAGCGCCAGCAGCACCGTGGCGCTCGTCCACACGAGCGGCGCGGTCCCGGCGGGGCTGCCGTCGTGCAGGACCTTCTCGGGGAACGACCCGGCGACGGTGCGGTGGTCGTCGAGCCAGTCGAGCAGGCGCGTCGCGAGCCCCCGGTCGGCCGCGTCGCCCGACGCCGCCCCGAGCGCGACGAGCGCCGTCTCCGGGGTCCAGCTCACGCCGTCCTGCGGCCAGTGCGCTCCGGGCGCGAGCCCCCCGCCGGGCCGGGCCATCTGCTGGGCCGCCGCGTGCAGCGCGGTCCGCACCTCGGCCTCGTCGACGTCGACGCCGCCGTAGCTCCCGGCGAGCGCCTCGCTCGCCGGGACGAACGGCGGCAGGAGGAAGGCGACGGCCGCGTCGCGCGCGCCGCTGCCCGGGTACCGCCCGTACGACGGCGCGAAGCCGGCCTCGATCGCGGCGTCGAGCCGCCGGGCGGACGCGCTCGCGGCGGCGACCCCGCCGTCGTCGCCGAGGAGCCCGTACAGGTGCGCGGACGCGCGCAGCCCCGCGAGGAGCGGCGCGGCGGTGCCGAGCGTGACGGTGCTCTCGCGCTTCTCCCAGTAGTCCGGCGACGGCGCGGGCAGGCCCGTGGGGCCGACGGCGCGGACGGCGGCGTTCGTGGCCCGGTCCAGCAGCGGCTGGAACTGCGCGAGGACGGCCGGACGCTCGGCGGCCGGGGCCGCGTCGACGGTCTGGCCGAGCGCCCACAGGAGCCAGCCGATGCCGTCGGTCTGGGGCGCGCGGTCGTCCGGCGGACCGCTGCCGTCGGGCAGGTAGCGGGCCTCGACGGTGCCGTCCGCGGCCTGGGCACGCTGGTAGAACGCGAGCACGCGGCGGGCGTCGTCGAGGTGGCCCGTCCGGGCGTACGCGACGGCGACGAACGCGCCGTCCCGCGGCCACGCGTAGCGCCAGGGGCCGGAGCCGGCCGCGAGGACGGCACCGTCGGCGAGGGTCATGGTGCGCAGGTCGAGGAGCGCGTCGCGGGCCATGCCCTCCCAGCGCGTCCCGGCCCCGGGGATCTGCCCCGACGCGACCCAGGCCGACTGCGCCGCTGCCTCCGCCGCGGCGCCGGCGACGGCGCGGCTGCCGGGCAGGAGGCTGAGGTCGTCGACGTCGCCGTCGACGTCGACCCGGACGAGGTTCCCGCGGGCGTCGAGGGCCATGGTCGCGAGGTAGAGCGGCCTGTCGGAGTACGGCGTGCGGCCCAGGTGGTTGGTGCCCGCCACGCCGAGCGTCACGACGAGCGCGGCGCCGGCGACGAGCGCGAGCTCGCGGCGCCACCACCGCCGTTCACCCGCTCGACGCGTCCTGGCCACCGAGGCACCCTACGCCCGTCGGAGGTCCCCTCCGGAGCCTGGACGCAGGGACGCATACGAATTCGCCTCCGACTATCGTCGAACCGTGACCGAGAACTCCTCCCCCGCAGCTCCCGTGGACGCCACGACCACCGCGTCGTGGGCGGCCCTGACCGGCCTCCGCGACGGCTTCGCCCCCGACCTGCGCGGCTGGTTCGCCGCCGACCCGGGCCGTGCCGAGCGCCTCACCCTCCAGGCCGCCGACCTCACGGTCGACCTGTCGAAGAACCTCGTGACCGACGACGTCCTGGCCCAGCTCGTGGCGCTCGCGCGCGACGTCGACGTGCCCGGCCGGTACGCCGCGATGCTCCGGGGCGACCACATCAACGTGACCGAGGACCGCGCCGTCCTGCACACCGCCCTGCGCCGGCCCGACGGCGCGGAGCCCGAGCTCGTCGTGGACGGCCAGCACGTCGACGACGACGTCCACGAGGTCCTGGGCCGCGTCTACGACTTCGCTGACAAGGTCCGCTCGGGCGAGTGGACCGGCGTCACGGGCAAGCGCGTCGAGACGGTCGTGAACATCGGCATCGGCGGCTCCGACCTCGGGCCGGTCATGGTCTACGAGGCGCTCAAGCCCTACGTCCAGCCGGGCCTGGAGGTGCGGTTCGTCTCCAACATCGACCCGTCGGACGTGTACGAGAAGACCGCGGACCTCGACCCCGAGACGACGCTCTTCATCGTCGCGTCGAAGACCTTCGGCACGCTCGAGACCCTGACGAACGCTCGTCTCGCGCGCCAGTGGCTGTGGGACGGGCTGGTCGCGAACGGCGCCATCAGCGACACCGACGAGGCCCGCACCGCGGCCGTCGGGAAGCACTTCGTCGCCGTCTCGACGGCGCTCGACAAGGTCGCGGCCTTCGGCATCGACCCCGCGAACGCGTTCGGCTTCTGGGACTGGGTCGGCGGCCGCTACTCGGTCGACTCGGCGATCGGCACGTCCGTCGCGATCGCCGTCGGGCCGGACCGCTTCGAGGAGCTCCTCGCGGGCTTCCACGCGATCGACGAGCACGTCCGCACCACCCCGCTCGAGCAGAACGTGCCGGTCCTCATGGGCCTGCTCAACGTCTGGTACACGAACTTCCTCGACGCGCACACCCACGCCGTGCTGCCGTACGCGCAGTACCTGCACCGGTTCCCGGCGTACCTGCAGCAGCTCACCATGGAGTCGAACGGCAAGTCGGTGCGCTGGGACGGCACGCCCGTCACGACGGAGACCGGCGAGGTCTTCTGGGGCGAGCCCGGGACGAACGGCCAGCACGCGTTCTACCAGCTCATCCACCAGGGCACGCGCCTCATCCCGGCGGACTTCATCGCCGTCGCGAACCCGGCGCGGCCGCTCAAGGACGACACGGGCGACGGCGGCGCCGTCGCCGCGGGCGCGGACGTCCACGCCCTGTTCCTCGCGAACTTCTTCGCGCAGACCAAGGCGCTCGCGTTCGGCAAGACCGCCGACGAGGTCCGCGCCGAGGGCACGGCCGAGGCCATCGTCCCGGCCCGCGTGTTCTCCGGGAACCGGCCGACGACGTCGATCCTCGCCCCCGCGCTCACGCCGTCCGTCGTCGGGCAGCTCATCGCGCTGTACGAGCACATCACGTTCGTCGAGGGCACCGTCTGGGGCATCGACTCGTTCGACCAGTGGGGCGTCGAGCTGGGCAAGAAGCTCGCGCTCGAGATCGCGCCCGCGGTCGAGGGCGACGCGTCGGCGCTCGAGGCGCAGGACCCGTCGACGAAGGCGCTCATCGCGAAGTACCTGGAGCTGCGCGAGTCCTGAGCCGGCGAGCCGGACGGCGCAAGGGCGCGGAGAGGGCCTCGGTCCTCTCCGCGCCCCGGACCCAGCCACGGCTCAGGGTGAGCACGTAGAGTCCGGGTGATCCGCACCACGAGCGTCCGCTCAACTCCAGGCTGGGAAGTCGACCCGAGCACCTGCGAGGCAGCGTGACCGCACTCACCCCCACCGTCCCTGCCCCGGCGTCCGCGCGCGAGTCCGCCACCGGCACGTACGCGGCGCTCCTCCGGACGGTCCGCGACGCCGGCCTCCTGCGCCGCACGCTCGGGTTCTACGGGACGACGGCGGGCGTCCTCGGGACGGTGTTCCTCGGGGTCTTCGTGGGGATGGTCCTCCTCGGCGACACGTGGTGGCAGCTCGCGCTCGCGGGCGTGCTGGGCGTCGTCCTGACCCAGTTCGCGTTCCTGGGCCACGAGGCGTCGCACCGACAGATCTTCACGTCGGGCCCGGTCAACGACCGGGTGGGCCGGTGGCTCGCGAACGGCGTCGTCGGGATCTCGTACTCGTGGTGGATGAACAAGCACACGCGCCACCACGCCAACCCGAACAAGGTCGGCAAGGACCCCGACATCGACCTCGAGGCCATCGCGTTCACCGAGGAGCAGGCGGCGGCCAAGCGCGGCTGGCGCGCGGCGATGGCGCGCCGCCAGGGCTGGCTCTTCTTCCCGCTGCTCACGCTCGAGGGGCTGAGCCTCCACGTCAGCTCGGTCCGCAGCCTCGTCGTGGACCGCCGCGAGGGCTGGGTGCGCGAGCTCGTCACGATCGGGGTGCGGCTCGCCGTGTACCTCGGTCTGGTCTTCTGGCTGCTCCCGCCGGGAATCGCGGCCGCGTTCGTGGGCGTGCACCTCGCGGTCTTCGGCGTCTACATGGGGGCGTCGTTCGCCCCGAACCACAAGGGCATGGCGATCATCCCCCACGACTCGAAGCTCGACTTCCTGTCGCGCCAGGTCCTCACGTCGCGCAACGTCGTCGGCGGGCGCGTCGTCACCGACCGGGGGCTGACCCAGATCTTCGGCGGCCTCAACTTCCAGGTCGAGCACCACCTGTTCCCGAGCATGCCGCGCCCGCACCTGGCGAAGGCACGTGAGATCGTCCGCGAGCACTGCGCCCGGATCGGCGTCCCGTACACGGAGACGACGACGCTGCGGTCGTACGGGATGGTCGTGCGGTACCTCAACCGCGTGGGTCTCGCCGCCCGCGACCCGTTCGACTGCCCCACGTTCCGCACCCTGCGCCGGCAGTGAGCGGCCGGTCCGGACGCCGCGTGCGAGTGCAGACCTCGCCCCCGTGACGGACCATCGTGCCAGGAGACCGCGGAGGGCAGGCGAGACGTGATGAAGTTCCGGGCGACGCTCGAGCTCAACGGGAGGACGGCCACCGGGATCGAGGTGCCGCCCGACGTCGTCGAGGCGCTGGGCGGCGGCAGGCGGCCCGCGGTCACCGTGACGATCGGCGGGCACTCCTACCGGTCGACGATCGGCACCATGGGCGGCCGCACCCTCGTCCCGGTGAGCGCGGAGAACCGGGTGCGCTCCGGGATCGCCGCGGGCGACGTCGTCGACGTCGAGATCGAGCGCGACGACGCGCCGCGCGAGCTCGAGGTGCCCGTGGACCTGGGCCGTGCGCTCGACGCCGAGCCGGGTGCGCGGGCCGCGTTCGACGCGCTGTCGTTCAGCGGGAAGCGGCGCTACGTCGACCCGGTCGAGCAGGCCAAGGCGCCCGAGACCCGCGAGCGCCGGATCGCCAAGGCGGTCGCGGACCTCTCGCCCCGCTGACCGGGCCGCGCGCGCGTCAGTCGCGGGTCGCCACCACGAACGTCCGCCGGAACGGGAGCACGGTCCCGGAGGCGCGCTCGGGGTACGCCTCCCTCAGCCGCGCCTTGTACTCCTCGACGAACGCCGGCCGGACGTCGTCGGGCAGGGCGGCGAGGACGGGGCGCGCGCCGGTCGCGGAGATCCAGGTGAAGACCGCGTCCGGGCCCGGGAGAACGTGGAGGTACGTGGTCTCCCAGGCGTCCACGGTCCAGCCGGGCCCGGCGAGGACCTCGAGGTACTCCTCGGCGCGGTGCACGTGCACGCGCGCGGTGCCCCGCGTCCAGCGGGCGTAGGGCTCGGTGGCCGCGAGCTCGTTCAGCAGCGTGTGGCTGGGCGCGTCCTGGTTGGCGGGGACCTGCACGGCGAGCGTCCCGCCCGTCCGCCCGCCGACGACGTCCTGCCAGCGCGCGAGCACGTCCAGGTGCCCGGGGACCCACTGCAGGGCGGCGTTGCTCACCACGAGGTCGGGGGCGAGGTCGGGCACGTACTCCGCGAGGTCGGCGAGGACGAAGGTCGCCTCGTCGCCGTGCTCGGCCCGTGCCTGCTCGACCATCGCAGGCGACGAGTCGACGCCCGTCACGACGGCGTCCGGCCAGCGGGCGTGGATCGCGGCGACGAGGTGCCCGGGGCCGACGCCGAGGTCGAGCACCGTGCGCGGGGTCCCGGGGACGCGCGCGAGCAGGTCGACGAACGGCCGGCTGCGCTCGTCGGAGAACCGCAGGTAGTGCGCGGGGTCCCAGTCGGCCGGCCGCGCGCTCACCGGTGCAGGACCCGCCGCGCCAGGGTGTTCCCGAGCATCTGCGCGAGCTGCACGAGCACGATGATGACGGCCACCGCGACCCAGGTGACGACGTCGTTGTAGCGGTTGTAGCCGTACGAGATCGCGAAGTTCCCGAGGCCGCCCGCGCCGACGGCGCCGGCGACCGCCGACATGTCGAGCACGCCGACGAACAGGAACGCGTACCCGAGGATGAGGGGCGCGAGCGCCTCGGGGACGAGCACCCGGACCAGCGCGTTGACCTTCGACGCGCCCATCGCGCGGGCCGCCTCGATCACGCCCGGGTCCGCGGAGACGAGGTTCTGCTCGACGAGCCGCGCGGTCGCGACGATCGTCACGACCGTCATCGGGAAGATCGCGGCCTTGACCCCGAGCGACGTGCCCGTGATCGCGATGGTCGCGGGCCGCACGGCCGTGAGGAAGATGATGAACGGGATCGGGCGGATCAGGTTCACCACGAAGCTCAGGACCCCGTAGGCCCACCGGCTCTGGTACAGGCCGCCGCGCCGCGTCGCGTAGAGCCCCAGCCCGTACACGAGGCCGAGGATCCCGCCGATCACCAGGGCGGTGAGGACCATCTGGAGGGTCTCGCCGATGGCCTGGCGCAGCAGCGGACCGTAGTAGTCCCAGGTCCACTCGTTGGTCGCGTGGACGATCATCAGGCGTCCTCCTTCCCGGGCGTGGTGGCGACCCAGCGGTCGTCGTCGCGGGGGTCGGCCGCCGTCCCGAGGTCGACGACGGGCGCCGCGGCGTGCAGCCGGGACAGGGCCTCGTCGGCCTGCGGTCCCGTGAGCTCGAGGGTGAGGCTGCCGAAGGGCCGGTCGCCGACCTCGGTCACGCCGCCGTAGACGACGGC
>Ga0164242_10007302_pt1 | contig 12103 bp, 15 predicted proteins | sample OricomgcompostMG_FD_108783 | JGI IMG/M metagenome (GOLD analysis project Ga0164242, IMG submission 108783) | Miracle-Growth compost microbial communities from Emeryville, California, USA - Original compost - Miracle growth compost (MG) ... | reverse complement strand
GGTGACACCCGCGTCGGGATTGGAGACCGATTCGTGCATACATTCGATTGTAGTCACGGATCGTCCGAAGTCAAGGGCTTGAGCAAGGAGATTCCCCTTATTTTCCAAGAAGATTCGGGTGAAGAGGAGGGGGCCGGAACGCAACTCGGCAGCGAAGACCGAGGAAGGAGAGACCGCCCCCGTCGCCGCCAAGAAAAGCCGACCAGGCCGAAACAGAATGCCGGCAGCGAGAAGCCAGGCAGGAGAAACCGTCCCCGTCGCCGCCAACAAAAGCCGACCGAGCCGGAACAACCCGGCAGCAAGCCGACCGAAGAACGATCAGCGGGCCGACGTACTACCGCTCCCCGCGGCAGACCTGCAGCACGGCGTCGGCCAGGTGCGGGCCGTTGTGTCCGAGCGCGGTGCGGTAGGCGTCCAGGATCACGCGCTCGCGGCCGAGTTCGACGCGGGCGCCGCCGCCGTTGATGCGCGCCGTCTGGATCCGGGCGGAGAGCCGGGCGCGCTCGGCGACGAGGTTGATGATCGCGGTGTCGAGCGCGTCGATCTGTCCGCGGAGCACGGGGATCAGGTCGGGGGAGTCCGGCGTCGCGGCGGAGTCGCTGACGGTGCTGGACGGGTTGATCGCGGTGGTCATGCGTATGCCTTTCGAGCCTGTCGGCACCGGACTGAGAGCTACGGGCCGGGCACGAAAAACGCCCCGGAGCTCTCAGGCCCGGGGCGTTCGTTGGTGAGTAGGTCAGCCACAAACGACGGGCACCGAGCTGCGGTACCCGTAGAAAAATCGGCGTGCGTGGCGTGACACGCCCACGATCGTGGCACGCCCTCCCACCATTCGGCAAGTTAGTCCCGGATGGTGGGAAGGCGGCACGGCGTCGATCAGGCGATCGGTGGCTCGGCCGTACCCGGCCGCGGATCGCCCGGCGCCTCCGCGGCGGCGGACCGTCGTGCTGCCGCGTCGGTCAGCGTCGTGTCGCCGGCGTGGGCGACGTAGCGGGCGGTCGTCTCCGGCGACAACCGGACGTAGTACGCGAGCAGGTAGACGATGACGCTGACGATGAACTCGGCGACGAATCCCCAACCGTCGCTGTTCCACAGGTGGACCGGGCTGTCGTACGGGCTGAGCAGCGAGGTGATGAGCAGCAAGACGAACCACGGGACGATCCACGCGCCGGCGCGCCAGTCCATCGGAGGTAGCGAGCGGCCCTTCATGTTCTCGTACGCCGCGTAGATCGCGAACAGGACGAAGCCCAGTCCGACCGCGACGAACAACCGCCAGTCGGTCGGCCAACCGCCCCAATAGATGATCATGTTCGCGCCCCAGAACGCGAGGAACGGCAGCACGTGGCCGCCGGGCAGCCGGTACGGACGCTCCTGGTTGGGCAGTTGCTTGCGCATCGCCACCAGCACCAGCGGCCCGGAACCGAAGGACAGCACGGTGATGCTGGTGACGAAGCCGACCAGCTTCTGCCAGCTCGGGAACGGCAGGAACACGATGAGCCCGACCACGAAGGCAAGCAGCAGGCTCACCCACGGCGCACCACTCCTGGTGGTCTTGGCCAGCTGGCGCGGCGCGTTCTCGTTGCGGCCCATCGCATACGACAGGCGCGCGGTGACGGTCGTGTAGATGAAGCCGGTGTCGCCGGGCGAGACGATCGCGTCGGCGTAGAGGATGCTGCCCAGCCAGGACAGCCCGATCAGTCCGGCGAGCACGGCCAGCGGACTGCTGGCCAGGCCTGCGGTCGGCCCTGTTCCCAGGGCCGTCCAACCGTGCGCGATGTCGCTCGGCGAGAGCGAGCCGATGAACGCGACCTGCAACAGGATGTAGATGACCGCGGTGATCAGGATCGAGCCGACGACGGCCAGTGGGACGTAGCGACGCGGGTTCTTGGTCTCGCCGGCCAACTCGATGCCCTGCCGGAACCCGAGGAAGGAGAAGGCGATGCCGGCGATCGAGACGGACGTGAAGATGCCGCCGTTACCCGCGGGCGCGAAGCCATGGCTGGAGAAGTTCGAGCTGTGGAACTCGGTGACCAGGAAGGCGACGATGACGATGCAGATGATCGCGAGCTTCCACCACACGATCAGGTTGTTCAGCCGCGCGAACCACTGGATGCCCATGTAGTTGATCAGCACGAAGAACGCGAGCGCGGCGGCCGCGATGCCGTAGCCACGCGCGGTGAGCGTCCCGTTCGGCGAGGCCAGCCAGGTGATGTAGTGCCGGGTGTACTTGATCGCGCCCTCGACCTCGATCGGCGCCACCGCGGCGGCCGCCAGCCAGGTGATCCACCCCATCGTGTAGCTGGCGAACGAACCGAAGGACCAGTGCGGGAAGCGTGCGACGCCGCCGGCGACCGGGAACATGACGCCGAGCTCGGCGTACACGAGCGCGATCAGCAGGAACAGCACCGAGCCGATCACCCAGGACAGGATCGCGGCGGGCCCGGCGATGCCGGCGGACTCGAAGGCCGCGAACAGCCAGCCGGAGCCGATGATCGAGCCGACCGCGGAGAACAGCAGCCCGACGGGGCCGAGTCTGCGGTGCAGGCCGCTGGTGGTGTCCTCCGGGGTGATTGCCCCGGCCCCGGACGCTGTGGACGTCGTTGTCATAGCGCACCTTCCCGCCGCTGATCAGGTATTTGTTCTTTTCTGAGAACATAAACCCACTAGGTTGATTCATAAGGAAAGCTGGGATTGCCGGGTTCGCCGAAGCCGAGGGTGCGGCCCGATCTGTCGGGGCACGCACGTAGGCTGGTGCACACGATGAGTGCGGACTTCGGCAACCTGTTCGACCTGCCCACCGAGCCTGCGGCAGCGCCGGTACGGAACCGTTCGAGTCTCGACGTCGAGCGGCTCCTGGAGGGCCTCAACCCGCAGCAGCGGGCCGCCGTCCTGCACTCCGGCGGGCCGCTGCTGATCGTGGCCGGCGCCGGGTCGGGCAAGACCCGTGTGCTCACCAACCGCATCGCCTACCTGCTCGCGGAGCGCGACGCGACGCCGGGGCAGATCCTCGCGATCACGTTCACCAACAAGGCCGCCGGCGAGATGAAGGAGCGCGTCGCGGCGCTGGTCGGTCCGCGTGCCAAGGCGATGTGGGTCAGCACGTTCCACTCGATGTGCGTGCGCATCCTGCGCGCCGAGGCCAAGACGATCGGGCTCAAGTCGTCGTTCTCGATCTACGACGCCGACGACTCCAAGCGGCTCATGACGATGGTCGGTCGCGACCTGGACCTCGACCCGAAGCGCTACCCCGCGCGTTCGCTGTCCGCCCAGGTCAGCAACCTGAAGAACGAGCTGGTGACGCCCGAGGCGTGGGCCGATCGTGCCTCCAACGCGCACGAGAAGGTGCTCGCCGAGGCGTACACGCAGTACCAGGCCCGTCTCGAGCAGGCGCACGCGCTGGACTTCGACGACCTGATCATGCGCACCGTCCGGCTGCTGCAGGACCATGCGGACGTCACGGAGCACTACCTGCGGCGCTTCCGCCACGTCCTGGTCGACGAGTACCAGGACACCAACCACGCGCAGTACATGCTGGTGCGCGAGCTGACCCAGCAGGTGGAGGGGCTGCCGGCCGCCGAGCTGTGTGTCGTCGGGGACGCCGACCAGTCGATCTACGCGTTCCGCGGCGCAACGATCCGCAACATCCTGGAGTTCGAGCGCGACTACCCGAACGCGACCACGATCCTGCTCGAGCAGAACTACCGGTCCACGCAGACGATCCTCTCGGCCGCCAACGCCGTCATCGCGCGCAACCCCGACCGCAAGCCGAAGAACCTGTGGTCCGAAGCGGGGTCGGGCGAGAAGATCGCCGGCTACGTAGCCGAGAACGAGCACGACGAGGCCGCCTGGGTCGCACAGCGCATCGACGAGCTGTCCGACGAGCACAGCGTGCAGCCGTCCGAGATCGCGGTGTTCTACCGGACGAACGCGCAGTCCCGTGTGTTCGAGGAGGTGTTCATCCGGGTCGGGCTGCCGTACAAGGTGGTCGGTGGTGTGCGCTTCTACGAGCGCAAGGAGGTGCGCGATGCGCTCGCCTACCTGCGCGTGATCGCGAACCCGGACGACGTGGTGTCGCTGCGGCGGATCCTGAACACGCCGCGGCGCGGTATCGGTGATCGGGCCGAGGCGTGTATCGACGTGCTCGCGCACCAGGAACGCATCTCCTTCGGCGCCGCGCTCGAACGCGCCGCTGAGGCGTTCGGTCTCGCGGCCCGGTCGCTCAACGCGATCCGCGAGTTCACCGAGCTGATGACCTCGCTGCGCGCGGTGGCTGCCGGCCCGGACGGCACGCCGTCCTCGATCCTGGAGGCCGTGCTCGACCGCACCGGCTACCTCGCCGAACTGGAGGCCAGCCGCGACCCGCAGGACGAAGTACGCGTCGACAACCTGCGCGAGCTCGTCAGCGTCGCGCGCGAGTTCGAGGAGCAGCGGGCAGGAACGGACGAAGCGACCTCGCTGGACGCGTTTCTCGAGCAGGTGTCGCTCGTTGCCGACGCCGACTCGATCCCGGACGCGAGCGGGGGAGTCGTCACCCTCATGACGCTGCACACGGCCAAGGGCCTGGAGTTCCCCGTCGTGTTCCTGACCGGCCTCGAGGACGGTGTCTTCCCGCACCTGCGCACGCTCGGCGACCCGGCCGAACTGGCCGAGGAGCGCCGGCTCGCTTATGTCGGCATCACCCGCGCCAAGCAGCGGCTCTACCTGTCCCGAGCCCTGTCGCGGTCGGCCTGGGGCGCGCCGTCGTGGAATCCGCCGTCGCGCTTCCTGGACGAGATACCGCCCGAACTCGCCGAGTGGACGGGCGAGGTTGCCCGCGAACCTCCCCCGCAAGCGGGGGGACCCCCAGGCGACCGCTACGGCGACGACGACGTGCCCTCCCGCTCGTCCGGCTACGGCTACCGCGCGAGCAACCCGCGGGCGCGCAGCGCGCAGGAGGAGCTGGCAGCGTCCCGGCTCGGCTCGGGCGGTCGCGGGCTGCGCGGCGGTGTGGGCAACCGGGCCGTCCCCGCACTGGACGCGGGGGATCGGGTCACGCACGACGCGTGGGGCCTGGGCACGGTCGTCGCCACGCGCGGCTCCGGCGACGGCGCGCAGGCACAGATCGACTTCGGCAGCGCCGGCGTCAAGTGGTTGATGCTGCGCTACGCCCCCGTGCAGAAGTTGTAGTCCAGAAGCCGTAGTCCGCGTTCACAGCAGGGTGCCGAGCGGGCCGAGGTCGAGGTTCAGGTCCGCAGCGGAGAGCCCGTAGCGCTCGCGCAGTTCGGTCATCGCCTCGTCCAGTCGCATCAGCGCGGTGCCCAGCGCCTCCACCTGGTCCTCGGACAGCTCGTCCATCCGGCGCAGCGCCTGCCGCTCCATCAGCTGACGGATCAGCTCGACCACCGTCAGCACCAGTGCGAACAGGTCGCGTTCGACCGAGTCCGCGTCGCTCTCGATGCGGGTCGGCAGCACGCGCACCTCGTTCATCGCTCGAACTCCGCGCGGACGGTGCTGATCAGCGCCTGCAGGCGGACCTGCACCAGATCGACGCCCGCGAGCGAGATCGTGACGTCGCCCGCGAGCACGACGCCGGTGCCGAGCAGGCGGTCGAGCAGGTCGACGAGCGACGTCGGCGTGGACTCGACGGCGGAGGTGACGGGCTCGGCCAGTTGCGTCACGACGGATCCAGGCTCGCGAAGGAGTACGGCGGCCATGGGCCGGTCCGCTCCAGCCGGATCGCCGGGTACCGCTCGGCCAGCTCGTCGATCGCGTTCGCGAACCGCTGCGCGTTGGCGTGCTCGACGAGGAAGGCGGCGTTGAGCAGCATCGGCTCGTCGACGCCGGTGAGCTGACGGTCCTGGACGTGGTGCCGTCGGCCGGCCACGCTGTCGCCGGCGAGCGCGGTGTACACCGCATCGGCCTGCTCGCCGGCTGCCGCGTCGGCCGCCTGCCGCTCCACGCTCTCCTGCTTGCGGCGGCGCAGGTAGTCGGCGCCGGAGGTCGTGCCGGCGGCAACCGGAACTTGCGCCGGCCGGGTCGTCGCGTACACCTTGACGCCCCACTCGATCCGTCCGTCCAGCCGGTCGAGGACGGCGGTCGCGCGGCTGCCGAGTTCGTCCAGCTTCGCCAGTGCCGCGGCGTCGTCGTGGCACACCGTCGCCATCCGCAGCGGCGCGGTCGTGGTCAGCTGTGCCGCGGCCCGCACGACGGCGTCGTGTTCGCGCGCGACGCGCTCGAGCCAGGTCAGCTCGTTGAGGTTCGCCGCCAGCTCCTGCTCACCGAACTCGTCCAGCGACACCGTGCTGACGACGCAGCCGAGACCCTCGCGCTCGAGCGTCCGGACGCGACCACCGCTGATACCGGTCAGGTCGTCCAACGCGCCCGACGGAAGCGGCCGGATCACCGCGTACAGATACGTCGCCTCCGCGCTCATGACGGCCGCTCCGGGCGGGCGCCCTCCAACGCCTCGATGCGCGACCGCAGCTCCTGGTTCTCGCGTTCGAGCTCGCCGTGCCGGCTGGACAGTTCCGGGTCGTGCTCCCACCAGTCGATCCCCATCTCGCGCGCCTTGTCGACGGACGCGACGAGCAGCCGGATCTTGATCGTCAGCAGCTCGATGTCCAGCAGGTTCACGCGGATGTCGCCGGCGATGACGATGCCCTTGTCCAGCACGCGTTCCAGCACGTCGGCGAGCCCGGCCGTGTCGGGACGTGCGAGCGCGGACGGATCCGGGCGCGCGAGCGTGGAGCGATCCACACCCGCGGGGACGTCGGTCATGACTGCTCCCCGGTGCTGCCGCGTGCGTAGCGGCGCGCGCGGTGGTAGCCGACCAGATGACCCTGCTCGTCGAGATCGACCGAGTACTCGGCGAGCACGTCCGCGGTGTCCGGGACGCGTCGGGTCTCCACCACCTCCACGCCGACCCGCCAGCCGTCGTCGGTGCGTTCCAGCGAGATCACGCCTTCGGGTTCGCGGCCGATCAGTTCGGCCAGCTCGCGCGCGGCGGCCTTGGCCAGCTCTGCCGGTGACGTCCGGTCAGCCACGGCGGCCACCCGGTCCGGACGCGGGACGATCCACCAGGCGGGCGACGAACGCGTCGGATCGTTCGTCTCGTTCGGCCTCGGTCAGCAAGCCGTCGCGGTAGGCCTGTTCGACGCGTTCGAGCTCCTCGCGCACGACTGCCGGATCGCGCCACTGCCTGTCCGCCTCGGCCTCGAGCTGCTCGGCCAGCCAGACCACGCCACGCACGGGCGCCAGCGGCAGGGTGACCAATCCGGTGATCAGGCCCATGGCGTCATCGCTCCGGGACGAAGTCGTACGGCGCGATGGGCCCGATCAGCCGGATGCGGATGCGGCCGGCCGTGTCCCGCCCGCAGCCCTCGACGGCGTTCTCGAACGCAGCGTTGCGTGCGCGATCGACCAGTGCCGCGGCATTCAGGACCCCTTCGGCCGATTCCGGTTCGCGAACGCGCACCGATCGCGCGTGCGGCTCCAGCTCGGCGATCAGTGCATCGGCGTCCGCCGGCCGCACGTGTTCGAGCGCGCGCACGACCAGTTCGCCCAACCGGAGCCGTCCCGCGACATCGCCCTCGCCGGTGCGGTCGCGCAGCGCCTCGATCTCCGGATGCCGCGCGAGCACCTCGCGGAGCGCGGAGTCCTGCTCGTATCGCGCGCGGACGGTGTACTGCACGCAGCCGCGGACCTGCTCCAACGCGTCGGCGAACTCGGCGGCATGGGGCCGCACCAATTCGTCGACCACGGCGCGGTCGTCCGCGACCACGGAGCCGAAGCGAAAGGGCAGCACCGTCACGCCGGCCGCCACCAGTCCGGCGAGCACGCGGTCGTGCGCGCGCAGGTCGGCGGCTCGACCGAGTGGGCGGTCCTCGGGCACGGAGCCGACGACCACCGCGACGCGATCCGCGGGTACGAGCCGGACCGCGCCGATCGAGGCGCCGTCAGGCTCGGGTCGCAGGTCAGGCAGCCCGTCCGCGGGGACCTCGTCGAGAGGAACCAGCCCGAAGACGTAACACGGTCCGGTCGCGAGCGCGGTCATCGGTCCTCGTCGTCGCGGCGCCGTCGGCGCTGGGCGGGGGCGCGCTGCCGACTGCTACGGCGCGGGCGTTCCTCCTGCTCTTCGTCCTCGTCCTGGTCGTCGTCCGAGCCTCCGGTCGCGCCCTGGAACAGCTCCTGCGCCTTGTCCTTGACGCCGGACAGCGCGCCCTTGGTCTTGCCCTCGGCGCCGCTCTCGGTGATCGACCCGGCCAGTTCGTCCAGGCCCTTGCCACCGTGTTCGTACAGGTCGAGGCGGTTGGTGGCCTCGGCGAAGCGCAGGTAGGTATCCACGCTGGCGATGACGATCCGGGCGTCGATCGTGAGGATCTCGATGCCGACCAGCGAGACGCGCACGTAGGCGTCGATGACCAGTCCCTTGTCGAGGATCAGCTCGACGACGTCGGCCAGGCTGCTGGGACTGGGTCGCTCGATGTAGCTGCCCCGCCGTTGCTGTACTGCTGCGGTCATGCCCGTTCACCTCCGGCCGCTGCGGCTGCGGCGGCCTGAACCGCCCGCCGGCTCCGCGGCGTCTTCGTCGTCCTCGTCCTCGTACTCGTCCTCGTCCTCGTACTCGTCCTCTTCGTCCTCGTACTCGTCCTCCTCGTCTTCTTCCTCGTCCTCGTAGTCGCCCTCGTCTTCGTCCTCGTCCTCGTCTTCTTCCTCGTCCTGGCCCTGGTCTTCGTCTTCGTCTTCGTCCTCGTACTCGTCGTCCGCGTCCCGGTCGTCCGACTCGCCCTCGTCGGTCACCTCGCTGTCGTGGATCTCGCCGCGCCAGCCCTCGAGTTCGTCCGGGTGCAGCATGGTGTCGGTCATGACGTGCCGGCGGAAGTGCTTGAGCTCCAGACGGACCCGGCGGCCCTGCGCGCGCCAGAGGTTGCCGGTGCGCTCGAACAACCCCTGCGGGTGGTACTCGAGGACGACCAGTACCCGGGTGAGGTCCGGGCCGATCTCGTGGAAGGTCACCGCTCCGTCGACGTGACCCTTGGGGCCGCTGGAGCGCCAGACGATGCGCTTGTCGGGTACCTGCTCGACGATGGTGGCCTGCCAGGTGCGGTGCGACCACAGAATCTGCGCCTTGAAGTCGAGCTTGGTGTCGTCCTTCTGGTCGACGCCCTCGACCTTCTTCATGAACGTGGAGAACTCCTGGAACTGGGTCCACGTGTCGTAGACGACCGACACCGGCGCGCCGACGTCGATCTCCTCGACGATGTTGGTGACCTTCACCTTGCCGCCTGCCTTTCCGGCACCGTCGCCCCCGCCGAATGCGTCGCTCACCTTGGACTTGATGCCCTCCGCGCCGGCGGACAACGCCGCCGTCAGCGGGGACTTCCCCTGCGCGAGTGCCTTGCCCGCCTTGCCGATCGCGGAACCGCCGGAACCGGCGTGCTCGGCGAGGCCGTCCAGCTTCTGCGTCCAGCCACCGACGCGATCGGTTGCGCCGGACAGTGCCCGACCCACTAGTGCCGAGGCGAGGCGGCGGGACTGTTCCCGCAGTTCGTCGGTGGGCAGTTCGTCCAGCAGGGCGCCGCCCTTGTGATCAGCCACTGCGTCCACCGCCCCGCCGTGACCCGCTGCCGCTGGTTCGCTTGGCCGCCGCCTTGGCGGGTGCCTTACGCGGTGACCGACTGGTCCCGCTCTTCGTCGTCGACGACTTCGACGACCTCGACGACTTCGCTGGGGCCGACTTCGACGGCGACGACTTCGATGCGGACGACGACCGCGAGGACTTCGCGGGCGCCTTGTCGCTCCTGCTGCGGCTACCGCCCCCGCCGTTGGCCGATCTGCCGTCGCGGCTCGTGGACTTACTCGGCTCCTCGGAGTCGTCGTCGGACTCCGCGCCGGTGAGCGCGTCGGCCCTGGCGCCGATGCGTTCCGCTGCACGGCCCATGAGGCCGCCGGCCGCGGAACCGGCGGCCGACTTCCCGCCTTGCAGTACCTGTTCTCGCAGCTCGTCGAACCCGGGATTGGAGCGGACGAACTCGACGCCCTGGCCCAACAGCGAGCGAGGGTTCGTCAACTGCTTGCCGGCGACGACGCCGCCGACCGTGAGTGCGAGCTTGAGTTTCTTGGTCCGGCCGAGGAGGTAGCCCCCTGCCACCGCGAGCGCGAGACCGGTTCGAGTACCCATCCGGCTGCCTCCTTTGCAGACGGCCAGTCCGTCAGGACGGTCACCGTGTGGCTCTACCCGCGAGCAGCGCGAACCTCACGGCAGCTAGCTGCCGAGAGTGTGCGTGACAGCGCGCAACCGGCAGCAGGTGCAGACAGCGCGACGCCTGCCGTGGATGTCGCCTCACCCACGGCAGGCGTCTCTCGGGGGGATCGAGCTTTCGCCGAGAGCGGCTAGGCGTGCGTCACGGGAGCGCCAGCAAGCTCGCGCACTCGCCGCGTGCCTTTCCGTTCACGACGTTGGGTCCGTAGCCGGCCGGCTGACCCTGCAGGGCGTCGCCGAACTGCGCGGCCGGTGTGTTCGCGAAGCAGTTGAGATCGCCGGAGATGGTGTTGGCGACGACCTCGGTCGAGTCGAGTCCCTGGTTCTCCGGCGGGTTCTCGTCGGTGATGACGTTGGCGGGGTTGGCGTAGTTGTTCGCGATCGTCACGTCGCCGTGGACGGTGTTGCGGACGAACCCCAGCCAGCACCCGGACCAACCGGTGAGGTCGACCTCGCCGCGGAACGTGTTGTCCTTGAGCACCAAGTCGTGCCCGAGCGGGTCGGTGGGCGAATCGGCATTCGGGTCCGTGCACATCGGGCCCCAACCGCCCCAGCGGAACTTGACGTCGCCGTGCACCGTGTCGCCGTTGAGATACATCGCCAGGGCGCCGCGTGCGGTGATGTCACCGTAGACGGTGTCGGCCGACGGCGGGTTGTTGTTCGTCCCGTCGCAGCCGAGACCAGCGGTACAACCCAGACCGAGGATCGCTGCCCTGCCCACCGAGATGTCCCCGTCGATCTCCATCGTCTGCGAGTTGATCGCCACCAGGCTCGCGGCCGTGTCGATGGTGACGTCGCCCTTGATCGTGATGTCTGCTCCCGCCTGTACCAGACATATGCCGGACACCTCCAGCCCGTAATAGGTGCCCGAACCGAGCGTGCCCGGGGACGTCCAACTGGCGCCGGAGCAGACGGTCGGGGTGTGGTGCTGATGCCTGTCGTTGTGGGTCGCGGCAGTCGCCGCGCTGAGGCCGAGCAGTGACGTCGCCGCCGCGAGGCCGCTCACCAGAAGCATTCTGGAAGCCGACTTCATAGGTCCTCCTAGGGCAGTAGTGCGGGGTGCAGGCGCCAGGTCGGGAGGCGCGGGTGAGCGGAACGTAGGGCGGGGCAGGACGGACAGTCAACGCAGATGAGGACAAACGACGTAGTCGCGGCCACCCGCCGATCGGGCGCCCTGACGCCGCGGAATACGCTGCAAGACTGTGACCACTAGTGCTGATCGCATCCGGATCGTCATCGCCAAGCCGGGTCTGGACGGGCACGACCGCGGCGCCAAGGTGATCGCCCGGGCCCTGCGCGACGCGGGCATGGAGGTCGTCTACACCGGCCTGCACCAGACGCCCGAGCAGATCGTGCAGACCGCGATCCAGGAGGACGCCGACGCCGTCGGGCTCTCGGTGCTCTCCGGCGCGCACATGACCTTGTTCGCCAAGGTCCTCGAACTGCTCGCCGCCAGCGGGGCCGAGGACGTCCTCGTGTTCGGCGGAGGGATCATCCCCGACGAGGACATCCCCGCCCTGGAGAACCTTGGAGTCGCGAAGGTCTTCACGCCGGGCGCGACGATGGACGACATCGTCGCGTGGGTGCGCGCGAACGTAGGGGCCGCCGCGTGAATCGAGTCTCACGCCGGCGCCGTCGCGGACCGTACTGGCTAGGCTCCGCACTGTACTAACCAGGCTTCGCAAAAGGCCCCTTTGCGCGCCCACGCACCCTGCAAACCCGCGAGATTAGGACCTGATTCAGTGGACTTGTTCGAGTACCAGGCCAAGGCGTTGTTCAAGGAGTACGGCGTACCGGTGAGTCTCGGCGAGGTCGCCGACACCGCCGACGAGGCCAGGGCGATCGCCGAGAAGATCGGCGGGG
>Ga0164242_10007301_pt1 | contig 12105 bp, 9 predicted proteins | sample OricomgcompostMG_FD_108783 | JGI IMG/M metagenome (GOLD analysis project Ga0164242, IMG submission 108783) | Miracle-Growth compost microbial communities from Emeryville, California, USA - Original compost - Miracle growth compost (MG) ... | reverse complement strand
GTGGATCACCGCCAGCCGAGAGCCGGCGCGATATGGGTCAGGATCGCCTCGATGACATGGACGTTGTAATCGACGCCAAGCTGGTTGGGGACAGTCAGCAGCAATGTGTCGGCTTCGGCGATCGCCTCATCGCCCTTCAGTTCCTCGACAAGCCTGTCCGGCTCGGCGGCATAGCTGCGCCCGAAGATCGCTCGCGTCGTCTCGTCAATGAAGCCGATCTGGTCGGCGCTCTCGCCGCCGCGGCCGAAATAGGCGCGGTCGCGATCGTCAATCAGCGCGAAGATGCTGCGGCTGACCGAGACGCGCGGCTCGCGCTGATGCCCCGCCGCTTTCCATGCCTCGCGGAACGCGCGAATCTGGACAGCTTGCTGGACATGAAAAGGCTCCCCGCCTTCATCGAATTTGAGCGTCGAGCTCTGCAGGTTCATGCCAAGCCTTGCCGCCCATTCGGCGGTCGCGTTGGTGGCGGCGCCCCACCAGACGCGCTCGCGCAGCCCCTCCGAATAGGGTTCGAGGCGCAGAAGGCCCGGCGGGTTGGGGAACATCGGGCGCGGGTTGGGCCGGGCAAAGCCTTCGCCGCGCAACAGGTCGAGAAACACTTCCGCATGCCGCCTGGCCATGTCGGCGTCGCTCTCGCCCTCGCCGGGGGCGTAGCCGAAATAGCGCCAGCCGTCGATCACCTGCTCGGGCGATCCACGGCTGATTCCGAGTTGGAGCCGGCCGCCGGCGATGAGATCGGCGGCTCCGGCGTCTTCGGCCATGTAGAACGGATTTTCGTAACGCATGTCGATGACGGCGGTGCCGATCTCTATCCGGTTGGTCCTGGCGCCGATCGCCGCCAAGAGAGGGAATGGCGAGGCGAGCTGGCGGGCGAAATGGTGGACGCGGAAATAGGCGCCGTCGGCGCCCAACTCCTCCGCCGCGACCGCGAGCTCGATCGATTGCAGCAGTGCGTCGGCGCCGGAACGCGTCTGCGACTGGGGGGAGGGCGTCCAATGCCCGAAAGAGAGGAAACCGATCTTCTTCACCTGCTGGGCCTTTCTGGTGGCTGCCGGACCATCGTTATATGGCCAGTTTGGACGAAGCGGGCAACATGAAGGCGAACGCCGCCGCGAAAATCAGCGAGGGGCTGTTCAGCCTCCATTACGTGCTCGTCACACCGAAGCCGGCCGGGAATGCCATCGGCAATGACTTGGATGCAGCCTCCTCGCCATCTATGAAGAGAGCAAGCCGGGTGTCGCTGCCGTCGAAGTGACGTGCGGAGCCGATCCGGGACTTCGGCAGCAGGAATATTTTCCCCCGGCCTGAAAGAGGAAATGGCGCAAAAAAGTATCGGCTACCGCCGCGAAAAGTGGTGGAAGCCTGTTGAATTTAGCGCAACAAGCGACAAGCTCGCGGAAGAGACATCCGCTCTTGAGGAGGAGTTGACGCAAGACGCAATACGGGTTTTTTTGGAAAGCATATCGGGCGAATATTCACGATCTACTCTTCGGATGAAGGCTTGATCGGCAGCGAAGAATAACTTTGGGGATGCTCGTACCGGAGAGAAGATGACCGGCAGGGAGGATGTCGAAGGCATGGGCTTTTCCTTCATGAGCGTCGTCGCCGCCGAGATGATCGCGGCGAAGGAGGGCGTCGGCTTCCTGATCTACAATGCGCGGCTGTTCCTGAAGACGGCGAACGCCTTTGCCGGCATCCTGACGCTCGGCGGCATGGGCCTGCTCGCCGACTTCGCTTTCCGGATGATCGCGCGCCGGCTGTTCCACAAGCACGCGCTGCCGTTTTGAATATGCCGCGCCGGAAGCTGTTAGAGAAATGACGGAAGGACAGGGATGCCGCAGGAACTGAAAGGCAAGGTTGCCGCGATCACGGGCGCGGCCTCCGGCATCGGGCTTGCCTCCGCGAAAGCGATGCTCGCCGCCGGCGTACGCGTCGTGCTGGTCGATCGCGACGAGGAAACGCTGAAAAAAGTCTGCGCCGGTTTGGGAGATCGGACGATGCCTCTGGTGATCGACCTGACCGACCCGAAAAGCGTCGCGGCGATGATGCCGCGCATCCTCGAAGAATGCGGCCGGCTCGACATCTTCCACGCCAATGCGGGCGCCTATGTCGGCGGCAGCGTGCTGGAAGGCGATCCCGACAGCTGGGACCGGATGCTCAATCTCAATATCAATGCGGCCTTCCGCTCCGTGCATGCCGTGCTGCCGCATATGGTGGAACGCGGCAGCGGCGACGTCATTTTGACGAGTTCGATCGCCGGGCTCGTGCCGGTCGTCTGGGAGCCGATCTATACGGCGTCCAAGCACGCGGTGCAGGCTTTCGTCCATACCGTCAGGCGCCAGGTCGCCAAGCATGGAGTGAGGGTCGGGGCCGTGGCGCCAGGACCGGTCGTAACGGCGTTGTTGAAGGACTGGCCGAAGGCCAAGATGGAAGAAGCGCTCGCCGCCGGCAGTTTGATGGAGGCCGAGGAGGTTGCAGACGCGGTGCTGTTCATGCTGACGCGGCCGAGCAACGTCACCGTGCGTGACCTCGTCATCCTGCCGAACGGCACGGATCTGTAGGCTTGTTCGATCCATCGCTGCGGGCGCGCGCGAGTGGAGGTCGAACTTCAACCATGTTATGGCCCCTCTCATGCCGAGAGCCTGTGCCGGCCGCAATAATGCTGGCGCTCCGGCCCGGGCCAAGATAGATTTTGAAGCGGCAGGTGCGGCTTGCCCGCATCTTCCGGTTCGAGTTGCCCTGGATAGGAGGCCGGGCAGCCTGCGATAGCGGCGCCTTGGCGCTGGGGGAGGAGAATTGGAGCCTGATCTCGAAGTCGTCCAGATTTGCTCCGGAGAGTCGTTCAAGATCTGGGCGCACGGCTATCCGTATCACACGGTGCGCTGGCACTTTCATCCCGAATACGAACTGCACCTCGTCACCGAAACCACGGGCCGCTATTTCGTCGGCGACTATATCGGCGAGTTCGCGCCGGGCAATCTGGTGATGACCGGCCCCAACCTGCCGCACAATTGGGTCAGCAAGGTGCCGGTGGGGGAGATCGTCGGGCGGCGTTGCATCGTGCTGCAGTTTACCGAGCGCTTCATCGACAACACGATCCGCCTCTTGCCCGAACTGGAACCGTTCCAGGCGATTCTCACCGAGAGCCGCCATGGCGTTTTGTTTCAGCCCAAGACCGAGGTCGAAATCCGGCCAGCACTGCTCGCGCTTCTCGAAGCGCACGGCCCGAAGCGCATCGCGCTCTTCATGGAACTGATCGAAATCCTGGCGCGGTCGTCGGGGCGGCGGCTATTGGCAAGCTCCAAATATACGCCCGATCCTTCCGGCTATATGTCCGTCGCGACCAACAAGGCGCTCGCCTATATCGGCGAACATCTTACCGGGCATTTCACGGAAGCCGATCTCGCCCGCATCGCCGGCATGAGCGCAAGCGCGTTCTCGCGTTCCTTCCGCAAACATACCGGCTTCTCTCTCGTGCGCTATGTCAACCGCCTCAGGATCAACCTTGCCTGCCAGCTGCTGATGAGCCATGAGAACATGTCCGTGACCGACATCTGCTATGAAGTCGGGTTCAACAATTTGTCCAACTTCAATCGCCAATTCCTCGCGCAAAAAGGCATGCCGCCTTCACGCTTTCGGGCGCTCTATGAGGAATGCGTCGCCGCGGAGGCGGCCTGAGCCGCCCGAAAACCCTCTCGTCACCGCCGCGCGGCCGACATTTCTTTCCTCATCGGCCTTTCCGCATCGGGCCGCGATGCATCGCCAGCGTTCGAAACCGCGGCCTTTGCATCACTTTCGTGCAGGCGGTTCGCGTATTTCTGCGCGATCACGGCGCAGGCCATGAGCTGTATCTGGTGGAAGAACATCAGCGGCAGCACGATTGCGCCGATGGAGGATGGCTGGTTGGCGAAGATCGCATTGGCCATGGGAATGCCGCTCGCCAGCGATTTCTTCGAGCCGCAAAAGGTGATGGTGATCTCGTCCTCCTTGGAGAAGCCGAGGGCGCGGCTGCCATACATGGTGAGGCAAAGCACGACCGCCAGCAGCGCCGAATCGATCACGATGAGGACGGCGAAGTCGGCGACGGAGAGCGTATGCCACAGCCCCTCCATCACCGCGTTGGAAAAGGCGAGATAGACGACCATCAGGATCGATCCGCGATCGACGGGGGTCAGCAGCTTCTTGCGGGCGCGTATCCACTTGCCGATCAGGGGCTGCAGCAGCTGGCCGAGGACAAAGGGCGCAAGAAGCTGCAACAGGATGCTCTCCAGCACGCTCATGGAGAAGCCGGCATCGGCCTGCGAGGAAAGCAGGAAGCCGGCGAGCAGCGGCGTCAGGAACATGCCGATGATGTTCGAGCCCGACGCGGCGCAGATCGCCGCCGGCACATTGCCTTCCGCAATCGAGGTGAAGGCGATCGAGGACTGTATGGTCGACGGCAACGCGCAGAGGAACAGGATCCCGGCATAGAGGGATGCGGGGAGGATCGATTGGGGAATGAAGCCGATCGCGAGGCCGAGAAGCGGAAAGACGGCGAAAGTGGTGAGCAGGATCACCAGGTGAAGGCGCCAGTGCAGGATGCCCGCGATGACGACGTCGCGCGACAGACGGGCGCCGTGTAGGAAGAAGAGGAGGCCGATCGCGATGTCGGTCGCGATCTTGAACCAGCCGGCCGGCTGCCCGCGGATCGGCAGCACGGAGGCGAGAACGACGGTTAGAACCAGGAGAATTGTGAAGCGGTCGGGCAGAAAGCGTTTCATGATGACGTCCGGATACCACGCCCTCAATTGCTATCATGATCCAAAAATGCAAACACTAACAGTTATCATAATATAAAATAACATGCTGAACCCGCACCATCTCAAAAGCTTTCTGGCGGTGAAGGAGACCGGCAGCTTCACGCTCGCCGCCGCGCGTCTCGGCGTTCGCCAATCGACGATCACGCAGCATATTCAGCGGCTTGAGAAGACGCTTCAGCGCCATCTGGTCTTTCGCGACACGCATCGGGTCAGGCTGACGGCGGAAGGCGAGGCATTGCTCGCCTATGCCCGGCGCATCCTCGATCTCAACGACCAGGCTACGGCGCTCTTCGGCGAAAACCGCCTGAGGGGACGTTTGCGGCTCGGCGTTTCCGAAGATGTGGTGGCCAATCGGCTGACTCAGATTCTGGAGGACTTCATCAGGCTCTATCCCTCTGTCGATCTTGAGCTGACGGTGGCGCTGAGCGTCGTGCTCAACCAGATGCAGGAAGTCGGTGAGTTGGACCTCGTTCTCGCGAAGCGGCGCATCGGCGAGACGCATGGGCGGCTGCTCTATCGCGAGCCGCTCGTCTGGCTGGCGCGCGATCCCGATTTCGTGCTCTCGCGCGGCAATGTGGTGTCGCTCATCGCCTTTCCGCCGCCTTCCATCACCCGCAGCGTGGCGCAGGAAGCGCTCGATAGGGGGAGCAAGCCGTGGCGCATCGTGTGCACCTGCGGCAGCCTGACCGGGTTGGCGGCGGCGGCGCGAGCGGGAATGGGCGTTCTCGTGCAGCCGCGCAGCATGGTCCCGCCCGGCCTGAAGGAAATTCCCGCCGATCGGCTGCCGGTTCTGGAGGACGTCGAGTTCGTGCTCGTCTCGCGGCGCGGGGCCGACGCCGCGCTGGTCGAGGCGCTGTCCGATCTGATCTCGATGAAATTCACACCGCCGCGCCAGGACTAAACGCGATGGCGATCCTCCGGCAGTTTTGGGAAGAAGAATTGGTGAGCTTGCAAATCGGCGATGCTCCGCCTATTTTTGCGTCCGTTCTCAGGGCGGGGCGAAATTCCCCACCGGCGGTATGCGGCGCCTTGCCGTGAGCCCGCGAGCGCCTTCCTCCGGAAGGGTCAAGCAGATCAGGTGAGAGGCCTGAGCCGACGGTAACAGTCCGGATGAAAGAGAATGTGTGGCTCGCGCGGTTCCCGTGCGCTGCCATCCGTGATCGCCTTGGGTGACGTATCTGTTGCGAAAGAGGTGATTACATGACGCCGGCCCGCTATGCCTTCATCAAGGCCAACTGGCATTCCCATATTGTCGATCGCGCCCTTGAAGGCTTCCTGGAGCTTATTCCGACGGGAGAGGTGGACGTCTTCGACGTGCCGGGCGCCTTCGAGATGCCGCTTCTGGCACGCGATCTCGCCCAATCCGGCCGCTATGCGGCGGTCGCCGCGGCCGCTTTCGTCGTCGATGGTGGCATTTACCGTCACGAATTCGTCGCCCAGGCGGTCGTCGACGGCCTGATGCGCGCGTCCATGGACAGCGGCGTTCCGGTCCTATCGGTCTCTCTCACGCCGCATCAATATCGCGAGGGGGACCATCACGACGCGATTTACAAGGCGCATTTCGTCGAGAAAGGCCGCGAGGCCGCTCGCGCCGCGCTGATGATCGGCCGCACGCGCGCCGCTCTCGCCGCATAAGGCCATCGACGCTTTCATGACGTGAATGATGCGCCTCGCGCTCCCCGGCCCGTTTTCCCTCGAAAGGAATTGGGCATGGCATGGAGCCTTCATGATCGGATGAACGCGGTTCCGTTTCCTCGGTGGCGCGGCGAGGAGTCGGAGGTCAGGCGTCGGAATCGAGCGCGGCTTTCAGTCCTTTGATGTCATAGGGCTTGAGAAGCTGTACCGCGTCGCTCAACTCGTCCCCTGCCGAGGCTTCGGAAACGACGCTTCGGCCCGAGGCAAAAATGATCTTCATTGAAGGACGGCGCCGACGCACCTGGGCGGCAAGATCTCTGCCCGACATTCCCGGCAATCCGTCATCGGTCAGAAGCACATCGACCGCCTCCCGCTCCAGGAGCTCAAGCGCTTCCCTGGCGTCGCGCGCTTCGAGGACGGCGTGGCCGAGCTCTTCCAGCATATCCGCCGTGGCGAGGCGGATAAGGCCGTCGTCTTCCACCACGAGGACCCTGAGCGGCTTGCCGCCGGATCGCGCCGCAGCTCGCGACGAGGCCGGCTTTGACGGCTTTGCGGGCTTTGATGGGGATCGCTGCTGCTGAACGGCCAGGACATGCCTGACCTTTCGCGCCAGCGCTTCCCGCGTATACGGCTTGCTCAGCAGTTCTATCCCCTCGTCGAGCCGTCCGCCATGAACGATTGCATTGTCGGTGTAGCCGGACGTGAAAAGCACGGCCACGTCGGGAAGACGCTCGCGCGTCTTGCGCGCAAGCTCCGGACTTCTTAGCGGCCCCGGCATCACGACATCGGTGAAGAGCAGATCGATCGCCACTCCGCTTTCGACGATTGCCAGCGCGCCTTGCGCGTCCTTGGCCCGCAGCACGCGATAGCCGAGGTCGGACAAGAGATCGACCACGGTGTTTCGCACATCCTCGTCGTCCTCGACCACAAGGACAGTTTCGGTCCCACCGATGGCCGGCCCTGGCTCGACCTCCATTGTAACGTCCTCCGCCTGGCGAATGCGGGGCAGATACATGCGTATGGTGGTCCCGTGACCGGGCTCGCTGTAGATTTTGATGTGTCCGCCGGATTGCTTGACGAAGCCATAGACCATGCTAAGCCCCAGTCCCGTGCCCTGGCCTTCGGGCTTGGTGGTGAAAAACGGCTCGAACACCTGCTCCATGATCTCCGGGGTCATTCCCGACCCGGTATCCGTGACCGCCAGCATGACATACTGGCCGGGCTTCACGTCCGAATATTGCGTGGCATAACCGTCATCCAGCATGGCGTTTCCAGCTTCGATGGTCAGCTTGCCGTGACCGTTCATCGCATCGCGGGCGTTGATCGCGAGATTGAGCAGCGCATTCTCCACCTGCGTCGGATCGACGAGGCTGTTCCACAGCCCTCCCGAGATGACGGTTTCAATTTCAATGCCGTCGCCGAGCGCCCGGCGCAGCAGATCGTCCATGCTGCGGACGAACCGGCCGAGGTTCACCACCTTCGGCGCCAGAGGCTGCCGGCGTCCGAACGCCAGGAGCTGCGCGGCGAGTTTCGAGCCGCGAGACACGCCTCCGAGCGCATTGCGAAGGCGCTGCTCGGCTTTTTCGTTTCCCGCAACGTCCTTGGCCAACAATTGCAGGCTGCCGCCGACGACCTGGAGCAGATTGTTGAAATCATGCGCGACGCCGCCGGTCAGCTTGCCGATCGCCTCCATCTTCTGCGCCTGCCGCAGAACGAGCTCCATTTTTTCCCGCTCGCGGGCCTGGGCGCGAAGCTCCTCATTGGCGGCCTCCAGTTCAGCCGTCCGCTCCGCCACCTCCTTTTCCAGCCTCTGGCCGTATGATTGCGACGCCTGATAAAGCCGGGCATTGTCGATGGCGATTGCGGCTTGCGCCGCGATGCCAGTCACGAGGCGCTCGGCGCGCTCGGTAAAGACGCCCGTTTCCGGGTGCCCGAAAAACAGGCCGCCGAGCACTTCCCCTGAGCGGGAGATGACCGGCGTGGCCAGATAGCTGCGAACAGGCAGATGGCCCTCGGGCATGCCGTAATAGGGATCGCTCCTGCCGTAGCGCGGGTCCTTCAGTATGTCCTCGGACCGGATGGTGGCTTCACCGCGGAAGGTGGGGCCAAAAACGGCCGTGTTCCGGGGCATCGGAAATTTCGAGAATGCTTCGCGGGGGACGCCCGACAAGGCGTAAAGCATATAGCTCTCGCCTTCTTCGTTTACGACATTGTAGAAAAACGAGCCGAATGCGGCTCCCGTCAGCTGTGTCGCGGCGTCCGTCACGGCCTGGACGGCGCTGTTGAGATCGAGTTCGCCAGCGACGATCTTTCCAACCTGGTTGAGCGTTTCGAGCGCGGCTGCTTCCTCGCGCAAGGCTTCTCCCATCGTCCGCCGCATTTTCGCCAGCGCGAGAATGCCTTCGACGCGGGCGATGAGTTCGCGCGCGGAGAACGGCTTCACAAGATAAGCATCCGCGCCGGCGCTCAGTCCTTCGATGCTTGCCTCTTCGCCCGCCCGCGCCGAGAGAATGATGATCGGCAAATCCTTCAACTTCGCATCCTGGCGGATGGCTCGGATCAGTCCGAAGCCGTCGAGGCGCGGCATCATTATGTCGGTCACAAGAAGATCGGGCCGCCTGTGACGAATGGCGGCAACCGCCTCTTCGCCGTTCGAAACCGTCTCGCATTCGTGCCGATCCCGCAACAGGCGCGCAATATAGTCGCGCATGTCGGCGTTGTCGTCCGCGAGCAGAATGCGCGCCTTGTCCCTTCCGTCGCCTCTATCGGGAGCGGCCGGCAGATCCGCTAGAATGTCGCTACCGCCGGCGCTGTCGCCGGGAAGCCAGCGCAGCGCTTCGTCAACGAATGCCTGCGCGCGGACCGGGGCCGACGGCGCGCCCTGTCCATGACGGATGTGGTCGGCGGGCAGATGCCTCTTGCCAAGGGGTATCGCGACGGTGAATGTGGAACCCTCGCCTTCCGCGCTCTGGGCCGAAATCCCGCCGTGATGGATGCTGACGAGTTCCTGAACCAGCGCCAGGCCGATGCCGCTGCCTTCGAAGCTCCGCCCACGCGTGCCTTCGATCCGCCTGAAGCGCTCGAACAGGTGCGGAAGCTCGGATTTGGGAATGCCCGTCCCGGTATCACGGACGGTCAGAATGGCCGAACCCTCCTCCTCCCGCAGGCCGACGAAGATTTCCCCTTCGAACGTGAACTTGAACGCGTTGGAAAGCAGGTTGAGGACGATCTTCTCCCACATGTCGCGATCGACATAGGCGGGAGTCGCCAAGGGCTCGCATTCGATCTTCAGCGACAGTCCCGCCCGTTCGGTCGCAGAACGAAAATTGCTGGCGAGTTCCGCCGTAAACTCCGGCAGGTCTGTCGCCTCGAACACGGCCTGAGTGCGACCTGCCTCGATACGAGAAAAGTCGAGCAGGGAATTGACGAGCTTCAAGAGGCGCATGCCGTTGCGATGCGCCACCTGTATGGTTTCGCGCTGCTTCGGATCGAGGTCGCCCGCGGTGAGGGAATCCTCGAGGGAACCGAGCATCAAGGTCAGCGGGGTGCGGAACTCGTGACTGATATTGGAAAAGAACGCCGTCTTGGCGCGATCGAGCTTCGCGAGCCCCTCGGCGCGCCGCTTTTCCTGTTCATAGGCGTCCGCATTGGCGATGGCCGCCGAAATCTGGCCCGCGGCCAATCCGAGGAAAGCTCGATAGTTCTCGTCAAAAAGCCGGAAAGGACTGAGGCCCACGATAAGAACGCCCGTCCGCCCGGTCTCCCCCGCAGGAGCGATCTGGAGAAGGGCTCCGCGCTTCGGCGCTACGTCCCAGGCTCCGGTCGGAAGGCCCGAATAAGCGGATCCATCCAATTCCACCTCAAGGCATTCCTGGTGTGTCCTGAACAGCTTCTCGACGGGCCAGACCGATCCTCTTGCGGATAACATGGCCGGCGCGGCTTCATGATCGCCGATACCTGTCGACGCCATCAGCGTGAGCGTCTCAAGATCGGGCTCAGCCATGTAGATCATGGCGAACGCAATGTCTTTGGCGTCAGTTGCAAGCGCGTCCGCGCCCTGGAGGCAAACCTGCCGCAAGCTTCGGATATCCGTGGTATGTGCGGCGAGTTCCTTGAGAAGGGCGAGTTGCCGCTCTCCGATCACTCTTTTGGTGTCATCCGTATTGGCGCAGATAATGCCGCCGGGATTGCCCTGGTCGTCGGGAATCGGACTGTAGGAGAAGGTATAATACGTCTCTTCGGGATAGCCGTTGCGCTCCATGATAAGGAGCTGTTCCTCGACATAGGTTCCCTCGACGCCGCCCATTGCCGTCGCGAGCATCGGACCGATTTCGGGCCAGATCTCCCGCCAGACTTCCGATGCCGGACGGCCGAGCGCGGCGGCATGCTTGCCGCCGATGATGGATTTATAGGCATCGTTGTAGAAGAAGATCAGGTCCTTGCCCCAGCCGATCCAGATCGGCTGCCTTGAGGTAAGCATGATGCGAATGGCGGTCTTGAGACTCTGTGGCCAGCCGTTCGGCGAACCGAGCGGCGAGCGGCTCCAATCGAAGCTCCTGAGAAGGGCGCCCATCTCCCCTCCACCCGCCAGAAATTCAAGATCGGTCTCGGCAGCAGGGAGAGAATTCATGGAGAACCTGTGATTGAAAGCCCCAGCCTCCCACAACGCGACCGGCGAAACGGCGTTCCATGGAGGTGTTTGTTTCTTACCAGATTTCCATGGCACTCGCGGCCTTTTTCGCTGCTCTTGCGGACAAACGGTTGTAGCGTTTTCATTGACGTGGAAATCTGCCCGGCCATCGATTACACGCTACGCAAGCGCCAGCCATTATGGATGGAGATCGGAATTGAGCAGCCAGCCTCTCGCCCGGTCCGAAGATCTGGGCCTTTCCCCGAGTCGGCTCGAGCGCGTGAGAACGTGGATGCGCCGCCAGATCGACAGCGGCCGGCTGCCGGGAATGGAGGTGCTGATCGCCCGCCGCGGCAGAGTGGCCTTCCATCATTGCGAGGGAATGACGGACATCGCGCGCGGCAGGCCGGCGACGCCCGCGACGCTTTATCGCCTTTATTCGATGAATAAGCCGCTCGCTTCCGCCGCGGCGATGATGCTCTACGAGGAAGGCCACTTCCAGCTCGATGACCCGATCTCGCGTTTCATTCCGGAATTTTCCGGGCAGCACGTCTGGTCCGGCGGCGGCTTTGGCGCGGTACAGAGCGAGCCGGCGCGGCGCGACATCACCTTTCACGACCTCCTCACCCACACGTCAGGCCTGACCTACGGCTTCATGCAGGCGAATCCGGTCGACGCCATGTATCGCGAGCAGAACATCGACAGGCTGGGCATCGACATGACGCTCGCCGAATTCGTGGCGAAGGTGGCGAAGCTGCCGCTTGTCGCACAGCCTGGCGCGCGCTGGAACTACTCCGTCTCCACCGATGTCCTTTGCCGGCTCATCGAATTGATCTCCGGCCAGCCCTACGACGCCTTCCTGACAGAGCGGCTGCTGAAGCCGCTCGGAATGGCCGACACGACCTTCAACGTCCCGGTCGGCAATATCGAGCGCTTCTCGGCGTGCTACGCACCCGGACCCGACGGTTCCCTGAAGCTGCAGGACGATCCGGAAACGAGCCATTTCGCGAGACCGCTGAAAGCGCCCTGTGGCAGCGCACT
>Ga0164242_10007300_pt1 | contig 12106 bp, 12 predicted proteins | sample OricomgcompostMG_FD_108783 | JGI IMG/M metagenome (GOLD analysis project Ga0164242, IMG submission 108783) | Miracle-Growth compost microbial communities from Emeryville, California, USA - Original compost - Miracle growth compost (MG) ... | reverse complement strand
TGTCCGCGTCATCGAGGGTATGACCGGCGGTGTTCGGCCCGGGCGGGACTGGGCAGGCCGTGCCGTCCGGGAGGGAGCGCTGGGACACCATGGGAGCTTTGTCGTTTTCGCCCACCACCACGGCGGCGGCGCCGGCCTGGACGCGCATCGACGACTTCGGCGGCTGGCGGGCACACGTTCGTGCGATGGTGTTGGACGAGCTCGCCGACTTCGTCGGAGTGCGACGCGCCGACGAACTCGACCGGGCGGGGATCGGGGCCGCGGGCGACATCCTGGTTCAGTTCGTCTCCGGCGGCAAGTGCCTGCGGTCGACGTTCGTCTACCTGGGCTGGCTGTGCGGGGCACCGCGCGACCGGGCGGCGCTGCGGGCCGCCGCCAGTTTCGAGCTGCTGCACGCCTTCGCACTGCTGCAAGACGATGTGATGGACGGTGCGCAGGAACGGCGGGGCCGTCCGGCCGCGCATCTGCAGTTCGGCCGCTGGCATCAGGACCGCGGATTGTCCGGCTCGCCGCGGCGATTCGGTGAATCGGCCGCCATCCTGTTGGGCGATCTCTGCCTGATCTGGGCCGAACAGATGCTGCGCGACAGCGGACTCGAAGCGCGCCGCCTGCAACGCGCGTGGCCACGCTATGACGCCATGCGCGCCGAGCTCGCGGTGGGCCAGTTCGCCGACCTGACCAACGACATCCGGCAGTCACCGGGGCTGGACGCCGTGCTGGAGGTGGCGCGCCGCAAATCGGGTAACTACACGGTGCGCCGGCCGCTGGAAATCGGCGCGACGATGGCCGGGTGCGACGACCGGACGGTGGCCCGGCTGAGCCGCTACGGCGCGGCGGTGGGTGAAGCCTTCCAGCTGCGCGACGACGTGCTGGGCGTCTTCGGCTCGCCGGCGGTCACCGGGAAGCCCTGCGCCGCAGATCTTTTCGAGCGCAAGGCCACCGCCGTGGTGGTGAGCGCCCACCAACTCGCCGATCCGCCGGTCCGGCGTGAGCTCATCGAGCTCGCCACTCGTGACGTGCTGGACGCGGCCGCGATCGAGAGGTGGAAAGCGCTGATCGTCGAGACCGGAGCGGTGCGGCTGATCGAGCGGATGATCAGCGACCGCGTCGCGTCGGCACGCGAGCAGCTGTGCGGCCTGCCCGTCGACGAATCGGTGCGCGCCGCGCTGGCCGAGATGGCGGCCGTCTGTACGGATCGCGCCGAATGACCGTCGCCGGGACGGGAGTTCGGTGAGCATGCGGACCATCGAGGGCTCCGCCGATCACGTCGTGGTGATCGGGGCCGGTCTGGCCGGCCTGTCCGCGGCGCTGCACCTGGCCGGTCGAGGGCGGGCGGTCACGGTCGTGGAGCGCGAGGCATGGCCGGGCGGTCGGGCGGGCCGGCGCGACATCGACGGATATCGGATCGACACCGGCCCCACGGTGCTCACCATGCCGGACATCATCGAGGACACCTTCGCCGCCGTCGGCGACAGCCTGGCCCGGCGACTGGAGCTGTGCACGCTGGATCCCGCGTACCGCGCCGTGTTCGCCGACGGCAGCAGCCTCGACGTCCACCGCGATCCGGACCGGATGGCCGACGCCGTCGCCGAGTTCGCCGGCCGCGAGCAGGCGACGGGCTACCGGCGGCTGCGGGCATGGCTGACACGGCTGTACCGCACCGAGTTCGACGGATTCATCGCCGCCAATTTCGATTCCCCGCTGTCGCTGCTCACCCCCCGGCTGGCCCAGCTGATCGCGATCGGCGGTTTCCGCAACTGGGACCGCATGGTCAAGCACTATCTCAGCGATCCGCGGCTGCAGCGCATCTTCACCTTTCAATCGCTGTATGCCGGTGTGGCCCCGCGCGACGCCCTGGCGGTGTACGCGGTGATCGCCTACATGGACACGGTCTCGGGCGTGGTGTTTCCGCGCGGCGGCGTGCGGGCGCTGCCCGACGCGCTGGCCGCCGCCGCCTCCGACGCTGGGGTTCAGTTCCGTTATGGCACAACGGTGACCGCGCTCGAGAAGACCGGTGGGCGGGTCGGCGCCGTACTCACCGAACAGGCCGGACGCATCTCCTGCGACGCGGTGGTGCTGACCACCGAGCTGCCGCAAACCTATGCGCTGCTGGGCCGCACACCGCGTCGCGCGCTGCGGTTGCGGCACTCCCCCTCGGCGGTGGTGGCGCATGTGGGTTGTCCGGCGGTGGCATCGCAGACCGCGCACCACACCATCTTGTTCGGCGACGCCTGGGATCACACGTTCGCCGACATCATCGGCGCCGGCCAACTCATGCGGGATCCGTCGCTGCTGGTCACCCGGCCGACGGCCAGCGACCCGACGCTGGCTCCGCGAGGACGCGACCTGCTCTATGTGCTCGCCCCGGCGCCGAACCTGGAGTCGGGCGGCATCGACTGGGACAGCGTCGGGCGCGGCTACGTCGACGACCTCATCGCGCTCGTCGGTCAGCGGCTTCTTCCCGGTTTGCCAGGCAGCGCAACGGTTTTGGATGTCGTCACGCCCGCGGACTGGGCGCGCCGGGGCATGGCCGCGGGCAGTCCGTTCGCGCTCGCGCACACGTTCGCACAAACCGGCCCGTTCCGCCCGGCCAACATGGTGCGCGGCATCGACAACGCGGTGCTCGCCGGATCCTCCACGGTGCCCGGGGTCGGGGTGCCGACCACCTTGATCTCCGGGCGACTCGCCGCGGACCGCATCACCGGCGTCAGCAAGCGAACGCCCGCGCGCATCGACATGAAAGCCGGTTCGCCATGATGCGCAGCGAATGGGCTGCGGCCGGAATCGAGGATCCGCTGCTGCGCGAGGGGTATCGCCGATGCCGCGAGCTCAACGCCGCGCACGGCCGTACCTTCTTCCTGGCCACCCGGTTGCTCGCACCCGACCAGCGCCCGCCCGTGCACGCACTGTACGGCTTCGCCCGCTACGCCGACGACATCCTCGACGACCTCGACCCGCGGGTGGCCCCCGCGGTGCGCGCCCGGCGGCTGCAACGGCTGTCGGAGCGTCTCTTCTCCGGCGGTGCGCACACCGACGATCCGTTGGTGGCCGCGGTCACCCACACCGCGCGGCGCTACCGAATCAGCTCCCAACTGTTCGCGGACTTTTTGGCCTCGATGCGCATGGACCTGACCGTCACCGACTATCCGGACCGGGAAGCGCTCAACCGCTACATGCGCGGATCCGCGGAAGCCATTGGGCTGCAAGTGCTCCCGATACTGGGTACCGTGACGCCGGTGGACGAGGCCGCACCCTATGCGGCGGCCCTGGGCCGGGCGTTCCAGCTCACCAACTTCCTGCGCGACGTCGACGAAGATCTGGCGCGCGGTCGGGTGTACCTGCCGGCGGACGAACTCGCCGCCGACGGCGTCGACCGGGAGCTGCTGATGTGGTGCCACGAGCACCGCCGCACCGATCCGCGGGTGCGCCGGGCGCTGATCGCACAGCACCACATCGCCCGTCAGACATACCGATTCGCCACCGCCGGGATCGCGGTCCTGCAGCACCGCTCACGGCCGTGCGTGGCGGCCGCGGCGGCGTTGTATTCGGAGATCCTGGACTGCATCGAGAAAAGCGATTTCGCGGTCTTCGGCCACCGGGCCACCGTGGGCACAGCGCGACGGCTGCGGGTCGGCGCGGTGGGGCTGATCCGCTCGTGGCGGGCGCGCAACAGCGGTCGGGGTATTCGGTCGGGGGCCGCATGAGCGATCGGTGGCAATACCTGGTGGTGCTCACGGCCTGTCTGGTGGTCACCGCGCCGCTGGAGATCGCGGGTGCGGGCGTCTACCGGAGGTGGCGACGGCTCGCCGCGGCGGTGCTGCCGGTGGCCGCGGCGTTCTTGCTCTGGGATGAGATCGCCGTGGCCGCGCGGGTGTGGACGTACGACCACGCCTACCTGTGCGGGCTGAGCATCCCCGTTCGGGTGCCGATCGAAGAGTTGCTGTTCTTTCTCATCATCCCGGTGTGTGCGGTGCTGACCTACAACGCGGTGAGCACCATCCTGGACAAGGTGCGCCGCCGATGACCGGCCTGGGCTACACCCTGCCGGCCGCACTGGCGGTGGTGATCGTGTGCGCCGCGGAGTTGACGGTGCTGCGGACCGGGCTCTTTCGCCGGCCGGCCTACTGGCTGTCGATGCTCATCGTGCTGGGATTCCAGGTGCCGGTGGACGGCTGGCTGACCAAACTCAGCTCGCCCATGGTGATCTACGACGACCGGCAAATCAGCGGGTTGCGTTTCCCGTTCGACATCCCGGTGGAGGATTTTCTGTTCGGCTTCGCGATGGTCACCGCGGTGCTGCTGCTCTGGGAACGACGACGTGCGCGCCGGTGACACGCGCCCCGCCCCGGGCAACCTGGCGGCCGCGTTCGACGCCGGCGCCGCGACCTACGACCGGCTGGTCGGCGCCAGCCCGGGCTACCATGCGCAGCTGCTGCTGTCGGCGCGCAGGATGCGAATCCCGCACGACGGCAAGGGCTTACGCCTGCTCGACGCCGGCTGCGGAACCGGTGCGTCGACGGCCGCGCTGCTCGCCGTCGCGCCGGCGGCCGACATCGTCGCCGTCGACGCGTCGCGGGGCATGCTGGAGGTGGCGCTGGCCAAACGGTGGCCGGCCTCGGTCCGGTTCGTGCACACTCCCGTCCAACGACTGGCAGAACACGGTATCAGCGGGCCGTTCGACGGCGTGCTGGCCGCCTACCTGATCCGCAACGTCGCCGACCGCGACGAGCAGCTACGGCGGTTCCGCACCCTGCTGCGGCCCGGCGCAACCCTTGCGGTGCACGAATATTCGGTGCGCGACTCCGCCGCCGCCACGCTTGCCTGGCACGCCCTCTGCTGGGGCATCATCATTCCCGCCGGGTGGTGGCGCAGCGGGGATACCGCGCTGTACCGCTACCTGTGGCGCAGCGTGCTCGCATTCGACGGCGCCACCCGGTTCCGGGCCCGACTGGCCGACGCCGGCTTCACCGCCGTCCACAGCGAGACCATGCCCGGCTGGGAAGCCGGCATCGTGCACACCTTCCTCGCGGACGCACCCTCATGACCGCGGGTGCCACCGACCGCCGCCGTCGGATACTGCCCGCGCCAACCGGATTGCCGGATGCCGGTGCGCTGCCGTCCCGCCCACGGGTGGCGGTGGTGGGCGGCGGGATCGCGGGCCTGACCGCCGCCACCGGGCTCGCCGAGCGCGGCGTCGCCGTCGAGGTCATCGAACGTGAGCACTACCTCGGCGGCCGGGTCGGCGGCTGGACCGAACACCACGACGGAACCGACCTCGCGATGAACCGCGGCTTCCACGCGTTCTTCCGGCAGTACTACAACCTGCGCGCGTTGCTCGCGCGCCTCGATCCGCGCCTGCGAATGCTGGTGCCGGTCACCGATTACCCGCTCATCGACGCGGCGGGACGACGAGACAGCTTCCGCGGCCTGCCGCGTACCCCGCCGCTGAACGCCATGGCCTTCGCCGTGCGCAGTCCCACCTTCCGGCTGCGTGACTTCGCCCGCATCGACGCTCGTGCCGCCGCGCCACTGGCCGCGGTGTCGGTGCCCGGAACCTACCGGCGCCTGGACCACATCGATGCCGCGACGTTCCTCGAGGACATCCGATTCCCCGAGGCCGCACGGCATCTGGCATTCGAGGTGTTCTCCCGCAGCTTCTTCGCCGACCCGGCCAAACTGTCGGCCGCCGAGTTGGCGACCATGTTCCACATCTATTTCCTGGGGTCGGCCGAGGGCCTCATCTTCGACGTTCCGAGCGCCAACTACGACAGCGCACTGTGGCAGCCGTTGCGCAGCTATCTCGAACAACGCCACGTCCGGTTCCGGCTTGGCACCAGCGTCGGAAGCATCGACGCGGCGAATCGCTTTGCCGTGCACACCGATACCGATGAGGAGCTGGAGGTGGACGCCGTGGTGCTGGCCACAGACGTCGCCGGCCTGCAGCGGATCGTCGCCGCCTCGCGCGGCCTGGCCAACGGGGAGTGGCGCGATCGGATCGCGGGGTTGCGCACCGCGCCGCCGTTCGCCGTCCATCGGTTCTGGCTCGACCGCCCGGTCTCGCCGCGGCGCCCGGCGTTTCTGGGCACCGCCGGGCACAAGCCGCTGGACAACATCAGCGTGCTGGACCGGTATGAACGCGAAGCGCGCGCCTGGGCCGGAGCGCATCATGGTTCGGTCGTCGAATTGCATTCCTACGCCTTGGATTCGGCGCCGTCGGGGGCGGCGGCGCTACGCGAACTGAGGCGGATCTATCCCGAGACCGCCGCCGCGCAGATCGTGCACGAGACGCTGTTGCACCGCAGCGACTGTCCGCTGTTCGCCCCGGGCGGCTACCCGCACCGGCCCACGGTGGTGACGCCCACCCCGGGCCTGCTGCTGGCCAGCGACACCGTACGGATCGACCTGCCGGTGGCACTCATGGAGCGCGCCGCGACCACGGGCTGGTCCGCGGCCAACCATCTGCTCAAGCGCTGGGGATTGGCCGGGCACCCGCTGGTCACCGTCCCCACCGAAGGCCGGTCACGCCTACTGCGCTGGCTGGCCAACCGCGAAGGGGCCACCCGATCATGAACATCCGCGCACAGCTGCGACACTTGCGACCGTCCGTCCGCGCCAAAGACTGGCCGCTGCAGGTCATTCCGCGCACACCCTGGGCCGATCAGCGTCCGACCTTTCGCGAGGCGCAACCCGCCGTCATCGACGCCGCGCTGCAGCGCTGCCGCCGGCAACCCACCGGGAACTGGTACGCGTTCGCCGCCAGCACGCACGTCGAGCGCGGGCGGCCGTTGGGGGCGCGCGTCGCCGGCGTCGATCTCGTCGCCTGGCGCGACGCCCGCGGTGCGCTGTGCGTCGGGCCGCGCAGTTGCCCCCACCTGGGGGCCGACCTGGCCACCGGGACCGTATGTGGGGGCACGCTGATCTGTCGGTGGCACGGGCTGCCCCTGGACGGCCGCGCACGCGAATTCGGTTGGGCGCCAGTGCCCAGTCACGACGACGGCACCCTGGCCTGGGTGCGCCTCGATGCGGTGGGAGGCGAGACGCCGTCACCGCGACCGGTGATACCGCCGAGGCCGGCCGGCCACACGCTGGCCTCGGTCGCTCACCTGGTGGGCGTGTGCGAACCAGCCGACATCATCGCCAACCGGCTCGACCCCTGGCACGGCGCATGGTTTCACCCCTACTCGTTCACCCGGCTGGAGGTGCTGGCCACGCCCACCGAAGAGGCCGACCGCTTCCTGGTGGCGGTGACCTTCCGGATGGGACGGCTGGGTGTGCCGGTGGTCGCGGAGTTCGATTGCCCGGAGGCGCGCACCATCGTGATGCGCATCGTGGACGGCGAAGGGACCGGGAGTGTCGTCGAAACCCACGCGACCCCAATAGGATCCGGCCCGGACGGCCGTCCCCGCACCGCGGTGTTGGAAGCGGTCATCGCGCATTCGGACCGGCCCGGGTTCGCGCGCGCCTTGTGGGCGGCGCCGCTGCTCACCCCGGTGATGCGCTATGCGGCCGGCCGGCTGTGGCGGGACGATCTGGCCTACGCCGAACGCCGCTACGAGGTCCGCAGCCAGAACCATTAGGACGCGTCGAGCGGCGTATTCGCCGTCGCCGCCGGGTCATGGTGCGTAGTTGCTCAGCGGAAATTCCGTGCCGCATGCCAAAGACGACGACGGCTACTACCACTGTTTCCAAGAGATCGAGCAGCTGGTGCGCGGCCGGCTTGCCGACGGGCAGCGGCACCGTCACGAGACGGCGTTGAAAGAGCGGCGGCGAACCGGCGGCCACCCGGCGCACACCGCCGCCCCCGGACGATTAACGCGAGAAAAGCGAAACCGCCGTAGGGTAATGTCCACCGCCTGGGCCCACCACGCTGCGGGTTTGCCCGAGGCCCGAAAACGCCCGCGTGGTTCGCGGGTCGCCGGTGGCGGTCGCCGATACGCTGGTCAGCGTGTCGGGCCGGAAGGATGCGGGTAAGTGACCAAGCGCGGCGCCGCTGATCGGCGACTGGATCGGACCGAACTCGAGAAGTTGATGTCGGCCGACATGCGTGCGATCACTGCGCAGTCCGACCGCATCGGCCGGCACTTCGCTCGCCAGAACAACGTCAGCGGCACCGACTTCCACGCGTTGCTGCATATCATGGTCGCCGAAACCGCGGGAACGCCGTTGACGCCGGCCCAGCTGCGCCAGCGGATGGACGTGTCGCCGGCGGCCATCACCTACCTGGTGGATCGCATGATCGATGCCGGGCACATCCGCCGCGAACCCGACCCGCAGGACCGCCGCAAGACGCTGCTGCGCTACGAGAAACCGGGCATGGCGCTGGCGCATTCGTTCTTCACCCCGCTGGGCGCCGAGCTGCGCGACGCCCTCGCCCATCTGTCCGACCGCGACTTGGCGGCAGCACATCGGGTCTTCACCGCGATGATCGAGGCGATGACCGCCTTCGAATCCCGGCTGGCCGCATCGACTTCCAAACCGCCCGCCGCTCCCGGCCGCAAGCGTGCGACGACCGCGGGACGTCGCGGCGCGCCACGCTGAGCACGGTCGCTACTGCACCTTCGACCGCCACGTCGCCGGCCCTAGGCGAGGCGGATCAGCTCGACAGCACGCAAGCCCGCCAGGTCGGCGACACCGCAGCCGTGCAGACACACCCGCAACTCGTCGATGAACGGCCGCAGCCAATCGACCACGGCCGCAGAGGATTCGATCGCCGCCGGCAACAGTGGCCGCGCTACCGCCACCACGTCGGCACCCAACGCGATCGCCTTGGCCGCGTCCATGCCCGTCCGAATACCACCGGAGGCCACCACGGGGATCTCCGGCAGCAGCCGGCGCACCTCGACGATCGCGCGCGCGGTGGGCACACCCCAGTCCGCCAGGTCCGGATAGCGTAGCTCGCCGTACCGCACGAACTGTTCGACGCGCGACCAGGAAGTGCCTCCGGCACCCGCCACGTCAATACCGGCGACCGGCGGTTGTCCTTCTCCCCCAACAAGTTCCGCTGCGGCCGCACCGCCGATGCCGTGGCCGACCTCTTTGAGCAGCACCGGATAATCGAGCGCGGCGGCGGCTTCGCGCAGCCTGCTCAGCGAGCCGGAGAAGTCGGTGTCCCCGTTGTGCTGCATCGCCTCCTGCAACGGATTGGTGTGCACGGCCAAGGCGTCCGCACCCACCCGATCGAGCGCCTTCACCAGATGAGGAACCGCCGTCTTCGCCAGCTGCGACAAACCGATGTTGCCGAACAGCAAGACATCCGGGGCCACATCGCGAACCGCGAAGCTGTCCGCGGCGCGTTCGCCCAGCGCGCTGTCGAGCATGATCCGTTGCGACCCCAGCATCATGCCGATTCCCAGCTGCTGAGCGGCTGCGGCCAGATTCCGGTTGATCGTCTTCGACATCTCGGCGCCCCCGGTCATGGCGCCGATGAGGATCGGCGCCCGCAGGTTCGCCCCGAAGAACGAGGTGGACACGTCGATGTCGCCCAGGCTGGTCTGTGTCAGTGCGTGGTAGGGCAATCGGTAGCGGTCCAACCCGGTTGTGACGCCGTCGAATTCCACCGGGTCGCTCAGACACACGTCGATGTGCCGTCGTTTCCGGTGTGTCATCGCGTCCATCGGGGCCCCCGCCGGGTGTCCATAATGTCCATAGTGCCCCTTTTCGGGTGCCGCCAACGCATCGGCGTTCGACGCGTCATTTCAGTTGATTAATGTTTAACAAACTGAAAGGCTTGATTTCGTGGTGTGGGAACGCGTGGCCGCCGCCGTGACCGGTCCGCGTTCCTGGCTGCTGGCCGCGGTCGCGGTGCTGGCCGGCGTCGGCGTGATGGCTCTGGTCGGGCCGAACACGGCGGCGGGCCAGGCGCCGCAGTCACTGCCGCAGCACTCGCCGTCCGCCCGGATCACCGCGCTGGCCGGGCAGTTCCCCGGCGGCGACCGGACCCCGCTGATCGTGGTGGTCAGCCGCGCCGACGGCGCCGTGCTCGGCCCCGCCGATCTCGACGCGGCCCGGGCGGCCCGTGACCGCGCCCAGGCCGCCGCGCAACCCGGCGCCGCACCGGCGCAGCCGCTGACGCCCTCGCAAGACGGCAAGGCCGCCCTGGGCGTCGTGCCGCTGAGCACCACCTTGTCGGGTCTGGCCCTCAACGATGCGGTCAGCGCGCTGCGCACGGCCGCCGCGACGGGGCTGGCGGCGGATTTGCAGGTGCACGTCACCGGCGGCCCGGCGTTCGGCGCCGACATCGCCGGCGCGTTCACGCACGCCAACGTCACCCTGCTCGCGGTGACCGCCTCGGTGGTGGCGCTGCTGCTGATCGCCACCTACCGCTCCCCCGTGCTGTGGCTGGTCCCGCTGCTGGTGGTCGCCTTCGCCGACCGGGTGGCCGCGGCGGTGGGCACCGCGGTGGCGTCGCTGACCGGGTTGAGCTTCGACGGCGCCACCTCCGGGATCACCAGCGTGCTGGTTTTCGGCGCCGGCACCAATTACGCGCTGTTGCTGATCTCGCGCTATCGCCAGGAACTGCGCCGCCATGCCGGCCATCGTGACGCCCTGCGCCGGGCCGTGCACCGGGCGGGACCGGCCATCGTCGCCAGCAACGCGACCGTGGTGCTGGCGCTGCTCACCCTGCTGCTCGCCGCCACCCCCAGCACCCGCAGTCTGGGCGCGCTGGCGGCGTGCGGTCTGGTGATCGCCGCGGTTTCGGTGCTGGTGGTCCTGCCCCCGCTGTTGGCGGTGTGCGGCCGGCGGTTGTTCTGGCCGTTCATTCCGGTGGACCGGCCGGCGACCGAGTCCGGGGCGTGGCGCCGGGTCGCGGAATGGGTGGCCGGGCGTCCCGCGCTGGTCGCGGTGGCCGCGGTCGCGGTGTTGGCGGCCCTGGGTGGTGGATTGTGGGGGACCCGGATCGGGTTGTCACAGACCGAACAGTTCCGTGTCCGGGCGGATTCGGTGGCCGGTTATCACGTGCTGGCCCAGCACTTTCCGGCCGGGTTGGCCAACCCGACGCTGGTCGTCGCCGACACCGGCCATGCTGCGGCCGTGCACCAGGCGATGGCGGCCACCCCCGGTGTGGTCTCGGCGACCGAGTCCGGCCGTTCGGCGTCCGGGTTGACGCAGTGGTCGGTGGTGATCGACGCGCCACCGTCGTCGGTTCGCGCGTTCGATATCGTTGCCGCGCTGCGGGATTCGACGCGAGCCGCCGACTCCGGCGCGCTGGTGGGCGGGGCCGACGCGGCGGCCCTCGATGTTCGCGATGCCGCCACCCACGACCGGGTGCTGTTGATCCCCGCGATCCTGGCCGTCATCCTGATCGTCCTCGCCGTGCTGCTGCGGTCGGTGATGGCGCCGCCGGTCCTGCTGGTCGCGACGATGCTGGGCGCGCTGGGCGCACTCGGCCTGGGCGGCTGGGTCAGCCTGCACCTGTTCGGTTTTCCGGCGCTGGACTACACTACGCCGCTGTTCGCATTCCTGTTCCTGGCCGCCCTCGGCGTGGACTACACCATCTTCCTGGTCGCCCGCGCCCGCGAGGAAGCCGCCCGGCACGGGACCCGGCAGGGCATGGTCGAGGCGGTGGCGGCCACCGGTGGCGTGATCACCAGCGCCGGAATCGTTTTGGCCGCGGTGTTCTGCGTGCTCGCGGTGTTGCCGCTGATGGTCCTGACGCAGTTGGGCATCATCGTCGGCCTCGGCATTCTGCTGGACACCTTCGTGGTGCGCACTTTGGTCATCCCGGCGTTGTTCACCCTCGTCGGCGACCGAATCTGGTGGCCCAACAACCCCTCTCGACACGAACGGAGCACGCCGTGAACAGGTCGATACTCGGCGCAACCAGCCTGGCCGTCGCCGCGGCCGCCGGCGCCGGACGCCTGGCCGGCGCCAAGGCCGGCCCGCGGTGGTATGCGCGGCTGCGCCAGCCCGCCTATCAACCGCCCGGCGCCGCGTTTCCCCTCGCGTGGACCACGCTGTACGCCGACATCGCGGCCACGTCGCGCGGCGCCCTGGCGTTGTCGCCCTATCCGTTGTGGTGCGGCTTCGCCACCGTGTTGTCCACCCACATCTGGCGCCTCAACGGTTAGCCCGCACCGCCGATGCCCGCGCTGTTGTGGTTCCGCCG
>Ga0164242_10007299_pt1 | contig 12107 bp, 15 predicted proteins | sample OricomgcompostMG_FD_108783 | JGI IMG/M metagenome (GOLD analysis project Ga0164242, IMG submission 108783) | Miracle-Growth compost microbial communities from Emeryville, California, USA - Original compost - Miracle growth compost (MG) ... | reverse complement strand
CGTTGCTGGTGCTGAAAAACACCGGTTCGATCAGGTCGAAATCGCGTTCTTCCTGCATGCGCTGCATCAGCACGCTGCCGACCATGCCGCGCCAACCTACGAGACCTACGTTCATGACTAACCCTTGAAATGGACACTTCCCCGCCTCTTTCGCCCGCAGTGACCGCGCGGGGAAGATGAGCGGGCACGACGGACGATCAGCGCTTGATGATCGTTTTGGTGGTAATCGTTTTGATCGTGGCGAGGGCGTGGACCATCGCACGGGCCGTCGTGCCGCCGTGGATAGTCGAAATCGAGGTGATCTGGGAGATCGTCGCCATCGCGCGATTTTACATGAGAAACCGCCCCGAGGGGCGGCTTTGCCGGCTGCCGCTGAGTCGCTGACGCCCGTTACAGCGCCGCGAGCACCGCGTCGCCCATCGCCGCGGTGCCGACCTGGGTACAGCCCGGCGTGACGATATCCGCGGTGCGGTAGCCCTGTTCGAGCACCTTCTTCACCGCGCGCTCGATGCGGTCGGCCTGCTCCGCGCGATTCAGCGAGTAACGCAGCATCATCGCGGCCGACAGGATCGTCGCGAGCGGATTCGCGATGCCCTTGCCGGCGATATCCGGTGCCGAGCCGTGCGACGGCTCGTACAAGCCCTTGTTGTTCGCGTCGAGCGACGCCGACGGCAGCATGCCGATCGAGCCGGTCAGCATCGCCGCCTCGTCGGACAGAATGTCGCCGAACATGTTGCCCGTCACGACCACGTCGAACGCCTTCGGCGCCTTCACGAGCTGCATCGCCGCGTTGTCGACGTACATGTGCGACAGTTCGACGTCCGGATAGTCCTTCGCGACGTCGATCATCACGTCCTTCCACAACTGCGACGTTTCGAGCACGTTCGCCTTGTCGACCGACGTCAGCTTCTTCTGGCGCTTTTGCGCCGCCTGAAACGCGACGTGCGCGATGCGGCGCACTTCGGGCTCCGAATAGCGCATCGTGTCGAAGCCTTCGCGCGCACCCTGGAACGGGCCGTCCGGCGCGTCGCGCGTGCCGCGCGGCGAACCGAAGTAGATATCGCCGTTCAGTTCGCGCACGATCAGGATGTCGAGGCCCGACACGATCTCAGGTTTCAGCGACGACGCGCCGGTCAACTGCTCGTAGCAGATCGCCGGGCGGAAGTTCGCGAACAGCTGCAGATGCTTGCGCAGCCCGAGAATCGCCTGCTCGGGACGCAGCGCGCGTTCGAGCGAGTCGTACTTCCAGTCGCCGACCGCGCCGAACAGGATCGCGTCGGCCGCCTTCGCGAGCGCGAGCGTCGCGTCCGGCAGCGGATGACCGCTCGCCTCGTAGCCCGCGCCGCCGACCGGCGCCGTTTCCAGTTCGAAGTTCTCGCCGAGTGCGTTCAGCACCTTCACGGCTTCGTTGACGATCTCGGGACCGATGCCGTCACCCGGCAACACTGCAATCTTCATCCGATGGTTCCTCGTTGTGATCCGGTTTCGCCGATCTCAGCCGACGATGCGGTGATTGAGCCACGGCTGGCGCGCGAGGCGCTCCGCTTCGAACTGGCGGATCCTGTCCGCATGGCGCAGCGTGAGCGCGATGTCGTCGAAGCCGTTCAGCAGACAGTAGCGGCGGAACGCGGCCACTTCGAACGGATATTCGGTCGCACCGTCGGCCGTGCGCACGACCTGCCGGTCGAGATCGATCGTCAACTGGAAGCCGTTGAACGCATGGGTCTCGTTGAACAGGTGATCGACCTGCTGCTCCGTCAGCACGATCGGCAACAGGCCGTTCTTGAAGCAGTTGTTATAGAAAATGTCCGCGAAGCTCGGCGCGATGATCGCGCGAAAGCCGTACTGCTGGAGCGCCCACGGCGCGTGCTCGCGCGAACTGCCGCAGCCGAAGTTCTTGCGCGCGAGCAGGATCGACGCGCCCTGGTAGCGCGGCTGGTTCAGCACGAAGTCCGGATTCAGCGGACGCTTCGAGTTGTCCTGGCCCGGCTCGCCGTGATCGAGATAGCGCCATTCGTCGAACGCGTTCGGCCCGAAACCGGTGCGCTTGATCGACTTCAGGAACTGCTTCGGAATGATCGCGTCGGTGTCCACGTTCTCGCGATCGAGCGGCGCGACGACGCCGGTGTGTACGATGAATTTTTCCATGACCGTTTGTCCCGTGATCCGTATTAAGCGAGCTTGCGGATATCGACGAAGTGGCCTTCGATCGCCGCGGCGGCGGCCATCGCGGGGCTCACCAGATGCGTGCGTCCGCCCGCGCCCTGACGGCCCTCGAAATTGCGATTCGATGTCGACGCGCAGCGCTCGCCCGGCTCCAGCCGGTCCGCGTTCATCGCGAGGCACATCGAGCAGCCCGGCTCGCGCCATTCGAAGCCCGCGTCGGTGAACACCTTGTCGAGCCCTTCGCGCTCGGCCTGCGCCTTCACGAGGCCCGAACCCGGCACGATCATCGCGACGCGCACGTTCGGCGCAACGCGGCGGCCGAGTTTCTTCACGACGTACGCGGCGGCGCGCAGATCCTCGATGCGCGCGTTCGTGCACGAGCCGACGAACACCTTGTCGAGCTCGATCGCCTCGATCGGCGTATTCGGTTCGAGCGCCATGTATTGCAGCGCGCGTTCGATCGCGCCGCGCTTGACCGGATCCTTTTCGCGTTCCGGGTCGGGCACGCGGCCGTCGACCGACGTGACCATTTCCGGCGACGTGCCCCACGTGACCTGCGGCACGATCTCGGCCGCGTTCAGTTCGACCACGCGGTCGAACGGCGCGCCGTCGTCCGAGCGGAACGTCTTCCAGTACGCCACCGCCTGGTCCCACTCGGCGCCTTGCGGCGTGAACGGGCGACCCTTCAGGTAGTCGACGGTCGTGTCGTCCACCGCGACCATGCCGGCGCGCGCGCCCGCTTCGATCGCCATGTTGCAGACCGTCATGCGGCCTTCCATCGACAGCGCGCGAATCGTCGAGCCGCCGAATTCGATCGCATAGCCGGTGCCGCCCGCGGTGCCGATCTTGCCGATGATCGCGAGCACGATGTCTTTCGCAGTGCAGCCGCGCGGCAGCGCGCCTTCGACTTTCACGAGCATGTTCCTGCTCTTTTTCTGCAGCAGCGTCTGCGTCGCGAGCACGTGCTCGACCTCGGACGTGCCGATGCCGTGCGCGAGCGCGCCGAACGCGCCGTGCGTCGACGTATGCGAGTCGCCGCAGACGATCGTCATGCCTGGCAGCGTCGCGCCCTGCTCGGGGCCGATGATGTGCACGATGCCCTGGCGCCGGTCGTTCATCTTGAACTGCGTGATGCCGTACGAGTCGCAGTTCGCGTCGAGCGTGTCGACCTGCAGTTTCGAGACCGGATCGGCGATGCCTTCGCTGCGGTCGGTGGTCGGCACGTTATGGTCGGACACCGCGAGGTTCGCGCTGATGCGCCACACCGGGCGCTCGTTCAGCTTCAGCCCTTCGAAAGCCTGCGGGCTCGTGACTTCGTGCAGCAGATGACGGTCGATGTAGAGGAGCGTCGTGCCGTCTTCTTCGGTGTGGACCACATGCGAGTCCCACAATTTGTCGTAGAGGGTCTTTGCCATGATGTGCGGGGATGGGTTGACTGCCGGCAATGCGTCGGTCGGACGATTATGCCACGCACCCTGCGCCCGATGCTCGCGCGCCCGCCAAAAAACCGATAAAAAACAGGGAGTTGGGTGGTAGTGCCGATACCTGTATCGGCGTTACCCGGAAAACCGGCGGGACGCGACCCGCGCCCGCCCCGTCCCGCTCAGCGGGCTGAGCTCAACTCGTCCCGGTCAACTGCGCATACACGTCGTGCGATACGCGCAGCAGCCGGTCCGGCGACAGGCCGCCGGACACCGCGTAGCTGAACCGCCCATCGGCCCAGTAATAGACCTTCACCGGGCCGTCGGCGTACAGCCGGAACGCCGTCGTCGCCGCCTCGGTCCGGCGCGACGCGATGCAGACCGTGAGCCGCTCGCCGGCCGCGCTGCGATACATGTATTCGATGATCGAGCCGTTGTCGCCCGGCAGCATGCGTCCGCCGGTCAGTTCGAAGCCGCTCGCGGTCAGCATCGGCGCATGCCGGTCGGTGCCGAGTTGCGCAGCGATCCAGTGCGTCATTTCGTGTTCGTGGCCCGCGCCGATGTCCGCCGGCCGCTGCACCGTCGGCATGTACACCACGTGCGCGATCGCGGCCGCGTGCGCGAAACCCGCGCCGCTTTCGACGTCGGCGGTCTGCACGAGGTGCCCGTCCGCGCCAGCGTCGCCGCCCGGCCGGCCGCCGTGCATGAATGCGCCGATGCCGATGCCGACGACGAGCGCGGCCGCGAGCCCCGCGAACCGCGACGCATTCGCGGCCGACCACCAGCGCCGCGCGGGCGCCGGCGCACGCAGGCGCGACGGCACCGGCTCGTGCAGCACCCGGTCGTAGCGCTGGTGGAACAGGTCGTTCAGCGCCGCGTAATCGCCGACCCGCATCGCAAGGGCCGGGTCGCGCTCCAGCGCTTCCTCGACCTCGCGCCGACGCTCGTCCGTCAGCATTCCGTCGACGTAAGCATGCAGATCGTCGTCGCCGATCGTAGGGTTGTGGTCGCTCATTTCACCACCTTCAACTTCGTATCCTGCCGGGTTCCCGCCATCAACGCGCGCAGTCGTTCGCGGCCGCGCGACAGCCGCGACATCACCGTGCCGATCGGAATGTCGAGCGCGCTCGCCACGTCGGTATAGCTCATCTCCTCCAGCCCGATCAACAGCACGACCTCGCGCTGGCCGGCCGGCAGCCGCTGCAACGCGGCGTCCAGATCGCGCATTTCGAGCGGATCGGTCTGACTCGCGGACACGGCGACATCGGCGTCGTCGAAGTCGTCGTCGTCGATCGACACATGCAGCGAACGCGCGGACGCTTTGCGCACCTGGTTGACGAACAGGTTGTGCATGATCGTAAAAAGCCAGGCGCGCAGATCGGTGCCCGCGCGGAACTGCGCGACGCGGCTCAGCGCGCGTTCGAGCGTGTCCTGCACGAGGTCGTCGGCCAGTTCGCGGTTGCTGACGAGCGCGCGCGCATACCGCCGAAGGCGCGGCACGTGATCGTATAACTGTTCACGAACATCCATGAGCGGTGTTCCTGTGGTTCTTCACGACGGCCTCGGGCGAGCGGCGCGGGTTCGCGTCGGCGCGGCGGCGTTTCGTTGCATCGTCGGCGCTCATCGCGCGGGCTCCGTCAGCGCGTCGGCCGCACGCATCATGCCGCGCGCGGTCGCCGCGCCGGCAATCACGTAGCGGCGCGTCGCGCGCGTCCACATCAGCAGCCGGTACTGTCCGACCCGATGCGCGCTCCACTGCGGATGCGGCGGCAGGTTCAGCGACGGCGCGTTCAGCAGCACGACGCGCGCGCCGTCCGCGCTCTCGTACACATAGCGGGCCGCGCGCGCGACGAGCCCGACCTTCATCGATCCCAGCGACACGAGGCGCAGCCCGGCCGACGACAGGTCCGGCGCGGCGGCCGCGTCGGCCGGCGACGGCGCGCGCAGCGTGTCGCGGCCGGCGGTCGGGTCCATCAGCGCCATCAGCGCCGCATTGTTCAGCGCCATCGACGACACGTCGAATGCCGTCAGCCAGCCGCCGATCGCCGCGACCGCCAGCAGCAGCGCGACGACGGCGCGCGGCACCCTCGCGACGCGGACGCGCCGCGCCGGCATCTCCAGCCGGCCGGCCCCGAGCCGGCCGGCGGCGTACGCATGCGGGTCGGAATCGAAAGAATCTCTCACGTTATTCGCCAAAACGGTTCACCTGTACGCCAACACCGATAGCCGGGGTTTATTCCCGACGGCGGCCGATCACAACTGCCGACCTGTACCCCGGGAGCGCCGTCGGCGGAATAGGGCTTGCGACATAACGGATGGCAGGGACGCGGTGAATCGACCGGTCGGCCGCTTTGCATCAGCGTTCCGGGAACCGGAATTGATACGAAACAGGCAGGCCGACGGATTTTCCTTCAACCGATTTTCTCGACAAGGAGTCTGCATCATGAAGACACTCGCCATCATCGCTATTACCGGCGCACTCGCCACCCCGGCACTGGCTTTCGGGCAAACCACCTACGAGCCGGCCGGCTCGGCGTCGGACAACGGGCCCGTGACGCGCGCTCAGGTGCGCGGCGACCTGATCCAGCTGGAACGGGCGGGCTACAATCCGGCGCTCTCCGACAACGCGCACTACCCGGACAACATCCAGGCCGCCGAGGCCCGCGCCTCCGGCCAGAACGACGCGCAGACGACCGACAGCGGGATGGGCGGCGTGCCGGCCGGTTCGTCCGCGTCGGGCGCGCCCGCCCGCGGCACGTACGGCGCGATGCCTGACTACTCGTCGTATTCGGGCCGCACGTCGTATGGGTCGCAGCAGTGCGACGGTCCGCAGACGTTCTGCAACATCTACTCGGGCGGTCGCTAAACATTGACCGCCGCGTCGGCCACGCGGACCTCCCGCGCCGCGTCGCACCGACCGCGGCCCGCTGCCGCGGTCGTCGCGTTCGTTTGAGCACTCCCCTCCTGGCGGCCCGCCCGGGCCGCCTTTCCCCGAGCCGATCCGGACCACGCCGCACGACGGCGGGCACAGCGTTTGCTGTTTGCGCCGGCCGCACCGGCAGTTCGTGCGGCATCTTATGATGGATTGCCGGCCGCCACAGGCCGGCGACTCGCCACACCGCTAATCGGGCAAACTCGGAGACGTCATGGCGCTATTGATCGGCAATGCGCGGGCTCTGTCCGTCCAGATGGACGAGGGACGAAAACGCGCTGCGTCGCGCATCCGGATGCCTGCCGCGGCGATCGCGGCGGGCGCGCTTTTCGCGGCCGCCGGCGCGCACGCGCAGACGCCGTCGCCGCTCGGCGAATGGCAGTATTCGGCCGGCATTCCGCTTCAGAAGCTGTATCGCACGCAGGTCCCCGACTGGGCGGCGCGGGTCGGCATCGGCATGACGTTCGCGCCGCGCTACGACGGCTCGGACCGCTACCGCGCGCTCGCGGGCCCGAGCATCGATATCCGCTACAAGGACCTGGCATTTCTTTCGACCGGCGAAGGCATCGGCGTGAACGTGCTGCGCGGACCGAACTGGCGGATGAGCGTCGCGGCCGTCTACGACCTCGGCCGCCGCGGGCACGACGACCCGGCGCGCCTGAACGGCCTCGGCAACATCAACCCGGCGCCCGGCATGAAGATCGCCGCCGATTACGTGGTATCGAAGGATTTTCCGCTGGTGCTGCGCGCGGCGGCCACGCGCAGCTTCGGCGGCTCGAACGGCTGGGTGATGGACCTCGGCGCGTACATGCCGCTGCCCGGCAGTTCGGAGCACTTCTACTGGTTCGCGGGACCGTCGGTGTCGTTCGCGGACTCGACGTACATGAATAGCTGGTTCGGCGTGAATGCGCAGCAGGCGGCGAGGTCGCGCTACGCGCGCTACGACGCGAGCGCCGGCCTCAAGTCGGCGGGCTTCGGCATCACGATGGTCTACTTCGTGAACAAGCACTGGTTCGTCAGCGCGGACGGCGCGCTCAAGCGCCTGCTCGGCAGCGCCGCACACAGCCCGATCACGCAGACGAAGATCGGCGGCGTGTGCGACGTGTCGGTCAACTACCAGTTCTAGCCGCGACCGCCGGCGCCGCGCTTACGCGGTACGCTGCCGCTGCTCCTTCAGTTCGTCGCGGATCTCGCGCAACAGCAACACGTCCTCGGGCGGCGGAGGCGGCGGCGCGGCCGGATCCTCGTGCTTTTTCGGCTCGATCTCGCGCAGCTTGTTGATCCCCTTCACGATCATGAACACGATGAACGCGAGGATGATGAAATTGAGCAGCACCGTCAAAAACGATCCATAGCCGAACACCGCGACGCCCGCCGCCTGAAGGTCCTTGTAGGAGTCCGCATTACCGTGGAACGACGGCGGGATGTGTCCGAGCCGGATGAACCGGTTCGAGAAATCGAGGCCGCCAGTCGCGACGCCGACGACCGGCGTGATCAGGTCTTTCACGACCGAATTCACGATGCCGGAAAACGCGCCGCCGATGATCACGCCGACGGCCAGATCCATCACATTTCCTTTCACTGCGAACTGCCGGAATTCGTCCAGTAACCGGGCCATGCGTTGCTCCTCTAATCGGATCGACTGCGATGCGACAGCGATTTGCGTGCCTGTTCACACGCGTGGCGCGCGGGCCGGCGCGTCACGCCTGCTTCGGCTGCCCGTTCGACGCGGACAGCCCGCCGTCCACCGGCAGGTTCACGCCGGTCACGAAGCGCGCGTCGTCGCTCGCCAGAAAGGCGATGACGGCCGCGATGTCGGCCGGCTCCGCGGGCCGGCCGAGCGGAATGCGCTCGCGGAAACGGTCGATCAGCGCGGCGTCGGCGAACATGTCCTTGGTCAGGTCGGTGCGCGTCAGCGACGGGCACACCGCGTTCACGCGCACGCCGGCCGGCCCGAAATCCATCGCGCACGCGCGCGTGAAATTCGTCACCGCGCCCTTCGCCGCGTTGTAGAAGCTCATTCCCCAGTCGCCGCCGATGCCGGACACCGACGACACGTTGACGATCGCACCGCGCGTCGCCTTCAGATGCGGCAGCGCCTCGCGCGTACAGTGAAAGACGCCCGTCAGGTCGGTCGCGATCACGTCGTTCCATGCGTCGATGCCGACCTCGTCGACCGGGCCGGTCGGCGCGACGCCCGCATTGTTCACCAGCACGTCGAGCCGCCCGAACCGTTCGAGCGCGGCCGCGACGAGGTTGGCGACGTCGGATAGCAGGCGCACGTCGGTCGCATGAACGTGCGTGCGCGCGGCGGGCAGCGCCGACGCGACGCGCTGGAGTTTTTCGCGCGTACGGCCGGCGAGCACGACGTTCGCGCCCTCGTCCGAAAAGCGCTGCGCGGTGCCCGCGCCGATGCCGGAACCCGCGCCGGTCACGATCACGACCTTGTCTGCAAAACGTTGCATCAGATTCTCCGGTGGTTCTTCGTTGCATGGCGGGCCGCAAACGCCATGCCGTGCGATGCGTCGCGACACTGGCGCCGCGCGGCGTCGAGGTGTCAAATGTCGAAACGACAACCCGCTCGTTCCGAAAAGGAGATGACGATGAATGAAGCCTCCCGGCGTCCGTCGTTCGGCGCCGCCGTCTATTACCGCGATCCGCGCGCCGCGCTCGACTGGCTCGAAAAGGCGTTCGGCTTCAAACGGCAGTTCATCGTCACCGACGACGACGGCCGCCTGTGCCATTCGGAAATGCGCTTCGGCGACAGCTATCTGATGGTTTGCGGCGAATGGCCCGGCATGTCGGCGAGCCCGGCCACCGTCGACGGCCGCAACACGCAGTCGACCCACGTGCACCTGCAGGACGGCATCGACGCGCACTGCGAGCGCGCGCTCGCGGCGGGCGCGGTGATCGTGCGCGAACTCGCGGACCAGTTCTACGGCGATCGCGTCTATGTGGTGCGCGACCCCGAGGGCCATGTATGGAGCTTCGGGCAGACGGTGCGCGACGTGTCGCGCGAGGAAGCGGAGCAGGCGAGCGGGCTGAAAATCGACGGCTGGATCTGACGCGTATCGGCCAGCGCATAGCACGCATGGCACCGCCCAAAGCGGACACGCCCCGACAGGCGTAACCCGTCGGGGCGTGGAGTTCGAACCGGCCGCGGCGGCGCGGGCCGGAATGCGCGTATCAGCGCTGCGAAATCGGCTTCGCTTCGCGCGGCGTGTGGCCGATGAACAACTGACGCGGACGGCCGATCTTCTGCTCCGGATCCGCAATCATTTCGTTCCACTGGCCAATCCAGCCGACGGTACGCGCCATCGCGAAGATGCACGTGAACATCGACGTCGGGATGCCGAGCGCGCGCTGCACGATGCCCGAATAGAAGTCGACATTCGGATACAGCTTGCGCGACACGAAGTATTCGTCTTCGAGCGCGATTTTTTCGAGCGCCATCGCGAGCTTGAACAGCGGGTCGTCGTGCAGGCCCAGTTCTTCGAGCACTTCGTGGCACGTTTCGCGCATCAGCTTCGCGCGCGGATCGTAGTTCTTGTACACGCGGTGACCGAAGCCCATCAGCTTCACGCCGGAGTTCTTGTCCTTCACCTGCTTGATGAACTCGGGGATGTTGTCGACCGAGCCGATTTCTTCGAGCATGTTCAGCGCCGCTTCGTTGGCGCCGCCGTGCGCCGGGCCCCACAGGCAGGCGATGCCGGCCGCGATACACGCGAACGGATTCGCGCCCGACGAGCCCGCGAGGCGCACCGTCGACGTCGACGCGTTCTGCTCGTGGTCCGCGTGCAGGATCAGGATGCGGTCGAGCGCGCGCACCAGCACGTCGTTGATCACGTACTCTTCGCACGGATTCGAGAACATCATCCGCATGAAATTCGCGCTGTACGACAGATTGTTCTGCGGATACACGAACGGCTGGCCGATGCTGTACTTGTACGCCATCGCGACGAGCGTCGGCAGCTTCGCGATCATGCGGATCGCGGAAATTTCGCGGTGACGCGGATTGTTGATGTCGAGCGAGTCGTGATAGAACGCGGACAGCGCGCCGACCGCGGCGACGAGAATCGCCATCGGATGGGCGTCGCGGCGGAAGCCGCGGAAGAAGAACTGCATCTGCTCGTGAACCATCGTGTGGTTCGTCACCGTCTTCACGAACTCGTCCTTCTGCGCCTGCGTGGGCAGTTCGCCCTTCATCAGCAGGTAGCAGGTTTCGAGGAAGTCGGCGTTTTCCGCGAGGTTGTCGATCGGGTAGCCGCGGTACAGCAGTTCGCCCTTGTCGCCGTCGATGTAGGTGATCGCCGAGTTGCACGACGCCGTCGACATGAAGCCCGGGTCATACGTGAACTTGCCGGTCTGACCGTACAGTTTGCGGATGTCGATCACGTCGGGGCCCATCGTGCCCTTGTAGATCGGCAATTCGACGCTCGGCGAGTTGTCGCTGAACGATAGCGTGGCTTTTACATCAGACGGGGTCATAGCACATCCTCAATCGAAGATAGAAACAAGGTTCGATAGTTTGTACGCCATCGCGCGCAGCACCTCCTGCGCCGCGCTTCAGACGTGACGAAGCAGCTCCAGCACCCGTCTTACGTCCGGGTCGGCAAGGTCGCCTTCCGGTTCCTTGCGGGCGAGCAGCAAGTCCATCAGGTCGTTATCGCTCAGCTCGAAAAGACGCGTGAGAGCGCCCACATCGGCGTCGCTGAGGTTCTGCTCATAGCGGCCGAAAAACCGCTCGAAAATCAGATCGTTTTCGAGCAGTCCGCGCCGCGCGCGCCAGCGAAGGCGCGCGCGGCGAAGCGGATCGGCTTGATGCGCGTCCGGGTTCATCTCAAACCGCGCGGCGGAACATCAGTTCCTTGATCTTGCCGATCGCCTTGGTCGGGTTCAGTCCCTTCGGGCACACATCGACGCAGTTCATGATCGTATGGCAGCGGAACAGACGGTACGGGTCTTCGAGGTTGTCCAGACGCTCGCCGGTCGCCTCGTCGCGGCTGTCCGCGATGAAGCGGTACGCCTGCAACAGACCGGCGGGACCGACGAATTTGTCAGGATTCCACCAGAAGCTCGGGCACGACGTCGAGCAGCTAGCGCACAGAATACATTCATACAGACCATCGAGTTCGTCGCGCTGTTCCGGCGACTGCAGGCGCTCTTTTTCGGGCGGCGGCGTGTCGTTGATCAGGAACGGCTTGATCGAGTGGTACTGGTTGAAGAACTGTGTGAAGTCGCAGATCAGGTCGCGCACCACCGGCAGACCCGGCAGCGGACGCAGCACGATCTTCTGCGGCAGATCGTTCAGGTTCGTCAGGCACGCGAGGCCGTTCTTGCCGTTGATGTTCATCGCGTCCGAGCCGCACACGCCTTCGCGGCACGAGCGACGGAACGACAGCGTCTCGTCCAGTTCCTTCAGCTTGACGAGCGCGTCGAGCAGCATGCGTTCGTGCGTGAGGTCCAGTTCGTACGTCTGCATGCGCGGCGCCGCGTCCTTGTCCGGATCGTAGCGGTAGACTTCAAAAATTCGTTTGGCCATTTCCGATTCCCTTTAACTGGCTTCGCTCAGAACGTACGCGCCTTCG
>Ga0164242_10007298_pt1 | contig 12107 bp, 15 predicted proteins | sample OricomgcompostMG_FD_108783 | JGI IMG/M metagenome (GOLD analysis project Ga0164242, IMG submission 108783) | Miracle-Growth compost microbial communities from Emeryville, California, USA - Original compost - Miracle growth compost (MG) ... | reverse complement strand
TGGGCGCACGACCTGGGGGTTGACCCCGGACTGCAGAAGGACGGCGTCGAGGCACACCTGCAAAAGCTTCTCGCCGAGCAGATCGAATTGCTCGGCGACGGTCACACGCTCGTTCGGCGCGAGTACATGACGGCGATCGGGCCCGTCGACATTCTGGCGCGGGATGCGCATGGGGCCTCTGTGGCCGTCGAGCTCAAGCGGCGAGGCGACATTGACGGCGTCGAGCAGCTGACTCGCTACCTCGAGTTGATGAACCGCGACCCGCACCTTGCACCGGTCGCAGGCGTTTTTGCAGCGCAGGAGATCAAACCGCAAGCCCGCACGCTGGCCGAGGACCGCGGGATCCGCTGCCTCGTGCTCGATTACGATGCGATGCGCGGACTCGACGACTCAGACAGCCGGCTGTTCTAGTACGCTCCGTGCACCGCAGGCGGCATCCGCACTCGATGCGGGAGAACGCGGGAGGTTCGCTTACCCTAGTCGGATGGCCGGTTCCCCCCGTTTTCCGCACAGCTACGTCAACACACCCGTGTTGCGTGCGCTCGACGACATGCACGATGAGCCGAGCACCGAGAAGCTGACTGGCCTGCTCGAGGCCGCGATGACCGGCGGACTGGTCGTCGACATCACCGGTTCAACGCAGGAGACCGGGCCGCAGGCGCGCACACTGATCTCCAGCGACGGGAAGGGCGTTCTGCCGCTCTTCACGTCGATGAAGGCACTCGAGGCGGCCGTCGGAACCTCTGCGCCTGGCACAATGGTGCAGGCGACCATTCTTCCCGCCCGCGATGCGCTCACTCTCGTCACCGCGGACGACCTCGCCGCGGTTCAGTTCAACCCGGGGCCACGAGCCCTTGTCGTTGCCAGAGCCCACATCGAAGCCGCGCTCGGCGGCCATTCAGCATGAATACCTAAAATTGGAAGGTTATGACAAACCCGACCACAGCCCCATCAGTTTCTACTGCAACCCTCACCCGTACCTGGACCTGCGTCCTCTTCGACCTAGACGGCACCCTGACAGACTCTGCCCCCGGCATCACGGCATCCCTCGCAGACACCTTCGCAGCGCTCGGTCGCCCGGTGCCGGATGCCGCCGGTCTGCTCGCATACGTCGGCCCACCCCTGCTTGACTCGCTGAAGGCCTTCGCCGGCATGAGCGATCTTGAAGCGCTCGACGCGCTCGGCACGTACCGGGCGGTTGCTCAAGAACGCGACATCATCGACAACGCGGTGTTCCCCGGCATCGTTGGCCTGCTCCGCAGCCTGAAAGACGCTGGGATCCCGCTCGCCGTTGCAACGAGCAAGCCAGAGTCGCGCGCCGTGCGCATCCTCGAGCACTTCGGCCTCGCCGAGTACTTCGACGTGATCGCCGGGGCATCAGAGGACGAATCGCGCAGCGCTAAGGCGGATGTCGTCGCGTACGCTCTCGAGCGCCTGCGGGCTCTGGACGTCGACCTGACCCACCCGGTGCTCGTTGGCGATCGCGCATACGACGTCGAGGGCGCTGCGGCCAACGACGTGCCGACCATTCTCGTCGAATGGGGATACGGGTCACCTGCCGAGGCCGGCGGCGCAATGGCGATCGTTCACTCTACCGACCAGCTGCGCGCCCTGCTGCTCGGCTGAGGCTACTGCTCGGCGGGCAACCGAGCATCAGTGTGCGTTGAGGCGACGGGTCTGTTCCGCCAGCTCGCGGGAGATTCTCGTCACCCAATCGACGATCGCGGCTGCCTGCTGTGGCGTGTACCGATCGGCGAAATCCGATTGCGACTCACCGAGCGCCGCGAACGCGTCGAGCACGTCTTGCGACTGTTCGCCCGACGTGGTCAAAATGACGCGACGCCTGTCGGCAGAGTCGTGGTCACGGCTCACGTAGCCTGCAGCGATCAAACGGTCGACCAGACCGGTGATCGCCCCGGCGGTCAGCCCCGTGCGCTTGGCGAGCTCGCTTGCGGTCATCGGCCCGTTGCGCTCGATGATGCCGAGCGCCTTGTGATCGGCCGCGGACAGATTCCGTCGAGCCGCCACGGCCTCGTGGAACATGATCACAGCATCGCTCAGCATGGCGCCAAGTGCAGGGCCGGCGACCGGAGTATCAGTCATGCTGCGCCGCCTTCGAGCGCGACATCATGCGGCCGAACAGCGACTTGTCCCACGGTCGGTAGCGCGTGTTCTGGAACGACGCAGCGCGCCACGTATCGCCCGTTCGCACGAAGACGAATGTGAGCGTAGACATCCGCTTCGCGGACGGCGCGGTCTTCCCGTTCTGCCAGCGCATGATGATGCCGCCGCGAACGACGACGATTGCGACATCATCAGCCACGAAGCGGATGCTCGGGGTCTCGAAGGTCATCGTCGATCCACGCATGATTCCATCGAAGAGGCCGCGGTGGCCATGGTCGATGGCGCGCGTGCCAGACATTCGAGTGCCGTCGAATGCGACGTACTCGGCATCCGGCGTGAAGAGCGCTGCATATCCTGAGGAGTCCGCCCTCCCCCAGGCATGAGCGAGCTGTCTGAGTGCTTCGTGGATCGCCGCCACGTCCGTCTTACTGTTTAGCATGCTGAATAGTTTAGCAGACTAAAGCAGATTTTAGCGCGCCAGCCGCTCGACCACCGCACCGAACAGTCGAGGCAGCCTGACCGAAGCAGGCACGATCTGTGAACGCAGCGGGGACCGCGCGCCGGCGACAAGCGCACCGGTGATCAACCGGAAATCACGCGTGGATCGCGCCCACGCATCCTCATAACTGCGGATGTCTCCTGCCTCGATCGCCCGCACCGCGGCATCCGCTTGGGCGAATCCGACACGCAGTCCTTCGCCGGTGAGCGCGTCGACGTACCCCGACGCATCGCCTGCCAAGAGCACGCGCCCGCAGGTTCGCCTTGTCGTGCGTTGGCGAAGCGGCCCTGCACCTCGCACCTGGCCATCGATCTGGATGCCGGCCAGCCGGTCGGCCAGCGCTGGCACCGTCGACAACTCTGTCGCAAAGTCGATCCCGCGTTGGCCGAGCATGGCGACGCCGACCAACTCGGGCCCGAGCGGTGTCACGTATGCCTCGGCGTTCGGCCCCCAGTGCACCTCGATCATGTCCGACCACGGAGCGATGCGGAAGTGCTGCCGAAGCCCGAAGCGGCGGGCGCGGTTGTTGCCGTTCCTGCCTGCTGCGCGGGGTCGCGCCGCTCCGACGAGTTCGCGAACCCTGGAGTGCAGGCCGTCCGCACCGATCAACCAGTCGGAGGTGACGACATCCAATCCGGTTCCACCCACGGTCACACTGTGAGCATTCTGCGCGATGCTTTCGACCCTGCCAACGATGCGCTGAACCCCGAGTTCATCCGCCCGATCGGACATGGCTCCGTGCAGCACGGTGCGTCGCACACCGCGACCGGGGCCACCCGCGAATCGGTGCTCGGCACGCAGGCCGCCCTGCACATAGGCGACCCCGCGCAGCTCTGCGCCATCCGCCTGCACGCCGAGGCGCTCAAGCCAGGCCAGGGCGCCGGGCATGAGTCCTTCGCCGCACGCCTTATCGATCGGACCCGTGCGGGGCTCGATCACGGCAACGTCCACACCAGACTGCCGCGCCAGGATCGCGGCGGCGAGTCCGACCGGCCCGCCGCCGACGACGACGAGCTGGGTGTCGCTGCCTGCTGCCACAGGTTCAGGCTAACGATTCGCCCGAGATGGGGCAGGCGTCAGTCGCCGAGAGTGACACTTCGCGACGAGAACGACGGTTGGAACCGCTGCTTTCGGTGCGAACTGTCACCGTCGGCGGTTTCCGCCGGGCAGCGACGCGAGCGCCCGATTCTCGGCAGGCAGGCGGAACGCGAGCAGCAGCACGGCGTTCAGCACCGTGAAGGCAAACGCAGTGATCCACGCCGAATACACCAGCGGAAGTGCAATGCCCTCCGCGACGACCGCAATGTAGTTCGGATGTGTGAGCCAGCGATACGGTCCACGTGTCACCAGCGGCAGCCCCGGAACGATGATGACCCGCGTGTTCCAGCGGGTGCCGAGCGTTCCGATGCACCACCAGCGCAGCCCCTGGCTGGCGACAACAACCGCCAACATGGGCCATCCGAGCGCCGGGATGAACGGCCGATTCCCTAGCCATGCCTCAGCGAAGCACGCCAACAACAGTGCCGTGTGCAGCGCGACCATCGGCGGGAAGTGCCGCTTGCCGTACTCGACCCCGCCACGATCGAATGACCATCGCGCGTTCCGCGTCGACACCACAAGCTCGGCGATGCGCTCGAATCCGGTGGCCAGTAACAGCGCCGCGTACCAGATCATGCGGATGCCTCGCCCGCTGGCCGCCGCGCTGGTTCTGGCCAGCGCAGCAGAACGAGCTCGGCGGTGACGCCCGGGCCGAGCGCGAAGAGCAACCCGAGGTCGCCATCATCGGGCTGCTCCCGCATCACGTCTGCGAGCACATGCAGCACGGCAGCCGACGACAAGTTGCCGACCGCGGCAAGCGAGCGCCAACTCGGGGCTAGCGCGTTCTCTGGCAGCTCGAGCGCTGTCTCGAACGCCTCGAGGATCTTCGGGCCGCCAGGGTGCGCCATCCACTTGTCGATGTCGGCGATCGTCAAGCCATTATCAGAGAGCAGCCCGAGCGCGTCAGCTGCGAAGTTTCGCTCGATGACAGACGGCACCCCCGCCCCGAGTACGATCCGGAATCCGGTGCCGCCGATGTCCCAGCCGAGCGCCTCTGTCGTGTCTGGATACAGTGCGCTGCGCGTTGCGACAACCTCTGGTCCTGGGCATCGAACGGATGGTGCACGTTCGTCCCCGACCATCACAACCGCGGCTGCGCCGTCTCCGAAGAGTCCGCTTGCGACCAGGTTCGCCGTTGAGTCGTCTCCACGCTGCACGGTGAGCGAGCACAGCTCGACCGAAACGAGCAGCGCGACGTCGTTCGGATGCCCACGAAGGTAGTCGTCCAACCGCGCGATGCCGGCCGCGCCAGCAACGCATCCGAGCCCGAACGACGGAAGCCGCTTCAGGTCGGAACGCATGCCGAGTCGGCTGGCGAGCATGGCGTCAACAGACGGGGCCGAGACGCCCGTGACCGAGGTGAACAGCAGAAAATCGACATCGGATGCTGCAAGCCCGCATGTCTCGAGAACGGCCGAGACCGCCTGCGTTGCGAGATCCAGCCCGGCCGAGATGAAGAGATCGTTTGTCTCCCGAAAGTTCCCAAGGCGGATATATTCCTCGAGCGGCATGACGAGGTGCCTAGTGTCGACGCGACTGGACAGATGAAGCCTGCGCATCATCGATCGACGAGCAGGATCGTCCGAGATCAGCGGGAACAGCGCTTCCGCGATCTCGGCCTGCGCATATCGATACGGGGGAAGCGCAGGAGAAACCGCCACGATACGGGACACAGCGGAAACGTATCATCTGCTCATGGGAGCGCGCGATCGCTATACTCCAATATCGAAGAAGGCGGGTGACGCATGGCAAGCATCGGGCCCGTGATCGTCGGCGTTGAAGACGACGAGCCGACGCATGTACTCAGCCAAGCCGCCGGATTCGCATCCGACTTCGGCGTCGAACTCGTCTGCGCGCACGTCGACACCGGTCGTTATCCGGTCGAAGAGCACGAAGATGGCTCCGTAACATCGATGCCTCTCGATCCCGAGATCCCGGACATTCGCGACGAAGTCGTCAGCCCGGAGCTCGAGGCATTCGTTCGGGATGCGCTCAAGGATTGGTCAGTTCCGCTGCGATTCGTTGCGTTGGCCGGAGACACCGCACAGTCGCTTGGCGAACTGGCCGAGAGGCTCGACGCTCGCGCGATCGTGGTTGGCACGCGGCGACCCGGGTTCCGGGCCGGCCTGGAGAAGTTCTTCACCGGGTCGGTCGCGGTGCGGCTGGCGCACAGGCAGAAACGGCCAGTGATCGTGATACCGGTCGAGCCCCGTGCCGAGTCGGCTCCCTGGGAGTTCGAGGGGTGAGCCGGGGCGACGACGCTGCCAGTGACCCAGGCGACGCCCGGCAGGAGCATGCCGAGCCGACGCATGTTGCGCCCGTGCGGTCTGGGCCCGTGCACCTGCGACCGTGGTACATCCTGTTGGTCGGCATCGGCGGCGCGCTCGGAACGCTTGCCCGCTACGGCGCCGAGCTGGTGATCCCGCGTGCATGGCAGTTGCCATGGCCGACCCTCACGGTGAATCTGATCGGCGCCTTCCTGCTCGGTGTTCTGCTGGAGGCACTCGTGCGGCGCGGCAGAGACGATGGCAGACGGCGAGCGGCTCGCCTGTTCATGGGCACCGGATTCATGGGCGGATTCACGACGTACAGCTCGCTGGCGGTCGAGACATTCGAGTTGCTGCGTGATGACCGGCTGCTTGCTGCGGTCGGTTACGGACTGGTGACACTCGTTGTCGGTCTGCTCGCGTCACTCCTCGGCGTGTGGCTCGCGGCCGCGCACCATCGCTCCGCGTCGCGACGGGCCTCAGGCGACAAGCATCCTGGGGCCGCAACATGATCGCCCTCATGGCCATCGCAGGCGGGATCGGGGCCATCGCGCGCTTCATGCTCGACGGGCTCATCCGCGGGCGAATGAACAGCGGGCATCTGAGCAGCGGGCATCTGAGCAGCGCGCTGCCGCTCGGCACGATGATCATCAACGTCTCCGGGTCACTTCTGCTCGGATTCGTCACCGGGCTCGTGCTCTTCCATGCCGTTCCGAGCGACTGGCAACTGGTCGTCGGCACCGGGTTCTTCGGTGGATATACGACGTTCAGCACGGCGAGTTTTGAAACAGCGCGCCTGATTCAGGAACGTCAGTTCGTTGCGGCGCTCGTGAACGGCATCGGGATGCTCCTGCTCTCGGTTGGCGCCGCGGGCGCAGGCCTCGCCCTGGCTTGGCTGGTCTGACCTGATCGTTCGCGGCGGACCGGCTCGTTTAGCGGCGGGGGCGCCTAACGGGCGGCGCGCACAGCCCAGCGACCGTCTGTGCGCGTGATCGAAACCGGGTATCTCATGGTGTCGCTGACGAGCTCGCTGGTGAGCACGGCGTCCGCGTCGCCTTGAACGACAACCTGTCCGTCGCGCAGCAGCATGGCATGCGTCGTCGATGCCGGAAGTTCCTCGAGGTGATGGGTGACCAGGATGCTTGCGAGATCAGGGTGCTGAACGCGCAGCCCATCGATCCGGTCGAGCAGATGCTCCCTCGCCGCGATGTCGAGTCCGGTGCTTGGCTCATCGAGCAGCAGAAGATGCGGATCCGGCAGCAGCGCCCGTGCGATCAGCGTGCGTCCGCGCTCGCCCTGCGACAACGTCGGCCATGCGGCATCCGCTCGCTCTGCCATGCCGAGCAACTCTATGAGTTCGGCTGCTCGTGTTGCTTCTGCCGCGGTCGGCTGCCAGCGATTCATGAGTTCGGTTGTGCCGGTGACCCCGGTGAGCACAACCTGGCGCACGGTCAGCGGCGAACGCACAGGATGCCGCGGGTTCACGTGTCCGATGAGACCGCGCAATTCGCGGAGCTCCACGCGGCCGAGCCTGCCACCGAGCACTTCGACAGTTCCGTTCGTCGGATGTGTGAGCGCACCGCACAGGCCGAGCAGCGTGCTCTTGCCCGCACCGTTGGCACCGATGAGCGCCCAGTGCTCTCCAGGCTTCACCGTGAGCGAGACCCGGTCGAGGATGCGCCTGCCATCCCGAATGAAGTCGACGGCGTTCACGTGCAAGATCGGCTGGGGCATCCGTCCATTCTCCCGCACCGCCGTCGCGAGTCAGCGCGCTGCGACCTCGGCGCCGGCGTGCGAAGGCATGCGAATCGACTCGATGAGCGGATACAGCATCAGCACGGCTACGACGACGAACGCCCAGCGATACCCGGTCGCCATCACGCCCGGGTCGATAACGGATGCTGCTGCCGTCGTCACGCGGATGATCAACGCGGCGACAGCGATTCCAAGTCCGACGGCAACCTGCTGCATCGTTGACGCGAGCGTATTCGCGCCCGAGACCATCGCAGGCGGCACGTCGGCAAACTGCACCGAGTTGTATCCGCTGAATCCGATCGACCTGAAGACACCGCTGAACAGCAGGGCGACAGCGATCACGGCGATCGGCGTCGACGGCTCGATGAACGCGCAGAGCGCGAATACGATGGCGCCAAACAGATTGCTGCCGATGATCACCAGTCGAAAGCCGAATCGACGGATCAACGGACTCGTCGCAGGTTTGATCACCACGTTGCCGACGAACACGGCCATCACGAGGAGTCCAGCATCCGTCGCGCTCCACCCGAACCCGGATTGGAACATGAGCGTGAACAGGAACGGCGCAGCACCGATGAGCAGCCTGTACATACCTCCGCCCATATTCCCGACACGGAATGTGTGGATGCGTAACGCACTGAGGTCGAGCAGCGGGTGCGCAGCCCGTCTCATTCGCAGGTACGCAAGCACGCCGACGCCGGCCGAGATAGCGAGCAGAACAACGACAGAGGCCCAGTCCGTCGGTGAAGACCCGATCATTTCCATGCCAAGCACCAGTGCGGCAAGCGCGACGCCAACAAGCAGGAAGCCAGACCAATCGAGCCGGTGAACGATCAGTTCGTCTGTGTTGGGGACGAGTCGGAGCGCGATCACAAGAGCGCATACGCCGATCGGAATGTTGATGATGAAGATCCAGTGCCAACTGGCGAAGTCGGTCAGGATGCCGCCAAGAGCCGGCGCTAAAACCGGAGCGAGCAGGGCAGGCCAGGTCAGGTACGCCATCGCATCCAGCAGGTCACGCTTCTCGACCGAGCGCAAAACAGCCAGCCGACCAACCGGCACCATCATCGCTCCGCCGATGCCCTGCAGCACTCGCATGACGATGAGCTCAGGCAGGCTGGTGCTGATCGCGCACAACGCGGATGCCACGGTGAAGACTGCGATGGCGATGCAGAAGATTCGGCGAGCGCCGAACCGGTCGGCCAACCAACCGCTGACCGGGATTCCGACCGCCAGCGTCAGCAGGTATGCCGTCATCGCCAGGTTGATGTCGACGGCGCGCACGCCGAAATCGGCTGCCATGGCCGGCGCTGCGGTCTGAATGATCGTGCCGTCGAGATTCTCCATGAAGAACGTGCCGGCAACCAGCAGCGCAAGGCCGCGGTTCAGGGTTTGCGAACGCGCCCTCATACCCGTTTCAACATTCGTGTTTCAACGGTCGGCGTCGCTGCGCAGAAGCTTTTCCGTCTCGGCAAGAAGCACGCACGTGCACAGTCCGTCGACTGCCGCCGTCAGGTCCTCGACTGACGGAAACGTCGGCGCAATCCGAATGTTCGCATCGGCCGGGTCCTCGCCGTATGGGTACGGCGCTCCGGCAGGAGTCACGGCGATCCCGGCAGCTCCGGCGAGCTCGATCGCGCGCTTGGCGCATCCGGGAGCCACCATCAGACTCACGAAGTAGCCGCCATTCGGGTCTGTCCAGTCGCCGGCGCCGAACGGTGCAAGCCGCTCGGCCAGAATCGATGCGACCGCTGCGAACTTGGGCGCGACCAACTCGCGGTGCTTGGCCATGTGCGCCGCCAGGCCGTCTGCGTCGCGCAGCAGTTGCGCATGCCGCAGCTGGTTCAGCTTGTCTGGGCCGATCGTCTGAGACTGCATGCACCGAAGCATCCATGCGACGTTGGCGGCGGACCCGCCGAAGAACGCCACGCCCGCGCCCGGGTATGTGACCTTCGACGTCGACGCGAAGACCAGAGGCCGATCCGGATGCCCTGCCTCGGCGGCGAGCGCAAGGATGTCGATGGGCTCCGGCGCGTCGTCGGTGAGGTGGTGCACTGCGTATGCGTTGTCCCAGAACAGGCGGAAGTCCGGTGCGGCCGCTGGCAGCGCAACAAGTTGCCGTGCCACCTCCTGGCTGTACACAGTGCCGGTCGGGTTCGAGTACACCGGCACACACCACATGCCCTTGATCGAAGGATCGGATGCCAGCAGCCGCGCGACCGCCTCGACATCCGGACCGTCGTCGTTCGGCGGGACAGGAATCATGCGGATGCCGAAGCGCTCCGTCACGGTGAAGTGCCTGTCGTATCCCGGAACGGGACACAGAAAGCTGACAGCGTCTTCCTTCGACCACGGCCGCTCCCCGCCCGGCGCACCGTGCAACAGCCCGAAGGCGACAGCATCGTGCATGAGATTCAGGCTGGAGTTTCCGAGGGCGAGCAACTGGGGAACCGGCACTCGTAGCGCGTCCGAGAAGATCGCACGCAGCTCGGGAAGGCCCTGGGGACCGCCGTAGTTGCGCAGGTCGGTGCCGGCGGCATCCCGGTACTCACCATCACCGGGCAGCGCCAGCAGCGCGTTCGAGAGGTCCAGCTGGGCCGGGGACGGCTTGCCTCTGGTGAGATCGAGCGTCAAGCCCCGCGCGACCAGCGCGTCGTATTCGCGCTGGAACTGTGCGTGAATCTGCTCAAGTTCCGCGGACGAACGGGCGGAAAGCGGGCTGGCGGATGTCTCTGCTGTCACGCTAACGATCGTAGTCGGGTACCGGCAGCAGGGTGGTCGGATGCTGTCACTGCGAGGTACCTTAGCGGCATGACTGACTCGACGATCACCGTCGTCCCGGTCGGTGAAGCGGCTTGGGACGATGTCGCACTTGTCTTCGGCACCAGGGGGGACCCGGCCGGATGCTGGTGCCAGTGGTTTCGGCTGACGTCCGCCGAGTTCACGCACGCGACCGTTGACCAATTGCGCGAGCGGATGCGCGAGCAGGCACGGCAGGTGCCCGCACCCGGCGTGATCGCCTTTCTCGGTGACGAACCCGTCGGATGGTGTGCAGTGGCGCCAAGGTCCGAGTATCCGCTGCTGAGGAACTCGCGCATCGCGAACGCGGCGGACAACGACGCGACTATCGCCTCGGCTCCGGGGATTTGGGCGGTTACCTGTTTCGTCGTTCGGGTCGGCTACCGCAGGCGAGGAGTGGCGGGAGCGCTGGTTCGTGCAGCGACCGATTTCGCGATCGGCAACGGCGCACGACGCATCGACGCTTTCCCCGTCGACCCCGCTGCGCGCGGGTCCATATCGTCATCCGAGCTGTATCACGGCACGGTTTCCCTATTCGAGTCTGCAGGGTATGACGTGGTCGCGCGGCCGACGAGAACTCGCGCCGTCATGCGGCTGGAGACCGGGCAGCGGAGCCCGAACGGCCCGGCGTAGCGGCATCCGTTTGCCATACTTACACTTCAATCATGACCATTGCTTCGTTCGCTGCATTCGTCGGGCTGTGCATACTGCTCAGTGTGACGCCCGGGCCGGACACGTTCCTCGTGCTGCGGTTCAGCATGACACGGCGCGCCGCCGGAATGTTCAGCGGGTTAGGCTCATCGGTCGGCACCATCGTCTGGGCGGCGCTCGTGGCGGTTGGCCTGGCGACGCTGCTCGAACAATCGGCGGAGGTCTACCGTGTGGTGAAAATCGTCGGCGGTCTCTATCTGGTCTACCTCGGAGTGAGCACATTCATCCGGTCGCGAAGGGCTCGGGCCGGCGGTGCCGAATCTGAGCTGCATAGGATGGATGCTCGTCAGCCCGGCTCAGGGATCGTGCGTCCGTTCACGGCCGGGTTGATCTCAACGATGCTCAACCCCAAGGTTGGACTGTTCTTTCTGGCGATCGTGCCACAGTTCGTGCCAGCACATCAGTTCAACCATGGCGACACGATCGGCTGGACGCTCCTGCTCGGCGGGACCGAGGCCGTGATCGGCGGGCTCTATCTCGTCGCCGTGGCGGCACTCGCTTCCCGCGCGGTGCGATGGCTGAAGCGACCTGCGGTGACCGGTTGGCTCGAGCGAATCTCCAGCGGCATCCTGGCAGCACTCGGTATCGGCACCATAGCGCTGGCCGCACAGGAGTAGCGTCGGTCGTCGACGCTGAGCCACTTTCGTACCCGTGCGGTCCGGATGCCGGCGCGGACGTCGTACCCGTGCGGTCCGGATGAGATTCGGTGCGACACGCCGTCCGGGACGCACGACACGCCGCACGCTTTACCGGATCTCATCGTGAGCGCACGCGCATCCGTTGCCCGTGAGCGAACGCGCATCCGCCCGCGAACGCGCCCCTGGGGTTACAACGACCGGGGCGCGGCAGACTCA
>Ga0164242_10007297_pt1 | contig 12108 bp, 11 predicted proteins | sample OricomgcompostMG_FD_108783 | JGI IMG/M metagenome (GOLD analysis project Ga0164242, IMG submission 108783) | Miracle-Growth compost microbial communities from Emeryville, California, USA - Original compost - Miracle growth compost (MG) ... | reverse complement strand
TCGGTCGCCGCGCCGCTGATCGGTGCGCTGGTGTTTGCCGTGCATCCTTTGCAAGTCGAAGCGGTGGCGCACGTAGCCGCATTGCGCTTCGTGCTCGGTGCGTTCTTCGCCCTCCTCGCGGTCTGGCAATACCTGCTTTATGCGCGCCGTGCCGGCGAGGCGCGCAATCACGGACGCGAGGTGCGTCACGGTTACGTCGCAACCGTCTTCTTCGTATTGGCACTCCTCAGCTCGGCTGCGACGATCATAACACCGCTGATCGCGCTCGTGCTCGCGCGCCTTCTGCCCAAACGTCATTCGCTGATCGCGACGAAAGCACCCATCTGGCCACTCGCCCTCTGGACGGTGCTCGCGATACCCCAAGCAGCATGGTCGCTCTTCGCGCAAAACACGCAAATGGTCGCCAGCCAAGTGCACTTCTGGGCCCGGCCGCTCGTGGCGGGCGACGCGATCACGTTCTACTTGGCGAAGGTGTTCGCTCCGGTCATGATCGGCCCGGATTACGGTCGGTCGCCCGCCTTCGTGCTCTCGCACTGGTGGGGCTACGCCACTTGGATCATCCCTGTTCTGCTCATCCTCGCGCTCACTTCCTGGCGCGCCGTGGCAAGCCGCTGGTACACCGCGGCAACGATGCTGCTGATTGTCGGGCTGCTCCCCTACCTCGGCCTCGTGCTGTTCGAAGCCCAGAAGGTCTCGACCGTCGCCGATCAATTCATCTATCTAGCTATGCTCGGGCCGGCGCTCGCCGCCGCCTACACGGTCTCGATGCCGCGTGCCTCGTGGCTGCCGGCAGCAGTGATCGCCTCGGTGATCGGCTTCGGCTACCTGTCGAGCCGCGAGACGGCCAACTGGAAGAACGATGCGTCACTTTGGAGCCATGCAGTCAGCATCAACAAGGCCAGTCCGACCGCCCAGGCCGCGCTGGGTGACGGGTTCCGTCGTCAGGGCGACTGGCGCAACGCGCGTCTGCACTATGAGAAGGTGCTCGAGACCAACACCCTCGATGCTGCGACCTATTACTACTTAGCCGAGATTGAGCGCCTGCACGGTGACGAAACCAAAGCGGTGGATCTCTACAAAAAAACCGTCGCTTTGGATCCAGGCAACGCCGCCGCCTGGGGACAGTTAGGTCTCGCCTACCTCCACCGTGGCGACTTAGGTCAAGCGCTCGAACACCTCAAGAAAGCCGCGCAGCTGGCTCCGGAGGACGAGGTGGCCCTGCGCAACCTCGGTATGCTTTACGTACGTCGCAAAGCCTACGGCGACGCGATCCCCTGTCTGACGAAAGCCTTGCGACTCGCCGAGCAAGGTACGCCGCCCAAGGAGTTGCTCGCCTCGATGCACGCGCTCCTCGGCCTGTCGCTCGCTTATACGCATCAAAGCGAGACCGCCCAAGGACACCTTGAGACGGCGCTTGCGCTCGATCCTGAGAACGCCGAGGCACAGCGGAGTCTCGCCGATATCTACTTCGCCCAGAAGCGCTACGATCTCGCGCGCCCTCATTATGAGAAAGCCGTCGCCAAGGGCGTGAACGACCTCGAGGTCCTGAACAACCTCGGCTTGGTCCTCGCCATGAACCACGAATACTCGCAGGCGGCGCGCTATTTTGCGCGCTCGCTCGAGCTCAAAGCGAGCCAACCGGAAATCCTCAACGCGCTCGGCACGTCGCAGTTTCGCCTACGCCAGTTCAAAGACGCGACGGCCAGCTTCAGCAAAGCCCTGGCGTTAAAGCCGAGCATGGCCGATCCCCACTTCTTCCTCGGCGACATCGCGCGCTGGCAGGGTCGGGAGCCGCAAGCACTTGCCGAGTACTACCGAGCCCTCAAGATCGATCCGACGCACGTCGACGCCAACTACCGCGTCGGTAACTACTTCCTAAAGAAAAACCGGCCGGCGGAAGCAGCGCGGCATTTCGAGGCGGCGCTCAAAGCTTCGCCGGATGATGCGAAGCTGCTCTACAGCCTCCGGAAAGCCAAGAAAGCCCAGGGAGACGACGCCACGACGATGTAAAGCGGTATGCTATTCGACGCCCTGCGTCAAAGCCCGCGGACGGATGTCGCTTGTCGCGGCCTCCGTCCAGCTTAGCTTTGGTCTCCCGTCACCACCATCGCGAGTAGTAGTAGTAGCGATAGCCGTAATACGGATAACCGTACGTGTAGTAGTTCCAGTACGATGGATTCCCGAAGCGCCAGTAATTGCCGTAGTAGTAATAGGATGGTTGGTACGAGTAGTAGTAATAGGATGGATACCAACCGTTATACTGGTACGGATACCAACCGCACCAGTTCGTCGAAGACGAGCCGTCAGTGCCGGCGGCCGGCGCCGTGTTGATAACCGGCGCCTGCGTCCCATCGATCGCCCTGTCCCAGGCCGCCTTCAAGTCAGTCGGCCTCGCGGTGCTGCTACTCTCGTAGACACGAACTTGCGCCGCGCGGCCGTCTTCGCGGCCGTCCTTGTCGATCGGCACACGGATCATAACGGCATCGGCCTGGCTAACAACCGCGTGAAACCCGCCGTCGACGTCGGCGCTTGAATCACCACCGTGACCATCCGCCAACGCGGGAGATGCGAGCGCGAGTACCAGGCTTACGAGCAGGGTTCCCCACCACTTATGCTGCATACGCATGTGATTTCCTCCTGACCTGGGTGTACAAGAGCCGACGACCGTCCGGACTGAGGAGGCGCGGGCTTGCCAGCGAGGATGAGAATGCGCGCCACCTGGAAAAGGCGCCGACCACCAATTCGAGCCTTACACCCCCGACTACCTCAGAGCAAGGAGGACACACATTTCATTTCCTGACAAAACGTTGCAAGTTACAGAGGGGATCCATCCGCGGCATTGATATTTGCATTTCGTGGTTTTGCAGCGTGAGCGGCAACGAACCGAGAGCATTGTTGAGCGCACGCGCCTGATCGACCGCATCTCCGTCAGCCGCGCCACGCACGCGCAAATAAGTCTTAAGGCGTTTGTATTGCCTGGCGTTCATGCGCGTATTATCGAGGACCGTCGCTTGACCCGGCTCGATCAGCAGATACTGGAAGTAGTAGTTCTTATCACTCTTGGGTCCTTGATGACCCGCAAGTATGGCATCGATCGCCGCGGCGGGTTTATTCCGGCAACGGCCGGTGCCGGTCGCGTCGCGACAAATGAAAATCCCTGCCTGAATCACGCCCCGGGTGCGGGGCACCTTGATGCTGGCGTCAAAGCCGCTTTGGAGCTCGGCAGCCGACACATGCTTGACGATCGGCTTGAACGCATCGCTCTTTCCTAGAGGTTCGATCGTTAGAAGCACGCCGTCTTTCTCGCCAGGCTGCATATCCTGCATAAGCGCATCGAGGTCGCCGCCGCGGCAAGTTTCGTCCACTTTGACAGATAGCGGTAAAATCACCCCGTCCCTCACCCGCTTGAGATCTAAGTGGCTGATCCCGACCACGTGCGCCAGCGCCTGCGCTCGCCGGGCTTTCAGCGCCGCCGGCGGAATGTGCAAGCGGATCAGTCGCGGATGGTTACTGCGTGCATGAGCGCTCAACATCTCGCGACTCGCCCGGCCGATGATCGTCCGCGTCTGAATGCCGTCGACTAAATCGATCCGCTCGCCACGAGGGCCCCGACCAGAGACAAACCAACTACAGACCAAGACGACGAGCAGAATGCCGCAGCCGATGAGCAGCTTCTTCGCGCGTAGGGCCTTCATTTGCCGGCCCCCCCCTGCTCCAGAAGCTTCTGGACATAGAAGTCGCCCGTCACCATGCCGCCTGCGACGACCATATGGTCCTCGGGTTGGCTCGCACCGCCGAGTACAAGGTTGTAGACATATTGACCGGTAGCCGGCGCCAGCTGGTGCGCCTGCTTGAGAGCATGATAGGAGCCGTCAGCACCGAGCACCCGGTCACCTACAGTGAGATCACGTGCTTGGCGGATGCCTTGGTCCGTCACGACTGGGTGCTTCGCCGTGACGTGAATCCTAACGTCCCTATAGCTGAGCTCATACAGACCGGGCTTCTCCGGCCCGGCAACGATATCAGTCACGCGCATGGCGCGTCCGCGCACGGGGTTCCATACGTAGTCGCCACGCTCGACATCAACGATGCTCATCAGCGTGCCGTCTGCCATCAAGATACGCGTCTCAGGCGCGAAACAGCCGACATAGTCACGCGCCCGCCATTGCTTCAGCTTGCAGCTCGGCGTGAGGCGAGCAAAAACCCAACCGCTTTTCCCTGGCGTCTTATCTTGAACTTTTGGCGTTGCTTTTGGGTCAAAGCAAGCCTCTGCCTCCTTCATCACCTTAAAGCCGCGGGCGAGCAAACGAGGCTTCACGGACCAAGTAGGCGCATCGCAGGTACATTGCCCCGGTGGCGGATTCAGCGCGATGGTCCGCGAACAGAGCGTCATCGAGCCGTCGACGCCCTCGACGCGGCCTTTTAGGGTCACCTCCCTGGGATAGCCCAGATAACTGGATGTCATGATCGGTGGCGGATCGACCTGAAAACGCGTCGTGCCGATCGCCACGTGGCTCGACCGAACGCTGTTGGCGGCGTTCGGTACTCCTGCGACTTGGTGCCAAGTGTAACCATGGTTCGGCTCAAGCAGAAAACCCGCGACCGTCACTCCAGACGCGAGCAACCCGACGTCGAAAGGCCGACCGTAATCGACCTCAGTGTTCGAGACGGAGATCATGCAGCTCGGATGAGGTGGCGGTGGCAGCGGGACACGGACGCGCGTACGGATCATCCGTTCCGATTTGGCGCCCACTCCCCGTCCTTTGGGCGGCAAATTGCTCCTCACCTCGACATCGAGCGAGTCGAGGAGGTAAGGCGTCGCGAAGCTCTTTGAGACATTGGCGCGCAACAAGACGATCCAAGATCGCAGTCCCTGATCGTCGCTTGCTTGATTCGCGTCTGGCAGATGGCCGGGTGTCGGCGCCTCAGAAGGCGAAACGGACGGGCCAGGCATCAGAGCGCTGAACTGTCCATCAACGAAGCTCCAGCTTGCGTGATTAGGCCTAGCCCGCGTCTCCGCGAGCGCCACGCTCGAAGCAATGTAGGGATCAGGGAAGACATAGGGCTGATTGCCCGTCTCAGGCGCATAGTTGATCAGTCTGCGCAACTCCGTAAGAGCGTGCAAATTCGACTGCACGCCCGCGACGGCCGTTGGATCGTCGGACAGAGCTCTTTGGCCGCTGCTGATTCTCAATACGGAATACAAGACACCAGCACCCACAACAGCAATCACGACAAGCGCCGGGAAGAGCGCACGGCCCTGCTCACCTCTCGGCACCCGATGCGCGGCGGCATGTGTCTTCATTTGGTTTGGCGTGTGATGTCCTATCACCTTCCCCTAAAGCCGCTGACTGGGCCGTACACGTCATCGGCTTAGACCAGGCGCAGCTTGAGGTTTGCCTAGAGCAGATAAAATGGGTGGATTTCCTTGACCTTTCAGCCAGTCGCGGCACAAGAAACTGGCGCTGCAGCCCCGGGTGCTTGTTCGGGGGGCAGCGAGCCTCGGTCACAGCCCGAGGCGCCGCGTCGCATGCCGACGCAGCCAGCGAGAGACGAGCAGCAGCAGAGCGATGGCCCCCGTAAGTAGCAACACCGATAGCGGCCCCGGGTGGCGAATCATCTGCAACATCTGGCGACCAAGTAGGAGAACGGCAAGCGGACCGGGTAAAAGCCCGAAGAACGAACCGACCGCGAACGCGAAGGGATCCACACGAGCCGCGCCCGCCGTCAGGTTCACCACCGGAAACGGCGCGATGGGCAGGAGGCGAATGCTGACGACGGCCGGAATTCCTCCTTTGCGGAATTGCCCGCTCAAGCGTTCGAGACGCTCGCCACCGAGCCGGCGGAAGCTGGCAGTACCGAAGCGACGCCCGAGGAGATAAAACAGGATTGCCGCGATGAAACTCCCTGTCATCGCGCAGATGAAGCCGTATATCCCGCCAACGCCAAGAACGACGGCGACGTTCAAGGCAGTATTGGGAAACATGACGCAGCTGGCGGCGATATAGGTGAGGATGATGGCGAAAGGCGCCCAGGGGGTTTTGCGAACCGCATGCGTGAGTGCGACCATGCGTACGGGCGTTGCGTACTGTTCAAGCGGCGTGAAACGCCAAGCGGCCGCCATCGCAACCGCCGCCACGAAGAGGATCAACACGTAAAGCAGGGTGCGACGGGTGACTATCCATCGTAACAGCGTTTCTTGCACACCTCCCTCGACCGCGGCTTAGTGCCGCTCGCCTCCAAGCATAGTTCAGTCACCCGGGCTAGAGTACGGACAATTTATTACATGCAAATAAGCTACAGTGACGTTATTTTCCTACAGTCCACCCAGCTCATCGCATATTAAGGACGCCGGTCGTCGGGCGTTTTTGAAGATGAAGGCTGTATGGTTTTGCTCATAAAATAGAGTGCCGCAGCGCATCTTGCGTCGCGGCGCTCAACCAACTGGCAACTTATGGCAAGGCGTACCTACGCCTTGGCACCGCTCAGTTGTGGCACTTACGGGGTATTTGAGATCAGCAAGATCAAACCCGAGGATTACGCAGCCCTTGGCTTTTTTGGACGACTCAAAAGCAAGGCCCATAAAAGGATCGTGGCCTACGCAGTCAACGCAAACTTGTGCCAAGCTTGCGGTCTTTGCATGGTCGTTTGTCCGGAGAAAGCGGTCACGTTAGTAAGGCGAGAAAAATAACATCAAAGGTCGACAAACGTTTTAGCCGTACCCTGTCGGTGTTAAGGGCGAGTTGTCCCCAAATGGGCTTGTCGTCTTCGACGTGACCAAGCTGCGGCAGAGCGCTTCCCCTCTGCGCTAGGTAATGGAACATGGAGAAAATACATCCGAAAGAGCGGTTCAGTCATAACGAGCGCAGCGCCACGACTTCGGACGATTTTTTGAACGAAGCGGTCCTGGCCTCCGGTATGGACCCTCGGCGGACCGAGACGCGCCGCCTCTCGGGCGGATTCATGAACTCGATGTTTCTCGCCACGAGCGGCGCGCAACGCCTCGTCCTTCGCATCTATGCGACCGACATGGCGACGGCTCGCCGAGAGTTCGACCTGCTCCGCTTGCTTGCGAACCGAGCTATCTCGACCCCCAAGGTCCACGCGCTACTCGAGGTCCGTCAGCGACCGCTCGTCGTCATGGAATACCTTGAGGGTACGACTCTCGAAGAGAGACTTCTGAGCAGCGAGCCGCCAAGTCTAGACGTTTACGCAGCTATCGGCCGCGAGTTGGCGGCGATTCATCGGATCACGTTCGAGAAGGGCGGCTTCCTCGGACCCGGCGCGCAACCAGACGGGCGCTACGACCTGTTCTCCGTCTTTCTTTACGGGTACATCGAGACAACACTCAAGGCTCTCGAATGCCGCCCCGATCGTCTTAACCTGGCCACGAACCGTCGCCTTCAGCAGCTGGTCAAAGGCAAATGGCCACTCGTTCTGAGCACCGAACCGCGGCGTCAGCTTGTCCACACGGACTTTAATCCGAAGAACATCATGATCGCGCCCGGAGCTGCACCGAAGATCGCGGGCATCGTCGACTGGGAGTTCTGCCTCTCCGGAAACGGGCTCATCGACCTCGGGAATTTCTTCCGCTTTGCTTATGACTACCCAGAAGGCGCGAAACAAAAGCTGCTGGAAGGCTACCGCGAAGCAGGAGGCGAACTTCCATCGGTCTGGGAAGATGTCGCGCGACTTCTCGACCTCGGGAACATGTGCTCCTTTCTCGAGAGGCGAGAGGATTATCAGAAATCGTTTCACACGGCGCACGTCGTAATACAGGCGACGCTCGACCATTTCGGGTATATGTAGAGCCGTTCGGCGGTTCGTGTCAGCCACCGGCTGTACACCCGCGATATGAAACGGAGCATGGCTAACACCGTTCATCCAAAGCCAGAAATTCATGCTCCTACCGTCAGGCCGACGGTCCGTTCAAGGAGCGCGTCCCATGTCTTCGAAGTCCATAGACCCCGCCCGCCTCGTCGAAGGTTACGATCGCTGGGCCAACACTTACGACCGGATGCCCAACGCGCCCGCCGCCGCTGACGAGCGAGAGTTTCCGCTATTACAGCGCGAGCTTCATGGACTTCGTGTCCTCGAGAAAGGGGATACGCGAGGCTCTGACCGGCTATGCGTTTGACCCGGCGGGGATATTGCACGGAGATATTGCAATGGAGTTGAGCAAGCGGTCGCTGCAGCCCCGCTAGTGGACGACGCCGCGGCGACCTGCAAGCATCAGTTGCAACGGCTGTCGTGCGCGCGATCCTGCCCGCAATCAAAAGCGTCGGTAGGACTCGAGTGATCGATCACGGTACCGCCTTGATACACGGGGTACCAGTATTCATCGATGCCGGTCTGGCCGATGTTGCCGTCAATGGTATCCTTGAGTTGGCAGCTTCCGCATGCATAGGCGCCACCACCACCACTGCCACCTACCTCACATCGCACATAACTGCTAGCAAGCCACGAAGTCCACGCTAGGGCTGGCGGCTGAGAGCTGGCCCAATGGCAAGGTGGAATCTGCGCGGGAACGGCAAGTTCGACCAGCAGGTCGCCGTTCGTTGCTCGCCGAAAAGTACTCACGCCCACATACATCATTGCAAATTGCCAGCGTAAGAGCGAATCCCAGTCATTTCGACGACGGGGACGTTGTCAATCCATCGGACTGGTGTTTCGCCGATGTTTGCAGGATCACGCGGTAAGAGAATAAGGGATACATGACCCTTTTCAGGGTTTTTGCGGCGGTAGCAGAGATTCAACCGGGTTGGATTTCTTGATCGACTGAAGACGCACCGGCGCCCTCTTGCCCCGTCAGCTGCGCACGATGTGTGGCTGCATCCCCGTTTTCCTCTCGCGCGGCCATTCTTTGGCGTAAAACGATTTGGCGCAAATGCAAACGTCATACTTGATGAGGAGGCGGTGCTCAATTGCGAGACAATTACCACGCATTCTCCTAATTACAGCGCTTTGATCCATGCCACATGGAATTTTGGTATGTCCGTTGCATCTATTTTCAGTCCCTGAACGGAGGTTGAAGATGTCCATCAGAAGACTTACAAGGGAGCATGAAGCCACCCAATATCGGAGCGACCTCCGGGATGCCGGGAATCCTGAGATGGAGCACCGACGTTATATTGTCGGTGCGTCGCTCATCGGTATGGCGACCATGGTACCTGTAACGCTGCTGCAGGCAGGAATCGTTCGGCATCTTCCAGACCCCCCGTTCGGAGCCTTTAACTCTGACAAAACGATCTTATCGAAATCGGCCTTTCGTTTCGGCGTACCGGACGGGGCTCTCGCGCTGGCGAGCTTGGCGTTGAACGTGCCTTTGGCCCTCTATGGCCAAAGCGATCGACCAAGACGCCAACCGATTGTGCCCATGCTCCTCGCAGCAAAAACGCTTGTCGACGCGATTGGCGCGGGTTTTAACTTCTGGAAGATGGCATCGAAGCATGAACCTTGGTGTGCGTACTGTGTGATAGGGGCCTTGGTTAACTTTTCGCTTGTTGGGCTGACGCTGCCCCAAGCGAGGCAGGCGGGGCAATTATTCGCTTAGCGCCACTTTTGCATTTTTCGCGCCCCCCTTGCGAAGCTACGCTAAAGTCCAGGGAAGACCAGTCCTGAGGTTCGCGTGGCTCGCGGACTGACAGAATCAAGCTCCAAGGGCCCGAGACGGATCTTGGGCCCTCGGAGCTTAGGCGCCTGGTAAATTACTTGTTCGGCTGGGATGCGGTCATGGACAGCGGCGTCCAGTTGGGGATCACCACGGAGTTGAACCAGGCAGCCGGAGCGACGTAGTTGATGTAGCCGGAGTTCGGGTTGAGAACGACGTCCAGGTCGCCGTTCTTCGTTACCGTGAGGGGTGTAGGAAGATCGAAGCACCTTTTTCGCCGGAGCTCGACTCTCCTGCCCGTGGATCGGAGCATTTTCGACCCGATGCTGCCAACTTCAAGAAGCATGGTTGCTCGTTCCTGGAGGCGGTTGAGTCATTCAAGGACCCGAAAGGACTGCAACTGGTCGACCGGAAGCACTCCGCCGGTGAAGAGCGTCGCTACTGGATAAGCCGGTCTTCAAGCGACCGAGTTTTGACGGCATGGTTTACGATGCGAGGCCCCAAGATTCGAATCATCGGTTGTGCCGAATGGCGCAAGTTTCGGAGGCTCTATGAAGCAGCCCAAATTGAGTGACCTTAGGGTGGACACCAAAGGCACCAAGGCTATGAGAGAGAAGATGGCGAAGGCCAAGAAGACCAAGATCACGATTAACATCGACGAAGACGTGCTCGAATCTGTTCGCGGTAAGGCCGTTGAATCGGGAGTTCCTTACCAATCGCTGCTCAATCGGCTGCTGCGGGATGCGGTCGAGAAAGCTTCTGAGAGCGACTCGCGCCTCGAAAAACTCGAGCGCGAAGTTCAGGCCCTGAAAAAGAAGGTCTCAGCGTGATCGGTCATATTCGCCGCGCTTCTACGGACGATATCGACGCGATTATCAGAGTTCATCGGGCTTCAGTGACTGAGCTCTGTGCCAAAGACTACAATGTTGAACAGATTGCTGCCTGGATCAGCAAACATTCGACAGACGCGGGCAAGCAACGCTGGGCAGACAAGATTCAAAATGACTTTGTCTGGGTTACGGAAGGTACCCGCTCTTGCGTCACGGGAGCCGAGGACACAACGCTACCCGCGACGGCTCTCGCGCCCTCGCGGACGGAACGACGCTCAGTCGGAGACTTTCATGACCAGCGGCGCGGCGAACGGAGCTAGAGGGCGACCTTGCAACTACATCCGTGGCATGAGCCCCGCCGTCATGGCCATACCGCTGAGTTGTAGAAAAATACCGCCTTCGTAAGGTGCGCGACCGTAGTCGTCTTGCAGAGCGCCGGGAACGAAATCGCGTGTGACATAGCCGCCGAGCGCCAACTCGTAGTCCATCTCTTTGACAAGCGCGTGCGTATAGCCGGCGGTCGCCGCTTCCACCCAGAGCGGGCCGTCCGGACCGCGGCTGCCCGGACTCGCGGCCAGCTCGGCAGGCGTCCGTTGCAAAGCTTCAAGCCGCCCCCAAAAACGGGAGGACCTCTTATCAACCAAGAGCTCTTCGCCCGCCGAATAAAGCTCCCGCGCCCGGTCGAGACCGCGAATACCACCCAGGATCAAGGCATCGCTCAAGCGCCAGCCCCCTGGCAGCGACGCCCCGTCGAGATAAGCCGAGACCGAATACCGCCTGAGCGCGCTGACCTCCGGCGCTTCCGGTTCCGGATGACCAACAAAAGCATAGGAGGCCATGACGCGCGCGCTGGGAGTAAGTTCCTGCGTCACGCGCACGGCATAGGAGTCGAGGCGACCGAGCGGTAGATCGACCTTCGTCGGCTCCGGCTCGCGACCGTGGAACGCGGAAGCCTCGAGGCTCGTGCGGCCGTGCGTGAAAGCAGCACCCAGCACCGCAGCGCTGATATGACCAACATCCTGACCAACGTGGTGACCCAAGGGCGCCACCGGGTTCACTCGTCCCGTCGGGCGGTGCATGAAAGCGACCGGTCCATCGGTGGACTCGCCGCGCGGCGCAAAAAAGATACGTGCCCGATCACGGTCCGAGCCCAGCCGGAACGTATCACTCACGGTCAATCCCATGATGGGCGACGAGTGCGGATGCTGTGCATCGATGAAAGGCTCGCCGTTCGCGCGGCGCTCCCCCATCTGCAAGAGTTCGGGATAGCCCTCGTCAGGATAGAGCCACTTCTCCGCGGTCGCCATTAAACTCAGATTGAGGTCTTGGTGTTCCGTGACGTGGCCGACCTCGGCCATGAGCATATCCGGAACAGCCGTCGCTGTTCTACCACGCGGGCCATGCTGGAAAACACGCGTAACAAAGGCCTGACCATGAACCATCGCGTAAGTTTGCGGCGCCGCACGCCCCGGCAGCGGCCGGCACATGGCGCTGGCGCTATCGAGGTACGCCGCCACCGGACAAGCATCGGTCATTGCCGCCATATTCTGGATCTCGGTGCCGTCCGCCCCGTGGGACATCCCCGGCATGTCCGCCATTCCTGGCATATCTGCCATTCCGGCCTGGCCGAGCGCCCCCGGCCCGGGGAGCAACAGGATCGTACTTAAC
>Ga0164242_10007296_pt1 | contig 12108 bp, 10 predicted proteins | sample OricomgcompostMG_FD_108783 | JGI IMG/M metagenome (GOLD analysis project Ga0164242, IMG submission 108783) | Miracle-Growth compost microbial communities from Emeryville, California, USA - Original compost - Miracle growth compost (MG) ... | reverse complement strand
CGCGGTCAGGGTGGTGGAGTAGCACCGCGACTTGGTCGAGAAGTGACCGCCGTAGCCGAGCATGTGAGCCCAGCGGCGCAGGCCCAGCGGTTCGAAGTCGGGTAGCCCGCCGAGCCACCAGCAGGTGGCCGCCATCCTCAGGACGTGCGCCCGCACCGGCAGCAGCACCAGGTCACGAGCGTGCCAGATCCGGCCGTCCACGGCGCCCGCCGCCTCCGCGCCCTTCGTGGCGTACTTGGCGATGTAGCCGGCCACGGCCGCCGATGTCAGCTCACCGCGGCCGAACTCCGCGATCGGCTGGACGTCGACCTGCGGCCCGAACCGGAGCAACCGCCGCCCCACGACCGCCCCGCCAGGAGCAACGAGACGCACCCGGCCGACCGCCTCACACACCGCCTCCGCCAGGAGACCAGTCGAGGCCCAGTCGGGCGGTACCGACCCCGGGCCGTCGGGCCCGTCCAGCCGCACCACCGCGTGAAAGTGGACCAGGCCCCGACGCTGGTACTCGGCGACCTTCGCATACGACAGCCGCAATGACGCGCCCAACGCCGTCCGGGACACCCCGGCACGCCGGGCCAGCTCCCGCCGCAGCTCCAGCGCGAACCGGTGCCAGAGCCGACCGGCCGACGCCTGCCAGACCACCGCCCCCGCGTAGTCATAGCAACGCGGGCACAGCGGCTCCCCGAGCCGCGGGTCATCCAGCCCGTGCCGCTCCCGGCACCCGGCCAACCCGCCGTGGGGGCAGCGCTCCCCCGCCGGACGCGGGCGGCAGACTCGTGCCCGGCCGTCCCGCTCCCGCCGTCCGTGGACGGGGCCGAAGCTGGGCGCGGTCAGGGTGACGAAGACGCGCGGATGACCGCTGACCGTCGCCGGGGTCGACTTGCCGCCGACGAGCCCGGCACGGATGAGATGGTACGTGTCCGCCCGGTAGACGCGTGCACAGGTCGGGCAGACGCTCGCCCGCCGGTTCCCGCAGGCGACCAGCAGCCGGCCACCGAGTGCCGCGTCGAACGACCACAGCACCTCCCCCGAGGCCGGGTCGAGATGGTCCGATCCGCCGGCGAGGTGGATCGGGTTGGCACAGCCGTTGAGCCGGATGATGTTCCGGCGCCAGCCGACGAAGTCGTCCTGGGCCGCCTTGGCGAGAAGGGCAGCGACGGTGCTCGGTGTGGCGTTCATCGGCGACCACTCCCGAACGCCTGCCACATCACGGCGGTGATGGCTTCGGGTCGGGTCTTGGCGCTGAACCTGAACGTGGGGTTGGTCAGCCACAGCGCGGCGGCGTGTGCCGGGCAGAGCCGACGTTCGAAGCCGTCGAGCCCGACCAGGATGACCTGTTCCCGGCCGTCGCACGTCGGACGGTCCGGCTCGCGTTCCTCGCACTCGGGCGGGCGCGATTTGCGCGGACGGTTGGCGGTGGACACAGTGTGAGTGCTCCTTTCACTGCTCACGTGGCGGTTGGAGTGGGTTCCTGGCGGGGTCGGGTTTGGCGACTTCGCGCCCCGCCGGGAGCCCTTGGCGCGTAAGAGCGCGGGCATGGTTCTGGGCATGGCTGTCCCCCTTGGCTGAGCCGGGGTTTCGTTCAGAAGGTCAGGCGGCCGAGGAGCGCGCTCAGGCCGGCCAGCGCGACGCGGATGATCGGCGCGGCGCCGGTCGCCGCGAGGAGGAATCCGAACACGCCGCTGATCAGGACGTCCGGCAGGCGCAGGTAGCGGATGCGCAGCAGGAACCAGATCAAGAGGCCGAGCAGGACGACGGCCGACATGGACACCAGCACGTGCACACCTCCTGTCAGGCGGAGTCATCGCGGTCGAGGCGTTCGAGGAACGCGGTCGGGAACTTGGCGGTCTTCACGGGGACATCGGCGACCGCGTCACGCAGCTCGGGGATGCAGGGGGTGAGATCGGCGTACTGGAAGGCGATCGCTTCGGCATCGGCTTCGGACACCAGGTGCGACCGGGCCCGCTCCCAGCCCTCACCGGAGGCGAGAATGGCCGTACCGGCCTGGTCGGGGCGGATGGCTTGCGCGGCCTTCAGAGCATCGGGGTTGAGATCTCCGAGGGCCATCTCGGCCGTTCCCGGATCGGCGACCCGGTGGCAGACGCGGCCGGCGAGCTGGGCCCGCAGCGCGGTTACGCCGGGCCCCAGGTCGGAGCCGACGCGTTGGCCGGCGACGATGAGGAACACGCCAAGGGCCGCACCGAGTTGGGCCAGACGGATCAGCGCCGTTCCCGCCGCCTGTGCTTCGTCCTTCTCGCTGCGGGCAGCCACGAGGAACAGCTCCGCGAGTTCGTCCACGATCACGACGAAGGGGACGGGCCGGATGTCATCAGGCAGGCCCCAGACGTTCCGTACGCGGGCGGCACGGCACAGCCCCATACGGCCCGACGTCAACTCGACGAGCGCCGCCAGGAGCCGGACGGCTTGGGGCCGGTTGGTGGCGAGGGCCGACAGTCGAGGTGCGTAGAGCGACAGCTCCATGCCGCCCTTGCAGTCGACTCCGACCAGCGCGACCGGTTGGGGCGCCAGGCCCGCCACCAGCGCGTTGATCAGCGTGGACTTTCCCGAACGGGTCGCGCCGACGATCAGCCAGTGCGGTATCTCCCGCAGGTCCACGACCCACGGTGATCCGGTCTCCAGCATCCCGACCGCGACGCGGAGCAGCCGACCGCTCCCCCGCTGCTCCGGAACCCGAGGTGCCGCCAGCGGATCGGCCGCCGAGGCGACGATGCGGACGTACCCCGGCCTCCACGACGTCACCCGCACCGCGTGCACCTGCCAGGTCTCCGCCATCGCGGGCGCAGCCTTGGCGAAGTCCTGCGGGACCTGGCCAGGCAGCAGCCGCACGACGAACCAGAAGCCCCCCGAGGTCGGCCGTACGGCACCACGGCGCGGCACGCGCGGTTGCGGAGGAGGCGCACCGTTGCCGACGAGCCCCGAGACCACAGTCAGCGCGGCCTTGCGACTCACAGCCAGCCCGCACCCGGCCATCAGCGGCCGCCACGTACGGGCCACCCGTAAGGACGCCGCGGGGAAGCCGAACACCAACCACCAGGCGACCGGGTACCGGCGCCCCACAACCGGGGCCGCGACGACGAAGCCCGCGGCGAGCGCCAGCAGCGCTATCAGCAGCAGACCCGCCCCGCCGTGCCCGGCCGCCGAGCTGGCGAGCCGTCTCACTGGCCCGCCCCCTTGCTGGACGCGCTGGCTGTGGGCGTCGCCGTGAGGGGACGGATCTCCGAGGCGCGGAAGGCGATACCGTGCCGTCCCTCGTTCTCCCAGGGCGTCGCAACCAGGTCCCGCACCTGCACAGGGACACCCAACTGCACACCGGTCGGCACCCCCGGCACGCTCACGTTCACGACGTCAGCCGATCCGCCGGCCATGAGGCACAGGCCGACCTGGTACACGGTCTTGCCCGTGACGCGGTCCACCCGGAGCTGACCGGTCTCGCGGTTGGCGACACGCGGAGCGGGCGGGACAGCACAGATGATCGCCGTGTACCTCGCGGTGTCGATCGGAAGGCTTGCCACGTTCTGAACTCCTCTGCGGTGAAGGCCGGAAGGCCACCTCCCGAGCCTGATTTACAGCCCGTAGTACGGGTGCAGACACAAGAATGCGACCCGTAGTACGGGTTGTCAAGTGACTGAGGCTGCGGGATGCTTCCTTCCTAGGAAGGAAGCGTTGCTCGCATGGAAGCAACGACGAAGTCACTAGGCCAGCGCGGAGGCAAGATGCCAGCGGAGAACACGCAGCCGAAGTACCGGCAGATCGCCGACTACCTGCGCCGGGGCATCCTGGACGGCACTTTCCCGGCAGGCCAGCCCCTCCCGTCGGAGGAGTCGTTGGCGAAGCAATTCGGCGTGACGCGCCCAACTGTCCGCCAGGGCCTCACGGAGCTACGGGCGTCCGGACTGGTCGAAGCGATTATGGGCCGCGGCACCTTCGTCCGTTCCCCGCACAGCCGGCCAGCGGTGACGCGCCCGCGTGGGGTCCGGCACGGCAAGGACGCCAACTACGTCGAGGCAGACGGGATCAAGTGGACGGAGGCCGAGCGTCCGGTGGCGACACGCACCGACGCCCCACTCGCCCTGGCCGACCTGCTCCGCGTCCCGCCGGGCGAACCCCTCTACACCTACGACGCCCTACAGATCGCCGAGCCGGGCCTCCGGCAGCTCCACCGCACCTATGTGCCGTTCTCCGTCCTGCTCGACACGAAGTACGAGGAGGAGGCCCCGCCACCGGCCCCCGAGTTGTACGGCGCTCTGGCCGACCTCGGCCACGAACTCCACTTCACGGAGTACCTCCGCCCCCGCATGCCCCTCCCCGACCAGGCCCAGGCCCTCCGTCTCCCCGAAGGCGTCCCCGTCCTGGTCATCCTCCGCGTCACCCTGGACGAGCACGACAAGCCCCTCGCCCTGGAGGAGTTCCAACTCCCGGGCGACGACCTGGAGCTCTCCTACACCCTCTGACGGGGGGCCGCAGGGTTCAAACTTTCTCTACGTCATCTACGTCATCAAGGCGGCTCGCTCCGCTCACCGCTCGCTCCCCGGCTCACCGCCGGGGACGCCGCTCCTGTCTCCGCCCCGCTCCGTCCCCGGCGCCGCCGGTCGCGCGCCAGCAGCGAACCACACGACGAGGTCCATACGAGGCCGGCTGTGGCTGGGGCGGTCGGCTCCGCGGCTTTCGGCAGCCACCATGGGGCGAGCCTCGAAGATCGGGGCCCTTCTCGGGCTATTGCGGGCAGGTCCACAACCTGCCCGAGTCGTGGCAAGCTTACGGGCCCCGATCTCTCGCCACATGGCAGCTCCCGCCCAAAGCCGCTCCGCCGACCTAGTCGACGAAGGTCCGCAACATGCCGCATCGTCGTTATATGGCCGCACCCTCAAAAATCGACCGAGGCGATGGGCCACGCCCGTGCCCAGGATGGGCGGGCTTCTCGCCAATATGCTGCCGAAAAGCTGTAGGAACGGGAGTCACTTTCTCCGCGTCAGGGATAGACCGGCGTCGAGGACGCAGCAACGTCGGGCGCCTTGCCAGCAAATTCTCCCGCACCGCAGCATCTCCCAATCCGAGCTGCGAAACAATCGAACGCCCCAAAACTTCCGCCAGAAGGGGCGGCGTAGCGTTACCAACCAGTCTTCGTTGCACCCGCTCGATTCCTGAAAATATCCATGTATCAGGAAAACTCTGCAGGCGAGCCTGCTCCCTGATGGACAGTGGTCTATTCTGCCAATGAAAGGGGCCGGTGCTCGGACCTGGCGAGGCCGGAATCGTCCATGCAGGTCGATCCTTCGCAAGCTTCAGCAAGAATGACCAGTAGCGAGTCCTCCAACCAAAGATTTCCTCGCCATCCCCTCGGGCGGTGTGATGGAGGTAGTTTTTCCCCTCCGGAATAGACGGCAGCAGGTTGGTCCAGTACCCGGAAGGTGAAGGCTTTTCGGGCTCATCAAGATCCCACAAAGCATCCCATGCCCGGACAGGTCTGGCCGCATGCGTAGCACCGGGGAACTCGACACCAGCCCCATCTCGGTATGCAATAGCAATGGCACGCTGCCGATGTTGCGGAACTCCGTAATCAGCAGAATCTACGATTCTCCAGGAAAGTTTGTACTCAGTTCTGTGCCTCTGGTTGACACGATCAAGGCGCTCCATGATGACATCTACCGCACTCTCCCTGCCCTGAAGAAATCCTGAAACGTTCTCTATCAGAATAGCTTTAGGCAAGAAGATATCAAGCAGATCGAACATTCCCTGAATGCTTTGAGCGCGTGGATCGCGCATTCCTGCCCGTGCAGCGCTCGTCCATTGTGCAGCTTTCGAAAATGGCTGGCACGGGGGGCCACCAGCAATAAGATCCAGCTCTCCGGGTTTGAGTCCAACCGTTGCTGGAGTCAACCACTGAGAGGCGTCCGTGACCTCGCCCCCATGCGGCACCCACCAGGATGGCCGGTTGGCTGCAAGCACCTGCTGAGCGGCCTCATCTGTGTCCAGGCACGCAACGGTATTGAAGCCTGCCCGCTCCAGTCCGAGGTCCAAGCCTCCAGCACCGGAAAAAAGGGACAGAACTCGCCCAACGGATCTGCGCGCCCGCACTGCCTCGCCCTCCTGTGGTCTCGATGAGCCTTCCTCGCCGAGCTCACAGCATCCGAGGTCCTCGTGTCAAGCCACCTGCACTTTTGTTGAGCGCGCTCTCTGCCTTACACCTGTTCACTAGCGATCGAGTTCCCGCGGGACAGTGTAGACCTCGTACGCAGCGCCCGAGACACTTCCTTCAGCCACCTGTCGTGTGCACAACGAGCGCAGGGACTTCCACAGAAGAGCAGCGTGATAGTCCTCCAACTCTGCCGGCAACGCATCGAGCAAAGAGCGAGAGCACACCACTATGAGCCGCTCCTGCGCTCGGCTGAACGCTACGTTCGACCGGTTGAGGTCGAGCAAGAACCGCGCGTTCGAGGCGATAGCTGCAGGATCACTTGCCGTGCCGCTCACGATGATCGTTGGCCTCTCACCACCCTGCAGACGTTCCACGGTGTCGATCACACCCACAGCTGGATTTGAAAGCGACGCGCTGAGCAACGACCGCTGGGCGCGGTGTGGTGTGATAACGGCCACGCTATTCTCAGGCAGACCATCGTTCGCTTGCAAGATCTGCTGAATGATCGCCATCTCGACGGTATTGCTCTGACGAGAAGTTTTGTCATCGTGGAGGACAAGATAGAGACCTGTCTCACCAAACCAAACCCGTTCAAGCCCTCGCTGTTCGGCATAGTCATCCACCTCGGCGCTTGGCACGACCGCTTCTTTGAGGCTCTTGAGCTCAATCTCATCCAAACGATAGAGCCGAGCGATAACCTCGGTGATAAGCGGTGGGAGCCTGAATGTAAGTTCCAGGGCCGATCGCCGAACAGATTGATCGCTGACGTCTTCCCTTGCGCCAATACCCCGGAGGGCGTTGAAGGCGCTGGAGAAAGGCTGATACACGACGGATGGTGGGCGATCTTCATGATCCCAATCATGAGCAACGATGGGCTCAAGCTGGCGATGATCGCCAGCCACCAAGATATCGCCGTCCACGTTCACCAGCGTTGCGAGAGACAAGAAGTGCGGAAGCACCATCATTGATCCCTCGTCAACCACGAGTAGCGGGACTGAGAACCCTCCTCGCTTTTGCCAAGTAGCGCTGCTGTCGAGCTTCTTCGCCATCTTCAGCAAGGCTGCAGTCGTTCCACCTAGAACAGCGATAGCACCAGCGCTCAGATTCTTGATAGGTGTGACACTTGAGTTTGCCCGAATATCGAGCGCACCCGGGATCGCACTCGATGAGGGTATCTCAGACGAATGGACCCTGCCGATACGAATATCGGGAATCATTGTGCCAGACTTTCGCCCGGCTTCCTGAACCTCCGGCAGCACTCGTTGGAGCCGAGACAACAGGGTGTCAACGGCTGCATGAGTATGAGCAGCCACCAGCACTACATCGCCCGCCTGCAGCCGATACGCCGCACGAATGATGATCGCGACGCTCGTGGTCTGAGTCTTACCAGTTCCTGGAGGTCCCTGGAGCACCTGCATTCGCGTGTCGAGGCCCTCGATTACGGCGGTTGCCTGGTCATCGGCAAGACCGAAGCCGCCTTGAAAGACGACAGCCTCGACGACTTCCCGCCACTTTTCCTCCTCATCGCTCGTGAGAGTGAGACGAGGAGTGACGTTAGGCCTCTCGGGATCAAGCCAAGGGTATACATGGGCACCAGCCTTGCTCAGTAGGCGGCTCTCCACTCGGCCGGCAACGTAGTCTGAGGGTGACTCATCCAGCGTTGCAAAATCAAATACCGACCCGGCTTCTCGACTAGCTCCTCCTTGCAAAACGTATCGCGACTCTGGATTGAAAAATTCTTCGATCTCTACTGTTCCAGCTACCCAATCAATGTCCTTGATGGTGCCGGTGCGGCCCCCATTGCGAAGCTGACGAATGGTTTGCCCTCTGTAGGGGTCACCGCTGCATGGGTTGATGCGACACATCGACCCAACCTGAAATGGCGACCTGTTTCGCAGCTCGCCCAACTCCAAGCCATACTGGTCAGGAATGATCGTGGCCCTCAGCCGCTTATTACCGATACTCTCTACGTTCGCCAGAGGGAGTGTCCGACCTGTGGGCACACGGGAGGCTGGAGGTTGAATATTGGCCGCCGTCCAGTCGTTAAGCTTGACGAAGTGATCCAACCGAAGGAAGTCGATCCCAGCCGCAGCAATATCATTGATGTTGAGAGTAAAGCGTCGGATATCCGATACCTTGAGGGTGGGTTTCACGATGTCAGGATTTTTGAACGTTACAGCTTCCTCCGCCCAGCGAAGGGCGAGCACTCGGGCCTTCAGGTACTCCTTCAGCATGCCGGGCTCGCCAGCTTCCCGGTAACGGCGGATTGCGCTTCTGGTATTCGCTGGCATGTCGATAGCGGCATCGTCAGGATCCGGCAGCGTATCCCATACCGCGTGCCAATACGGCGCCGGCAAGCTGTCGTGAAAGCGACTACGGATTTCGAAACGATGAGAAGTAACTTCGTCCTTTTTGCTCTTCGCCCAATTACCCGCAGCGTCTAGGGCAAGCGTTGTTTTAAAATCGAAGATGTCCTGAGTGAAAACTTGGTCAAGGTCTACATCTCTCCCAGCGACGCGTCGACGCCAGTGGTACGTACGACCGAACCACGGGAGAGAAGTCACGACCGACAGGCCTCTGCCAGTCCAGCCCAGTGCGAACCGACTGTTCACCTCGTCTTGCACGCAGGAGTAAATAAGCTGCTCAAGACTCTCCCGGCAGCCGAGCAACTCTCGCAGGGCGCTTAGCAGCTTGCCGCTGGTACGAGAACAAGCTTCGACAAGTCGACTCATTTCACTTCTGGACCAGACGTAGAAGTGAAGATTTACGTTGCCGTCGGAAGAAAGCTCTGCGATTTCTGCGGTCAAATCATGAAAAAAAGACTGAAGGATCTGCCGTTCCGATCCCGTGTCCGACAAATATTCGCCGCTCCAGGCAGATGACTGGTAGTGCACAATTGTTTTTCCACGTATAGGTCTCGGCTCACCCCATACTTTCTTGCCGTCAGTGCCGACCTCGGATGGGCGTTCGCTTACACTGGAACTCGGGCGCCTCTTTCCATTGGGATCTTCCTCCCACCCCGTGTGCACCAGCCCGTCGCTGTTGGTGACGTGCGCAGCGATTGCACCGATCCTGTTCTCGGTGTAGTCATAGTCCACCGATAGATAGACACGGACCAATCGCTCAGCCGCCTGCTCATGCTCCGGCAGCTGACTCGTGGGAGCGGGGCTGAAGGACTGGACTCGGAAGTTTTCCGGGTTTTGATCTCCACCCGGCAGGGTTGACCGTCGGGCGGCTGCTAGAGTCCGGAGACGTTCGACAGGTTCGGTGAATCCCGGGTCCGCCCTCACAATCGCAGCACGCGGGTCGTCCGATGCGATCTCGGCCAGATCATCGATCGTCGTGATTCCTGCCTGGCGTAGCGCGGATGCCGTCGGCGCACTAACACCCAGAATCTCGTGCCTTCTTTGCCGGGCGGATTCGGTTAGGCAGTCCACGCTGAAAACACAACCATCGCACTTCGCATCGAGCTGATACCCGAGGTCGTCGAGCGGGGTTTGCATAATTCCGGCCAGAGTTCCGTCTGATGAAACCAACCTCAGTGCGTCGGCTTCTTCGAGCGACAGGTCCAGAGGGCCCAGGTCCAGAATACGCTGGCGTTCGTTACTTTCCTCATCGATGCGGGCCACCACGCACTCGACATCGACAGCGTCCAAGCGCTCACCCGCGATCGTAAGTGGACACTCAGCGAGTCGATTCTTGATCATGAGTGCATAGAAGGCAACCTGAAGCCGCTGATAAGTACGGTCGCGGCGACTCGCCTTGCACTCGACGACGCGGAGAACGGGGTGCCCGTCACGCCACATCAGGACCAGGAAGTCCGCGCGGCCTTCCACGTCAAACGCTCCCAGCGTGCCGGCGAGCTTGATCTCACGACCGTATGCCGCCTCCTCCGCAGCCAAACCGGCCAGGGCCGCAGCGAAGTCATCCCACGAGGGGAAGCCGCCGGAGTCCTCGACATTGGGCATATGCGGGGCGATCTGGGTGAATCCAGCATCGTCCAGCTCCTGCTGCCAGCGGTTCTCCTGCTCTTTGCCGCGCGCGGACAGTACATAGTCGAGAGGGTTGAACAGCCTTTCGGCGAAGGGAAGTCGGCGCGTGAGCTTGCGTCGGTTCGAGTCCAGTTTGAAGCGCCGCTGGCATGACTGATGCCGTACAAACTCGCCGATCTCGGACACGCGAACCTGCGGACGTCCCGTCACCGAGAAGACCGCTCCTGACTCCGCCACTGCCTAGCCCCTCCCGTTCCTGGCTGTACCCGGGCAAGTCTAGGCATCGGGTGTGACAACCGCCCCGAGATGACGGACAGTTGGTGGACAGACGCCCCCTCGATCACCGGGGCCCGAGTCTGTGACCAGCGGCGCGGCCGTTGTCGCTTGGGCCCCGTACCGTGTGCGAGAGGACGCAGTGGAGGGCGTCAGCTACGAGTGCGGGAGTTCCCCTTGTCAGTGCCGTGCCCAATGCGTGCCCGATCGTGCAGTGCACGCCGGTCAGACGCGGTCATCGTTGGGGCCCGCCACCGCCACGCAGCACCACCGTCCGCGCAGGTCAGCCCCCGTTTCCAGCCTCCCAGGCCCCGTGATTCCCAAGCTCAGGACTTGGACTGTTGAAGCCACGCGCCCGGCCCCTACTCAACTCGCGAAGCGCCGAATGCAAAAATGGTTGATTCTCCGTGGGGCCGCCGCTGCTGCGTCGGCCCGTCGGTCCGGGCTGCGGCGCTGGGGCGCCGGTCCCGGCCCGCCGGCCGACGCAGCGCACTCGCACCCAGGTCACACCGTCGCTGTCTCTGCCATCTCCGCCGTGATCCCAGCCGTGAGCAGCCGGGCCAGAAGCTGCGCCGCCTCCGGCCGGATCGCACCGAGGCACACCAGCCCCTCACCATCGACATTCACGTCGGCCTTGAGCCCCGGGAAGTCGGAGTCCAGCCCCAGCGCCAACAGTTCGCCCGCCAGGATCTCCGCGGCTCGCCTCGCCGTTGCCCACCCGCGCACGTACGGAACACCCGGCGCGAGCCCTTCAGCCCGCCGTGCGCACACTCCCCGCGGATCGGTCATTCCGGTGCCTCCGTCTCTCCGTGCCTCAGTTGGTTGACGTGACGTGGCCGGGCCCTGAGTCGGGGCCCGCCGCCACGGCCAGGCGCAGCAGGTGCGCTAGCCGCTGGGCGGTCTCCGGGGCGATCCGGCCGAGTTCGATGAAGCCGTGCCCGAACGCGTTGACGTCAGCGCGCAGGTAGGGGAAGTCCTTCTCCATACCAGCCGCGGTGATGACGTCCCGGAGGGCCGACGCGGCATCGCGGGCCGCGTACCACTCGGAGCTGTCCAACGGTGACCAGCGCGCTTCGTCCCGCCCGTGGTCCCGGTCAGCGTCCGGCATAGCTCATTCCTTGTCCGTAGTTATCAGCCAGCGAGATCAGCAGCGCGGCAGCCGCGAACATCACGGCCAACGACACGACCTGGAGCGGCGAACCGTGCTGCGGGCGCACAGGGGCGTTCATCCACTCGAAGCGGTCACCGGTGAGCGCCATCGGCCCGGGGGCGACCACGTAGGACCCCAGGCTCAGGAAGCGGTATGGGGGCGGGGTCTCGGTCTGCTGCGCGAGGGAGCGTTCAAAGCGCTCCTGGGAGCCGGCCGGGAGGAGGAAGCCGACACGTCCGGCCGCGCGGTCCGCCAGCACGGGCCCCACCGGCATTTCGTGGAGGCGGAGTTGGTCGAGCGTCTCCGTCCCGGTGCGGTGGTCAGTGGCGACGACATCGAAGAGGCGGCCGGCCCCGAGGAGATACGGCGCCCGCGGATCATCCCGCCACGCCATCTGGCACAAGGCCGGGTCATCCGCCGCGCGGCTCAGCCACTCGATGCTGCGCCTGGTCATGGTCTGCACGCGGTACCGTCCCTCGTCGCCCAGGCGACGGACGGTCCGTCGCCAGGACTCCACCGTCGTACCGATCCCCCTG
>Ga0164242_10007295_pt1 | contig 12109 bp, 9 predicted proteins | sample OricomgcompostMG_FD_108783 | JGI IMG/M metagenome (GOLD analysis project Ga0164242, IMG submission 108783) | Miracle-Growth compost microbial communities from Emeryville, California, USA - Original compost - Miracle growth compost (MG) ... | reverse complement strand
TGTGGTTCGCCGATCGAGGTCGAGGAATTCGGCCCGACCGGGCAGGAACGTCTCAGCTACTGGTGCCCGCACTGCCAACCGGCTCCAGCCGGGATCAACGAATCCGCAGACCGCAGTGGGTCGCGGGTCGACCGACAGATCAGGCGGACAGCCGCTCGTAGTCCTCGCGCGGCAACTCCTGGAAGCAGCGGCGCTCGACCTGGACCCGACCGTCGACAACCCGGGTCGCGATGATCTCCAGCCGCAGTGTCGGGTCGCCGAAGCACTCCCCGGTCAGCAGGCTGTAACTCTCCTTGTGCAACGGCGATGCGACCGTCGGAGAACCGGCGCGGGTGCCGACGATCCCACGGGAGAGCACGGCCGCACCGGTCCGCGGATCGATGTTGGAGGTCACGACGACCCGGTCGTCCCAGAGACGGAAGACGGCCAGCTGCTGGTCGTCCACCAACGCCGCTTCGCCCCACTCCGGCTCGAGGTCAGTCAGAGCGCACACGTCCGCCCAGGTTGTCGGTGTCGACTTCTCGTTGATCATGAACAGTTCGGTCCCTGTCCCACTCGGCTGATGGGTCCCACTCGTCATGCCACTCCCACTTTCGTTCGGTTGTCGAGGATTTCGCAGACTCGGTCCTTGCAGCTGCCACATCCGGTCCCGGCCCGGGTGGCCTTTCCGACCGCGACGACGTCGTGATGGCCGTCGTCGATCGCCGCCGCGATCTGTCCGGTCGAGACGCCGTTGCAGCGACAGACGATGACGTCGTCGCCGGTCTGATCGGTGCCGGCGCCAGGTACTCCACCGAAACCATGATCGGGGCCGTCGTGCCGGAGCAATGCCGAGCGATCGCTGGGCAGCTCGGCGCGACGTTCGTAGAGCAAGGTCAGTTCGGCGGCGGTCCGGGGCATCCCGACACAGATCAAGCCGACCAACACGCCGTCATCGGTGATCATCTTCGCGTACCGACCGTGTTCGGGGTCCGACCACTGAGCCACCCCGGCACGGCCGTGATCATCGGCCAGCCAGTCGGCGGGGTCCAGGTCGAGTTGGCCGGCGGACACGATCGACAGCCCCGGGGTCTTGACGACCATCACCGGTGGATCATCCGGGCGCTCGGCACTCTCGGTCCGGGCCGTGCCGGTGCGGTCCAGTAGTGCGCGTACGTGGGTAGCGAGCTGCTCGGCCTGGGCCCAGCCGGGTCCGACCAGGCCACTGGGGCCTCTGGTGGCGTGACAGCGTCGGCAGTCGTCGTCCGGGCAGCGGACTCGGGCGCAGTCGCCGATCGCGAAGACTCCGGGTTCACTGCCGACGGCCAACCGGTGGTCAACAAGAATCCCGTTGTCACACGGAAATCCGGCCGACTCAGCCAGACCGGTGCGAGGTACCGCGCCACAGCAGAGGACGATCCCGTCGGCGCCGACGTGGCGGTCGTCGGCGAGGGTCAGTGCGACGAACCGGCCGTCGCGGATCCGGACCCCGGTCGCTCGGGCATCGGCCTCCACGCCGACGTCGTGACGACGAAGGTGCCGTGCCACCAGAGCGGCCGCGGTCCGGTCCAGATTGCGCTCCATCGGTACCCGCCCGGAATGCACCAACGTCACCCGTGCTCCGTGTTCGGCGGCGGCCAGGGCCAGTTCCATGCCCAGCACGCCGCCGCCCAGAACAATCAGACTCCGTCCCGGCGCAGCCAGTGCTGCCAACCGATCCGCGTCGCCCAGATCCCGCAGCACCGTCATCCCGGCCGGCAGCCGCGGATCCTCACCCGGACCCCGATGATCAAGCCCGACCAAGCGGGGTACACGGGCCGCCGCGCCGGTGGCGAAGACCAGCAGGTCATAGACATGCTGGTCGCCGTCGGCCAGCGTGAGGTAGCGACGCTCGCGGTCGATCCCAACGACAGCGACCCCCAGGCGGACGGTGATTCCGTCGGCGCGTAACTCGTCCGGATCGGACAGCGGTAGCAGGTCGGGGTCGGTGCTGCCGAGCGCGGCCTCACCGATCAGGATCCGGTTGTACGCCGGCTGCGGCTCGGCACCGACCACCAGGATCTGCAGACGACCGGCGACGACCTCGCCGCGCAGCTCGTCGATCAGCCGGGCGGCAACCGGGCCGAAGCCGATCACCACCATCCGCCGGGCGCGTCCGGACCGCTGATGCGACATCAGGCACCTGTCGGAGAAATCGAAGCTGACGGGTCCGCCGGTGTGACCATCACCCGGCTGGTTTTGAATTCGGGCATGCCGGAGATCGGGTCGGCCACGGCGGCCGTCAGCAGGTTCGCGGTCTGCCGATCGGCGTAGTGCATCGGCAGGAACACCGTGTCCGGACGGATCGTCGTGGTCAGCTCGGCCCAGCACTGCGCCCGTCCCCGCGGGTTGTCGACATACACCGGATCGCCGTCGGCGATGCCCAGTTCGGCGGCTGTCACCGGGTGGATCTGCAGCCGGGCCCGAGGTGCGGCGCTGAAGAGATCGTCGACCCGCCTGGTCTGTGCTCCAGTCTGGTAGTGCTCGAGCAGCCGGCCGGTGATCAAGGTCAGCCCACGTCCGGGCGCGGGGGCTTCCGCGGGCTGCCCGGGACGCACGGGGACCATGATCGCCTTGCCGTCGGGGTGTCGAACTGATTACCGAAGAGTCTTGGCGTGCTGCTGTCGACGTACGGCCAGTGCGCGGCGACATCGCTGTCCAGCAAGGGATAGTCGATGCCGGAGTAGTCGGAGACGCCGCCCGCGCTGGCCCGGCGCAGCTCATCGAAGACCTCGGCCGGATCGCTCGGGAACGCCGACGAGGCGTCGAGACGTCGGCTCAACTCGGCGATGATCTCCAACTCGCTCTTCGACTCGCCGGCCGGCGGCAGAACCGCGCGACGACGGACCACCCGACCCTCGAGGGTCGTCATCGTGCCATCCTCCTCGGCCCACTGCAGCACCGGCAGCACCAGATCGGCCTGCCGAGCGGTCTCGGAACCGAAGAAGTCGCTGACCACCAGGAAGTCGAGATCGTTCAGGCGTCGTCGTAGAGCGCCGGCATCCGGCGCGGAGATTGCCAGGTTGGATCCGTGCACCATCAACATCCGGATGCCGTCCGGCTCTCCGAGACGATTCAGCAGTTGGACCGCCGGCAGCCCGGGGCCGGGAAGATCATCGGGGTCGACACCCCAGACCGCGGCAACGTGGGCACGCGCCGCAGGATCGGTGATCTTGCGATAACCCGGGAGTTGATCGGCCTTCTGTCCGTGCTCGCGGCCGCCCTGACCGTTGCCCTGCCCGGTCAGGGTCCCATAACCGGAATCGGGCGAGCCGGGTAGTCCCAACAGCAACGCGAGATTGATCGCCGCGGTGGCGGTATCGGTGCCGTTGACGTGCTGCTCGACGCCGCGGCCGGTGAGCAGATAGCAGCCGCCGTTCTCGGCCGCCCAGGCCAGTCGACGGGCGACCTCGCGGATCGTGTCGGCCGGTACCGAGGTGATGGCCTGGACACGTTCGGGCCAGAGGTCGGCCACACTGCGACGGATCGCAGCCAGTCCGGTCACCCGAGCGGCGAGGTATTCGGCGTTGATCAACTTCTCGGCCAGGACGACATGGGTCAGACCGAGCAGCAGTTCCAGATCGGTACCGGGCGCCGGCTGCAGGTGCATCCCCGACCCGGGGGCGGTCAGTTGAGCTGTCGCCGACACTCGCGGGTCGACGACGATCAGCCCTCCGGACTGCTGGGCCCCGGTGAGGTGCTGGGTGAACGGTGGCATGGTGTCGGCGACGTTCGAGCCGAGCAGCATGATCGTGTTCGCGGCGTCCAGATCGCTGACCGGGAACGGCAGCCCGCGGTCGACACCGAAGGCGCGATTGCCGGCGGCCGCCGCAGACGCCATACAGAATCGGCCGTTGTAGTCGATCATCGCGGTACCCAAGGCGACCCGGGCGAATTTGCCGAGCAGGTACGCCTTCTCGTTGGTCAGCCCGCCGCCCCCGAAGACCGCGATCGCGTCGTTGCCGTAGTCACGCTGGGTGCGCCGGATGTTGTCGATAATCACCTCGTAGGCACGATCCCAACTGATCGGTCGCTGGATCCCGAAGCCATCGCGCAGCATCGGTCGGGTCAGCCGGTCATCGCGACCGAGCAGTTCCACCGAGGTCCAGCCCTTGCGGCACAGACCGCCGCGATTGGTCGGGAAATCCCGTCCCACGACACTGACCGTGTCGTCGGGGGAACGGGTCAGTGTCATTGCGCACTGCAACGCGCAATACGGGCAGTGGGTGTCGACTTCGCTGGGCAGCGATACGGTACCGGACACCTCAGACCCGCGTCCCGTTCAGGCCGGCGGCGCCCCGGACGTACACCACGACGGTGATGATCAACATCGCCAGATATGCGGCAGCGAGCGCGATGAACGCACCGCTGTACGACCCGCTGGCCTGCTTCGACGCGCTCAGGATCTGAGGGATGACGAAGCCGCCGTACGCTCCGACCGCAGCGATCAGGCCGAGTGCCGCCGACGCCGTGCGCTGGACACTGATCGCCGGATCCTTGTCGGCACCCGAGCGGGCCGCGAAGACCGCCGGGATCATCCGGTAGGTGGCACCGTTGCCGATCCCGGTGGCAACGAACATGAAGAGGAAACAGCACAGGAAGAACGCGAAACTGTGCAGCGGCATCGTGAGGACCACAACAACCGCGCCGACGGCCATCGCGCCGAACGCAACCGCGGCGATCACCGAACCGCCGAAGCGGTCCGCCAATCGACCGCCGTACGGCCGGGCCAGGGAGCCGACCAATGCACCGAGGAAGGCCAAGGAGAAGGCCGCCGAGCCGAGCGGGATGGATGAATACTGCCCGAAGGTATCGGCGATCAGCTTCGGGAAGACGCCGGCGAAGCCGATGAACGAGCCGAAGGTGCCGACGTAGAGCAGTGCCAGCAGCCACAGGTGCGGTTCCTTGATCGCCGCCAGCGAGCCGGCCACGTCACTCCGGGCGCCGGACAGATTGTTCATGAACTTCCAGGCGCCGAACGCCGCGACCAGGATGAACGGGATCCACAGCCAGCCGGCCATCGGGAGATTCAGCCCGACACCGGCGGTCACCGTCACCGCGATCGGCACGATGAACTGGGCGACCGAGGCGCCCAGGTTTCCACCGGCAGCATTCAGTCCCAATGCCCAGCCCTTCTCCCGGGCCGGGAAGAAGAAGGTGATGTTGGCCATCGAGCTGGCGAAGTTGCCGCCGCCCAGGCCTGCACAGCCGGCGAAGATCAGCAACACCGCAAACGGGGTCTGCGGATCGCCGACGCAGACGGCCAGGCCGACGGTCGGGATCAGCAGCAGCAACACCGAGATGGTCGTCCAGTTGCGGCCACCGAAGCGTCCGACCATGAAGGTGTACGGGAAACGCAGGGTCGCGCCGACCAGACTGGGTAACGAGATCAGCCAGAACGTCTCGGCCGTGGTCAGGTTGAAGCCTGCTTTCGGCAGCAGCACCACGACGACGCTCCACAACTGCCAGACCACGAAGCCGAGGAACTCGCAGGCGATCGACCACCCCAGGTTGCGTTGTGCGACGAAGCGACCGGTGCGTTGCCAGAAGGTTTCGTCCTCGGGAGTCCAGGTGTCGATCCAGGTCCCGCCGGCGGGGACCTCGGGCGCGAGCGTCAGGTCGGTGTCGTCTCGGGTGATGCTCATCGTCGGCACTCCGATCGAGGTCGGTCACTGAGGAGCCCGACCTCGACGTCCGGCCCAGATGGTCAGCTGTGGGTTTCAGCTGTGGATACGAATGTAGGGACGGCGACGACACATCGCGTGTCGCCGGAGTAACGGAGCCGTTGCGACCTGCTCACCGATCCGGCGAAGCGGAGTGAGGCCGGCGGAACAGCGTTGTTACATCGGCGAATCAGAAGAGAAATCCGCGCTGCCTACCGTGAAGCCATCCTCGGACTTGTTCCGATACCCGAACCTGGAGGCCGTCATGACCGCCCTGTCCGACCCTGTGCCGACCGACGTGAGCGAGCGGATCGTCGTCGTCGGTGGCGGCCCGGCGGCCTATCGGTTGGTCGAGGCCATGACCTCGCGCGGGCTGGGCGGACGGTCGGTGACCGTGATCGGCGAAGAGCCGGCGGCGCCGTACGACCGGGTCAATCTGGCGCAGCGGTGGGATCCCGGACACAATCTTCAACTCGGCGCTCCGGAATTGTGGCACACACCCGGCCTGACGCTGCGCAGTGGCGAGCGAGTGATCGAGATCGACCGTGACGCCCGGGCGGTCCGCACCGACACCACCGCAACGATCGAGTACGACGAGTTGGTGCTGGCGACGGGCTCCTACGCCTGGGTGCCGCCGATACCGGGCGCCGACCTGGACGGCGTCCACATCTATCGGACCATCGCCGACGTCGACCAGATGAAGCAGCACCTGGAATCTGTTGGAGGCAAGCCGGAATCCGTTGCAGGCAAGCCGGAATCCGTTGCAAGCAGGGGCGAACCGCGCGTCATGGTTGTCGGCGGCGGCCTGCTCGGGCTGGAGGCAGCCGGCGGCCTGATCAAGCAGGGTGCGGCGGTGTCGGTCGTGCAGAAGGCTCCCTGGCTGATGCCCCAGCAGCTGGACGAGGGAGCCGGCCAGGCCCTCGGTCGCTTGATCGGACGCCTCGGGATCGCGGTCCACAACGACGTCGGACCGGACCTGATCGAACGATCCAGCAGCGGTGAATTCGTCGTCGCCCTGTCGGACGGGACGACTCAGACCGTCGACATGGTGATCCTCGCCGTCGGCATTCGACCGCGGGACGAACTCGCTCGCCAGGCCGGTCTCACGATGGGGGAGCGTGGCGGGGTCGTCGTCGACGATGCCTGCCACAGTACGGATCCGCGGATCTGGGCGATCGGCGAGGTCGCCGCGCTGCCCGGACGCGGTTGTGTCGGCCTGATAGCCCCCGCCAACGCAATGGCCGAGGTGGTAGCCGACCGTCTGCTCGGCGGTACGGCGACCTTCCCCGGTGTGGACGACTCCACCAAGCTCAAACTGTCCGGGATCGATGTCGCGTCCTTCGGCGACGCGCTCAGCCGCGGAGCCGACTGCCTGGACGTCGTCTATGCCGACCCCGCGCGTGGCGTGTACCAGAAACTGGTGATGAGCGACGACGGCGGCACGCTGCTCGGTGGGGTGCTGGTCGGCGACGCGACTGCGTACGCCGCGCTCCGGCCGATGATCGGTCGGGAGCTGGGCAATGAGCCGGCCAGCTACCTCGCCGCGGCCGGCGCCGAGCTACCGGGGGCGAGTGATCTGCCCGACGACGCCCAGGTCTGCTCCTGCAACGCCGTGGATGCCGGCACCATCAAGGCGGCCGTCCGTGACAACGGCTGCGCCGACCTCGCCGGGTTGAAGGCCTGCACCCGGGCCGGCACCCAGTGCGGATCCTGCGTCGGGCTGGTCCAGAAGCTGATGAATGCGGAATTGTCAGCGGCCGGAGTGGAGATCCCGAAGGCGGTCTGCGAGCACTTCCCGATGTCGCGCTCGGAGTTGTTCGAAGCGATCCGGGTCGCGCGGTTGACCTCGTTCACAGCGATCGTCGAGTGTTTCGGTTCAGCCGGCATGGACGGCAATCCCAACCGGGGTTGCGACATCTGCCGACCAATGATCGCTTCGATCCTGGCTACGCAGCACAACGACTATGTGCTTTCCGGTGGCCGCGGGGCGTTGCAGGACACCAATGACCGGGCACTGGCCAACATGCAGCGGGATGGGACCTACTCGGTGGTTCCGCGGGTGCCGGGGGGCGAGATCACCCCGGCCAAGCTCAAGGTGATCGCTGAGGTGGCTGAGGAGTACGGGCTCTACACCAAGATCACCGGCGGTCAGCGGATCGATCTGTTCGGTGCCCGGCTCGATCAGCTGCCCGGCATCTGGCAGCGATTGATCGATGCCGGCATGGAGTCCGGGCATGCCTACGGCAAGGCGGTGCGTACGGTGAAATCCTGCGTCGGCAGCACCTGGTGTCGCTATGGTGTGCAGGACTCGGTCGGGATGGCGGTCGAGCTGGAGCTGCGCTACCGTGGGCTGCGGTCCCCGCACAAGATCAAACTCGGTGTCTCCGGGTGTGCCCGCGAGTGTGCCGAGGCTCGCAGCAAGGACGTTGGTGTGATTGCCACCGACAAGGGCTGGAACCTGTACGTCGGCGGCAACGGCGGCTTCACCCCACGGCATGCCGAGTTGCTGGTCGGCGATCTGTCCGACGAGATGTTGATCAAGGTGATCGATCGGTTCGTGATGTATTACGTCCGAACAGCGGACCGGCTGCAGCGGACTGCCGGCTGGATCGCCGAGCTGGAAGGCGGCCTTGATCATCTGCGGGAGGTGATCCTGGAGGACTCGCTGGGCATCTGTGCCGATCTGGAAGCAGCGATGGATGCCCACGTGGACAGCTATGCCGACGAGTGGGCCGTCACGCTGGCCGACCCGGAGAAGCTGCGCCGGTTCCGAGGTTTTGTCAACGCACCCGACGGTGCCGACCGGACGTTGACCAGGGTCATCGAACGTGGTCAGTGGCGGCCGCCGCTGGAGCATGAACGGTCCGGCGCCGTCCCGCACGCGGCGGTGCTGGCCTGTGGCCCGTCGATCCCGGTCGGACCGCCTGCTGAGACGCTCCCGGGTGGTCCCGGCCGATGACGACCGGCGCGGTGGTGACCCGGCCGCTGACCGGATACACGGTGGGTGTGACTGCCGACCGCCGTGCGGGCGACCTGATCGCTGCCCTTGTCCGGCGTGGTGCGGAGGTGCTGCATGCTCCGACGCTGAGGATCGCTCCGGTCGAGGAGGACGATCAACTGCTGGCCGTCACCAAGGCGGTGATCGATAACGGTCCGGACCTGGTGTTGGCGACCACCTCGCACGGTTTCAGCGGGTGGCTGGAGGCAGCTGATGCCGCGGGTCTGGGACAGGAACTGCACACAGTGCTGGAGCGATCGCAGATCTGGGTCCGAGGCCCGAAGTCGCGCGGAGCGGTCCGGGCTGCCGGGCTGCGAGATGCCGGTGGTGGTGCGGACGAGACCACCGCGAGCCTGGTCGATGCTGCGCTTCGACAGGGCGTGGGAGGCCGAACGGTCGTGGTTCAACTGCACGGCTATATCGACCATGATCAACTTGCTCGGCTGCGACAGGCCGGTGCGCGACTGCTGACCGTTGCGCCGTACCGCTGGTCCGAGCCGTTCGATCGGCGCCCGGTGGAGCGGTTGATCGACGCGGTGATCGGTCGCCAACTGGACGCCGTCACCTTCACCAGCGCTCCCGCTGCTGAGGCACTCCTGCAGGCAGCCGATCGGATCGACCGTGGCCCGGATCTGCTTGCTGCGTTGGGAAGTGACATCGCTACCGTGGCTGTCGGTGATGTAACTGCCACGCCGCTTCGCAAAGCCGGCCTGCAACCCGCCGTGCCGGAGCGGTTCCGGCTCGGAGCGTTGGTTCGGACCGTCTGTGTTGAGCTGTCCCGACGGGAGTTGGCCGCCGACACCTCCGTCGGCCGGCTGCAGTTGCGGGGCCGACTGGTGGTCATCGGCGACCGCTCGTTGATGTTGACGCCCAGTGGCGCGGCGATCCTGGCCGCGTTGATCCGGGCCGACGGCAGCCTGGTGGACAAGGAGCGCTTGCGCGATCTGCTGCCCGGCGGCGGTGATGATCATGCGCTGGAGGTCGCCGTCGCCAGACTGCGTCGTTCGCTGGACCTACCCGGCTCCGTGGTCACGGTTGTCCGGCGCGGTTACCGCCTTGGCTGACCTCGGCTGCCGCCTCGGCCGCCCGAGGCTGGGCTGCGGTAGGGCTACTGTCGTCGTGCACCCAACAGCGGCGATGGTTGGAGGTCTGATGAAGTACGGGATCGTGACGTCGGCGGGCACCGTCCAGGACTACGTGGCGATGGCGCGGGAGGCGGAGGCGAACGGCTGGGATGGCGTCTTCGTCTGGGACGACATCTGTGTCGGCCCCGACCCGGTCTACGACCCGTGGGTCGTCCTGGGTGCCATGGCCGTGAGCACCGAACGGGTGACGCTGGGGTCGATGGTGTTTTCGCTGGCTCGGCGTCGACCGTGGAAGGTGGCGCGCGAGACGCTGACCGTGGACAACCTGTGCAACGGGAGGTTGGTGATCCCGGTCGGCTTCGGTGGCGCCTGGGACGGCGGTTACTCGCGGGTCAACACCGACGAGCCGGGACGCAAACAGCGGCGGGAGAAGGTGGACGAGTGCCTGGCGATCCTGGAACGCGCCTGGTCCGGGGAAGCCTTCGACTACAGCGGAAAGCACTACCAGGCAACCGATCTGGTCTTCCGGCCGCGACCGGTGCAACGTCCACGGATCCCGGTCTGGACGGTCGGTGCCTGGCCGCACGACCGGTCGTTGGCCCGATCGGCGCGCTGGGACGGCGTCATCGCCACCGACCTCTCGCCAGGAGCTTCCGAGGAGGACCCTGTGACGCCCGAGACCGTCGGCAGGATCAAGGACTGGATGGCCGAACGACGGGGGACCCTGGACGGTTTCGACGTCATCGTCGAGGGCGTCACCGACGGCAGCGATCCACCGGCAGCGGGTGACCACGTCCGGGCGTACCGGGAGGCCGGGGCGACCTGGTGGATCGAATCCCATTGGGGTGGCGACATCACCGCCGACTTCCTGCTGCATCGCATCCGCCAGGGTCCGCCCCGCGATGAGCAGCAGCCTCCGGGAACACTGCTACCTCGCCTGCGCGTTGGGTAACAGGTGCTGCGAAACCTGCGCCGGGATGGCCAGGACCGGGACGTTTTGGTAACAGGTGCTGCGAAACGTCCCCGTCCGGGCGCTGCGAGATCGGCGCGGTGATCAGCCGAAGTTGTCCGGATCGGGACCGGTTCGGTTGCCTTCGTCCAGGGCGTCGATCTTGGCGATGTCGTCGTCACTGAGCTCGAAATCGAAGACGTCGAAGTTCTCTTCGATCCGGGACGGGGTGACCGACTTCGGGAAGACGATGTACCCCTTCTGCAGATGCCAGCGCAGGATCACCTGGGCGGGCGTCTTACCGGTGGCCTGAGCGATCTCGCCGACGGTGGCGTTCTTCAGGTCGGAGCCGAGACCCAGCGGGCTCCAGGACTCGACGTTGATGCCGTGCTTGCTGCTGCCGTCGACGGCAGTCTGATTGGCGAAGGTGGGATGCACCTCGATCTGGTTGACCGCCGGCGTTTTGCCGGTCGCCTCGATGATCTTGTCCAGGTGGGCCGGTTGGAAGTTGGAAACGCCGATCGACTTGGCCAGACCCTGGTCGAGCGCGTCCTGCATGCCCTTCCAGGTCTCGACGTAGTCACCGCTGCTCGGGGTCGGCCAGTGGATCAGGTAGAGATCGACGTGATCCAGCCGCAGCTTCTCCAGGCTGATCTTCAATTCGGCGACCGCGTCGCTGCGCTCATGCTTGCCGTTGGCGAGTTTGGTCGTCACCCAGAGCTCATCGCGGGAGATGCCGGAGTTGGCGATCGCCTCGCCGACACCTTCCTCGTTCTGGTAGCCCTGAGCGGTGTCGACGTGCCGGTATCCGACCTCGAGCGCCTTGCTCACGGTCGGCACGATGTCGTCGGTGGACACCTGCCAGACCCCGATACCGAGCTGCGGAATGGCGCGCCCGTCGTTCAGGGTGATGGTGGGGACCTGTGCCATAGGGAATAACTCCTCGGGATTGAATGCCTCACGCCCGCCACCCTGACGCAGGGTGAGGCGGGTCTTCGGACGGTGGACCGAAGTCTCGGGTCGGCCATCCGCCCCCAACCGTAACGAACCCACCGTCATCGTCCGTCGGCCGGGACCGGCAGGTGATACCGACTCCGGCACGATTCGGCTCGGGTGCGACCCGGTCCGGTGATCTCCGAGCGCGGCGAGGGTTCGGCGCGGTCTCCGGGCGAGACCGGTCACAACCTTCCGCCAGTGGCAACGAATGTGGTTTGTTCGTCGGGGCTCACTGCCAGTGGAGGACGATTCTGACCACAACTGCTGCGCCCGGGCCGTCGGGTAACGGTTCGCAAGCAGAAGTGCAGCGATGAGATAATGGAAACATCATGACGTCTCTTCCTTCCACGCTCAGTTCACGGCTCCAGGCGATCACCGGGATCGACCCTGAACTGCGCCC
>Ga0164242_10007294_pt1 | contig 12110 bp, 11 predicted proteins | sample OricomgcompostMG_FD_108783 | JGI IMG/M metagenome (GOLD analysis project Ga0164242, IMG submission 108783) | Miracle-Growth compost microbial communities from Emeryville, California, USA - Original compost - Miracle growth compost (MG) ... | reverse complement strand
GCGAAATCCACCAGCAGCGGCTGGTTGTAATAGTTGTTGGCGACGACCAGCCCGCAAGTGGCGGCCATGACCCAGACGGTGGACCTGCGCATCGTGATTCCTTTTGTTTTTGCTATTCGAAAACGGAGTCTATGCTTTCTTCATCCATAAGAAAAATACTGTTTAAATACGCCTTTCATATCCATAAAATATGAGTCCTGCCTGGGAGAGCCGTTATGGACATCCGCCAGCTCCGCTATTTCATGGCGATCGTCGAAGAAGGTCAGATCAGCCGCGCCGCCAAACGTTTGCACATGGCGCAGCCGCCGCTCAGCCTGCAGCTGAAGATGCTGGAAGAGGAACTCGGCGTGCAGCTGATCGAGCGCAACACCAAGAGCCTGCGGCCGACCAAGGCCGGGCTGGCGCTCTACCAGCGCGCGGAACAGATCTTGGGATTGGTGACATCGACGACCAGGGAAATCCGCGAGTTCGACGAAGGTCTGCGCGGCACGCTGGCGATCGGCAGCCCGCCCGGCGTCGGCCATCTGTACATGCCGCCGCGCATCGCCGACTTCCATGCGCGCTATCCGGACGTCAATTTCCAGTGGCGCGAGGGCAACACCTACCGCGTGCTGGAACTGCTGAATTCGCACGTGATCGAGGTCGGCATCGTGCGCCTGCCGGTGGACGAAAACGTCTACGAATTGATCCCGCTGCTGACCGAACCCTGGGTCGCCGTCACGCGCAAGACCGACGAAGCGCAGCCGGCCGCCGTCACGCTGCCCGAGCTGACGCACCACCCGCTGCTGCTGATGCAGCGCCAGCAAGGCATCCAGTGCCACGACATGGTGTGGGACGAACTGCGCGCGGCCGGCGTGACGCCGACCGTCTTCTGTGAAAGCGACAACGTGATGGCGCTGCTGACGCTGGTCGAGCTGGGCCTGGGCGCCGCCATCGTGCCGCGCTCGACCACCACGCTGAAGCCCGGCGGCGCGCTGCACGTGATGGACATCGCCGGCTGCCGGCTCGAATCGGCGGTCGCCATCACCTGGCTGAAAGGACAGCGCCTGTCGGCGGCGGCCAAGCAATTCCTGGAAATGTTCTGAACGACGGATCACACCGCGATGCGCGTCTCGAACTTGCTGCGGTGGATGGAAAAGTAGCTCTTCACGTTGCGCACATTCGCATGCGACGCGAACAGCCGGTGCGCCAGCGCGTGATAGGCCGGCATGTCGGCCACCTGCACGATCAGCACGAAATCCGGCCCCGGCGATACGTGATAGCACTGCAGCACCGCCGCCTCCTGCGCCGCCAGTTCCTCGAATGCCGCCTGCTGTTCGGCGGCCTGGTTGTCGAGCGTGATCTCGACGATGGCCGTCAGTTGCGCGCCGACCTTGGCGGGCGACACGATCGCCACCTGCTTTTCGATCACGCCCAACGCGACCAGCCGCCGCACGCGGCGCAAACAGGTCGGCGGCGAGGCATGCACGGCGGCCGCCAGTTCATGGTTGGTCTGGGCGGCATTGGCCTGCAGGGCGTTCAGGATGCGGCGGTCGAGCTCGTCGAGAGTTGGCAATTCTTCGTTCATATTTCGCTCAAAATGAAATTTCCTTTCATCATATGCCACATCCGATGGAATATTTCAAATTTCTACCATTTTTGAAAGCTTATTCCGCAGCAACTGCACTAGCATGAGCGCTTCCATTCATTCCCGGTAAAGCCATCATGTGCGGCATCGTCGGCGCGGTAGCGCAACGCAACATCACCCCCATCCTGCTCGAAGGCCTGAAACGCCTGGAATACCGCGGCTACGATTCCTGCGGCGTCGCGCTGCACATGGACGGCAAGCTGGTGCGGGCGCGCAGCACGGCGCGCGTGGCCGAACTGGAAAAGCAGGTCGAGACCGAGCACCTGTCCGGCTTCACCGGCATCGCGCACACGCGCTGGGCCACGCACGGCGCGCCGGCCTCGCACAACGCGCATCCGCACTTCTCGCGCAACCGCATCGCGCTGGTCCACAACGGCATCATCGAGAACCATGACGAACTGCGCGCGGAACTGCAGAAGGCCGGCTACGCCTTCGAAAGCCAGACCGATACCGAAGTGATCGCACACCTGGTCGATCACCTCTACACCGGCGATCTGTTCGACACCATGCAACTGGCCATCCCGCGCCTGGCCGGCGCCTTCGCGATCGCCGTGTTCTGCCGCGACGAACCGCATCGCGTGGTCGGCGCGCGGCGCGGCTCGCCGCTGATCGTCGGCATCGGCAAGGGCGAGAACTTTGTCGCCTCCGACGCGATGGCGCTGGCCGGCACCACGGATCAAATCATCTACCTGGAAGAAGGCGACGTGGTCGACCTGCAGCTGCAGCGCGTGTGGATCGTCGACGCCAACGGCAAGCCGGCGGAGCGCGAGGTCAAGACCGTGCACGCGCACACCGGCGCGGTCGAACTCGGCCCGTATCGCCACTACATGCAGAAGGAAATCTTCGAGCAGCCGCGCGCCATCTCCGACACGCTGGAAGGCGTGGAAAGCATCATGCCCGAAATCTTCGGCGACCAGGCCTACGGCATTTTCAAGAAGATCGATTCCCTGCTGATTCTTGCCTGCGGCACCAGCTACTACGCCGGCATGACGGCCAAGTACTGGATCGAAGCCATCGCCGGCGTGCGCGTCGACGTCGAGATCGCCAGTGAATACCGCTACCGCGACAGCGTGCCGAACCCGAACGCGCTGGCCGTCACGATTTCGCAGAGCGGCGAAACCGCCGACACGCTGGCCGCGCTGCGCCACGCGCGCGCGCAAGGCATGCCGCACACGCTGACCATCTGCAACGTCGCCACCAGCGCGATGGTGCGCGAATGCGCGCTGGCCTACATCACGCGCGCCGGCGTCGAAGTCGGCGTCGCCTCCACCAAGGCCTTCACCACGCAGCTCGCCGCGCTGTTCCTGTTGACGCTGACGCTGGCGCAGGTCAAGGGCCGGCTGAACGACGAACAGGAAGGTGCGTACTTGAAGGAGATGCGCCACCTGCCCGCCGCCATCGCCGCCGTGCTGGCGCTGGAGCCTCAGATCATCGCCTGGGCCGACGCCTTCGCGCGCAAGGAAAACGCGCTCTTCCTCGGCCGCGGTCTGCACTACCCGATCGCACTGGAAGGCGCACTGAAGCTGAAGGAAATCTCGTACATCCACGCCGAAGCCTACCCGGCCGGCGAACTCAAGCACGGCCCGCTCGCGCTGGTCACGCAGGAAATGCCGGTCGTCACGGTCGCGCCGAACGACCCGATGATCGAGAAGCTGAAATCGAACATGCAGGAAGTGCGCGCGCGCGGCGGCGAGCTGTACGTGTTCGCCGATGGCGATTCGCACATCGGTTCCAGCGAAGGCGTGCACGTGATACGGCTGCCGGAACACTATGGTGCGCTGTCGCCGATTCTGCATACGGTCCCGTTGCAGCTGCTGGCATATCACACCGCGCTGGCGCGCGGGACGGATGTGGACAAGCCGCGGAATCTGGCGAAGTCGGTGACGGTGGAGTAGCGCGTTTGGGATGCTTCGGCAATCAACCTCTGATCTAAGCAAAGACCGGATCAGATGCATCGAGTCGCCAAGCCGGTCTCTTTATGCAAATAGAACCGATTTCACCATTCCAGGCACTGCATCGAAGTTCTTGTTGCATTCCGCGGCCATCGGCGTATATTGCAACTCGCGTTGCGTTCCGCTCTTCGCAGGTTTTACACTTTCCACGATAGGACTGGTGAGACCTTCATATCAAGCCTGCCTCCTTCACGGACGCGGGCTTTTTTGTTTCGGCTCTGGACATTGCGGGGACTATACTGGCCCTCCTCACAGGAGAGTCGCATGAAACAGAACGATGTGTTGGACCGCTTCAAGGCGGTGGCGTCTACGCTTGGAAAAATAGAACCGACCCAGAGTGATGCCATATTGAAACTTGCGCAGATCATCGCCGATGCGTCACATCGGTTGACGGAAGAAGAAATCGACCGCTTCGTCAACGTCGGCGCTGTCCTGTACCAGGAAGCACTAAGTGAACATCGGGCCCGGACGGAGGTCGATCTCACGATGCGCGACAGCTTGAACAGAATGAAGTAATGTCGCGCCAGGGCGCGCGGAACGACCGCCCTTCCTGCCCTTCGCCTCGCCATTACATCCCTTATTGTCCCGCCTTGCGTTTGCCGCACTACGCAGGGCGGACTTCTGATGTGCAATCGACCGGTCCGCCCATGCCCGACAAAACCAATATACGTCTCTCGGATTTCATTCTGGAAAATATCGAACTCATACTGAAAGATTGGGAGAATTTTGCGCGGACGATAGAGCCGCCGGCGCTCACCATGGACGACAAGGCCTTGCGCAATCATGCCGAATTCATGCTGCGCGAAATTGCGGCCGACCTGACCCGTCCGCAGACCGAAGCGCAGCGATTGGAAAAATCCAAGGGGAGCGCACCGCGCGGCAGCCACGACAGCGCCGCCGAAACCCATGCCGGATCGCGGGTGCTGTCAGGTTATTCGATTGCGCAGCTCGTATCGGAATATCGCGCGCTACGGGCGAGCGTTCTTCGCCAATGGACCGAACACGTACCGTCGGCACTGTCGGTGAATCCCGAAGACGTGATGCGATTCAACGAGGCCATCGATCAGGCGCTCGCGGAATCGGTCGCGCGATATGCAAAGCTGGTGGAACAATCGCAAAACATGTTTCTTGCGATTCTGGGACATGACCTTCGCAATCCGCTGGGCATGATCATGGCGGGAAGCAGACTGATCATGCAGGCCACCGACGTCGCCAGCAAATACATTCTGGTTGCCACGAGAATGTTTACCGGCGCCCAACGCATGAACCAGCTGATTGACGACTTGATCGACTTCACGCGCACGCATCTGGGGTCCGGCTTGCCGATCAAGCCAGGACAGGCGAATGTCGCCGATGTCTGCATGGCGGTGGTGGACGAGCTGCGCACCTACCATCCGGAACGCGCGATCGAATTTCAAGTGCAGGGCGATATGGAAGCGACGTGTGACGCCGATCGCATTGCACAGGTCTTTTCCAACGTGATCGGGAATGCGGTGACGTACGGCGCAGAAAACGAGGCCATCCATGTAAGACTGCATTCGACCCCGGAAAGCATAGTCGGCACCGTGCAAAACCAGGGGGCGCCGATCGAGCCTCAGAAGATCGCGACGATTTTTGAACCGCTTGTGCGGCTCAGCAGCCCGGAAAGGGAGAAATATGGCAGGGACACCAGCCTCGGTATCGGGCTGTTCATTGCACGGGAAATTATCCTTGCGCACGGCGGCACGATCAGGGTGGAATCTTCACGGCAAAGCGGAACGATTTTCACGATCGACTTTCCCCGCCTGCCTTGCTTCGGGACCAAAGGGAAGAACTAGCGCCGTGCCGGCCATCATCCTGCGCAGGCTCGTCAATCACCGATCCCGATCACCTCGTGATCTTCCCTTATTTCGTCGGCCGCATGCTCGAGCCGGGAAACAACGGGACGCCGACAATCATCGCGGCAGGATATTCCCGGTGGCGCGGGATGTTCGCCCTTACTCTCCCACCGGCACATACCGCCGCTCCCCCGTCCTGCTGCTATACCACACCTCCATCGCCACGCCTGTCTCCGGATCGATGAAGCGCTCGCCGGTAGGCACCTCGTCCGGCTGCCGTGCCGCCATCTTCGCGCCATAACGCCGCCGCTCGACCACCAGCGCGACCAGCAGCACCGCGCTCCACCATGCAAGCGGATGGATACAGGCGCCGCGGTACGACAGCACGGCGCTCCAGACCAGCAGCAGCGCGCAGACGACGGCCAGCGCGTTACGCAAACTCATGCTTCTTCTCTTCCTCGTCCAACACGACCGCGGTGCCGTAGGCGACGATCTCGCTCATGCTCTGCCCCATCTCCGCCGAGTCGAAGCGCATCATGACCACCGCGTTGGCGTTCATCATGCGCGCATTCCTGACCAGGCGGTCGATCGCGTGGCGCCGTGCGTCTTCCAGCAAACTGGTGTATTCGGTGATCTCGCCGCCGACGATCGTGCGCAGGCTGGCGAGGAAGTTGCCCGCCAGTCCCCTGCTGCGCACCACCACGCCGAACACCTGTCCCTTCACTTCGATGATCCGCCTTCCCGGCACGTTTTCCGTCGTCACGACCAGCATCGCACGCTCCCTTTTGTTGTGTTGGACATGTACCGCGTTGCGCTCCCTTTTTAACCGCAAACACGGCGGGCAGACGCCGCCGGCCGGATTTTATTCGCCGTTTGTTGTTTGCCAACAACTGCCCCGCCAGACCGGATTCCGCAACCGTCCGCAGCGCTTTCCGCGGCGCCGTCCGGCACCATAGACGGCGTATCGATCCGTGCCGCGCGAGGCAAAAATTTTTCCCGGTATCCCATATTCATGGGATGCATTCGCCGCGCAAGTACGATTTAATCCTCCCTGCCCCCACCGCCATATGTGCCGCGCGATTTCGTGCTGTCGTTCGCTGCGCGCCCCAGGCAGGCGGATGGCCATCGGCAGGCCGCGACGCATCGCCCGTCGCCCATCCATTCCCTTCCCGTTCCGGCGCTGCCGGCGCCATAGAGACGGGGCGATGCGGATTCCACGGCGCCGCCTTTCGCTGTACCCTTGCGCGACACCGGCATCCGGCGAAAAGCCTCGGGCCGCCCCGCGCCACAGACGCCAACCGGAATCAGGACGATGAAACCCGCGCTCAAACAGGAAACCCTGCTCACCCAGATCGGACGCGCGTCGGCCACGCAGTCGGTCAACCCACCGCTGGTGCGCGCCTCGACCACGCTGTTCCGCACGCTGGCCGACTTCAAGCATTCGTACGAAACGATGGTGTTCGAATCGCCGCAATACGGCCGCTCCGGCACCGCGACCACCTTCGAATTCCAGAACGCGATGGCGCAGCTGGAAGGCGCGGAATGCTGCATCGCCGTCTCCAGCGGCCTGACCGCGATCGCCGCCGTGCTCGGCGCGCATGCGCGGCCCGGCAGCCATCTGCTGGTGTACGACGCGGTCTACGGCCGCACGCGCGTGCTGTGCGAGAAGGAATTGCGCCCGCTCGGCGCCACCGTCGATTTCTTCGCCACGCTGGACGAGCTGCGCGCGCGCCTCACGCCAGCCACCGCGCTGGTGTTCATCGAGGTGCCGTCGTCGCTGACGATGGCGATGCTGGACGTCGAGGCCGTCTGCGCCATCGCGCATGCGCACGGCGTGCCGGTCGCCTGCGATTCGACCTGGGGCTCGCCGGTGTTCTTCCGCCCGCATGCGCTGGGCGTGGACATCTCGCTGCATTCGGCCACCAAGTACATCAGCGGCCACTCCGACCTGATGCTGGGCACTCTCACCGGCACCTATGAAAAGCTGGAAGTAGTGCGCACCTGGTGCGACCGCTATGGCTCGCACGCCGCGCCCGACGTCTGCTGGCTGGCGCTGCGCGGCCTGCGCACGCTCGCCGTGCGCATGCCGCGCCACCACGCCAATGCGCTGGCGGTGGCGCACTGGCTGCAACGGCAGCCGCAGGTTAGGCGGGTGCTGTTCCCCGCGCTGGAGGACGATCCCGGCCACGCGCTGTGGCAGCGCCAGTTCTCCGGCGCCTCCGGCCTGTTCGCGATCGAACTGGCGCGCTGCAGCGAGGATGCCTGCGAGCGCTTCTATGATGCGCTGACGCTGTTCGGCATCGGCACCAGCTGGGGTGGCTTCGAAAGCCTGGCGATGCCGGCCATTCCACACCACCTGCGCGGCCTGAAGGTGCAGCCGGACGACGGCCGCCTGGTGCGCCTGCACATCGGCCTGGCCGACCCCGGCGACCTGTGCGACGATCTGGCGCAGGCGCTGGCGCACATCCGCTGAACGACGAATCGATACCCAGGACTTTCTTGCCATGCTGCTCTCGAACCGCATCCGCTCCATCCGCCCGCTGGCGACCACCGCGCTGCACGGCCGCGCCGAACAACTGAAGGCGCAGGGCCACGACGTGATCGACCTCGCCATCGCGATTTCCGACCTGCCGGCGCCGGAATCCGTCATCGCGCGCATGACGGAAGGCCTGCGCGCGCCGCTGCAGCCGTACACGTCGGTGGTTGGCGCCGACGATCTGCGCCACGGCCTGGCCGCCAAGCTGGCAAGCGAGAACGGCATCGTCGCCGCGCCGCACGACATCATCGTCACCAACGGCGCCAAGCAGGCCGTGTACGAAGCGCTGTACGCACTGACCGATCCGGGCGACGCGGTGATCGTGTTCCGCCCCTACTGGCCGGCCAACGTCGCGATTCCCGAACTGCTGGGCGTGCGTCCCATCCTGGTCGACCTGCCGGACGAGGTGACGCCGGAACTGCTGGCGTCGCTGCCGCCGGCCAGGGCCATGCTGCTGAACAATCCGCACAACCCGACCGGCAAGGTGTTCACGCGCAGGGAGCTGGAACACATCCGCGACTGGATGCTGGCGAACAAGGTGCGGGTGATCTGCGACGAGTGCTACGAAAAGCTGATCTACGAGGGCGAGCACGTCAGCCTGGCCACGCTGTGCGACTGGCGCGAGGCCGGCGTCGTGACGATCTTCTCGGCCTCGCAGAGCTACGCGATGATGGGCTGGCGCGCCGGCTTCGCGCTGGCGCCGGCGCCGGTGGTGCAGGCGATGGAAGCGCTGCAGGGACCGATCACGGCGGCCGCTTCGGCGTTGACGCAGATCGCCACCGCCGCCGCCTTCGCCTCCGGCGATCCGGTCACGCTGAAGGAAAACTACCGCGCGCGGCGCGACGTCGCGCTGCAGCTGTTCGCCGCCGCGCCGTGGGCCAGGACGCACAGCCTGCATTCCGGCCCCTACCTGTGGGTCGACATCTCGGCGCTGACCACCGACACGCTGGCCTTCGTCGAGGCGCTGCTGGAAAAGGAGAAGATCGCCGTCATGCCGGGCGAGGCGCTCGGCTGCGCCGGCTTCATCCGTCTGAGCTTCATTTCGCACGACGCCGACGTGCTGCGTGCCGCCGCCGCCCGCATCATCCGCTTCGGCAACGGCCTGCGGAACTGATTGCTGCCGTCGCCGTGCGGACAATGGTGACGACGAATCGCGTCAGGACGCCGCACCCGCCGCCGGCTCCGGCGGCATGAAATCGGCGAGCAACTCCAGCAAACGGCCCGTGTCGATCGGCTTGACGAAGTAGTGGTCGAACACTGCGGCCCGCGTACCCAGGTCCTGCTTGCGGTCATAGCCGCTGATCGCGATCAGCAAGGCATGCGCGGTTTCCTGCCGCGCGCGCAGCAGGCGCGCCAGTTCGTAGCCGTCGAAGTCGGGCAGGCCGATGTCGAGCAGGCAGACGTCCGGCCTTTCGATCCGCGCGCGTTCCAGCGCGCGGCGCGAAGTGTGCTCGATCGTCGTCTGATGCCCTTCCGCCTCGAGGAACATCGCGAGTATCTTCGCCGCATCGACGTTGTCGTCCACCACCAGCACGCGCAAGGCGCGCATGGCCCGCGGCTGTCGCTGCGCTTCCGGCAGCGACGCGGCGGCCGGCTTGTCGTGCGCGATGGTCGGCAGACGGATCACGAAGCGGCTGCCGGTGCCGGGTCCGTCGCTGGATGCCGTCACGCTGCCGCCGTGCAGGTCGACGATGCTCCGAACCAGCGCCAGGCCGATGCCCAGGCCGCCCTGCGAACGGTCGGCGGTGCGCTCGGCCTGCGTGAACAGGTCGAACACGTAAGGCAGCAGGTCGGCCGAAATGCCGACACCGTCGTCGCTGATGCCGATGACCGCCGTGTCGCCCTCGTTCTCCAGCCGCAGCACGATGTTGCCGCCCTCCGGCGTGTACTTGGCGGCGTTGTGCAGCACGTTGGCGATGATCTGCACCAGCCGCTTGTGGTCGCCCAGCACGAAGGCGTTCTGCGCGCCGGTGTCGACCGTCAGCCGGTGGCGGCGCGTCCTGATCAGCGGCCGCACCTGCTCGACGGCATCGGCGATGATGAGCTTGATGTCTTCCGGTTTCTTTTCCGTGGTAACCAGTCCACGCGTGACGCGCGCCACGTCGATCAGGTCGTCGATCAGGCCGGCCATGTGCGCGACCTGCCGCACGATGACCTCGCTGGCCTGCTTCAGCCTGGCCTCGTCGCCGACGCGCACCATGCGGATGATCTGCGCGGCGGCGCTGATCGGCGCCAACGGATTGCGCAGCTCGTGCGCCAGCATCGCCAGGAACTGGTCCTTGCGATGATCGGCGGCGCGCAGCTTGGCTTCGGCGGCGTCGCGGTCGGCATCCTTGCGCTGCAGGGCCTGCGCCATCTCGTCCAGCGCCCGCGCCAGCGAGCCGATCTCCTCCCTGCCGTAGCGGATGCCGCTGCGCGCCTGCAGGTTGCCGGCGGCGATGCGCTGCGAGGTGCGCGCCAGCGCCTTGACGCGCCGCACGATGGTGATGTTGCCGACCAGCCAGGTGGCAAACAGCGCCAGCAGCGTGGTGACCGCCAGCGTTGCCAGGCTGACGTACTGGTCGTGCCGGGTGGCGGCGACGATGTCCGCGCTCGGGATGCCGATGGCCAGCGTGTAGCTCGAGGTTTCCGGCATGCCGACGTGCGCGAAGGTGTACAGGCGCTGCACGCCGTCGGGCCCGGTCAGTTCGACCGGCTGTGGGGTGGGTGTCGACATGTGCGCCAGCATGTCGGGCGACACCTTGCGGCCGAACCATTTGGTGGGATCGGGCCGGCGCGAAATGATGTTGCCGTCGTCGTCGGCCGTGACCAGGATCGACCCCGGCGGCAGATCGATGTCGGCGATGAAGCGGTCGAGGCTGACCAGGTCGAGCGCGGCGAACACCACGGCCGCCACGCTGCCGTCCTCGTCGAGCACCGGGTAGGTCAGGTTCACCGTGTGCCGGTGCACCACGCGACCGAACACGTAGTTGCCGGCGATGAAGCGGCGCTCCGCCACCGCGCGCTTGAAGTGGTCGCGGTCGGCGAGATTGACCGGCCGTTTCATCGGCACGGCGCTGCAGGTGACATCGCCATTCAACTGGATCAAACCGAGATTCACGTAGCCCGGATTCTTCCGCAACATCCGCCCCATCAAGGCGTTGCAGCGCGGCGTGCTGGCCATCAAGTCCGGTACGTCCGATAGGTCGGTCAGCAGCTGGCGCGCGTTGTTCAGCGACTGCGCTTCGTTGATGGCGGCCAGGTTGGTGAGGCGCTGCAGGTTGGCCTGTGCGGAGGTGAACGCGTTCTGGCGCTCCTTCCATCCGCTGTACAAGGTCATCAGCATGGAGGGCGCGATCGCCAACGCGACCAGCAACATCAATCTGCTACGCAGGCTGTTCAGTTTGAGGACCTTTATCGTCATGGCAATCTTGCCGAGCACATATGGCGTCGCAAAACTGTGCGGGATAAAAATCAGCACATACTACTTGAGCGCGTTCGCCCCAGGTAGGGCGGGGTGAAAAGATTCGGCAGCGTTGCCCATCGGTAACGATCAGACAGAACCCAGCAGGTCGTGTGCGTCGAGGATGGCGTAGACGATGTGCGGATGCTTCTCGAGGCAGCGGCGCACCGCGGCCGGTATCGTCTGGCGCGTCTTGCGGCACAGGCCGGGCCGGTCGGTCAGCTGGATCTGCAGGCCGCGCACCGTGCGCACCTCGTTGCCGCCCGGCGCGATGCGCAATTCGACGCCGAGCTGCGCATGCATCAGCGCGGCGATGCGCTGCAGTTCGGGATAGGAGGAAACGGTTTCGATGCGCTCGATCAGCTTCCTTTCTTCCATCTTCGTCAGGCGCAGCACGCGAAGGTCGGCCGCCGGATCATTCAGCAGCAGCTCGCGATCGCAGCCGCAGGCGCCGGGTGGGCATTCCGTGCGGATCGGGAAGGGAAGCGGCTGCGGCATGATGGCGGACGAAGATGGGTGCGATGCGGCATTCTATCGCCGTTCGCTCGGCCGTCGCAGACGATGTCCGGGGCATGCGATGCCGCGGCCGGACTACATTCCCGCATAATTCGGTCCGCCGCCCTCTGGGGTGACCCAGACGATGTTCTGGGTCGGATCCTTGATATCGCAGGTCTTGCAGTGCACGCAGTTCTGCGCGTTGATCTGCAGCCGCGCCTGGCCGGGCCGTTCCTGGCCG
>Ga0164242_10007293_pt1 | contig 12110 bp, 12 predicted proteins | sample OricomgcompostMG_FD_108783 | JGI IMG/M metagenome (GOLD analysis project Ga0164242, IMG submission 108783) | Miracle-Growth compost microbial communities from Emeryville, California, USA - Original compost - Miracle growth compost (MG) ... | reverse complement strand
GTTAACAGGCCTACAAAGACCCTGTCACATAAACAAGAATGTCTTTAGCTGCATAAGCATTTAGCTGGTGCAAAGGCTTACTAATAAGTACTAATCCCAAGAACACGCTATATATAGTAAGTAGGTCACTCCCTAAACCTCTTTTCAGACACATAAGTCTGCCGGAGAGATGCAGGCGGAGCCCTACGTGATTTGAAGTACGACCGTGGATATTAAAGAACAAATGGGGATCTCCTAGACTGCAGACGGGCAGTGATTTCCAGTTCCTGGGCGTGGCCGCAAATCATTTTGCTAGGATTTTCGACACCAACAAGAGGGGGCAGTGGAACAAGCTCGACCGACTGGACCAAGGCATTCAAGCAATGAACATAGATAGTAAGCGGGTAATGGATAGCGTCGCCGCCCAGAGCTGGATGTTGATGTTTGCCGACAGGCTTAGTCCCAGGCTACGCCCCGGCCATGTCTCTGCCAGAGTTTATTGCGGCCCTCGGGATTTCGTTGTCGCTGCCCAACAACGACCTCCGCACCGTCCTCGGGTACGGTCAGGAGTTCAAGCCCCGTGTGCAGAGGCAGGCGCAGTCGCTTTTGCAGACACAATAGTTAGCGGTCTGGCTCGGTGGTCGGTATTCCGATCTGCTGCTTGTCAACGGGAACATGGACGCAGCGGCCAACGACAGCCTGTCCACCATGTCTCTACTCTGTACGGCCCTGATCGCCAGTATCAAAAACTCGCAGACAGATACCATCGGCCTTCACTTCTTCTGCACCCTGCATACCTCTTACCTGCTTACTGAATCAACTTCTATTTTATCTATCACAATTTGCCTGTAACAGCGGACGCTGATATAGAAGACGCGGAGGTAAGAGATACTAAGTTTAATATAATGTGCAACCTGCTTAAGCTAGTTATAAAGAATCAGTCAACTAGTGAAGAGTGCCTTCTCGAGAAGGTCAGCCTTCGAGCTATTTAACTACGTATCCACCATCACTCTGGTCTCTTCGTCAAGGACCTTGTAACAAGGTCCCTGCCGTCCACACGCGCCGTGTGGAAGTTAGGTGCGACCTCGACACGCTATCCCTTACAATTAAATCCGCAGACATTGACAAGTGGGTCAATAATTAGGACTTAGCCTTCAGCGAGGCGATGAACCTCAGGTTTCCAGAAGTAGGAAAAGAAAGCTCAGCTAGGACCACCCTTGCCGCATCCCGTACATGGTATCTCGTATGGGTTGAACAACAGGAGAGCCTATTCGAAGCGGCCCCACCCGAGGAAGGAGTAGCTATACTTGACGACAAGCAGATATGGAGGATTTAGTTAGCAGTTACCAGCCCCTCGCCAACCAGGAACATGGAGATAGATGTGCTTTTCCCTAAGCAAGTGATAGAAGAGCATATGTGGACGGTACATAGAAGAAAGATAACAGGGCGTCCAAGTTGAAGATTAAGGGCGGCAAGATTAAAGACTCTGCTGAGCTGCTGTAATAGGTGTATATGTTCATTTTGGTTATAGGATATTTTCATTTCCGTTAGTATTTTTAGCTTTTCTAATGCTATAGATAACAAGTACGATTTTAACAATTACTTACCCTTTTCACCTAGTTATAGCATCTCTATTATTTTATAAAGTGGTGTCATGGTACATGCTGACCCTAACCCATCCTCAGTTCAACGATGGTTACGCAAGTTGAAAATACGCTCGAAGACCCTAAACCCAATAAACAGCTAAGAAAGCCAAAGGCTAGGCCGAGTTGGGTCACAGCTACTCTCAGGTACTAAACGAATACCAGTAGAATAGATAGCATCAGTGACGTAAGGTGGCAGTTTGCGAGCACACTCGTTTTTTTCTGAACTATAGGAGCTATGTAACCCTACCATCTAGCTTCAGGTCATCGATCAGACGTGGTTTGGTTTTGCCTCTGACAGTTGGTTGCATTTCTCAAGAACACGATAGCCATCACCCACGGATCCGCTGATGTTCGGCGTCGATCGACCCTTTAGCAGGCCTTCGAGTAAGCAACCGAATGTTCGACCTTGTGCTCACGCACGTAGTCTTTCTTGGTGGTAGGACCACCACGGAAGCAATACCCGAACCAGGCACGCTCCTTCGGAGTACCGCTGTTGATGGCTAACATCAAAGGTCAGTTGAAGAGTCGTTTTAGGCTTTGGGACATGGGACGGCATGGGGAACTTACCACTGTAGGAAATGCTGGACGTGGCTTGGTCGAAGGATTTGCACTTTTCCAGGACATATTCTTCCCAATGCTTGGCGTTGTACTTGTGGTAATCGGCGTTATAGCCGGAGATGACGTTGCCTGGGAACAAGCGGGGACCCGCGATCCAGTCCGCCGGGGCCTTGAGGTCGACTTTGTCCCACCCCGTCTTGTAGCAAGATTGGACGGGGTTAGACAGGCCAGTCGCCACGAACAAGGCAGTTGCGAGTAGAGAGCACTTCATTTTGAATAGAACGTGTTTATCTTAATAGATAAATTTTGAAGGTGATGTTGGGTGAAGGGTAATTCCATGGGGACACTCCATCTTGACTGCCACTACGATGTCCTTCTCTTTATAGTTGCAGCGATGGCTTGCTCCCTACGGAAGGGCGGCCTCGCCCAATGAAAAAAATGTATGCCCATTCCAGGTCAGCTTAGCGATCATTAGTTTCTGGCCTTGGCTTGTGGAGGACTGACATCAAGCGAGCACAATCCCCTCGCATTTACGTCTCAGGCACTCTCCGTCTTGTCCCGTGAGCAAAGAATTCAAGTGTAACTACATATCTCTAGCAAGTAACACCGAAAGCCCGAAGAATTGACGGGGTTGTTTCTTTTTTAGCCCCGAGACCCCTGCAGAGATCTTTACGCCTAACCTTAACCCTGATGGCTTAATTAAAACGGTATGCCCATTCCAGGGCAGCTTGGCAATCATGGTATTGGCCTCGACTTGTGGAGGATTCCACCTGACATCGAGCGAGCATAATCCCCACTCATTTTTGTCTTAGGCACCACCTGTCCCGCCCTGTGAACTAAGGATTTAAGCGCAACTACATATCTCTAGCAAGTAACACCAAAATCCCGAAGAATTGACGGGGCTGTTTCATTTCTAGTCCCGAGATACCTGTTGAAATCCTTTATGCCTGACCTTAACTATTCCCTAGCCCTGCGCCTTACAACCAAACCCTTAAGAGAATTAAGGAGAACGGGGCCTATATGGGGTGACCCTTGCAATCTAAATCTACCCCTCTGTCTAGGAAATGGCTGGTCTTAGTTCTAGTCTCGACTCCAGCTACATGCTATCGGCTTGTCTACCTGCATCGGGCCGAAGAAATACGGCCCGATGTATCTGTCACATCCCGCGCGTGCTAATAACGGCAGTTTTACTAGAGCTCCTAGGGGACATAGTATTTTCTCCCACCTCTACATACTGCCAGGAACCATGTAATGGGTCATCTGCCTGGCAGTCAGCTGTGGTGATTGTCCCTTGGTTCGAATACAGAGTTTGCATCAACCTAACAGACCATCTCCTACTTCAGATTCTTTAACTTCGCCTGGCTAGAATCCAATACCTCGGTTACAATAAAACGCCAGTGGATGACTTGAAAAACATACAACTCCTCACAAAGACTTGTGGCACAGGACCTAGTTACATAGGCGTCCCCAGTTTTACTGGCTTCTGCGTAATCCAATCCAAATACGTTACTTCGGTGGAGACCCTTGTTGATTTCTAGGATAGGGTGCGATTCTTATTAAGGGTTACAAGTAAGCTACTATAAGCCTGACTATAATTCAAGATATTACTAAGGTTGTAGCCTAAGTAGTCGACTCCAAGGGCTGTTGGCCCGAAGTTGGCAGGATTAGGCCAACCGGGTGACTATCTCACGGATCACCCTGATTAGAGAATGCTCGAGGTACATGCCTATCATCAATCTACTCTACCTGCAACAACACTCGATCTGTTCACGCGCGAGATGATAGGCTATTCCTTCGATGTCGAGAAGGTCAGACAGGAGCATTTTTGGGCAGGAACTCAGCCATAAAATGGACCAGAGGCAAGATAGCATGGTAACGTTACAATGCGGGAAGCACAAGTTGAGAGCAACATTGGCCTCTTCTCCGCAACTCAGTCTTGCAACGGTAGTTCTACTCCTCGCCGAACACAATGCAACTGCATAACTCATCTCCATCCATAGCGGACCAGACTTCCATAGGCATCTCATCGTCAAAAGCACGAACGTCCGCCTCCGAGGCAGCATTCGTTTCGACTGACTCCTCCTCGGCTGCACCGTCCTGTTCGTTTAAGAAAGCAGCCTTGGGCTTATACACAGTGATGTCCACGTGCTTATTCCACCGCCATCCCTTGTGGGTGATGATGTGAAGCTGGTAGGCAAAGACGATATCCTGACTCGAACGGTACGACTGCTGCACATCGTATGTTCTGCTGGCGGATATTTCTGCGCCGAGGCTGACCTCCGAAGACACCTGCGCCTCGATGGCCATGTTCACCTCCGCCTTGGAGGCGTTCCCGCTTTCCAGCCTGAAGCCTCTCGCGATCTTCAGTCCCGTTATCATGTATACCGGCTTCTTTCCGAAGATGCCCGAATTTATGGCCGCTTTGACCTTGCCCTGCGTAACCCGCTCGGCTGCTTCGTCGTCGGTCAACTGTTTCCTGAAGTAGATGGTTTCCAGGCGGTCCATGGTGTACCTGTCCAGCACATCGCCGCTGACTCCACCGCCGATGCTCTCGTGCGCAGTCTCTAGGAACTTCGCCCAGACGCTGCCTTGGAGAGAGTGGGTTTTGTGCTTGCTCAGTTTTGCATCGTAATCGAGGTGGCTCTCCGTGTTTAGAGCGGAAAGGTTCGGCGGGCTACTCAGAGGTTTGGTCGGATCACTTGGGTCTTGGATAATGTCACCCATGCAAATTGATGTGTTGGGGTGGTAAGTGAAGTTCGGAGCCAAGATATACGTCTTAATAGCGGCCATAGCTAGATATACAGTACATCAAGTGGCAAGCATGGATCAAACATATATTCGTGGAGATCTCAAGTTTAGGCGTCAACAAGGCCCAAGGTGTCGGGATTTGCAAGTTCAAGCGGCTGGGCAATATATTACTAACCAGTCTAGCGTGATATTTGGTAAGTTCACTCTTCCTGATTACTTCCCACCCTATCTATTACCCATACTCCTCAATCCGAAAATTTACCCGCAAGCTCCTGAAACAATCATGCTCAGCCTCACACCATGGGGTTGTTTTGTGAACTCCTCCGCCGACAAATAAAACCACCTATCTAACATTTCCGTCGACATATTCCTCAACATCCTACGCATTCCAGTGACTGTCCACAGTTCGGAGCCTCTCCCTGCGGCACTTGTGCCAAATAACCGTTTCAGATCCGCCTCATACAAACGAGCATACCCGAGCAGCATCGCAGCTATTCCCGCCGCTATCGGTGTGCTTACTGAAGTTCCGGACTTACATACTTCCATCCCACCGTCTCTGCTGAGCCCGGCACCTGGGACATCTTGGCCAAGTGTCATGAAGCAGTTGAAATCTGCATAGCCCGGTGGAGGGTTGAAGCGCTGGAGCCATCCCTTGTCGTCCGTCCCCCGTATCGGAATAACGTGCGGGTGGTTGGCGGGAAACATCTCCATCTGGTTTCCCCCTTCATTCGCTGCGGCGGCGAAGAAGAGAATGCGCTGGTTTCTAACCCGTAGGGCCTCCGATATGGCGTTGCTGATGACTGGTGAACCGCTGATGAGCACCTCTTCATCGTACCCAAACGACATGGATATTATATCGGCGTTGTGAACCCTGGCAGCCCACATTATTGCCTTCAGTAAATGTCAGCGAGTACACGGGATATTTAAACTGTACGGTCGGCTAGATGCCGTTTACCTCGGCAACGTTGATAGTTGAATTAACCAGATCTTCGGTGTCTCGTGCAACTCGGGCCACATAAAAGTTTGCTGCCGGAGCCACTTTCATCAGAATCGACAAGACATGTGTTCCGTGTCCGTCCTCATCCTGGCGAGTCATCGAATTGTTAGCTACGAAGTCTTTCCATTCCTGGACCCGGCGTTTGCGAGCTGGGTCCCTAAAGAATGATACCGTTGGGTCAAACCCTGTGTCCAGGACGGCAATTCGGATTCGTTCAAGAGATCGGTTGGCCGCAAATCCCTTGAAGAGACTTTTTGTGACCTGTGAGTTCTGAATTTTGAGTAGCCACTGCTGAGCTTTGGATCTGTTTGCTTGTCAGTAAAATATGTCCGACAGCCAGAGTAGGAGCCATGACCAATGACGAACCCAGTCTGGGATAAGTTGGCTACCTCTTCGACATTCAGGAAAGCCACTGGTTTTCGAAAGCCCAAGCCGCTGTGGCTAATATCACCTGATTTCTCCTCCTCCTCCTCCTCCTCGTCGTCGTCGTCGTCGTCGTCGTCATCATGGCGTCTAATGTTCCCCGACTTATCGATCCATTCCAATTTTTGAAGCAGCATCTTCAAGGGGTAAACGACTCTTCTGTAGAGAATAGCGCGTCTTTCCTCGATAGTGAGTGCCTCGCTCTCTTGCGCCGATAGTTCTGTTTGGGCTGTTTCAAAGAACTTTGGGTCTGAACAGTTATTGACTATAATTCTGTACGTTTGTTGCACCTCTTCTTGAAGACCGAGTTTGGGCCAGGTCTTCCGTCTTAACGCGCTTCGTATGTCGTTCAGATAGTAGCTAATCTTCTCTTCGAAAGTTTCGATTTCAGGATTTTCCTGTCTTGTCGTGCTTTTGCGGTGTTTCCTCCCCCCAATTTCGAAAAGTAAGGTACCCAGGGCAAGAACGCGAGGGTAGCGGTGAACCACATATTCGGTGGGAAGATATTCTGCCGACAGCAAGGAATCGTCTTTCCGGGCGGACAGTGCGAAGTATGGGCTTCCTTCGAGTAGGCAGCCGCCATTATTGTATTCGTCATCGGCGTCGTGAGACCGCTCTCGGAAAAAATGTACAGTCTCTGTCGTCCACCGAACATCCATCCAGTCAGAGTTGTAGAATTGCCAAAAGGACCTAGCTAATGTGTAGGCGAGCAGGAGCTTCTTCTTGGCAACTAGGCCGTGGTGCGAGAGCACTTCGGCAAGCGAGATGCTCCGCTCGTGAGCGATATCGTCGTCGACCACTTCGAGGTCTCGGAACTGTAATAGCTTATCACCCCTGACCTTCAGACATATTTTTGCTGGGCCGACTCGTTTTCCGAGGAGCTCGCAGAACTGACTAGGAGACTTGATAGTGCCCGCATACTGAACTTTCGCGGCAGATTTCGTAGGCTGCTGCGACGGAGTATCTTCAACTGCGAACCCAACACCTCTCAAGCCCGGTTTCTTGCTTCGGTGGGCGTCTCGCGTCAGTAACAAGGCAGCAAGTTGAGGGCTTAGAAAGAATGTACTTTGGAATGTGAAATTGTAGATGTTGCCATTCGATCGCATTAGTCGACACCAACGGTGGATATCTTGATAAAACGACATCGAAGACAACATGGTCATCTTTAGATTGAAAATTCTCCTTCAGCCTTAACCTCCCCTCGTGCCATTTTAAGCAGTCCGGTTGCCCACCCGGGACGACACAACAACACTGCGAGTACTTCTTCACGGTTTTGTAAAAGGTTTTGTGGACATGGGCTGGGTAATCGTCGGGGGTCTCATGATCTTTTGCGGACTGCCCGTAAGTATTCGCTTGGGTTGTCTCCCTTTGTGTTTGAAGCTGGTCATCGGTCGATGAAAAGCTGCCGAGAAACGAGAAATACCGTTTAACTCTGTTAGCATCGCTTGAAACAAAGGCTTTGAGACTGTTTTCAAGCTCAATTATGCCGTCAAATTCTCGAATATGTTCCGGATCTCTTGATGTCAAGGCTTTAAGGGCGGGGAATCGCTCTGAAACGTCCTTGCTGTCAATGTTTAGCACGGCCTTTGGCGGCCACTGTAACATCACCGCCGAAGTCAGACAAACAGCCCTGAGGTCAGTTGTTCATGAGAGAATGTGATGGCTCACCGTACACAAGAGCTCGAGCCCTTCCAGGAATCTCTTGACCTTCTCAGAAGCAGCATCTTGAGTCCCGCACGTGTTGCTGTAAAAGGAAATCAGCTGAAGTTTGGCGGCCAATTCTCCCAGGCTCTTGATCAGCGGGATTTTCCACCGGTTTTGCGAAAGATTTCGTGATTCCTTCATGCTCAGCCCGGCAGCGACTATGGCGACCTCTTGAGCCGAGTCCTGAGCGAGCTCCCACAGCAAGGCGCTATCCATATCGAAAGCCATGATGTTCCCATGAAGAGATAAGGTAGGCAAAGCCCACTCAGTTTGCAATGCCAGCCTCACCTGCACCTAGGCGGAAATGCAGGAAGAAACCCCGCATCCATCTCGGGCCCAATAAATTGCTGGCATTTACAGGCAATCCTCATTGGGCTTTTTATTTACACGCCCACTGTCGGCAGGACTGATTGGTAGGTCCTCTGACGGCTGTGCCACGTGACCAACCCAAAATACCTTCAATACAATGGTTCCCTCGCCTCTTCAACATGACACTCTGCGGGCGAATGAACCCTCTTAAAACCCCGTCTATGCAGCATGGCTACTAGGTCAACTGATTCAATACCTCGTGACATTTATTATGCCACGCTTGCTTGCCGTCGGAGTCTTCAAGGGTGCCAATCAATCGAGGCCTTGATGAACGCCGGATGGGCTGAGAACCGACTAGCCGACTTCAACCTCTGGGCGGCAGGAGTTGGTGCGTCCGCGACGACTCAGGCTTCTCTGGACTGGCGTTTGCACTTCCAGCCCAAGGCCCGCATAGTCATAACAAGCCTTCTAATCACTCTTCAAGAGCTCGTTGAACAATGCAAGGACCTAGGTGAGGACACCAAAGATTTCAAAGATTTAGGAATTGGTGTTAGTGCGAATAAATAGTGTTCTTTACTTACCTACTTGTCTAGGTCTCGGTGCCGGTTCTGATCAGCACGCTCCTGTAGTTGATGAAGAAACTTCGGGGCTTCGAGTGGACTCGTGGTCGGACAAGGTCTCGAACAATGAGAACGCCGCTGCGGAGGCTGCATCTGCCTGGTTTGAGGCATTAGAGCCAACTTCAGCAGATGAAGAGTCGTCTCTCGATTCGGCCTCCATCTCGGACGAAGAAACGGACACCAACTCAACTTCCTCTATAAGAGAGGTCATGAAACACACGGACGATACACTCGATCAACTTATTCGATTAGGAGTTGCCATCCGAAAGTCCGGCACGAATGCGAGGCTCCGGAAAGCCGACAGCTCATTTAATCAAGGCGACCACAAAGACCTGCAACAGTACCTAACCTTGAATTTGCTGGTAGAGGCTAGCAAGCAACAGGCTAATGAAATGAAGAACACCGAAGAGAGAATCATAGATCCCGCCCAGAGCTACGACCGGCTGAGCCCGGAGCAACAACATCTCATTATTGCTAATCTCCGGCGTCGGCATCGCTTCCTGTATGCGAGACGCCATCAGAAGAAGCTAAAAGGACCCCTAGATATCAACCTTGTACATGAGACGAAACGGGCTGCGCAGTTTGTCGAGGCACCGAAATCTGCGGCTCCAGGTCACCCAACCAAAACAAGCAAAGGGAAACCCGACGTATATGAGACACCCCATGATTCCGGGATGACAGTTACCACAGCGTCTGCAGTTGAGGATGATGTCTTAAATACCGTAGCGACACCTTCGCAGGCTGCAAGCCGAGTGTCTGTGACAACAGCGAGGATGGACTACCCCTCACCGCCTCCTGCACGCGACGGTATGAGAAGCTTCAAATGCCCCTGCTGCTACCAAACATTGCCGGTCATGTTTAGGGAGCGATCTCGATGGAGGTATAATACGCTTTGACAATCCCCCCGACTCCTAAACGCTGAAGCTGATAATTCGTAGAAAACACCTCGCTGAGGACCTGTGTCCATACACGTGCCCGTTTAGTGATTGCCCAGAAGCGAGCATCTTGTACGTCACAAGGGAAACTTGGAAAGGGCACATAAACAAAAACCACGGCCCGTCCCAATATTGGGAATGCTTGCCCTGTATGGGTGTGGAGAAACCTGGTAGATTTTCCAGTGTCCAGGAGTTCATCTCCCATACTAAGACACACCACCGCGATACTATTGCGGAAACCCAGGTCCCGGGCCTACATGAATTATGCCGCAGGATAGTGCCTCCGGCCATTCCATCCTGCCCACTCTGCTTCTTACTACCGCAAGAATCGGGTCTCGCGGACCCGGCAAGCATGCTCGAACACATCGGAGACTGCATCCATGATTTTTCACTGAAAGCACTACCCTGGGCTGCATCTACTGATGTACACAAGGACATGATCGATGACATGGTTTCCAAATGGCTTGACACTATCGAATGGCCTTATGTAGCGGAAAATAGCCTCGTCCTCAGATTTTTCAGCTCAGAGGCCCAAACCCCAGCAGCAGACGGGTGGCCTGAGATTACCGAGTATTTCGCTGAAAGCTCGGAAAACTCCTCTCGTGTAGAAAGGGGCCCTGCACCCTGGGATCCCGATCTGCCGCAACTGGACTTTTCATCCACATCCGTTCCCGCCCCCTCAGAAACACAACGAAGCCCACCCGAAATTATGGGGACTAGGACGAATGATGACAGTGGTATAATTGACACAGGGCGGACGGGAAGAGAAGTACACACCTCTGCGGAAAGTATATCACAAAGCCAGGGATCCAAGGCCAAGGCGGAAACAGCAACGGAGAAGAAAGAGAAGCTACCTATCAAGTTCAAGGACGCTGTAGGACGAAGATTCACCTTCCCTTTCCATATATGCCAAACTTGGCAGGTATGTTTCCCCTAACCTATGTTCTCACCTCTCTAGGTGTCGTCTCAAGCACTGTGGGGAATATGCTAAGTGGCTGCAAATAGGATATGGAAGGGCTCATCCAGCGAGCATTCCTCCATGTTGATGTGATTGGACCCCATGTCCAGGAAGGCCATTTCGATCTTGTCGGGCCCAATGGGGATATCATTCTTCCATCAGAGTGGGAGAGCGTTGTTGAGCCTGGCTGGAACATCACGATGCATATGTGGCCGATGGTTGAGACCCCGATACGTGGACAGGTACCCCCACCCCCTTATTCGGGTGCGCGCATGGTTCCTCCTGGTGTTGATCCGCAGGGAGCAACCGCTTCCGCTATTGCCGTGGATGCCGAACCACCACGCGTTAAGAGAAAAGCCGGCGGTAGTCGCGTGCTCCGGTGGATGGCCGGCACGCTATCCAAGGGCGGAAAAGAATAACGCCAACCCCCCACCGCCTGTACCCACGGAAGCCCCTGAACCACCTGCAGCTACAGCTCCTTCTTTAGACAAGAAATCTTACCATGGAATTTGAGCCAGCGCTCGTTAAGGATGGGCTCTCCGGGAAAGAGCAAGCTAAGAAGGAAACCGCTGTGAACAACGAAGCCCAAATATTGAGTCAATAAGGGCCGATCGTCAACTCCTTAAGGAGTAGCATGCTGGGGAGGAAATCTCTGAAAACGAAAGAAATTCCGAGGACATGATTAGGAGATCAGAAGAGGCTCACAGCAGATTGAGGGAGGTAATTAGAAATGCGCAAAAAGAGCTTAAGGAGAAGATTAGAAGGCAAAAATAGCAGCAGACAAGGCAACGCTAGACAAGATAGAGTTTGAAACCAAGGCTGAGGAGGAAAGCACCTTGAGGTATCCATACAGCGTGCTCGGCAGGAGATCAGCGACAGGCTTGAGGCTGAGATAACAGCCCATCACGAGAGGAGCAAGGGGGCGGCAACCCCGACCAGCGCCTTTAAGAATAACCGATCACGCCCGATTCGCGGCCTCGTAAATCCAATGACGGTGTCCTCAGACTCGATTACCCAAGCAGTTATTGGCAACCCCACTGTCCACCTCGACATCGGCTGGAGCCGCATCAGCGACAACGAGCACATCCAGGCCACCGCTCGTGGCTGGGCGCGCTACATCGAAAATCATTTCCTTGTCACCAATCCAAAGATTCGACTAGAGAGCCTCGGCCTGAAGTCGTAACTAGTGGAGGCCAATGAAGGGTTCCTCGTATTCGCCTAGAACCCTCTAAT
>Ga0164242_10007291_pt1 | contig 12110 bp, 12 predicted proteins | sample OricomgcompostMG_FD_108783 | JGI IMG/M metagenome (GOLD analysis project Ga0164242, IMG submission 108783) | Miracle-Growth compost microbial communities from Emeryville, California, USA - Original compost - Miracle growth compost (MG) ... | reverse complement strand
TGGGCTCGTACATCGCGCAGATGACCGCCGCCGGCGACTACCCGAAGATCATCGTCGGCATCGCGGTGATGTCGCTGTTCGTCACGCTGTTCAACCGCCTGCTGTGGCGGCCGATGTACGCCTATGCCGAAGCGCGGCTAAGACTGGATTAAGCTCGACTGAACGGGAATCGAAGGCAAACGCGATGCAAAACCCCAAGACCTTGAGTGCGGCGCCCGCCGCGCAGACGGCCGCCGTCCCGCCGCGGCTCGGCGAGGAAATCCTGCGCGTGAAGGACGTGTGCCGCGGCTTCAACAAGAGCCAGGGCGAACTGCTCGTGCTCGACGACGCGAACCTGTCGCTGCGCGAAGGGGAGATCGTCGGGCTGCTCGGCCGCTCGGGTTCGGGCAAGTCGACGCTGCTGCGGATCATCGCCGGCCTGATCGAGCCGACCGGCGGCGAAGTGACGTGGCTCGGCAAGCCGCTCGAAGGGCCGGCCGAAGGCGTCGCGATGGTGTTCCAGACGTTCGCGCTGTTCCCGTGGCTGACGGTGCTGCAAAACGTCGAGGCGGGGCTCGAAGCGCAGGGCGTCGGCGCGCGCGAGCGGCGCGAACGCGCGCTCGCGGCGATCGACCTGATCGGTCTCGACGGCTTCGAGAACGCGTATCCGCGCGAGTTGTCGGGCGGCATGCGCCAGCGCGTCGGCTTCGCGCGCGCGCTGGTCGTCGATCCGAAACTGCTGCTGATGGACGAGCCGTTCTCCGCGCTCGACGTGCTGACCGCCGAAACGCTGCGTACCGACCTGCTCGATCTGTGGACCCAGGGTCGTCTGCCGATCAAGTCGGTGCTGATCGTCACGCACAACATCGAGGAAGCGGTGTTCATGTGCGACCGGATCCTCGTGCTGTCGTCGAATCCGGGCCGCGTGGTCGCGGAGATCAAGGTGCCGTTCCGGCATCCGCGCAATCGTCTGGATCCGGCGTTTCGCCGCCTCGTCGACGACATCTACGCGAAGATGACCGCGCGTCAGATCGGCGAGACCACGAAGAAGGGACTCGAACTCGGTAGCTGGCTGCCGCGCGTGTCGACGAACCTGATGGCGGGCCTGATCGAAACGCTCGCCGCGCCGCCGTACCACGGCCGCGCAGACATGCCCGAGATCGCGCGTTCGCTGCATCTCGAAGTGGACGACCTGTTCCCGATCGCCGAAGTGCTGCAAAACCTCGGTTTCGCCGACGTGCGCGAGGGCGACGTGCTGCTCACGCCGCCCGCGCGCGTATTCGCGGAGTTCGGCACGCAGGAGCGCAAGATGATGTTCGCCGAACATCTGCTGCGGCATGTGCCGCTTGCCGCGCGGATCAAGAAAGTGCTGAACGAGCGGCCCGGACACCGCGCGCCGCGCGTGCGCTTCGAGCAGGAACTGGAAGACTTCCTGTCCGACAGCGCCGCGGAAGAGACGCTCGACACCGTGATCGACTGGGGCCGTTACGGCGAAATCTTTTCGTACAACGACCAGTCGGAAATCTTCAGCCTGGAGGACGTGGAGTCCTGAGCCGCGGCGAACGAATCTTCGGCAGCGGGCGGTGAAACGAAAGGGCCGATGCATCGGCCCTTTGTCTGGCGGTATGGAGGCATGGGGGTATCGAGCGACCCTCGACGCGTGACGCCCGACGCCGGGCCGCCTTACTGCAACGCCCCCCAGCGCTCGACCGCCGGTTCCGCCGACGCCCATTTCCAGCCGCCGTCGACGCCCTCGTCGTGGCACGCGCTCGCGGTGAACCATTGCGCGGGCGCGTTCGGGCCGTCGCCGTCCTGCACCGAGAACACGAACTCCTTGCACAGCGCGAGCGACGACGCGAACGCGCGCGTCACGCGCACTTCGCCGTGACCGTTCTCGATCGGCAGCCTGTGTTTGACCGACCACGGTTGCGTGCCGCCGACCGGCAGCGCGCCGGCGATCGATGCGATCGCATTCTGCTGGTCGGTGTGCATCGTGCGCATGAACTTGTTGACGGCGACGTCGGTGGCGGCCTGCACCGCGATACCGACGCCGATGCCGACGCCCGGATTCGCGGTGACGATGCCGGTCGCCGCGCCGGCCGCGGCGCCGCTCGCCGCGCCGATCGACGCGCAGCCGCTCGCGAGCATCGCTGCGCCGACGCACAGCGCGCCGAGCGCGGTCACGCGCGCGAGCGCGAAGCGTCCGCGCGGCCGGCGCGGACGCCGGGACGAGGCGCGCGCGCTCATTGCAGCGCGCCCCAGCGTTCGGTCGCGGGTTCGGCGGACGCCCACTTCCAGTTCTTGCCATCGAGGCAGACCGACGCGACGAAGAACGAACTGGACGCGGGCTTATCCCTGGTCGCGTCCTGATCGACCGAGAACACGATTTCCTTGCAGTCGAGCGCGCCGCTGCTGATGGTCCGGCTGACCGTCACGCGGCCGTGCTCGTCGCTTTCGAGCGGCACCGAGTGCGTGCTCGACCACGGCGCGATCGCGCCGACGTCGAGCGGCCCGGCGGCCTGCGCGATGCTGTTCTGGGTATTGCGGTGCACGATGCGCTGTGTGTACTGCACGCCGGCTCGCGCCGCCGCGACGGCGCCGAGGCCGATGCCGGTCGCGACCGCCGCGTTGTCGGTGACCTTCGCGGCGATCGCGGCGCCGCCGATGCCGGCGCCCGCCACCGCCGATTCGGTGTACAGCGAATTGCAGCCGCTCAACGCCGCGCTGGCGGCGAGCACGATCAAGAGGGCGAACGGCGACGTGCAGCGACGCGTGCCGGTTCGCACCGGGGAACCTTGTTCTGGCATTTTCCTGTTCCGGCTAGCTGCGCCGCGCGCTCCTCCTCCTGAGCGCCGGCGCGGTTCTCGTGGTGCGGATTGTGCAGGACCGGTTCGTCGCGCGGGACGGGAAAATGCAAGAGTTTGCAACACATCATGCGCGATGCCGGATTTTATGGCATTACGCACCGTCGCTTCGTCAAGCGTCGTCCCGCGCCGGCGAGCCGTCGTCGTCGGGCGCGTCCTCGGTGCCGTACGAACCGAGCCGGTTATACAGCGTCTTCAGGCTCACGCCCAGCGTGCGCGCGGCGAGCCGCTTGTCGCCGCCGCAGTGCTTGAGCGTGCCGAGGATGATCTGCTTTTGCGCGTCCGCGAGCGGCGTGCCGACCCACACGCTCATCGCGTCGCCCTGCGTGACCGGCTTCTTCACGCGCGACATCAGTTGCGGATGCGCGATCTCGACGACCTTTTCCGCGAGGATGAACGCGCGATACACCGCATTTCTCAGTTCCCGCACGTTGCCGGGCCACGACCAGCTACGCAGCGTTTCGAGCGCGCGCTTGCTGAACACCTTGCGCGTGCCTTCCTGCTCGTTCATTTCCGCGAGAAACAACTGCGCGAGCAGTTCGCGGTCGTGTTCGCGCTCGCGCAAAGGCGGCGCGCGCAGCGGAAACACTGCGAGCCGGTACATCAGGTCTTCGCGCAGGCAGTTTTCCTTCACCGCGATCGACGGATCGCGGTTGGTCGCCGCGATGATCCGCACGTCGCCGCGAATCGGCTCGCTGCCGCCGACGCGGAAGAATTCGCCGGTTTCGAGCGCGCGCAACAGCTTCACCTGATGCAGCGGCGACATCTCGGTGATCTCGTCGAGGAACAGCGTGCCGCCGTTCGCGTACTCGAAGTGGCCCGCGCGGCCTTGCAGCGCCCCGGTGAAACTGCCCTTCTCGTGGCCGAACAGTTCGGCCTCGATCAGTTCGTCCGGAATCGCGCCGCAGTTGACTGCGACGAACGGCCCGTCGCGGCGCGAGCCGAGTTCGTGGATCGTGCGCGCGATCAGTTCCTTGCCGGTGCCCGATTCGCCGACGATCAGCGCGGTCGCGTCGGTCACCGCGACGCGTTCGATGTGCTCGTAAAGCTCCAGCATGACTGCCGACGAGCCGTACAACAGACCGTACGACTGCAGTCCCGCGACGCGCGGGTCGGTCCGTCGCGCATCGTCTCGCGCGGCGGCCACAGGCGGCTCCAGCCCGATTGATGCCATAGGGATATCGTCCTGCAAAGTGTTTTGCTGTCCGCGCGGCGCCGGGCGGGGCGGCCGCTCAGCGATGGCCGGCCGGACAGGGCCGGCAGGCGCGCGCGGGCGATAAACGGTCAGGCCGTCCAGGACTGGCGCGGCGGGTGCCGCGCCGACGGCCGCGTTAAATTACCTCTGGTCAACATTTAACCACTGCGCCGCATCAAAGGGCAATGGACGCGCTGCGCGACGCACGCCGGACGGTGCCGACCGCCGGCCCCGGCTTCGGCCCTGGCCGCGGCCTGCCGGCGCGCTGCCGCGGCGCGTTCGTGCGATGCGCAAAAATCGCGCCTGGCTGGCACGTCGCGTGCTGTACCAGCGGGAAGTCGCGGAATCGACCTGCGGCGACGCGGCATACGCTGCGTGCGCTGCCGGTGGACGGCGAAATCCGCCGGTCCGCTTTTTGCAACCCATCCGGGAGAGCGAAATGTCCAGACAGAGAATGGGCCTGTTCAGCAAGCTGGCCGCCATGAGTGCCGCCGGTGCGGCGGCGGGCCTCGCGTGGCGTTGGGCGCAGCGCCATCGCGGCGCAGGCGCCGCGCCGACGCGCGAGGTCAACCGCTGGGAAGCCGAGGGCGGCGCGCTCGTGACCGGCGGCGAGCACGTCGCGGCGAACGGCGTGACCGAGCGCGCGATGGAGCGGGAAGCAACCGCCGCCGCGCAGTCGGAAAACGGCGCGCTGCCGGCCGCGTGGCCGTTCCCGCACAGCACCCGTCACTGACCAAAAGCGGCGATGGCCGGCGCGACTACCCTGCCGGCTTATCTTAATTAAGTCTATAATAGACAGATTCACAACAATCATGGCTCGGACCGCGTCCCGGTAATCGCATTGTTGCGTCGGTGGTTGTAATGCCCCCGCTCGACGCCGGGAATTCTCGCGGCCGATCCGTTTCGTACTCCACTGCAGCGCCGCCCGTGGCGCCACCCCCTGGGGCGGCGCCGGGCGATTCCGCGCTGCGACGCGTGGAGCCATTCATCTTTATCAAGCTGACGAGACGCGATGCCACATGTATTGATTGTCGATGACGACGCGGGGACGCGCGAGGCGCTGGCCGAAGTCGTGGGTCACGACGGCTTGACCACCGCGCTGGCGGCGGATCTGCGCGAAGCGCGCATCCAGCTCGTGCGGCAGATGCCCGACGTCGTGTTCACGGACCTGAAGCTGCCGGACGGCAGCGGCATGGATCTGTTCGAGGACCTCGATCCGCGCTCCGGCGTCGAGGTCGTGGTGATCACCGGCCACGCGACGGTCGAAACGGCCGTCGAGGCGCTGAAGTCCGGCGCGACCGATTATCTGGTCAAGCCGATCAACCTGCAGCGCGTGAAGGCGATCCTGAGCCGGATGCCGCGTGCGGGCGACCTGAAGGCGGAAATCGGCACGCTGCGCGGCGAGTTGCGCCGGATGGGCCGCTTCGGCCTGATGCTCGGCAATTCGCCGGTGATGCAGGAGGTCTACGACCAGATCGGCCGCGTCGCGCCGACCGCCGCGTCGGTGATGCTGGTCGGCGAGTCGGGCACCGGCAAGGAAGTCGCCGCGCAGACCGTTCATCAACTGAGCCTGCGGCGCAAGCACGAATTCCTCGCGGTGAACTGCGGTGCGATTTCGCCGAACCTGATCGAGTCGGAGATGTTCGGTCACGAGCGCGGCTCGTTTACCGGCGCGGACCGGCAGCACAAGGGCTATTTCGAACGCGCGAACGGCGGCACGCTGTTCCTCGACGAGATCACCGAAATGCCGATCGAGTTGCAGGTGAAGCTGCTGCGCGTGCTCGAAACCGGCATGTTCATGCGCGTCGGCACGACGAAGGAAATCGAGACCGACGTGCGGCTCATCGCGGCGACCAACCGCGACCCGGAGCAGGCGGTCGCCGACGGCAAGCTGCGGCTCGACCTGTATCACCGGCTGAACGTGTTCCCGATCAGCCTGCCGCCGCTGCGCGAGCGCGGCAACGACGTCGAACTGCTCGCGCAGTCGTTCCTCGACGAACTGAACGAGCGGCACGGCACGAAAAAGCAGTTTCCGCCGGCCGTGCGCGAGATGCTGGTGACGTACCCGTGGCCCGGCAACGTGCGCGAACTGAAGAACTACGTGCAGCGCGCGCACATCATGTCGGCGAACGATTCGGACCTGACCGCGACGGTGCCGCTGCAGATTTCGCTGTCGAAGCCGGCGGCCGGCACCGCGGTGACGATTCCGTTCGGCACGTCGCTCGCGGATGCCGACCGTCAGTTGATTCTCGCGACGCTCGAACAGTGCGGTGGCGTGAAGACGCGCGCCGCCGAGATTCTCGGCATCAGCCTGAAGACGCTCTACAACCGGCTCGTCGAATACGGCAACGAGACCGGCAAGGGCGGCGCGGCGGATCAGGAATCGCGCGCGAGCGTGTAGCGCGGGCGACGGCTGGGTCGGCGTCAGCCGCGGCGACGGAATGGCGCTTGCGGGTCCGGTTCGTCATCGACATCGAGGAGCCTCGCATGCTGTTCTGGACCCCGAACGAAACCGCGACGCGCGTACACGGCTGGCTTGCGCATACGCCGCAACCCGACGACCCGCCGCCGATCGAGCCCGGCGAGCCCGATGCGCCGCCGATCGGCGATCCGCCCCCCGAACCGGGCGAGGTCCCGCATTCGGCGCGCTCGGGCAGATTCGCAACTGGCGCGCCTGCTGTGGCCCGAGTTCACAATTTTTATGTACTTGTTACAAGACGCTCGAAGTTTTTACCGGCGATTTAACGGCCGGAACGCCGGACTTTGAAAGCGCCGCTTCGCGCGGCGGCCTTCCGCTGGAGGGAGCGAAATGAGACATCCTGCATTGCGCCGCTCGGCGCGTCACTCGGGCAAGCGCGGTCCGCGCGACGGCGAGCAGAAGGCCGGCGGCGAGCCGTCCGCGACGCCGGATCCGGCCGGGCAGAACCGTCCGGCGCCCGGCGTCCCGCCCGATGGAGAGCACAACCAGGGCGGCGCGCGGGCCGAGGGGCTCGATTATCAGCGCGATCTCGGGTCCGAACAGGACGCGTGATCGACTCGCGCCGTCCGTTCGTCGACGCTTAAGCGGATGTCGCCGAAACGGCGCGCGTTGCGCGAGCGCGGACGGTCGGGCCCGCGCGTGCGCGCCCGTTTTCGCGCGCCGCGTCGCGACGGTGCGCAACAAGCGTGGCATGGGCCTTGCATACAGTCCCGCTGCAACGTCCCTACGCAACGAAACAGGAGGTGTAGCCGCATGGGCAGACTGATCGTGGTATCGAATCGCGTAGCGCCGACACAGGAGGGCCGGCCTGCAGCGGGCGGCCTTGCGATCGGCGTGCTGGACGCGCTGAAGGAAACGGGTGGCGTATGGTTCGGCTGGAGCGGCGAGACCGTGTCCGAGGTATCGCCGCCGGTGATCGAGCAGCAGGGTAGCGTCACGTATGCGACGGTGGGCCTGACCCGCCGCGACTACGATCAGTACTACCGCGGATTCTCGAACACCACGCTATGGCCGACCTTCCACTACCGCAATGACCTCGCGCGCTACGAGCGCCAGGAATACGGCGGCTATCTGCGCGTGAACGTGACGCTCGCGCGTCAATTGAAGCCGCTGATCGAGCCCGACGACATCATCTGGGTCCACGACTACCATCTGCTGCCGTTCGCGCGCTGCCTGCGCGACCTCGGCGTGAAGAATCCGATCGGCTTTTTCCTGCACATTCCGTTTCCGGTGCCGGAAGTGCTGCGCTCGGTGCCGCCGCACGAGGAACTGATCAAGTTCATGTGCCACTACGACGTGGTCGGCTTCCAGACCGATGCGGACCGCCAGGCGTTCTACGACTACATCGAGCGCGGCGGCCACGGCACGTCGAGCGACGACGGCATCGTTCACGCGTTCGACCGGATGCTGAAGGTCGGCACCTATCCGATCGGGATCTATCCGGACACGATCGCGAAGTCGGCCGCGCAGTACACCGACCGCAAGGCGGTGCGCAGCCTGCGCGAAGCGATGCGCGGGCGCAAGCTGATCATGAGCGTCGATCGTCTGGATTACTCGAAGGGCCTCGCGGAACGCTTCCAGGCGTTCGAGCGGCTGTTGCTGAACGCGCCCGGCTGGCACGGCCGTGTGTCGCTGTTGCAGATCGCGCCGCCGACGCGTTCGGACGTCCACACGTATCAGGCGATCCGCCGCAATCTCGAAGGCGAGGCCGGGCGCATCAACGGCCGCTTCGCGCAGCTCGACTGGACGCCGATCCAGTATCTGAACCGCAAGTACGAACGCAACATGCTGATGGGACTGTTCCGCGCGTCGCAGGTCGGCTACGTGACGCCGTTGCGCGACGGGATGAACCTGGTTGCGAAGGAGTACGTGGCATCGCAGGATCCGGCCGATCCGGGCGCACTGGTGCTGTCGCAGTTCGCAGGCGCGGCCGAGCAGATGCCGGGCGCGCTGGTCGTGAATCCGTACGACCTCACGCAGACGGCCGAGGCGCTCGAGCGCGCACTGTCGATGCCGCTCGCCGAACGGCAGGCGCGTCATGCGGACATGATGGCGTCGCTGCGCGAGAACAATCTGTCGGTGTGGCGCGATACGTTCCTGTCCGACCTGCGCAGCGTCGCGACCGCGGCGTCGGTGACCGCGAACGCGAAGGCGAAGCTCGTGCGCGCGAAGGCGGCTTGAGCGTCGCGACGTCGCGCGCACGGTAGCGCTCACTGCGCGGCGCGCGACTGTCGATTTTTCCGCAAATGCGGCGGCCGTTCGGCCGCCGCATGTCGTTTACGGGTTTGCTGGCCGTCGCCGGCGTCCACGCGTGCGGCTGTCGGATCGAAGCCGAAGCCGGGGCCGGCGGCCGATCGCGTTCGCGGTTAGCGCAGCCGGAAGCGAATCGGGCAGCGCCTGGCTGGCTGGTCCGGCGTCCATAGTGAGACGAACCGGAAGACCGTAGCAATGCCGCCGACCGGCGGCGCCTGCCCTGCGCATTGAACGATGAGATCCCGCCGCCACGACCCTGTCGCGGGCGAGCGGGCTTCAGCGACCGGCGTGCGCGCGCCGTGCCGTCGCCGTGAAATATGCCGACCCGTCCCGCGTTCAGCCGCCCGCGCGCGCGACGTCGTGCGGCATCAGCCGCATCACGCTGACGATCGACGCGACCAGCGCGAACACGGCCGCCAGATACAGCGCGATCGTCGGCCCGTGCTGCGGCGCGATGCCGAAGATCAGCGCGACCAGCGCCGCGCCGAGCGTCTGGCCGGTGAGCCGCGCGGTGCCGAGCATTCCGCTCGCGCCGCCGCTGCGCTCGCGCGGCGCCGACGACAGCATCTGCCGGTTGTTCGGCGACTGGAACGTGCCGAACCCGGCGCCGCACAGCGCCATGCGCCAGACGATGTCGAACGTGCCCGGATGCGCACCGAGCGTCGCGAGCGAAAAGAGCCCGGCCGCGAACAGCACGAGCCCGATGCCGCCGAGCATCCCTGCCGAATAACGGTCGGACAGCACGCCGGCGATCGGCGCCGCGCCGACGATCACGAGCGGCCACGGCGTCATCAGCAGCCCGGTCTGCACCTGCGACAGGCCGAGTGTCTCCTGCAACAGGAATGGCAGCGACACGAACGCGAGCATTTGCGCGCAGAACGAACACACCGACGTGCCGATCGACAGCGCGAACACCGGAATCCGCAGCAGGTCGACCGGCAGCAGCGGCACCGGCTGCGTCAGTTGCCGGCGCACGAAGAACCAGCCGATCACGATCGCGCCCAGCAGTTCGGCCGCGACGAGCGTGCGGCGCTCGCCGTGGCCGAGTCCGTCGACCGCAAAGATCACGAGGCCGAACACGATCGCGTTCATCACCGCGCTCAGATAGTCGTACGGCGCGCGGTGCGGCGTGCTGACCGGCAGCGCGCGCAGGCCGCCGACGAACGCGGCGACGCCGATCGGCACGTTGATCGCGAACAGCCACGGCCACGACGCGACCGACAGCACGCCGGACGCGATCGTCGGCCCGACCGCCGACGCGATCGCGACGACCATCGCGTTGATCGCGACGCCGCGTCCGAGGTGCGTGCGCGGATAGATGAGCCGCACGAGCGCGGTGTTCACGCTCATCACGCCGGCCGCGCCGAAGCCCTGCACCATCCGCGCGAGCGCGAGCGTCGGCAGCGACGTGGACAGCGCACAGCCGAGCGACGCGACGGTGAACAGCGCGAGCCCGGCCAGATAGACGCGGCGATAGCCGATCCGGTCGCCGAGCGACGCGAACGGCAGCAGCGCGATCGTCACGGTCAGCTGGTACGCATTGACGATCCAGATCGACGCGGCGGCGCTGGCGTTCAGATGGCGCGCGATGGTCGGCAGCGCGACGTTCGCGATCGCGCCGTCGAGCACGGACAGCGTGAGGCCGAGTGCGACGACGACGATCGCGTAGTAGCGCCGCGGCAACGGCAAGCCGGCCTCGGCTTCGGCGGCGGCGCCGGTTGGCGGGAGGGTGGACGTGGGCGAGTCTGTGGTGTGCATCGATGGTGTGAGCCGGCGCGCGTCGATCGATGCGCGCACGGCCGATGTCGTTGTGCGTCGGTTCGCGTTCGTTCGGGCCGCTGGCCGCGGCCGTCTGTCCCGTGTCATTTGTTCTTGCCGCGCGGCGGCGCCCGTCGGCGCAACCGCGCGGCTTTTTGCATTGTCGCGCGCCGTCTCCGTGCCAACGGCGCGCAAGCGCTGCGTGGCTGGCCGTTACTTCAGTTCATACAGACCGACGTAGGTCGTCGAGTCGAGTTCGTTCAGATGCGTCATGAAACGCGCGATCGCGTTGGTCGTGTCGGCGGTGACCGGCAACTGCGGCACCTTCAGCGCATGCACGCGGAAGATGTAGCGGTGCGGTTTGTCGCCGCGCGGCGGCGCGGCGCCGCCGAAGCCGACCAGCCCGTAGTCGTTGCGGACCTGCACCGCGCCTTGCGGCAGCAGGCTGCCGTCGGCCTTGCCCGCGTTGCGCGCGAGCGAGCGCACGTCCGGCGGAATGTTCACGACGACCCAGTGCCAGAAGCCGCTGCCGGTCGGCGCGTCGGGGTCGTAGACGGTCAGCGCGAAGCTCTGCGTGTCTTCGGGCGGGGCTTCCCACTGCAGCGCGGGCGACACGTTGTCGCCATCGACGCCGAAGGCCCGGTCGTCGAATTCCTGCGCCTTCGGCATGAAGCCGTTGGCCGGAAAGTCGTCGGACCATAGTCTGAAATCAGCCATCGGTTGCCTCCTTCACGGATGGTTCTTCGGGATGGTCGGGTGTGCCGGCGGCGCGCCGGACCAACCGGCCGAGTTTATCACCGCGCGCGTTGGCCGATGTCGCGCGTCGCCGCTCACGCGCGTGCCTCGAACCACGTCGATGCGCCGTCCTTCAGCCAGGCGGCGAGCCGGTCGGCGAGCGCTTCAGGGTCGCGATCGGCGCCGCGCAACGCGCATTCCCAGATCACCGCGATCCGCCAGCCGCGCGCGGCGAGCGCCGCGAGCGTCTTCGCGTCGTTGCTGCGATTGCGCGCGATCTTGTCGCGCCAGAACTCGGCGCGCGTGGCCGGCCACTTGAACAGCGCGCAGTCGTGGCCGTGCCAGAAGCAGCCGTGCACGAACACCGCCGCGCGGTAACGCGGCAGCACGATGTCCGGCCGGCCCGGCAGGTCGCGCACGTCGAGCCGGAAGCGCAAGCCGCGCCGGTGCAGCAGGCTGCGGATCAGGATTTCGGGTTTGGTGTTGCGTCCGCGGATGCCGGACATCATCCGGCTGCGGGTCGCGGCGTCGACGACATCGACCATCGCGGCGCTCGCGGCGTCAGGCCGGCGCTTCGGCCTGCGGCTGCGACGCGGCGGCCGGCGACGTGGTCGCGGCGGCGGGGGCGGCCGCTGTGCCGCCGGCGTCGGCGGCCCGCGCGTCGGCGCCGCGCGCGAGCGTCGCGCGCAGATGCGGCAGCATCACGCGCGCGACCTCGCGCATCACCGGCATCACGACGCTGTTGCCGAACTGGCGATACGCCTGGGTGTCGCTGACCGGAATCCGGAACGTGTCCGGAAAGCCCATCAGGCGCGCGCATTCGCGCGGCGTGAGGCGCCGCGGACGT